>Ga0207667_10003536_pt1 | contig 19323 bp, 16 predicted proteins | sample KBSCornC52_FD_184301 | JGI IMG/M metagenome (GOLD analysis project Ga0207667, IMG submission 184301) | Corn rhizosphere microbial communities from Kellogg Biological Station, Michigan, USA - KBS Corn C5-2 (SPAdes) (version 2) | ecosystem: Host-associated > Plants > Roots > Rhizosphere > Soil ...
GTACAAGGCGAACCTGGAGATCTACGTCAACGACGAGATGACCGTCTACAACGCGCCTTCGGGTGAGCTGATTCAGCCGCGCCTCGGCAGGCCGCTGCCTCCCAAGCCGCTGGGCGGACCGATCCTCGCCGCGGATGGCCCAAAGGAGCGCCGCGCCCTGTTCGTCGAATGGCTCACGCGGCCGGACAACTGGTACTTCAGCCACTCCATCGTGAACCGCGTCTGGGCCCACTTTATGGGCCGCGGACTCGTGGACCCGGTGGACGACCTGCGTGAGACGAACCCGGCCTCGAATCCCGCCCTCTTCGACGCGCTGGCGAAGGACTTCGTCGCCCGCAGGTTCGACCTGCGCCAACTGATGCGCCGGATCGTCCTCTCCCGCGCCTACCAGGCTTCGTCGGAAGCGCTTCCGTCCAACGCGAAGGACGACCGTTACTACAGTCACTTCCTTGTGCGCCGCATGACCGCCGAGCAGCTGCTCGATGCCGTCTGCCAGGTGACGGGCCAGCCGGAGGAGTTCCCGGGCATGCCGCCCGGTGTCCGCGCTGTCCAGCTCCCCGACACGAAGATCAAGTCGGAGTTCATGGACGCGCTCGGCCGCCCGCCCCGCGTCATCACGTGCGAGTGCGAGCGGAGCCAGGAGCCGAACATGGCCCAGGCGCTCCTCTTCATCAACGGCGACCTCATCAACAAGAAGGTAAGCGCGGACGGCGGCCTCGTCGACCGCCTGGTGAAAGCAGGCAAGTCCGACGACGAGATTCTCGATTCGCTCTACTGGACCGCGTTCGGCCGCCCGCCCCGACCGCAGGAACGCGCCTCCGACCTCGCCGCGATTCAGCGCGCGAATCCGTCCGCGACACCGGCGCCAGTCCAATCGCCGACGACCGCATCAATCGATAATCGAAAGTCGAAAGTCGAAAATCCTTCGCCCCGCCGGAAGGCATTCGAGGACATGCTGTGGGTTCTGCTGAATAGTAAGGAATTCCTGTTCAACCACTGACACAATAAGCCGAACCGCCGGAGATAGAAGATGCCAAGAACCCTTGAACGACCACCTCAGAGCACCGAGCGCGTGTCGGCGCCCACGCGGCAGCCGTTGACTCGTCGGCAGTGTGAATCCCTGGTCGAATCGGGGGAGCTCCAGGGAAGGTACGAGCTGGTCGACGGGGAGATCGTTTCCAAAATGGGACAGAAGCCGCCACATGCCGTTACAGTCGTCCTCTTGATGGATTGGCTGACAAGGGTGTTCGGCGCACGCTTCGTTCGAATTCAATTGGCAATGAATGTCGCCGAAACCGACAGCGACATCAACGAGCCGGAGCCCGATGCGGTCGTTCTTAATCGGCCAATTACAGAGTTCTCAACTGGACACCCCGGACCGACTGACGTCGGTCTGGTAATCGAGGTCGCGGATTCCAGCCTGCGATTTGACACACGAACGAAGGCGTTTCTCTACGCGCGGGCCGGAATCGCAGACTACTGGGTGCTGGATATCGTCGGACGGCAGCTCTACGTGCATCGGGAGCCGGTGGATGGGTTCTACCGCGCCATCACGGTTTACGCCGAATTGGAAGAGGCGGCGCCTCTCGCGAAGCCGGACGCAGCAGTGAGAGTGGCGGACCTGCTGCCGCCTCTCCAGAGCGAAGGGACGACATCATGATCGAGTTCGGGCATGAAGTGGTGCGGACGTGCGACGGGCCGTCGCGGCGGGAGTTCCTCCAGATCGGGTCGGCCGGATTCCTCGGGCTGACGCTGCCTGGGTTGTTCGCCAGCCAGTCGGCGATGGCGGCTGGCGAGATCGACAACGAGATGTCGGTCATCCTCGTCTTCCTCTGGGGAGGGCCGCCGCACCAGGACACGTTCGACATGAAGCCCGACGCGCCGGCCGAGATTCGGGGCCAGTTCAAGCCGATTCAAACGAGTGTGCCCGGCACCCACATCTGCGAGCACCTGCCGAAGCTCGCGCGCATGGCCGACAAGTACACGATCATCCGTTCCGCGACCCACGACCTCTCGGTCCACGCGCAGGCCGCCCACTACACGCTGACGGGCAACAAGCCGGCGCCCGGCCGCGAAGCCCCGAACATCGGGGCCGTCGTGTCCAAGTTCATGCACCAGCGGAACGCGCTCCCCTCTGCAATCCACATCGGCCCGCGCATGTACGACACGGCCGGCAACGGGCCGCTCGGGCAGGACGGCGGCTTCCTGGGCAACGCCTCCTCGCCCTTCCGCGTCCTCGACGCCATGCAGCCGGTCGACAAGCTGGCCGCGCTCACGCCTCCCGCGGGCATGACGGGCGACCGCCTCAACCTGCGGCAGGAGCTCTACAAGACCGTCGATTCGTTCCAGCGCCGCATCGAGAGCGGGGACACCCGAATCCATGACGCCGCGTACGAGAAGGCGTTCACGCTGGTCACCTCGCCGCAGGCGAAGAAGGCTTTCGACCTCTCCAAAGAGCCACCGGAGATACGGGAACGCTATGGCATGACGCAGTTCGGGCAGGGCTGCCTGATGGCCAGGCGGCTCATCGAGGCGGGCGTCCGGTTCGTGCAGGTCAACTGGCGCGCGCACCCCATCAACGACGACGTCGACAAGATGGGCTTCGACAACCACGGCGACAACTTCAATCGGTGCAAGCGCCAGCTCCCGGAGCTCGACCAGACCGTCTCGGCGCTCTTCGAGGACCTCTTCCAGCGCGGCCTGGACAAGAAGACTCTGGTCCTCGTCACCGGCGAGTTCGGGCGCACCCCCGTGAACGGCTCCGCCGGCAGGGACCACTGGCCCTTCGTCTACAGCTATCTCATCACGGGCGCGGGAATCCCCGGCGGGCGGGTCATCGGCTCCAGCGACGCCTACGCCAAATACCCGACCTCCCTGCCTGTCACGCCCGAAGACACCTACATGTCCATCGCCAAGCTGATGAACATGGACGTCTCCGGCCAGCTCCGCGAAGCCCGCATCCTCCGCGATTCCCCGGGCATCCCGCTCCTGTTCTCATGATTCAACCACCCGCTTGGCTAGAGACACAGAGACACAGAGGATTGGAGAGGCGAGGAAAGACGATCCCCGTCTTTCTCCGTGCCCCCGTGTTCCCCGTGGTTCAATTTGCCTTTGCCGTTCTCTGTGTCTCTGTGTCTCTGTGGTTCAATTGCCTTTCCGCTCTCGCGCAGGCGCCGGAGATTGGCGGGCTGCTTCCGTGTGGCGGACCGCGCGGACAGGTGACGACGCTTCGAATCGATGGGAAGAACCTGGCTGGCGCAAAGCTGTTCGTGGATGGACGCGGGGTTTCAGTGAAGTCCGTCCAGCCTTCGGCCGATTCACTTACCGCGGAAGTGCAGGTCGATTCCAGCGCGTCGCTTGGGCCGCACGAGGTTCGCGTCGTCACTTCGAAGGGCGTGTCGAACGGCTCGCGATTCTGGGTGGACCTCCAGCCGAATCGCGTTCTGGAGCATCCGATTCGCGAGGATGAGGCGGCCGTTCCGCTGGACGGGAATGCGCGGGAGGTGATCAACGGGCGCATCGCGGCGAAGGCGGGCCGGGACCGGTTCCAGATCGAGGCGGTGGCCGGCGAGATGTGGTCCTTCGAATGCTTCGCCGAACGAATCCGGTCGAAGCTGGACCCGGTTCTGGAGATTCGCGACGATCGCGGCGTGCTGATTCGATTGGTCGAATCCACGTGGGAGAACGACCCCCGATTCGTCCACACGTTCGCGAAGGCCGGCCGGTACACGCTGATCGTGCGGGATTCGGAGTACAACGGCGGACCGAACTACACCTACAGGCTCACTGCGGGCCGGCAGACGTTTGTGACCTCTTTCGCACCCCGTGGTGGGCAGCCAGGCGGTTCGGCCAGCCTCTCCCTGACGCTTGCGGACAAGAGCGCGTGCATGGCGACGGTGCCGGTCCCCGCCGATCCGCAGGCGTCTCCTGAATCGGTCTGCTGGGCGGAAACGCGCGTGGGACAGTCCGTGCTTGCCCTCCCGCTGCTGGTAGGCAGCGAGCCGGTCTCCTGCGCGTCGGATACGGAGGCGATTCAGGCTCTCCCTGCGCTGCCGGCCGCCGTGGACGGGACCTTCACCCGCTTCCCAAAAGCCAGCTTTCGGTTCCACGCCACCTCCGGCGCGAAGTACCTCTTCGACCTGTATGGAAGGCGCATCGGCTCGCGAATCGACGGGCAGATTCGCGTTCTGAACAGCGCGGGGAAGGTGGCCGCCGAAAACGACGACCTCTCGGTGCTCACGAAGGACGCGCGGGTCGAGTTCGCGCCGCCGGCAGAGGGCGACTACGTCATCGAGGTGAAGAACGTCGAGGAGGTTACCGGGTCGGACTGCTACTACCGGCTCCGCGCGACACGTATTGTGCCCGATTTCCGGCTGGCCATCGCCACGGACCGGCTCGTTTCACCGGCGGGAGGGACCATCGCGGTCCCCGTCACCGTCGAGCGGATCGGCGGCTTCGCGGGATCGGTCGAGATTCGGGTGGATGGACTCCCGGCCGGGGTCAAGTGCAGCGGAGGATTGATTCCGGCCGGCAAGACTAGCGTCGAGCTAACCCTTACCTCGGCTGTCGTGGCAACTCCCGCCGCCAGCCCGGTGCGAGTGATCGGCACGGCAATGCTCGACGGCAAACGCGTCGAGCGCGATGCGCCCGCATGGGAGCAGTACGAGCACCGATCCATCGACCTGCTGCTCTCCGTCGAGTACTCCTACACCCGCCCGCACCACCTCTGGAACATGCTCCTCTGCGCCGTGGCGGACCGCGTCGACCCCATCACCGTCGAGACCGCCGCACCGACGTACGACCTTGCACCGGGCGGCAAGCTCGAAATACCCGTCCGCATCGTGCGGCACGCGGGCAGCGCCGCCGAGGTCAAGCTGGAAGCGCGCAACCTGCCTGCCAAAGTCACGGTGGCTGCCCTGACCATCCCCGCCGGCCAGACCGAGGGAAAACTGGTCTTCACGGCCGCCGCGGACGCCCCCGCCGACCTGACGAACCTAATTATCACGGCCAAACACGGCTCGACCACCTCGCTCGCCCCGGCTTTACGTCTCACCGTCACGCGCAAGTAGCTCCGGGCTATCTCGCCCTCGTCGCATACGTCTCCGGCTTGCCATCCGGCCCGATCTGCACCATGTAGCTTCGCGCGTCCGGCGCGACCGACAACTTGATGAACTCTGCCTTGCACTCCTCGTCCCAGTTGGCGATTCGCTTGCGCGGCGCGTTCATCGAGGTGTCGCAGGTCAGGTTGCGGTGGAGCTGCCATATATCCCTGATGTCCGGCAGCGCGCGGAGCGTGCGCGTTACGTCCGGATGACCGCCCTTGCGCGGGCCGTTGTTGAAGATGGCGACGCGCGGGCTGACCGTCCGGATCAGGACCGGATTGTTGCTCAGCTCCAGCCCGTGGTGCGTGGTGAGATAGACGTCGATGGGGCCGATCCGGTCGGTCGGCGAGACGAGCCTGTTCTCGATGTTCCAGGTCAGGTCGCCGAGGTCGAGGAATCGCCACCCGCCGAACTCCAACCGGAATCCCAGGCTGTTGGCGTTGTCGCTCGGGTCCTTCTCCTTCGCCCTGAACTGCTTCGACAGGGGATTCACGGGGGCGCCCGGCTTCGCGGGAATCGTCTTCTGGACGGCGACGAGCGTCAGCATCCGCACGGAGGGCGCGCCCTCCGCCTGTTTCAGCGGAAGCGTGTCGCCGGGCCGAAGCGTGGTGGAACGGCCGCCACTCGCCTCCTTGTAGGCCGCGATGAGCGCCGGGAAGTGGTCCGGGTCGTCGATGGACTTCGCCGGAATGCCGTGGTCGTAGAAGCTCTTCACCGGCATCATCTTCGCCAGCGCGCCGTGCCCGCCGTAGTGGTCGAGGTGCCAGTGCGTCGTCACGATGTGGTCGATCTGCGTCAGGCCGGCGATGTCCACCGCGACGTGGTGGATTCGCGAGGCGTCCCGGGTGCCGGGATTCCCTGAATCGATCAGGACCGATTCGCCCGCCGGCGTGACGATCAGGGTCGCCTGCCCGCCCTCCGTGTCGATGAAGTAGATGTCGAGCCCGCGCTTCTGTGCCGCGCAGGGCAGGACGGTGGCGATCGCGAGCAGAATGATGAGCGCCGCGCGAGTAAGCATGGGTGTCTCCTTCGAGTTGAGTCGTGCAAGCATATGATCCGCGTGGGAATGGCAGCGAACCCTCTATTCGCCGTCCGCTGGCGCGCCCTCCTGCACCGCGCCTCCTTTGCCGCAAGGTACACTCTGACAACACTCTCGAATCACAGGCACATCGATCTCCCGTGCTGAACAACCTCGACCACACGCTCTTTCACGCGCTCAACAGCGGCGCCGCAAACGCCTTCCTCGACTGGCTCATGCCGCGCGTGACCAATCTGCACAAGGCGCTCTGGTTCATCGCCTGCGTGGCGCCGATCATCATCTGGATATTGGCTGTCTATGGCAAGCGCGGGCGCACGGCGGTCTTCTGCACGCTGCTGGCGCTCGGCCTCTCCGACTTCACCTCCAGCCGCCTCGCCAAGAACGTCTACTGGCGCGACCGGCCCTGCGAGCGCATTGCCGCGACCGGCCGCATGACTGTTCCCGACGACCACCTGCTTCCGGGCCGCGCCACGCGTTCCGGCTACATAGCGACGCCGGAAAGGGACTGTCCCGGTTCCAGCTCCTTTCCTTCCAGCCATGCCTCCAACATGATGGCCTTCGCCGGCGTCTGCTGGTGGTTCACCCGGACCCGCGGGCGATGGCTCTGGTTCGTGATTCCCCTCGTAGTGGGTTGGTCGCGAATCTACATTGGGGTCCACTTTCCCGGCGACGTTCTCGCGGGATGGATTCTCGGCGGCATGCTCGCATGGGTCGTGGTCCGCTGGCTGGCGAAACCGATCCTGAGAGAGCAGATCATCGAGGAGAAGGAGCAGGCCGCCGAAGATTTCACGGACAGGGAGGAATCGTGACAAGGATTACCGTATTATTGCCGGGCGGGAACCATCGGGGCACGATTACTCGCTTGCATTGGTTGACGTGAAGTTCTCACCGTTCGCGCCCGATAACTCGTGTGACACAGTCCGTGTCCCGTACCCACTTCCTACAGGAGACACCCTCACCATGAAGAAGCTTTTTGCGACCCTTGTTGCCGCCTCCCTGCTCACCGGCGCCATCGCCGCGTCGTTCGCGGCTCCCGGCCAGGACAAGAAGACCACCAAGACCACCAAAGGCACGATGACCAGCGCCACGGCAAAGGGCCACGGCAAGATGGCCACCACGAAGGGCCACGGCAAGGTCACCAAGGGCACGACGAAGAAGGGCCATGGCAAGATGGCCACCGCGAAAGCCCACGGCAAGATGACCGCGACCACCACGACAACCACGAAGAAGAAGTAGGCGGTCCGTCGCCTTCCCATTCAGTGAAGCCGGCGTCCGCCAGGACGCCGGCTTACTGTTGCTTGCCCACCGCCGATCAATCCGTCAAACGCGCGCCGGGTACAATCTCCGCATGAAAGTGACCATCCTCGGCAGCGGGACCTCCCACGGCGTTCCCATGATCGGATGCACGTGCGAGGTGTGCCTCTCCCCCGACCCCAGGAACCGGCGATTCCGCCCCTCCATCTGCGTCGAGAACGAAGGCCGAGTCATTCTCGTGGACACCACCCCGGAGCTCCGCCTCCAGTCGCTCGCCTTCGGTCTGAACCGCGTCGATGCCGTCCTCATCACCCACACGCACGCGGACCACATCTTCGGGCTCGACGATCTTCGCCGCTTCAACGATCTCTCCGGCGAAGTGATCCCGGTCTATGGCGAACCCGCGGCGCTCGACGACATCCGCCGCATCTTCCCCTACATCTTCGATCCCCCTCAACAGGGCGGCGGCACCCCAAAGCTCGACCTCCTGCCCGTCCCGCGATCCTTCGACCTCTTCGGAATCCACATCGAATCGTTCACGGTGATGCACGGCAGGCTGCCCGTCCTCGCCTACCGCTTCAACGATGCCGCGTATGTGACCGACACGAATCACATCCCGCCCGAATCGATGGAGATGCTCCGGAACCTCGACCTCCTCATCCTCGACGCGGTCCGCTACAATCCCCACTCCACCCACTTCGGCCTCTGGCAGGCAGTCGAAGTCGCCGATCGGCTCAAGGCGAAGCGCGTCCTCTTCACGCACCTCTCCCACCACTTCGACCACGAAAAGACGAACTCCGAGCTCCCGCCCCACATGCAGCTAGCCCACGACGGCCAGGTCATAGAGCTTTGACCGCGAATTACGCGAATAAACGCGAATGAAGTCAAAGGCAATTCCACTACGAAGAACACGAAGTTTCGCGAAGAGCGGCGATAAGAACTGGATTCCATTCGCGATCATTCGCGTTATTCGCGGTCAACCAGCCGTTTTCGCGTCTTTTCGCGTGTTTCGCGGGCAAGAATCAGGACTCTGCGGGGCGGAGGAGCTCTTCGGCGGGCGTGTCGGTGGGGCCGGCGGGGCGGAGGAGCGACTTGTCGGGGGAGACAGGGTCGGTGGCGGCGCGGAGCAGTGTCTGGCGCAGGCGCGCCTGCTGCTCGCGCGTCCGGAGGAACTTCAGGCAGCTCTCCGCTGCCTCGCGAATCTCGCGGGTGTCGCCGGACGCCGCCAGCATGTCCACGAGCGAAATGGCGCGATTGTCGCCGACCTGCTCCAGCGCCCGTAGAATCGCGACTTGGAGCGACGGATCGGCAGTTCGGCCGAGAAGCGCGAGGATCGCGTTCATTCCCTCTTCCGTGATATGCTCGGAATCGGACGCGCGGAGCTGCGGAAGGATGGAGCGCAGGCCGCTTTCAGCCCGCCGCGCGGTATCCGTGTCGCCGTCTCGGGCGGCAACGGCCAAAACGCTCACGGCGCGCGGGTCACGTGACGTGGCAAGAAGCCGCGCCATCTCGCTGGAGCGTCGAGAATCGACCGCCTGCGCCGCCGCCCCGCCGCCGATGCCGAAGAAGAGAAGCCACCAGTAGTCGCCCAGCCCGCGCAGAACCGGAATGCTGTGGCCGAAGAAGATGAACGCGAGGACTCCCCAGACGAACAGCTGCCGCCGCTGCTTTCGCCGCTTCCAGTTGCGATAGGCGGCGACGTCGGCTTCCAGCGTCTTCATCCACCCGCGAATCGCGATGGCGTCCTGCTCCTGTCGCTCCTTCCGCGCGGTCATCGAGCGGAGCGCGAGGACGAATCGCCGCCGGGCGTCTTCCACTTCGGGCGGCACGGCGGACGCGACCGCCAGCCCCTCCGGTAGCGCCGTTCCGGCCCTCCACTCGTTCTTCGCTTCCTCCCCGAACTCCACGCGCTGCATATCTGCCCCTCGTCCGTCGTGCTCTTCTTACGAATCTCGCTGCCCCGTGGTGTCACCCATCGCCCTCGCCAGAGCCCGCCGGACGCAGAAGCATCCCCTCCGGTTCATCGTCGCTGCCAGCCGGGCGCAGCAAAGATGATTCGTCGGGGTCCTCCGCGGGCCGCAGAAGCCGCGCCCGCTCCCGGAGCTCCTGACGATGTCTCTCCAGCGTCTTCAGGCACGATTCCGCCGCGCCGCGCGCCCGCTCGTCCTGGCCGGAGGGGCAGTCCGCCCGCGCGATTCGTCCGATATGCCGCTCGAATCGCAGGTCCCTGGTCCGCTCCACCGCCACAATCAGCTTTACGGCAAGCTCGGCATCCACCGACTGCAACAGCAGCTCCGCGACCGCGCCGACCTCGTCATGGCCGAGCAGGTCCCCGTACTCCGGCCGCACGTGCGGGAGGACGCGAAGCAGATAGTCTGTGGCCATCTGCTGAAGGGCCGGCTCCTCGTCCAGCGCGGCGCAAGACAGGACGCCGTACAGCCGAGGGTCCTTCGCCCCTCGCAGCAGCCTCACCACCTCTGGGTATCGTGGCGGCCTGCCCAAGTAGTCGAAGAGAGCTCCAATAGACACAGTTGCTGCCCCGAACAAGACAGCTGGCAAAGGCGGAGCGCCCTTCATAACTGCGACGAGAGCGGCCAACAGAGTCATACCGAGCAAGGGGTAAACGAAATAGGCGGTTTCAAATCGTTGAATCCTCTGCCGGATCGAATCGTGCCGATGGTCCTGGGTGCTGCGATCGAGTTTCCGCCGCACCTCCGCCACGAATGCCCGATCCTTGATCGGATCCCACTTGCGGTCGTGCCGGCTCATTTGCGTTCATCCGCGTTCATACCGGCTATTTCCAGCTTTCATCGCCGGTTCCTTCCGGCAGGAATGGAGCGCGCGCGCGGCGAACTCGTCGGCGTAGAAATCGAGGGCCGTTTCTCAACCGTACTTCACCCTCATCCATCACTTTACTTAAGTGCTGTTGCTCAGCACAGTAGGTCTGTGTCGAAAGGAACCCGAGATGGCCGTACAGCGCAAACTGCGTGTGGGAATGGTGGGTGGGGGCGGGCCGAGCAACTTCTTCGGCGGACCGCACCGGGCCGCCATCCTGATGGACAATAATGCCGAGCTCACCGCCGGCGCCCTCCGCCGCGACCCACAGGGGGCAATCGAAGAGGCGGAGCGCCTCCATTTCACGCGCGGCTACTCCGATTACCAGACGATGTTCCGCGAGGAGTCCGCGCTGCCCGCCGGCCAGCGAATCGACTACGTCACGGTCGTCACCCCCAACAACACGCACTACGAGGTCGCGAAGGCCGCGCTGGAGGCCGGATTCCCCGTCCTCTGCGAGAAGCCGCTCACCTTCACCCTCGTCCAATCCAAGGACCTCGTCCGCCTCGCGGACGCGTCCGGCCTGCCCTTCGTCGTCGCCTACACCTACACGGCGTTTCCCATGGTTATGCTGGCGCGCGAGATGGTGAAGCGGGGGGACATCGGCGAGGTGCGGAAGGTCGAGGCGTGGTACCCGCAGGGCTGGCTTGCGACCCGGCTGGAAGACACCGGCATGCAGCAGGTCGCGTGGCGCGTCGACCCTTCGGTGGCTGGCCAGTCCAACTGCGGGGGCGACATCGGCACGCACGCCTATGAGTTCTGCAAGTTCGTGGCGGGCTGCTCCGCCGTTCAGGTCCAGGCGCGGATGCCGCGCATGCTCCCCGGCCGCGTGCTCGACGACGACTTCTCGGTCTTCGCGCGGCTCGACAACGGCGGCATCGCAACCTTCACCGCCTCCCAGATCACGGTCGGCGCGATGAACGACAACGGTTTCCGCGTCATCGGCTCGAAGGGCCGCGTGGAGTGGTCGATGATGGACTTCATCAACCTCTACTTCTACGATCTGGAAGGGCCGATGCGGGTCTACCGGATGGGCGGCGACCCCGTCCCGCCGATCATCGGGCAGTACCAGCGCCTTCCGGGCGGCCACCCGGAAGGCTTCCACGAAGCGCTCGCCAACCTCCACAAGACCATCCAGATGCAGATTCGCCGCCGCAACGGCGAAGACGTCGCGGAGCCCTATCCCTTCCCCGGCGTCCACGACGGCGCGGCCGGCATCGCCTTTATCGAGGCCTGCGTCAAGTCCAGCAGCGCCGACGGCGCATGGACCGCGGTCGAGCAGGTGTGAGAGGGATGGGTCGCTGGGTCGCTGGGCGAGGCTGCCCCGCGTAGACCATTGTCGCTGTGCTCTTGACGTCATTCTGAGCGGAGCGAAGAATCCGGCCGCCGGATTCCTCGGTCGCCAGGGCTCTCTCGGAATGACGTCAACGACACGGCAACGGCAAACCCAGCGACCCAATGACCCAACTACTGGTGCGTCCTCAGCAGGGCGATGAGCACGCTGGTTTGGAACGGCGTGAAGGACTTTCCGGACTGCGCCGAAAGCTGATTCGTGTAAGCGTTGATCTGGCCGGATTCCGCCTGCCTGTTTCCCCGCTTCTCCGCTGACTCCGCCGCATCCAGCTTCGCGTTCAACCCCCTGGCGATTCCCGGACTGGTGCTGTAATAAGCGGTGAGCTGCCGAATCGAGTCGAACGAGAACAGGAACGCCGGATCGCCGGAGAGGTCCGCACGGGTAGTCGCGATTTTCGCGTTTACCGCATCCCCGAACGGCCCGCCTGTCGTGTAGAACTCGGAGAATATCGAGGTGATCGGGTTCTGATTCAATTCATCGACCGTGATAGTCCCGTCGTGATTCGCGTCCAGACCGCCGAAATCCATCCGTGGAATGCCGTCGAAGACAAGGTCGACAATTCCCTCCTGCCGCAGAAAGGGCAGAATCTGCGGGGTGAGACCGGGGTTCGCCTCCAGCACCGGCGCGATGAACTCCGCCGCTTGCGCCAGTTGCCGGACCTGCCCCGTATTGACGTCACCGACACCGGTTGTCGTCGTCACCTGGCACGAATTGTCGACGCAAAAGGTGACAATGTTGCCATCCTGTGCGCAGAGATCGAAGGTCGATCCGTCCGCGGTGAGCGACAGAGTGAATCCCAGGCTCTTCGCCACCTCGTCCGCGGTGTAGTGGGTCTCCGAGTCGTCTACCACTGGCATCCAGGCGTCAAATCTGCGGTCGGTGTGAATGTCGTTCGGATATTGCCCGTACACATCGTAGAAGGCCTTCAACGCCGGGCAGAACAGGTCCGCCATCTCGGTCTTCATCTGCGCGCGTTGTGCCGCTGCGCGAACGCTCTGAACCGCCGGCAACAGCAGGCCGATGAGAACCGCGATTATCGCGATCACAACGAGGAGCTCGATCAGAGTGAATCCTCGCCGGCTGGCTCGGTTGGCGGAGGAAGCTCGGCGCTCGGCTGCACCGCATCCTGGCAGGCAAGCCACAGTAGTCATGTTCTGTTCCTTTCGTCTCGTCGGAGTGCCGTCCGGGCAATGGCGCCCAGGAGGGATGCTGCCGCCGCGCGCCAAACCTCAGGCGCTGGCGAACGGCATGACATTCGCTGGTCGCTGTCGGGCTCCTGCCTAACTGGACGAACCCTGGGACAACAATTCTTCGGATCGTGCAGTCTCCGCGCAGCCACCTGCACAAATGCTGCCCATCGCGGAAACGAGAAATGACTCTACCGTACCGAGAACTTTCCGCCCGCCTGAACCGCCAATGCAAACCGCAGACGCACATCTGCTATTCGTCACATCTCCTCGGATGCGTGCGGGCGTGCAATCCTAGTCGCGAGTGGCTCCCACCAGGCATCTGGCGTACAAGAGCGCTGACCCGGTACCCAACTCCGGATGTTAGTCGTTTTCCGACCTTGCGATAATATCGGACGCGTGACCAAACAACTCCCGCAGAGTATCAGGCAGGAGGGGAAGCAAGTGATTTGCGCACATGGACAACCAGCGACACCCGCGACGATTCGATCAGCGTTGATTCGCCTCGCGTCTGCCAGCAAGCGATGAAATGCCCGGGATCGATTCGTCTATGCATCAATGTCGGGCCTCCTGGCTGCCTCGCAGACCCGGTGGCCCATGCGATGCGCAGCCCAAGATGCGCCGGATTCTTCAGTTCGCGCAGGCTCGCTTCAGAATGACCTCAAAGGCGGCAACTCGCTGGGTTTGACCTCCAATCACGCGATGCGCCACCTGCACACACAGTGCCCGCAACGGCGGGGAACTGGCCGCAGGCCCACCAGCGAGGTCGATTCATTGCCTCGCTTTAGCAACAACGCGGCCCGTTCGGCGATTCTGCCAAACGGGCCGCGCGGCCAAACCGTGGCGCTCGCCTACTTCCGGCCCATCGTCAGGCTGTAGCCGTGCTGGAGGCGCGGATGGATAACGATGTCCACCTCGGGCGCGTTCTTCGCCTTCAGGTTCCTGGCGTCCCATTCGATCTTCTTGCCGTCCGCCCAGACCGCCAGATTCCCAAGCAGCACGGTCTCGGTCAGCGGGACCGCGTAGTTCGGGAAGTTGGACATGGCCGGCTCGCCGCCCTTGCAGGCGCGGATGAACTCCTCGAAGTGGCCTGGCGATTCCGGGAACGCGACGGGCGACGGATCGGAGTGGATGAACCTGCCGCCGCCGCCGTAGTCGCCCGGAGTGTAGAGCTGGTCCTTGTCGCCGACGATGAGCGAGCCGCTGGAAGGCAGCTTCCCGTCAATCACCAGGTCCTCGAACTTGCCGCCCTTGAAGAGCTTCGGGTCCGGCAGCTTGCCGCCGTCGTACCAGAACATCTTGAAGCCGGGCCGATTCGCGTTCGGGCCGAACTCATACTCGATGGTCGACCACGTCGGATAGCTGTCCTTGTTGTGGCCGGACGTATGCGCGAGCACGGAGAGGGGATTCCGCATGTCGAGCCCCATGAACGGCAGGTTCATCGTGTGGCACGCCATGTCGCCGAGCGCCCCCGTGCCGAAGTCCCACCAGCCGCGCCACGCAAAAGTGTGATACGCTCCAGGCGCGTAGGGACGGTCCGGGGCCGGGCCGATCCACTCGGTCCAGTGGAGTGTTTCGGGAACGGGCGCGGGTGTCGGCCTGGAGCCACCCTGCGGCCAGATGGGACGATTCGTCCATACGTGGACCTCGCTCACCTTTCCCAGCACGCCGCTCCTGACCAGGTACGCGTTCTTGCGCATCCCGCTGTCGGCCGTTCCCTGGTTGCCCATCTGGGTGGCGACCTTCATCTTGCGGGCGAGGTTCGCCAGCTCGCGCGCCTCCCAGAGGCTGTGGGTGAGCGGCTTCTGGCAGAAGGCGTGCTTGCCCATGTTCATCGCCATGGCCGCCGCCGGTCCGTGGTTATGGTCGGGCGTGCTGACGATTACCGCGTCGATCTCCTTGTGCATCTCGTCGAGCATCTTGCGGTAGTCGTTGTACTTCTTCGCGTTCGGCCACTTTTGGGCCGCCTTGTTGAGCGTGCCATCATCCACGTCGCAGATGGCGACGACGGTGCCCAGGCGGCCCGCGTCGGAGCTGTCGCTGTCGCCCTTGCCGCCCACTCCGATGCAGGCGAACTGGACGCGCTCGTTGGGAGACTTTTCCTGGCTGAGGACCGGGCCGGCGGCCACTGCGCCGAGACCCGTAACGGTTGCGGTGCGAATAAATTCGCGCCGGCTGGATAGCGAACTCATATTGGGATCCTCGTTCCGTACGAAGTAATCTAACTATGCCGCGACGTCTCCGGCAGATTGAACTGCCGTGGACCGCAACTGGCAAGTCCAAGATTAGTCCTTCCATCGTGTGGTTCCTCCATGCGTTTTTGCTTCACATGCGGCTTCTGCCCGAAACAGCGTCAGGAAATCGCCGGAAATTAATGCAAACTGTCAACGGATTGTAATGGATCTGTTATGCAGAGGTGACATTCTGGACTCGACTGATGCGACGGGCAGGCCAGGACCACGAAGCGCAATTGCTGCCGCCTTTAGCTGCACCGGCCCTGGAGAATGACCACACACGAAATGGAGACGCTGGAAATGGCAATCAGAGTAGCAGGAGTGTCGATGAAGGGAATTGGCGGAGACAGTTCACGCAGGGATTTCCTGAGAGTGGTCGGAATGGGCGGCGGAGCGGCGGCGCTAATGGCGGTCGGCGCGAAGAGAGCAGCCGCTGCCGACCCGTCGATAGTAGTTGGGTTCGGCAACGCCGCGGTCGGCGCGGAGCGAATAGCCGTTGCCTTCTACTCCAATGCCCTCGGAATCGGATCCGCTTTTGGAGTGGCAGGTGACCGGGCAAAAGGCACTCTGCTCAATCACGACCACCGTGAGTACTTCGAAGCCGCCCGGAACCAGGAGCAGAGTCATCTCGACGTGCTGCTGGGCGCGGGGCTCGGTCTGGACTTTCCTTATCATCAATTCGCATTTCCAGCGGGCACGTTTCGTAGCCCGTCGGCGATGCTCGCGTTTGGTGAGTCGCTCGAGTCGATCTTCATCGGCGCGTATCTCGGCGCAATCAAGGCCGCTTCCGCGCTGGGCGACGGCCTGGGGGTGACGCTTGCCGAGCTGGCCGGCGAGATACTGGGCGTCGAGTGCGAGCATCGCGCGCTAATTCGCGGCATAGCGGGGGAGGACCCGCCAAACGATCGGTTCTACGAAGGAAACATGGGGCCGGCCCCCAGCGGCGTTCTCGGCGACACGGGCAGCCGATCCACGACATTCGCACTGGGCGGCGACGCTGTAAACGCGCTTGTTGCGCTCGGCATCCAGCCTGTCTCCTGACGCCACGCGCAGCGAGCGCATGGAGACCGTCCGGGCCGTGGGAGCATTCAGCGCCTACGGCCCGGACGGTCTCCATGCGGGCAGCAAATCCAAGTGAAAATGTGCATTGGGAAGCGGGATTCGCGGCACGCGCGGCGAATAGATGGACACTCTACTTCAAGTTTACGGATGGCAGCATGCTCCCTGAAACCCAACCAGCCAACGACCGAGTTGTTGCAGTTCGAGGCAGGCTCCTCGGTCGCGAGCTGCCTATTGTTGAGGCGCTGCTCTGCGCGACGGATCATGGCATCCTCGTTACCGACACGGAGGGCCAGGACATCCTGTGCAATCCTCAATTCGGAAGACTGTTTGGAGTGGATCCCGCGGCGATAGTACAGCTTTCCCGCGCCGACGTCCGGCGGATTGCGTTGCAGAGAGTAAGATATCCCGAAGCGTTCACGCAGGGAATAGAGGAGGCATACCGTCATCCTGAGGCGGTCTACGAGGAAGACATCGAGCTCGCGACCGAACCACCGAAGGTATTGAGCCGATTCTCGGGCCCTGTCCGCGATTGCGCTGGCGTCGTTTTCGGGCGTGTCTGGACCTTCCGGGACGTGACGGACCTGCGGCGGCTGCAGTCCGCTGTTCAAGCGTACGCAACACGCGTTGAAGCGGATGCTCAGCAGAAGGCGTCGGAGCTTAAGGCTACATCCAGCCTTCTCGCGGCGATGACCGCGGTTTCCAGTGCCATCGCGTCAAATCGCACCGGGTCGAGCCTGATCGACGCTATTTGCGAGAGTTGTCGTCAAACGCTGGAGTATGGGGCTGTCGCGCTCTTCGCGTTCCGGCCAGACGGGGAGTTGGCGGGATGCGTGGCAAAGGGCCGGCAGTCCCAGCGCGAATCAATTACGTTGTCGGGGCCTGTCGACCCCATCATTGCGAAACTTTTCTCGAGATCGACGGCAGAGAACAACGCTTTTTTGTTCGTTCCGCTGCCGTCGCAATCTCCCATCGGCCATGCATTGGGCACGCCGGCGGCCGCTGTCGCAGCGCTGCGATGGATGGGACAGCCGGTCGGACTGCTCTGTTTAGGCGTCAGCGACCTCGGGGTATTCTGCCTGCCGGAGCGCCTGCCGCATCTTGAAGGGCTGGCAGCACAGATAACCCTTGCGCTGCGCATACAAATGGGTCGAGAGCAACTTCAGGCGGCCTATGTCGAGCTGAAGCAGACTCAGGATCGAATGGTGGAGGCGGCGAAGCTGACGGCTGTCGGAACACTGGCCGCCGCGGTGGCGCACGATATCCGAAATATCCTTACGCCGCTCCGCATTGAGCTGGCGGCCTCGCCCGATTCTCCTGGCATCGCAGCGGCGCGCGATCAAGCTTCGCGGTTGTCCACGCTAACCCACCGGATGCTGGCGCTGGCATCGCCCGGCGAACACGACTATGGCACGTGCAACATTCGGGATGTCCTTACCGGCAGTGTGGCATTGATCCGTCCCCAGGCCGAGATAGACGGTGTCGCGATTCGTATCCGTTTGGCGGGATCGCTGCCACCGTGCACGGGCGATGGCATTCGACTGCAGCACCTCTTCATAAACCTCTTTCTGAATGCGATCTGCGCGATGCACTCGGGCGGCGGCACGTTGGCGGTTGGCGCGACGCACAGGCATGGGGGCATTCGCGTAAGCGTCGCCGACACAGGGCCGGGCATACCCAGGAGCCTGCGCGAGCAGGTATTCGAGCCGTTTTTTACAACCCGTGCCAATGGATCAGGGCTCGGCCTATACAGCGTCCGGAAGATTGTCGAAGAGCATGGGGGCCGAGTCGAGATTCGTGACCGCGCTCACGGCGCGTGTTTCGACGTGTGGCTCCCGGCCGCGGGCGAGATCGCGGGCGCCCAATTGAAGCGGGCAGGGTGAAAGGATTGACTGCTTCCATTCTGCTGGTGGACGACGATCGATTCATTCTCGCGCACCTTGACCGCATCCTGCAGGAGCAGGGCTGCCATTGCGTTCAGGCCGCTACGGCCGTGGATGCGTGGGCTGCGCTGGATGCTGGCAGTTTCGATCTCCTGATCCTTGATATTGGCCTCCCGGACGTGGACGGGCTCACGTTGTGCCGCAAAATCCGTGTCAGGCACACCATGCCAATCATAATGCTTACCGCCCGCGGCGCCATTGGCGACAAGGTCGTTGGCCTGGAACTCGGAGCGGATGACTATCTGACGAAGCCATTCGACCCTGCGGAACTTGTGTCGCGGGTCCGCGCGCATATTCGGCGGCGGACCGAATACGGTGGGGCGGATCCGTCGCAGGCCAGCGTCACGGTTGGCGACCTCACAATCGACCCTGAGCGGAGGGAAGTGCGGCGCGGTAAAGCGCATATCGATCTCACGCCGACAGAGTTTGCGCTTCTTCTCGCGCTCGCGCGACGCCACGACCGCGCGGTCGCCCGAGACTGGCTGTTCGAGCATGTGTGGGGTTGGGAATCGGAACCGAGCGGCCAGACACTGGCGGTCGCGATAAGGCGGCTGCGCTGCAAAATCGAGCCCGATCCGGGGCGGCCAACCTACATCCAAACCGTCAGGGGATACGGGTATAAGCTCAGTATCGTCGATCGATTGACCAGCCCGGATTGTTCTTGAGCCACGGTCCGCGCCTCCGCCGCGACCACTCTGTTTCGCCGGCCTCCCGCTTTGGTAATGGCGGGTCATCCGGAAGTTCGCGGCATAACCGTGGAATCCGTTACTGTGGAAGGGGCGGCGATCCGCTCACAATGAGCCATGTCCCTTTTCGAGCGAATCTGGCATACGGCGACCTCGGTCGTCCTCTCCGCGTTTAGCTGGCGCTTCCACCGCACGGTCGCCTCCCGCTATCGGTCGCAGGCGCACGTCACCGCCGCATGGGTGGTCCGCGAGGTGCGGAGGGCGATGAACGGTCATGTAGATACGGAGCTGGCATGGCAGCTTGACCAGTTCCAGCTCTTCCTCGCGCACTTCATTCAACGCGAGCTCTTCAGGAACAGCGGCTACTACCCGATCTCCAACTCGCCGCTCCTCTCGCCCACGGCCCTCTTCTTCGAGGCGATTCAGGCCGCCCGCATCCACCCGCCGGAGCCCGTGGTCAGGGCCCTTCCGCACGTCCGAATCAGAATCGTGCCCGGCTGGGTAAAGGTGTACGGAATCGGGCTGCACGAGGCCGCTCCCACCGTCCTCTACCCGAACGAGTTCGCCCGGCCGTAGACGTCGCAGTGCTCGCGCAGGATTCGGCGTCCTCAGCCCCGAACCTCTCGTCAC
>Ga0207667_10003537_pt1 | contig 19315 bp, 12 predicted proteins | sample KBSCornC52_FD_184301 | JGI IMG/M metagenome (GOLD analysis project Ga0207667, IMG submission 184301) | Corn rhizosphere microbial communities from Kellogg Biological Station, Michigan, USA - KBS Corn C5-2 (SPAdes) (version 2) | ecosystem: Host-associated > Plants > Roots > Rhizosphere > Soil ...
CCGAGCACCCGGTCATCGAGACCGACCTGCCCCCCGGCGCCGGCCGGGATCTACTCCGAGCCGGAGGGCCATGGGGGGCTTGACCTGCACGACGATGCAGGCGCCGGGCTCGATGGCTCCCGCCAGAGGCGTCTTGTTCTTGGCCTTGTCGGCCAGCTGCCAGCCGGTCAGCGGCACCGGTCGGGGCGACGTCTTGAGGAGCGTGACCGGTCAGCGGGTCAAGGGAAGTCGGACCAGTAGCACGGCGTGTGTTGCTGGCCGCTCTCGTCGGTGGCGTATTCGCTGAGGCCCATCGAGGCCGCCATGGTGCTGATCGAGGTCGCCGTGGCCTTGTTGGCCGCGGAGCAGGCGCCGAGATAGTCCTCGGCGCCGAGCCAGAACGGGTGGCCGCCCGGCTGCAGGCCGAGGTCGCGCCACGCGAGGACCTCCTTCAGGTTGCTGGTGTCGGTGGTGACCCGCGAGCCGTTCGCGAACAGGCTCTCGACGGAGATGCCGTCGAGCAGCGACGGGTAGGCCACACCGTGGGTGGTGCCCTGGCGCGTGGTCTTGGTGATGGCGTTCTGCATGACGAGGAGCTTGTCGGGGAACTTCTGGCGCAGCTGCCAGACGAGATCGAGGCCCCCCTGCGAGCAAGTCGCGTTGCAGGGCCCCCCCTGGCTCGGGGAGAGGCCGTGCTCCACGACCTCCATGTTGTCCAGGAAGAAGCCGTCCACGCCTTGCGCGGCCAGGCGGGGCGCGACGTAGTTCACGATCAGATCCTGGTACGCGGCGTTCGAGAGGTCGGCCCACATCTCGTCGGCGAACCCGAAGTATTTGTCGGTCAGCGCGCCCGAGCCCTGACACGACTTGTGACCGGCGGGGTTCGTCGCGTAGTACGAGCGGAACGACTCGCACGATCCCACGTTCATGTACGAGATGACGCGGTTCCGGCCGGAGGATCTGAGCTGGGCGATCTGGGCGGACGAGAAGCCCACGTCAGGATCGGCGTCGATGTCGATGATCCGGAAGGTGGCCGCGACCTTCGCAAAATCGAGGGACGCCATCGGCGAGCCGTAGAAGGCGACCCACGGCTGTCCGTCGGGGAAGCCGCGGCCCGCGGCGCTCCCGGCACCGCCACCGCTGCCGGTCGCGCCGCCCGAGCCGGCGGCGCGGCCGCCCGAGCCGGCGCTCGCCGGCCCCGCGGTCCCTCCGCTGCCGGTGCCAGCCGGCCCTCGTCCGCCCGATCCGCCCGAGATCCCGCCGCTCGCGCTGCCGCCGGAGCCTCCTGAGCCGGATCCCCCGCTGGCGGCGTCGGATCGCGGCGCGTCCGCGCCGGCCTCCTTCGGTTCCGACGAAGCCGTGATCCCCGGGCCACAGGCCGCCGACCCGAAGCCAAGACCGCAAGCGAGCAGGGACGTGAGTCTGACGGTTTCCAACCTGCGCATGGGGACTCGGCGGGTGAGCTTTTCCTTGGTTTTTTCGTACGGTGCGTGGGACGTGGCGGCCATCGTGAGTGCCCAGGGCCATGACCTGGTGTCATTCATCGGAACCGCGAACGGTGTAAATCGGGCCTCGGGGATGAAGGGCGACTGGCCTTTTCCGGCCGTTCCGGCTGCCCGCTCGAGGACACCGTGAGGGGGCCAGGTCGGGGGTACGCGCTGATTTGTGATCCGGGCCACTGACAACCCGGGGCCAGGAGGAAAGGAACAGGCAGGGGCTCGTCGCTTCTCGCTCCCTGGACGAAATTTTCTGGGTCTGGTCCGTCCCAAAGAGGCTCGGGCTTCCTTTCCGACGCAGGAAACCACCAATCGCTCTGGAAAAATCGCGTGAGGCAGCATAGTTTCGTGACGGTGTCGGAACACCCGGCACCACATATGGTCGTTTCACCGACGCAGGCGACGCGCGCGCACCTCGCCCGCGCACCTCGAGATGGTAGGGCCCCCATGGTCGACAAGTGGCGGACAAGTGATGGACAAGCAATGGACAAGGCGCCCGCCGCCCTGCGCACCGTGCGAACGGTGCTGACCGCGATCATTGCTCTGTCCGTGGGCGTGGCCGTGGTCTCGTGGTTGAAGGGCGGCGCGGAAGACGCCGGGCCGACCTTTCAGGAGCGCGCACCCACCGGCGCCGCGGTTTCGAGTCGTGCGCCCTGGGCGCACCGGAACGATCCCGTACAGTCGGCCCGGGTGGGCGGCTGGCTTCGCTGAAGGGTTCGGTCGGGCCATCTGGAAGCGCCTCGGAGAAAGAATCCGTGCGATGGATCGGCGCCCTCCTGGTTGTCGTTGCGCTCGTCGCCGGGGCCGGGCGCGCGCACGCTGAGCCCCGGGTCGAGCGAACGAAGGGGGCGGCGCCCCGACCGGTCTCGACCGCGTTCTATTACGGCACGCGCGTGCCCCGCGAGCTGGCGCAGCACTTCGATCGTGTGGTCGTCGACGTCGACAACCTGACCTCCTGGCCGAGCCCGTGCAAGGCGGAGCTCTTCGCGTACGTCAGCCTGGGCGAGGTCGGACCGGGGCGGTCCTGGCGCAGGAGCGTCCCGGACGGGGTGATCATGGGACGCAACAGCGAGTGGGGCTCCGAGATCGTCGACGTGCGCAAGCCGGCCTGGCGCACCTTCGTCCTCGAGCACGTCGTTCCCGACGTCCTCAAGAAGGGGATCCGCGGCCTGTTCTTCGACACGCTCGACAGCTTCGAGAGCGTCGAGCACGCCGAGTCGCAGTGGCCCTCTCACCAGCGCGCGCTCGCGGAGCTGGTCGATGCGATCCGGGCCCGCCACCCCGGGCTCCCGGTTCTGTTGAACCGCGGTTTTGGTCTGCTGCCGTTCCTGGCGACCCCGCCCGACGGAATGGTGGCCGAGGGGTTGTTCCGGACCGCCGACTCGGAGGGCAAGCAGTACCGCGCGGTCGCGGCCGACGAGACCGAGGCGCTCCTGCGCGCGCTGCGCGCCGTTCAGGCCGCGAAGATCCCGGTGACCGTGATTGACTACGTACCTGCGAGGGACATCGAGCTGCGCCGGTCCACGGCGCGCCGGATCATGAACGAGGGTTTCGAGCCGTACATCTCGGTCCCGAACCTCGACCAGGTGGGCCTGGGGCGGATCGAGCCGGTGCGGCGCCGGGTCATGCTCCTCTTTCGCAGCGCCCCGGGCAGCGAGAACTTGGCCCCGCCCATCGACGCGGCGCTGGCCGCGCCCATCCTCGAGTGGCTGGGATACGCCGTCGACTACGTGGACGTGCGCAGGGGCCTGCCGGCGGCGCCGCTCGTCGATCGCTACGCAGGCGCCGTCGTGCTCGGCACGGACAACCTGGGCCCCGCCTTCGCAGGCTGGGTCGAGGCGCGCATGCACGAGGGGCTCCGTCTGGCTTTCCTGAACGGCTTCGGCTTCACGCCGAGCGCGGAGCTCCTCGCCGAGCTCGGGCTGAAGCCGGCATCCACCAAGGTGAGCCCGCCGCTGGCGGCCACGGTGACCTCGCCCAGCGTGGGCTTCGAGACGGCGGTGCGACCCTTGCTCTACGATCTGCCCCCCTACGTCGCGGAGGGGAGCGGCATGAGGTGTTTATTGCGCCTCGGTGACAAGGGTGGAAACAACTGGGACGCGATCGTGGTGGGGCCGTGGGGGGGCGCGGCGTTCGCGCCCTACGTCGTGGCGCCCGATCTGGACGGTGAACGACGCTGGATCGTGAACCCGTTCGCGTTCCTGCGGGACGCGCTGGCCCTCGCCCGCATCCCGGCTCCCGACGTCACGACCGAGAGCGGGCGCCGGATCCTGACCATCCACCTGGACGGCGACGGGTTCCCCAGCCGGGCCGAGTTCGGCGATCGCGCCTTCGCCGGGCAGGTGATCCTCGACAAGATCCTGCGCAAGCACCCGGTCCCCCATACCGTCTCGGTGATCGAGGGCGAGGTGAGCAGCGCGGGCCTCTACCCGGCGGACGCGCCCAAGCTCGAGGAGATCGCGCGCGCGATCTACCGCCTGCCCTACGTGGAGGGCGCCAGTCACACCTTCAGCCATCCCTTCACCTGGGCAGACGCCGAGACGCACCGGCTGACCGCCTCACCGTCCACCCTGGCCATTGCCGGATACAGCTTCGATGGGCGGCGCGAGGTGGCGGGATCGCTCGAGTACCTGGACACGAAGCTGATGCCTCCGGGGAAACGCGCGCGTGTCCTGCTGTGGTCGGGAGACTGCTCGCCCAGCCCGGAGATGGTGGCGCTGACCGAGCAGGCCGGCGTCGAGAACGTGAACGGCGCAGGCGCGACGCTGACCGCCGATCGGCCCACGCTGACGATGGTGTCGCCGCTCGGCATGAACAAGGGCGCCGGCTTTCAGGTCTTCGCGCCGGTCCAGAACGAGAACGTCTTCACCAACGAATGGCACGGGCCGTTTTACGGCTACGAGCACGTGATCGAGACGTTCGAGCTCACGGAGTCGCCGCGGCGGCTCAACCCCATCTCGATCTACTTTCACTTCTTCTCCGCCACCAAGACCGCCTCCCTGAAGGCGCTCGAGAAGGTCTATGCGTGGGCGCTCGGGCGCGAGACCACCAGGCTGTACCTGAGCGAGTACGCGGCGCGCGTGCGGGCCTTCCACGACGCCTCGCTGGCGCGGCGGCTCGACGACGGCGCCTGGGACCTCGGCGATCTGGGGGCCCTGCGGACGGTGCGCCTCGACGACGGCAACGGCGAGTGGCCCGTCTTCGAGGCGTCGGTCGGCGTGGCGGGCGTGCGGTCCGGGCCCTCCGGCCGCTACGTCCACCTGGCTGCCGACGCGTCCCCCGCGCTGGTCCTCGCTCCGCGCGCGCCGGTCGGCCCCTATCTGCTGGAGGCGAACGGCAGCGTCGTGTCGTGGCGGCGAACGGCACGCGAGGTTCACTTCCGCATCCGGGGGCACGAGCCCTTGCGCCTCGCGATCGCCGGCGCGACGTCCTGCGCGCTGCGGACTTCGGCGGGCGTGGTGCAGGGGCGGGGTGGGATCGAGCGCGGCGCGGGCGGGCGCGCCGCCGGGCCGGTCGTGCGGTTTTCGCTTCGCGAGAGCGACACCGGAGAGGCGACGCTTGGCTGCTCGTGAGGGGCTCGGCGCCGGCGGCTTTGCCAGACCAGTCGAGCGCCCGGCCGGGCGCGTGCGCTTGGCCCGGGAAGGGATGCTGGCCGGCGTGACCTTCGCGATGGGGGCGTTGCTGACCCTGGTGTTCCCGAGCGCGCGCGACTTCGATCTCAACGCCAACGCCCTCCCCATCGGGGCGTACGCGGCCGCGTACCTCGAGGTCCTGGTCAAGGCCAACCCCCGCGACTGGTCGGCGCGGCTGGCGTTCGTGCGGCAGTTGCACGGCCGCGGCGAGCTGCAGCGGGCCCTCGACGAGCTGGATCTGGTCCCGCGCACGGGGGAGAGCCGCGCCCCGGCCGAAGGGCTCGCGCTCGAGATCTCGTGGGCGGCGTTGCGCGCGATCCCGGTCGGCGATCCCGCGCGCGGGGCGGCCATCGCCGACGTGGGCCAGCGCCTGGAGACTCTCGCGCAGGACGGCGCCGGATCGCCGGAGGAGCTCTCGCACTTCGCGGATCTCGCGTTGCAGATCGAGCGGCCTCGGCTGGCGGCGAGGTTCTACGCTCGCCTCGGCGAGGTCGTGACCGGCGAGGCGCGCCCGCGGGCCCTGGCGGAGGCGGGCCGGTGGTCCCTGGCGGGCGGGGATCCCGCCGGGGCGGCGGCCCTGTACGACGCGGCGGCGCTGGCGACCGGGGACCTGGCGCTCGAGTCCACTTGGGCCCGCCGGTCGGTGGCCGCGGCCGAGGCCGCGGGTGATGCGCGGGTGGCTGCCGATCGCGCGGCCTTGTGGCTGGCGCGGCGGCCGGGGGACCTGGCGCTGCTGTCCGAGGCGGCGCGCGTGTCTCTGGCGGCGAACCGGCCGCGCGCCGCCCGGGACCTCGGACGCCGGCTGGTGCGAGCCCGCCCCGACGACCCAGTCGAGCGTGAACGGCAGGCCCTGAGGGAGCTGGCCGCGGGCAGTCCGGAGGCCGCCTGGCCCCTGGTGCAGGAGGCCGTCGAGCGCCATCCGAACGACAGCGAGTGGCGCGAGCGTGAGGCGAGGACCGCCGAGTGGACCGGGCGGCCGCGCGTTGCCCTGCGGGACTGGCTGTGGTTGGCGGGCGCTCGGGGGCGACGGAGCGAGAACGTGCGCGCGAGGACGTCCCCGTGAGCCCGCGCCGGCCCCGGTCGCCGCGATGGCCAGAATGGTCACGAAGGCCACTATGGCGACGATGGCAACTTTGGCTGGCAGTCGCGATCGCCCTCGTGACGATGGGACCTTCGGGGGCGCGGCCGGCGCGGGCCGAGGAACCGCGTCCCGCGTCCGCGGCGCCGCCGACGGCGGTCCAGATTCCGGCGGGCGAGGCCCCGGGGGCCGGGCCCCGGTCCGGTCCGGATGCGCAACGGGCGCTGCGGGAAGCGTTCCGTCTGGCGGAGGCGTTGCACGAGGAGGACGCGCTGCTCGAGCTCTACGCCGAGCGCGCGCGGCACCGGGACGCCTCGCGCGCCACGCTCGAGTCTCTGGTGACGGCCGCCGAGGCGGGCGGCGCGCCCGACCGCGCGGTCGCGATCCTGGAGCGGCGGATCCGGCAGGGCGCCGATGCGCTCACCAGCGCCGAGCTGCTGGCGCGGCTGTTGACCCGGGCGGGGCGGGCCCGCGACGCCACCGCGGCGTGGGCGAAGCTGGCGGAGCTGCGCGGCGGGCAAGGGCTGACCGGCGAAGAGGCGCTGACCTACGCCCGCGTGCTCTCCCGCCTGGACCAGGGCGAGCGCGCCTGGGAGGTCCTCGCCGCTGCGTCAGCCCCGGCCGCCGACGCGCGCGCCTACTGGACCGCGCGCGGGATGCTGGCCTGGCAGCAGAATCGTGACGCCGACGCCGAGCGCTCGTATCGAGAGGCCTGGGAGCTCGGAGAGCACACGCCGGAGGCGCGCCAGCGGCTCGGGACGCTGGCCCGGGTGCACGGCAACGTCTCGGGGTTGGCGCGGCTGGCGCGGACCTCGTACGGCGAGACCAAGGACCCGACCGAGCTGATCGAGGTCGGACAGGCCCAGCTCGAGGCGGGCGATTGGAAGGCGCTCGGCGAGACGCTCGCGCTGGCGGCCCGCGACGAGGTGGGGCGCTTCGCCGAGATCACCGCCTACTGGACCCTGCGGGCGCAGTGGCTCGGGCACACCGGCGATCAGGTGGGCGCCCTCGACGCCTGGAAACGCGCGTTCGCCCGGGCCCCCGAGGCGACGCTCGGGGCCGAGTACCTCTGGAGCGTGCTCGCCATCCACCAGAAGGCCGACCTGGCGAGCGCCGTCGAGCGCGTGACGGCGCTCGGGCTGGCGGGGACGCCGGAGGTGCGCGAGCCGCTGGCGCTGGCGCTCGTCGATCTGGGCCGGGTCGCGGAGGCGCTGCGACTGTGGGCGCGCGAGCTCGGCGATCCGCAGCTGCTGACGCGTGACGCTTACGGGCTCGCGACCGCTCTCGCCGCGACCGGGCGAGTGGAGGCGGCCGCCCGTGTGCGGCGGCGCGCGGACCGGCGCGCGCTCGGGGAGCGGGGGCAGGTCACGACGGAGTCGCTCCAGACCGCGGAGGGCCGCGAGCGTTTCATCGGGGTGGCCGACGCGCTGGGGACCGCCCGAGGCGCCGACGTCCAGGTCCGCTGGATGCGCGCCGTGCTGGCGCGCACGCCGTCCTCGCTGTCTCCGGAGGTGCGCGCCGATCTGTGGGCCCGGCTCCGGGACGCCGAGGGCCGCACGGCGGCCGCCCGGGCCTTGTGGAGCCGCGCCAGCCGCGATCACGCGCTGGAGGTGAACGCGCGCGACCGGATGATCCGCCTGGCGCTGCAAGACGACGACCGCCAATTCTTGAAGACCGCCGTCGCGGAGCCTCACCGTTATCCGACCGACGCGATCGTCGAGGCGGCGCTGCGCGTGGGCGACTTGCCCACCGCTCGCGCGCGCCTGGCGGGCGAACCGGCGACCGCGGCCGACACCGAGCGGGTGGCGCAGGTGGCCGAGCTGCGGCTGCTGGAGGAGCGCCGGGCCTCCAGCCTGGCGGTGAGCGGAGCCTACGAGTCGGTCGGGCCCGTGAGCGCCTTCGGCCCCGATGCGAGAGGCTCGGTCGCGTGGGACGATCTGCGCCTCGGCCTCGAGGCCGGCTGGCGCGAGCTTCAGACGCCTGGGCTGGTCCGCCCGCTCTTGCCCGGAACGCGCGAGGCGGAAGCGCTCGCGGTCCTGCGCGTGTCGGGAGCGCTCGACCGATGGCTGACGGAGGTGGCCGCGGGCGTGAGCTACCACACGGCGGGGACCTTGGCGCGCGTGCGCGCGCGCGCGCTGTACGAGCGCTGGCTCACCGGCGGGCTGCTGCTCACCGCGCGCGCCGGTCTGGCCGAGCGGGTCGACGACGCGCCGCTGTTGCGGGCGCTCGCGACCGCCTCCACCGTCGGCGTCACGATGCGCTTCGAGGAGGGGCTCTTCTATGGAGCCCTGGCGCTCCAGGCCCGGGACGATCGCACGCAGGGGCTCTCCCGCCTGGGCACCCAGCTGAGCGAGGAGGCGGAGGCGGGCCTGCGGATCCTGCGGGGGCGGCCCGAGATCCACGTGGGCGTGCGCGGGTACGCCCAGCAGCGGGACAACACCGACACCTTCCCGACCGGCATCCTGGCGGCTTGGCCGGATCCGTCGTTCACGCCCGCCGACCAACTCCCGAGATCCTACTCGTTCGTCGCGCTCGCGGTCCGGATGGCACATGGCGATCTCAGCGAGCGTCGCGCGCTGTTCGGTGCGTCCTGGCCCCGGTACGAGTGTGGCCTCGAGGCGGGCCTGCGCTTTCCGAGTCGGGAGCCCGCCACGGGGGGCCAGTGCTCACTCGGCGTGCGCGTCGGGTCGCAGGGCGCCCTCTCGGCGTCGGCCCTTTACGGATGGGGCCTCGTCGCGTTCGCCCGCGGGACCGGCGCCCGCTTCACCCTCGGCTACGACCGGCGCTTCTGAAAATCAACGAACCCAGGAAGAAGGATCTTCACATGCCCGATACGAAAGACGCGTTTCAGTCCGCCAGTCCCGCTTCGTTCATCGTCCGGATCGCGGGCGCGCGGATCGCGCGGGCGCGCGGCGTGTGGGTCGCGGCGCTGGCGGTCTCGTTGTCGGTCTCGTTGTCGATTTTGGGCGTGGGTTGCGGCACCGTGGTCCAGGTCCACAACCCGTCGCCGCTCGCCAAACGCGCCCGCTGGGTGGTCTTGCCGGTCACGAACCTGGCCGACTCGGTCCAGGCCGGCGAGCGGATCGAGGCGTTGCTCGATCCCGTGTTGCGCGAGCACGGGGTCGGCTTGCTCGACCGGTATCCGGCGTTGAAGGAGGACGAGGTGCACCTGCTCCTCAGCGATCGGGCACGATACGAGAGCGCGTTGACCTGGGCGCGCAACCAGCGCTACGACTACGGGGTCACCGGGACCGTCGAGGAATGGCGCTACAAGGCGGGCAACGAGTCCGAGCCCGCGGTCGGCGTGACCCTGTCCGTCATCCAGCTCGGTGACAACAAGGTCGTGTGGTCGGCGTCGGGGGCGCGCGTGGGCTCGAGCTACCAGAACACGAGCGGCGTGGCGCTCTCTCTGCTCGCGACGCTGGTCGACACCATGACGTTGAAATGAGACCGATCCCGAGCATCGACGTGGCCGGGGTCCGCCGGCGGGTCGAGACGCCGGCGGGCACGTTCGCGGCGGGCGAAGGGGACGCGCCCGGCGGCGCTCGGGCCCCTCGGTTCTGGACGACGACCGTCGAGTCGATCGCGATCGGCCTGCTGCTCCCCTGCATCGGCTGGCTGGTCGATCATCGAGATCCGTTCTTCCAGACCCGGGCCTTCTCGTGGTACGTGCTGCCGCCGCTTCTGGCCGGGCTGCGCCACGGGTTCGTGGCCGGGTGCGCGAGCGCGGCGACGCTCGGCGCGTCGATGGTGATCGGCTGGCGCCTGCACCTGTTCGGCGCGTCGGTCTCCCCGAGCGAGGCGTTCATCGGCATGTTCGCGATCGCCATGTTGACGGGGCACGTGTCCGACGTGTGGCTCCGCGAGACCATGCGCAAGCGCGCGTCCGCCGACCACGCCAAGCGCCGCGCGAACGAGATCGCGCGGGCCCACTTCCTCTTGCAGCTCTCGCACGAGCGGCTGCAGGAACAGAGCCCGGGGATCGCGAACCTGCGCGAGGCCCTCGAGCGGATCGCAGGTCCGACGGGGCCGGCCGCGACGACCTGGTCGGCGATTGCGCATCAGGTCCTCGCGCTGGCGGCGCGGTTCACGTCGGTCGAGGTCGCCTCTCTCGTCCGGACCGACGCGCGGAGTGGGGCGCTCGGGACGACGGTTGGCACCCTCGGCGAGCCCAGCCCGTTGCGGCCCGACGATCCGCTGGTGCGAAACGCCATCCGCACCCGCCACATCGCGGCGGTGGCGGGGCCGAGCGGTAGCGCGTCGGCGGCAGCTATGCGGGTCGGGGGCGCGAGCCCGCTTCTCGCGGCCGTTCCGATCGTGGATTCAGGCGGGGTGCTGCACGGGGTCCTCTGCGTCGAAGGCATGCCCTTCTTCGCCTTCACCCAGCGCAACCTGGAGGCGCTGTCCATCCTGGTCGGTCACTTCGCCGATCGCGTGGCGTCGGGATCGACCCTGGCGGAGCCGCACCGGGAGCGGGAGAAGGTCTTCCTGCAGCGAATGGATCGCGCGCTCGAGGACTGTCGCGAGCGGGGTGGCCGAGCCGTGCTCGGCGTGCTGGCGGTCGTGGGACACAGCCCGCTCAGTGGGATCACCGATCTGTTACTGTCGGGCATTCTCGCTCCGGAGTACGTCATTCACCGCACGCGGGGGCGAGGCGGCGACACGCTGATCTGGCTCCTGCTCCCCGACGCCAGCGAGGAGGACGTCCGCGCGCTGGTCGAGCGAATCGATGACCTGAGCCGGCAGGAGCTGGAGCGGTCCCTGGCCGAGGCGGGCGGAACGGCGGCTTTCCGGTTCCTCACCCCGACCGATCAGCGGGTCGCGGTCATGGGCGAGCTCGAGCGCGATCTGGAGGTCCGCCGTGGCCGCCGCTGAGCACCCGCGTCCGCACGAGCGCGAGGGCGGAGGCGACGAGGCTCGCGGGCCCGGCGGGCGCCCGCTGGTCGGCCGTCTCGCGCTCGCGGGGATCTCGCTGGCCGAGCTCGCGTTGATGCTCGCCTGGCTGGCGACGCCGTCGTCGGGGCGCGGCGTGGCGGCGTGGTGCCTCGCGCACGCGCTGCTGGTCGCCCTGGCGGCGATCGCCGTCCGGCGCTTCGCGGCGGGCGGGGGCGCGGGGGCGGATGACCGGCGGCTGGTCCTGGCCACGGCCGCCTGGTGCCTGGCGCTCCCCATCTTCGGCGCCGCGATCGCGTGCATCGTCGCCTGGGCCCCGCCGCCGGCGGCTCCGACCGAGGACGCCGGCGCCTGGCGCTCGTGGCCGCTGCCCGCGCGCTGGGATGATCCCGGGTTGAAGCTGGCGCCGCCCGCCCGCCAGGAGGCGCCCGAGGCGGTGGCCGGCGACCTGCTTCTGGTCGATCGCGCGCACGATGGGCGCCGCTTGCACGCGCTCTTGCGGGCGGCCCGCCTGCCCCTGCGCTTCCAGGTCCCGCTCGCCCGCCGCGCGCTCGCCGACGCGAACGACGACGTGCGGCTCTACGCCTTCAGCTTGATCGATCGGCGGCGGCGCGAGCACGAGCGGGCCGTGCAGGGCGCCCGCGTCGTGCTGGATCAGGCATCGGAGGCCGAGGCCGGCGGCCTCGCCCACCAGCGGCTGGCCGAGCTGGCCTGGGAGGGCGTCTACCACGGGTTGCAGGAAGGGGCGGCGCTGCGCGAGGCGCTCGCCACGGCGCTCGAGCACGTCGACCAGGCCCTGTTCCTCGGAGTGGACGACCCCGCCGCGTACGCGTTGCGCGGGCGAATCCTCCTGCGGCGGGGCGAACCGGAGGCCGCCGACGCGGCGTTCAAGCGGGCGCTCGAGCTCGGCCACCCGGCGGTCAAGGTGCTGCCGTTCCTGGCCGAGAGCGCCTTCCAGCGCCGCCGCTACACCGCCGTCCACGATCACCTGGCGCGCTTGAAAGCCATGGAGGACGTGGCGGGTCCGATGCTCGGGAGCTTGCGGTCGGTGATGGAGCACTGGCTATGAGCGGCGCGCGCGAGCTTCCGAACCCGACGCTCGGTCCGGGCCGGCGCGCCGACGTCGCGCTGTTGCTCGAGGGGACGTACCCCTATGTGCGGGGCGGCGTCTCGGCCTGGGTTCACCAGCTGATCCGGGGCCTGCCCGAGCTGACGTTCAGCCTCGTCTTCATCGGGGGCTCGCGCGAGCGCCGCGGCGCCCGGGCCTACGAGCTCCCGCCCAATGTCATCCATCTGGAAGAGCACTTCCTCGAGGCTCCGCGGCCCACCGAGCCGCCCGGCGATCTGCCGGGCGATTCGGCCTTCTTCACGGCAAGCGCGGCCCTTCACGACGGATTTCGGTCGGGGGCCGGGACGTTGCCGGCGGCCCTCGATGCCGTGGTCGAGCACCTGGTCGGGAACCCCGAGCGCTGCCGCCGGGACTTCCTCTACAGCCGGCGCGCCTGGCAAGAGATCACCGAGCGCTACGCGGCCGGGGCGCCGACGCGTTCCTTCCTGGAGTACTTCTGGACCGTGCGGTCGATGCACGCCCCGCTGTTCGTGCTGGCGGCGGCCGCGGCGCGCGTGCCGCCCGCGCGCGTGCTGCACGTCGTGTCCACGGGCTTCGCCGGGTTCCTCGCCACCCTGCTGCGGCGCCGGGGGAGCCCGCTCATCGTCACGGAGCACGGCATCTACACGAAGGAGCGGCGAATCGAGCTCTTGCAAGCGGAGTGGATCTTCGACGACGAGCGCCTCGCGCCTGACACCAGCGACGTGTCGGTTGGGTACTTCCGCCAGCTCTGGATCGGGATGTTCGAGCGCATCGGGCGGATGACCTACGAGGCGGCCGACTCGATCATCACGCTGTACGAGGGCAATCGACGGCGGCAGATCGCGGACGGCGCGCCGGCCGCGCGCACCGCGGTGCTCCCCAACGGGATCGCGCTCGATCGGTTCCGGGCCCTGCGCGCGCGCCGGCCGGCCGAGATCCCGCCCGTCATCGCGCTCATCGGCCGGGTCGTGCCCATCAAGGACATCCGGACCTTCATCCGGGCCGCCCGTCTGGTCATCGCGCGGCGACCGGAGGTCGAGGCCTGGATCGTCGGTCCGGAGGAGGAAGATCCCGACTACGCCGCCGAGTGCCGCGAGCTGGCGGCGGCCGCCGGCGGGGCAGCGGAACGGATCAAGCTGCTCGGCTTTCGGCGGATGGACGAGATCCTCCCGCGGATCGGCCTGAACGTCCTCACCTCGATCAGCGAAGCGCAGCCGCTCGTGGTGCTGGAAGGTTTCGCGGCCGGCGTCCCCTGCGTGGCGACCGACGTGGGCTGCTGCCGCGAGCTGATCGAGGGGACCGACGCGGCGGACCGCGCCCTGGGGACCGCGGGCGCGATCGTGCAGATCGCCGATCCCGAGGCCACGGCCGCCCGGATCGTCGAGCTCCTCGCCGATCCGGCGCGGTGGCGGGCGGCCCAGCAGGCCGGAATCGCGCGCGTCGAGCGCTCGTACACGGAGGAGCTGATGTTGCAGCGCTACCGCGACCTGTACCGTACCTCGTTCGGGAAGGTGCCCTGACATGGCGGGCATCGGCTTCCAGCTCCGGCGCAACCTGCAGAGCGACTCGTACGTGGGGTTGCTGCGCGCGTACGCGGTCGCCGCGGTCGTGGGCTCGGGGCCCTGGCTCATCTCGATGGGCTCGCTCCTGTGCATCGGCCTCTATTCGCAGCACGTGGGCCGGGGCACCATGGTGGTCACGCAGTTCCTCGGAACGGTCACCCACCTCATGGCGCTGTCGCTCATCGTGGCCGGCTCGGTGCAGCTGGTCCTGGTGCGCTTCGTGGCCGACCGCCTCTTCGACAAGCGCACGTCCGCCGTCTTTCCCAATCTGGTGGGGGCGATGGCGTGCGTGAGCGTGCTCGGCGGCGTGATCGGTGCCGCCGAATCGCTGGCCTTCCCCGCCGGGACGGGGCCGGTCAAGGCGCTCTACGTCGCGGGCTTCGTGGCCCTCGGCAACGTCTGGCTGCTGACGGCGCTCATGTCCGGGCTGAAGCGCTACCTGGGCGTGCTGCTGGTGTTCGGGGTCGGGTACCTGGCCATCGTCGGCCTGGCCGGCGCGCTCGCGCAGTTCGGCCTGGCGGGCTATCTGCTGGCCTTCGTGCTGGGGCAGGGGGCGATGCTGGTCGGCATGCTGGCGCTGGTCCGTCGCGACTACCCGTCGGCGCGGCGGATGTCCTTCGAGTTCCTGTCCCGCAAGGCGGCTCACTACGATCTCGCGGCAATCGGCGTGCTCTTCAACGTAGCCGTCTGGGCCGACAAGTTCGTGTTCTGGTCCAACCCGGTCACCTCCGTCGAGCTGATCGGCCCGGTGCGCTACTCGATCGTCTATGACGTGCCGATCTTCGTGTCGTACCTGTCGGTCGTGCCCGGCGTCGCGGTGTTCTTCGTCCGGATCGAGGCCGACTTCGCGGCGGCCTACGATCGCTACTTCTCCGCCGTCCGGCAGGGCGAGACGCTGCAAGAGCTGCAGCGCCTGCGGGACGAGCTGGTCATCTCGGCACGGGCCGGGCTGTTCGACATCCTGCGCGTGCACGGCACGACGGTGGCCCTGCTGCTGCTGCTCGGGGCCCCCCTCATCGGCCTGTTCGGGATCCCGCCGATCTACAGCTACCTGTTCAAGGTCGACGTGGTCGGGGTCGGCTTCCAGACCTTCCTGCTCGGGATCTTCACGGTGCTGTTCTATCTCGACTACCGGCGGCTCGTCCTGTGGCTGTGCGCGGTGTTCGCGGTGGGCAACATTTGCCTGTCGCTGCTCAGTCAGGCGCTCGGTCCCAGGTTCTACGGGTTCGGGTTCGCGGTCTCGGCGGCGCTCACCGCCGCGCTCAGCTTGCAGGCCCTCTCGCACCGCCTCGATCGCCTGGAATACGAGACGTTCATGCGCTGACGAGGATGTCCGCGAACCAACAACGAACGAACGAACGAAGCGCGAGAGGAGAATGAGAGCCATCATGCCAACTCGAGTCTTGGTCACCGGCGGTGCCGGATTCATCGGGTCCGCTCTGGTCCGAGCGTTGCTAGCCAGGGGCGATCGCGTGCGCGTCCTCGACGATCTTTCGACGGGGAAGCTCGCGAACCTGGACGAGGTGGCCGCCCAGGTCGACCTGCTGAAGGGCGACATCCGGGACGAGGCGATCCTCGATCGGGCCTTGGCGGGGATCGAGCTGGTGTTCCACGAGGCCGCCATCGCCTCGGTGCCGCGCTCCCTGGCGGAGCCGCTCGCGAACCACGACGTGAACGCCACCGGCACCTTGCGCCTGCTCGGGGCGGCCCAGCGCGCCGGGGTCCGCCGCGTCGTCTACGCCGCCTCGTCCTCGGCCTATGGAGACTCGCCGCTGTCGCCGAAAACGGAGAGCATGGCGACCGCGCCGCTGTCGCCCTACGCGGCCTCGAAGCTGGCCGGCGAGCACTACTGTCAGGTGTACGCGGGAGCCTACGGGCTCGAGACGGTGTGCCTGCGCTACTTCAACATCTTCGGGCCGCGGCAGGATCCGCGCTCCGAGTACGCCGCGGTGATCCCTCGCTTCGTCACGGCCGCGCTGGCCGGCCAGGGCGTCACGATCTACGGCGACGGCCTGCAGTCCCGCGACTTCTGTCACATCGACAACGTCGTCCAGGCCAACCTGCGGGCGGCGTCCGCTCCGGCGGCCCAGGCGTCGGGGCGGGTGTTCAACATCGGCTCGGGGGCATCGATCAGCTTGAACGAGCTGGTCCAGACCATCGAGGCCTGCCTCGGCCGGCGGGTGCCGGTGACGCACGAGGCGCCGCGGCCGGGGGACGTCAAGCACTCGGCGGCGGACATCGGGGCCGCCCGCGCCCAGCTCGACTATCAGCCGCAGGTGGCGCTCGACGCGGGGCTTCGCTCGACGATCGAGTGGTACGCCTCGCCCAAGTGAGCGAGCGGCCTGCGGCGCTCGGCGGCGTCGCGGACACGACACGAGCCGAGTGGAACAGGGTCGAGCCGCAGTTGGTGTACTCTTGCTGCTGGGGGGCGAGTGGATATGCAGGCGTTCGAGAGTGGGCAACGCGAGGTCCTGGAGCGAATCGCGGCAGGCGCGCCCTTGACCGAGCTGCTGGATCGCGTGATCGAGCTGGTCGAGCGGCAAGCCGAAGGCATGTTGTGCTCGATCGTGCTGGTCGACAACGAGCGGGGGGTCATCCGCCACGGCGCCGCCCGCAGCCTGCCCGCCGAGTTCGTGCGCGGCATCGACGGGCTGCCGATCGGCCCGCACCACGGATCGTGCGGGACGGCGGCCTACCGCCGCGAACGGGTGGTGGTGGAGGACATCGCGACGCACGAATACTGGGCGGCCTACCGGCACCTCGCCTTGCCCTTCGGGCTGCGGGCGTGCTGGTCGACGCCCATCTTTTCTTCGACGAGAGTGCTGCTGGGGACGTTCGCGATGTACTACCGGGAGCCCCGGGGACCCCGTGACGCCGAGCTCCACTGGGTGGAACGGGCCACCCACCTGGCCGCCATCGCCATCGAACGAGATCAGGCCGAGGAGGCCATTCGCTTCAGCGAGGTCCGCTTTCGCCAGATCGTCGACACGGCCTACGAAGGCGTCTGGGTGGTGGACACCCAGGCGCGCACTCAGTTCGTCAACGACCGCTTGTGTGAGATGTTCGGCTATCCACGCGCCGAGTTGATCGGACGCCTGGCCTTCGACGTCGTCGACGACGCCGATCGGGCTCGCGCGGAGCGGAACTTTCGCCTGCGCCCCGGGATCCGCGAGCTGTTCGAGTACCAATTTCGCCGCAAGGACGGCAGCCGGATGTGGGGAACGCTGGCCGCCAGCCCGCTGCGCGATCGCGCCGGCCGAGTGGTCAGCCTCCTCGGCATGGTCACGGACATCACCGAGAGGAAGGGCCTGGAACGACAGGTGATGCGGGCCCAGCGGCTGGAGAGCCTGGGCACCTTGGCGGGGGGGATCGCGCACGACTTCAACAACATCCTCTCCGCCGTGGTCGCGAACCTGTCGATCGCGCTCGCCGAGCTCGAGCCCCATCACCCGGCGCGCGAGTCCTTGCTGGAGATCGAGAAGGCCAGCGAACGGGCCACCGATCTGGTGAAGCAGATCCTCTCGTTCAGCCGTCAGGACACGCCGAAGCGTCAGTTGGTGCGGCCCGCCGACATCGTCATCGAAGCGATGAAATTGTTGAAGGCGACCACCCCGGCGACGATTCGCGTTCAGACCCGACTCGATCCGAACACGCCGCAGGTCTTCGCCGATCCCAGCCAGCTACATCAGCTCATCGTGAACCTGGCCACCAACGCCACCCACGCGATGGCGGCAGGGGGCGGCGCCTTGACCATCGAGGTCGAGGCCGCCGTGCTGTCGGCGCCCTTGGTGGAGGGACCGTCTGCGCTTCCCCCTGGTCTCTACGCGACCCTGGCCGTCACCGACACCGGCACGGGCATGGACGCCGCCACGCTGGAACGCATCTTCGATCCGTTCTTCACGACGAAAGAGGTGGGGCAGGGCACCGGGCTCGGATTGGCGGTGGTGCACGGCATCCTGAAGGCGCACGACGGGGGCGTCACGGTTCGCAGCGACCCAGGGGCGGGCACCACGTTCCGGGTATTCTTGCCGGCGGCCAAAGTGGGCGGCGCCGCAGCCGAGGTCCCCGCCGGATCAGGCCGCGGCATCGCGGCAGGATCGGGAGCGCGCTCCGGCGCGAGCGGCGGGTGACGCTGCGCCCGTAGCGCGTGGCCGCCTCTTCCGATACTCTCTGGGCCGGTCTCTGGGGGCAGGAGACGGCAAGGTCGCCACGCTGATCGCGGCTCCATTGCCTGTGCGCCCGAGGCCGCGCGGTCGGCGACCTGCCTGGGCCGCTCATGGACGAGAAGCGGGGGGAGGCGATGACGTCCGAGACGTACATCGAAGTCTGTCGGCTGCGCGAAGATCGAGGCACCAGCATCCATCGGGCGGTGCGCGCGAGCGATCGGCAGACGATCCTGTTGAAGGTCTCGTCCCCCGCGCATTGCGGCGCGGAGGACATCGCCCAGCTGGTCAACGAGCTGGAGATCGGCCGCGCGCTCCAAGGCGCGGCGGTGCTCGCGCCCGTCGCGATGACGACCTTCGAGGGACGTCCAGCCTTGGAGCTGCGGGACAGCCGCGCCATCCCGCTCGAGGCGCTTCTGGGGGCTCCCATGCCGGTCGGTGCCTTCCTCGATCTCGCGTCCCGCATCGCACGGGTCCTCGCCGAGCTTCACGAGCGGGGCGTGATCCACAAAGATCTCCGTCCTGGCACCATCCTCCATGACCGCGAAACCGGAGCCGTCCAGCTGTCGGGCCTGGGCCTCGCGCGGCGGGTGCTGTCCGAGCGGTCGGTCTTCAGGCCGCTCCGCCTGATCGAGGGATCGCTGCCCTATGTCTCTCCGGAGCAAACCGGGCGTCTGAACCGGATGATCGACGGCCGCTCGGACCTCTACGCCCTCGGGGTCGTCCTCTACCAGCTGCTCACGGGCCGGCTCCCTTTCGTAGCCCGGGACGCGCTGGGCTGGGTGCATTCCCATGTGGCGCGCCGGCCGTCCTCCCCGCAGGACCTGGTGCCGGGGATTCCGGAGATGGTCTCCCGCATCCTCCTGCGCCTTCTCGAGAAGGTGCCCGAGGACCGGTACCAGACGGCGTCCGGCCTCGCCCACGATCTCGCGCGCTGCCAGGTGGCGTGGCGCGACGAGGCGCGGATCGCGCCGTTCGCGCTGGGGGAGCTCGACACCTCCGACCGGTTCGCGCTTCCGCAGAAGCTCTATGGTCGCGACTCGGAGCGAGCCACGCTGCTCGCGTGTCTCGACCACGTCGCCGCCTCGCATCGGTCCGCGCTCGCGGTCCTGGTCGGTCCTGCCGGAGTCGGGAAATCGGCGCTGGTCCAGGAGCTCCAGGGCCCGATCGCCGCGCGGTCGGGCCTCTTCGTCTCCGGGAAGTTCGACCAGTACCGCAGAGATGTTCCGTACGCGGCGATCATCGACGTGATTCGCGAGCTGATGCTCGACCGCCTCGCCGAGACGCCGCCGGAGGTGGCGGATGCCTGGCGGCAGCGACTCCGCGCGGCCCTTGGTCCCAACGCCGCGGCGGCGAGCGAGCTCATCCGCGAGCTGGGCCCCATGCTCGGGCCCCTGCCGCCGGCGGCAGGGGCCCGAGCAT
>Ga0207667_10003539_pt1 | contig 19312 bp, 17 predicted proteins | sample KBSCornC52_FD_184301 | JGI IMG/M metagenome (GOLD analysis project Ga0207667, IMG submission 184301) | Corn rhizosphere microbial communities from Kellogg Biological Station, Michigan, USA - KBS Corn C5-2 (SPAdes) (version 2) | ecosystem: Host-associated > Plants > Roots > Rhizosphere > Soil ...
GAAGCGCGGCTGCTCGTCCTCGATCGGATAGACCTCGATCCGGTCGATGAGCGGAAGGCGCTTGCCGGCCAAGTCGTCGATCGCCCGCCGGTCCCATTCGTCGCCCATGTTCGCGTAGCGCGCCTCCAGCTCGTAGCCGCGATGGGCGGGGTTCCTCTCCAGCACGATCTTCGAGCGGCGCACCCACTCCTTCAGCACGTAGGGACCGGTCCCCACGGGATGCGCCACGGTGTCCGACTGGTACGCCTCGATCACCTCGCGCGCAACCGGCACCACGTTGGGCATCGCGAGGAAGTAGAGGAAGTTGTAGTTCGCGTCCTTCAGCTTGAAGCTGATCGCGTACTTCCCGCGCACCTCGATGCCCGGCACCTTCGCGTCGTAGTCGAACCTGCCCTCCTTCTTCGCGCGCTCCGCGAGCTCGTCCAGGCCCACGATGTTGTGCTCGAAGAGCCAGGCGTACGCGCTGCGGTTCCGGGGATCGCGGAAGCGCTTCACCGCATACGCCATGTCCTCCGCCACGAGCTCGCGGCGCTTTCCCTGGAAGGCGGGATCGTCGTTGAAGTAGATGCCGGGCTTGATGCGGAAGGTATAGCGGGTGCCGGCCTCCTCCGGCTCCGGCACCGCTTCGGCCGCGAGCGGCACGAGCTTCGCGGGCCGGGCGAGGTAGTCGTAGGTGACGAGCGTCTCGAAGAGGTTCTCGCAGATGCCGACCGAGTAGCGGTCGTAGACCAGCACGGGATCGAAGCCCGTCTCCGCGGCCCGGAGCGCGATGCGGAGCACTTTGCGCTGCGCTGGCGGCTGCGCACGCGCGGCGCGCGGCGCGAGCGCGCCCGCCGCGAGCGATCCCGCGGCCATGACGAATCGGCGCCGGGAGGGCGAGGGATTGTCCGGCTGGGAGATGGAGGGCGAGGAATTCGGCAAAGTCGCGGAATTATAACGTTTTTCCGCCGGCTTCCGCCCTCGCCGGGCGGTCATTTCGCGCCCCGGGCGCGGCGGTCCAGGTCGATGTCGACGTATTTGTAGCCCTCGTGCAGGATCGGATGCTTCCTCCACCCGAGGGTCCAGGGCTGGAGCATATAGTTGTACTTGCGGTGGACCTGGAGCTTGAACGGCGCATAGGCCGCGATGAGGCGCTCCATCTTCTGATAGATCGCCACGCGCTCGGGCCCGGGCGGCAAGGCACCGGCCCGCTCGTAGAGCGCGTCGAACTCCGGGAGCTGGAAGCACCCGTCGTTGGAGGAGCCGCAGTTGGGCCCGTAGAGGAGCTGGTAGAAGTTCTCGCCGTCCGGGTAATCCGCGCCCCAAGCGAGGTCCCACGTCTGCAGGAGCCCTTGCTTGGACTTCTTCCGCAGGTCCGGCCACTTGGCGATCTCGACTTCCATGCGGACGCCGATCGCCTCCAGGTCCTTCCTCCACAGCTCGACGAACGTGCGGTCGTACTGCGAAGGCGTCGCCGCGTAATGCAGCACGAGAGGACGGCCATCCGGCATGTCGCGCCAGCCGTCGTGGTCCCGGTCGACATAGCCGAACATGTCGAGGAGCGCCTTCGCACGCGCCGGGTCGTAGCTGGGCCCGGTGTTGAAGTTGGGGTCGTATCCGAGCGCACCCGGGGGCACGAGGCTCTTCGCTTCGATGGCCGTGCCGTTCCGGATGAGGTTCACGTCCTCGTTCACGTCGTAGGCGAGCGAGATGGCGCGCCGCAGCGCCACCTTGTCCGGCGTGTAGCCGCCGACGACCGGATCCTTCATGTTGAAGTAGAGGTAGACCGTGACGACCTCGATGTCCGGGATGTAGCGGACCCCTTTCCTCGCGAGCGCGGGCGAGAGGTTCCCGCCCGGCACCGCCATGTTGAGGAACTCGAACGGGAGGTTCAGCCAGTCGAGCTCGTCGTTCAGGAACGCGAGCCAGCGCGGCTGCGACTCCTCGATGATCGAGACCTCGACGCGGTCGACGATCGGCAGGCGCTTGCCCTTGTTCTCGGCGTAGAGCTGCTGCGACACCGGATCGTCCGCGGGCGGCTCGGCCTCGTAGTACTCCTCCCGGAAATTGGGATTGCGCCCGAGTACGATCTTGGCGGAACGCTTCCACTCCAAAAGCCGGAAGGGCCCCGTGCCCACGGGGTGCGCGCCGATGTCGTCGCCATAGCGCTCGACCACCTCGCGGGCCTGCGCGCCGACATTCACCATCGCGAGGATGTAGACGAAGTTGTAGTCCGGCTTCGAGAGGCGGATGCGCAGCGTGTAGCGGTCGACCACCTCGAGGCCGGGGATGCTCGCGTCGTAGTCGAAGCGCCCGGCCTTCTTCGCTCGGGCCTCGGCCTCCTCGATCCCCGCGACCCGCCCCTCGATGAGCCACAGGTTGGGGGAATGGAGCTTGGGGTCCATCAGCCGCTTGAACGCGAACTCGTAGTCCGCCGCGGTGAGCTCGCGCTTCCTCCCCTCGAAGGCGGGATCGTCCGAGAAGTAGATCCCCTTGCGGACGTGCAGCGTGTAGGTGCGGCCGCCGTCGGTCACCTCCGGCATCGCTTCGAGCGTCTGGGGTTTCAACTTCGCCGGCCGCGCGAGGAAATCGTACGTGAGCGGCGCCTCGAAGATCTCCTCCTCGATGTTGCCCGAGTACAGGTCCGAGGTGGCCGCAGGGTCGAAATTGGTCTCCGCGATAAGGAAAGCCACGCGCAGGACCTTCTCCGGTGCGGCAGCGGCCGGAAGGACGGCGAGCGCCAGGAACGCGGCGAGGACCGGGCGGGCGAGGCGCGCGAGCGGGAGGCTCATCGTGGGACGGCGCGGGGGAAGCCGGGGATTATGCGATACACTTTCGCCCCGTCTGTGACGATTCATGACGCTTCAATTCTACGGCGAAGGGACCGCGAATGGGCTTCCTGCAGGGCCGGCGCATCCTGGTGACGGGATTGCTCTCCAACCGTTCCATCGCCTACGGCATCGCGAAGGCGTGCCGGCGCGAAGGGGCGGACCTCGCCTTCACCTACGCGGGCGAGTCCCTGCGCGACCGGGTCGCCGACCTCGCCGCGGAGTTCGGGACCGACAGCGTCTATCCCTGCGACGTCGCGGACGATGCCCAGATCGATGCGCTCTTCGCCTCGCTCGCCGCGCGTTGGGAGGGCCTCGACGGCGTGGTGCACGCCATCGCGTTCGCCCCGCGCGAGGCGCTGAAGGGCGGCTTTCACGAGAGCATCTCGCGGGAGGCCTTCCGCATCGCCCACGACATCTCGAGCTACAGCCTCGCCGCGCTCGCGAAGGGCGCGGCGCCCATGATGAAGGGGCGTCCCGGCTCGATCGTCACCCTCTCGTACCTGGGCGCCGTGCGCTCCATTCCCAACTACAACGTGATGGGCCTCGCGAAGGCGAGCCTGGAGGCGGGCGTGCGCTACCTCGCCGCGAGCCTGGGCCCCGAGGGCATCCGCGTGAACGCGATCTCGGCCGGGCCGATCAAGACCCTCGCCGCGGCGGGCATCGGCGGGTTCTCGAAGATCCTGCATTTCGTCGAGAAGAACGCGCCGCTGAGGAGGGGAGTCACCACGGACGAGGTCGGCAACGCGGCCGCTTTCCTCCTCTCGGACCTCGCGAGCGGCATTACCGGCGACGTGATCTACGTGGACGCGGGGTTCAGCTCCACCACCGCGGGGCTCGCCTCGGAAGACTAGCCCTCCCCTGCCCGAGGCGTTAAGCGGCGAGGAGTCGGCTTGAACGCCGTTCCCGCTGGTGTTTATTGCGCTCCGCTCGTCTTTTTATCGAGCGCGTCGCGGCTCACCTTGACGCCGATCTTCTCCCGCAGCTGCGTGAGCGCGGCGTCGAATTCCTCCGCCGCCACGGCGTCCCGCAGCTGGGAGGCGAGAGCCTTCCGCTTCGCCTCGTCGATCGTCTTCGGCTCCTCGACCTTGCTCACCTGCACCAGCGAGTATCCGGCCGGCGTCTCGACTCCCGCGTAGGCCGGGAGCTTCCTCGCGTCCGCACGGAAGATCCCGTCCAGCACCGTGGGATAGAGCCCGCCCGGCTTCTGGCGGCTCACCGCGAGCGGCGCCGGCCACTTGAGCCCGGCGTCCTTGCCCGCGCGCAGCTCCTTCAGCTTCGCCTCGCCATCCGCGGCGGCGAGCTTGAGGGCCTGGTCGCGCTGTAGCCGATGCTCGATGTCCGCCTTGACGGTGTCGAGGGGCTTCAGCTCCGAGGGCTTGTGCTCCACCACGTGGGCCGCGACCAGCACGTTCGGCGCGACCTCGACCGCGGAGGTGTTCCGCTTCGCCTTGATCGAGTTGTCCGAGAAGATCTCCGCCTCCAGCTTGGGGCTCGAGAGGTACGGGGGATTCGCCGGCTGGCCCTTCCGGATCCAGTCCGAATGCTGCACGGGAAGCTTCAGCGAATCCGCGGCGGGCTTGAGGCTCTCCGGCTGCTCGTAGACGATGTTGGAGAAGTTCTCCGCGCTCTCCGCCATCTTGCGCGAGGCCGCCTGCTTCTTGAGTGTGGCCTCGATCTCGGGCGAGGCCTCCGCGAGCGACTTCACCTTCGCGGGCTTCACGTCCGTCACCTCGATCACGTGGAAGCCGAAGTCGCTCTCGACCGGCCCCACGATCTCGCCCTTCTTCGCCTTGAAGACCGCGTCCTCGAAGGGCTTCACCATCGCGCCGCGCCGGAAGAACCCCAGGTCGCCCCCGCGGGCCGCGGAGCCCGGGTCCTGCGACTCCTTCTTCGCGACTTCCGCGAAGCTCTTCGGGTTCTTGCGCAGCTGCGCCGCGATCTGCTCCGCCTTCGCGCGCGCGGCCTTCTTGTCCGCGTCCGTGGCCCCCGGCTTCACCATCACGAGCACGTGGCTCGCGCGCCGCTCCTCCGGCTCGCCCCATTTCCCGGTCTTGAGCTCGTCTTCGTAGATGCGCTTCACGTCCTCCGGCGCGGCGGCGGCCTGGGCGGCGAGCGCATCGGTGGAAAGCTCGATGTAGTCGACCTTCACCTGCTCCGGGGTCGTGAACTGCGCCGCGTGGCCGTCGTAATACGCCTTCACCTGCTCCGGCGTCACCTTCACCTTCGGGAGGTACTGGTCGGGGGTGAGGTTCACCACGCTCACGTCGCGCGACTGCTCCGAGAGGCGGATGAAGCTCTCGAGCGTGGACTTCGGCACGAAGGCGGTGTCCACGATGGCACCCCGGTACTGGCCCTCGCGGAAGTCGCGCCGCAGCCGCTCGTCCAGGCCCGCGGGCGAGAGACCCATCCCGCGGGCGATCTGCTCGTAGCGGTCCTTCGAGAAGCGGCCGTCCACCTGGAACGCGGGCTCGGACATGATGCGCTCCGCGAGCTGGCGGTCGCCCAGGCGGATGCCCGCGCGCTCCGAGCCGATCGCGACCAGGTGCTCGTTGATCAACCGGTCGAGGACGCCGCGGCGGATCTCGGGGCTGTCCATGATCGAGGAGTCGAAGCTTCCCTTGAACTGCTGGCGGTAGGTCTCGGCCTGTTGGCGCAGCGCCTGGTCGAAGTCGAGCGCGCCGATCTGCGTCCGGCCGACGGTCGCGATCGTGTCCCCGCCCACCGGCGACTTGAAGTAGTAGTCGATCCCGAAGAGCCCGAACGGGATGAGGAGGAAGATCGCGAAGAGGTACTTGACGATCTTCTTGTTGGCGAATTCGCGGAAGGTCTCGAGCGTCATGTCGTTTCTCTGCGCGGCAGGGCAGCAAAAAGGGCGAACCGCGTGGGTTCGCCCTCTCGGGTCCCGCCAAGGGGACGGTCCTTCAAAGGGCTGGCGGAGTGTTCGGGGCTCGAACCCGCGACCCCCGGCGTGAGAGGTGGAACTGGATTTGCCGACTCCGCCTTCGTACTCGCGAATGTACCAGATTTCCGCCACCGGACCAACGCGGCGCTGCGGGGGGTCGAGGCCTCAGCCGTTCGTGACCGACGAGTGCTCTCGCCGGATGGTCCCATTCACGGCCGTCGTCTGGCGACCGTCGCCGGCTGTGGCGGCGATTGGCTCGCGTAGTACGTTGCGAGCGCCTTCACGTCCGCGTCGCTAAGATTCCTGGCGATCTGGTTCATCTGCTGGCTGGGATCGGTCTTGCGACTGCCGGACCTCCATTCGCCCAGCGCCGTTTCCAGGTAGCGCCGGTCGAGCCCCGCCAGGTACGGGTTCACGTTCCCGAAACCAACGCCGCCCGGGCCGTGGCAGTTCTGGCACCCTTGAACATTGAGCCCTGCGTCGCCGCGCATGGCGAGCGCCCGACCGCGCTGGACACTCGCCACGGCGGACGGCGGGAGCTTACCGGCGGGTGCGCGAAGCTCCGAATAGTAGGCGGACAGCGCGGCGCGCTCTTGAGGAGCAAGCTGCCGCGCGATCGGCGTCATCACCCCGTTGTCCCGGCGGCCGTCGGCGTAGGCGGCGAGCTGGCGCTCCAGGTAAGCCTGCGGTTGCCCGGCGATTCGCGGAGTGCCGTTCGTCGCGTTGCCTTCGCCCTGCGCGCCATGACAGCTCGCGCAGCCCTGCACGCCGGAGGGTTGCGCGACGGCGCTCAATGGCAGTAGAAGCAAGAGGAATAGGAGTCTCATGACATCAACGGCCCGGGAGATCGAATGTACTTTCCGACAATGGCGTCCGCCGCCCAGTAGGCGAGCGCGCCGACAGTGCCCGTCGGGTTGTACGACGCGTTCTGCGGATAGCACGACGCGCCGATCACGAACACGTTCGGCACATCCCAGCTCTGGCAGTAGCGGTTGAGAACGCTCGTCGAGCGCTCGAGGCCCATGATCGTCCCGCCGGTGTTGTGCGTCGACTGATATTGCGTGCTGTTATAGGGACGCTTGCGCGGCGAGGCGGCGATCTGCTTTCCGCCCATCGCCTTCGCGATCTCCGCCGCACGCTCGGTGATGAACGCCGAGAGCTTGATGTCGTTCTCCGGAAAATCGAAGGTCATCCGCATGAGCGGCTGCCCCCACGCATCCTTGTACGTTGGATCGAGATCGAGATAGTTGTAACGCGTCGAGATCGAGCTGCCGTGCGTGCTCACCGTAGCGGTGTGGTTGTAGTGGCGCACCACCGCCTTCTTCCACTCCGATCCCCATGACGGCGTGCCCGGCGGTGTCGGGTGGAACTCGATCGGCCGGCCATGGCTCATCACCTCGCCGATGTAGCCGCCGCCGAGAAAGCCGAGCTTTGCATGATCGAAATTGTCGGAGACGAAATCGGCGATCAGCGTGCCGCTCGCGCCCGAGCGCATGAAGGGGTTGATGTTCGTGTTCTCGTCGTAGAAGACGTTGACGCCGCTCGTGGTCTGATAGGAGTAGTTGCGGCCCACGACGCCCTCGCCGCTCGCCGGGTCGTACGGCGCGCCTATTTTCGAGAGCAGAAGCATGCGCACGTTGTTGAGCGCGAACAGGCCCACCACCACCAGCTTCGCCGGCTGCTCGAACTCGCGCCCCTGGCCGTCGATGTAGGTGACGCCGGTCGCGTTACGGCCGGAGCTGTCGAGGTTGATGCGCTGCACCTGGCATTGCGTGCGCAGCTTGAATTTGGGATCCTTGAGGAGCACCGGCAACACCACGGTCTGCGGCGAAGCCTTCGCGAAGTGCTCGCAGCCGTAGCGTTCGCAATAGCCGCAGAACATGCAGGTATTGAGCGTCATCCCCTCGGGGTTGGTGTAGGGCTCGCTCAAGTTGGACGACGGTTGCGTAAAAGGGTGATAGCCCAGTCCCTCCGCTGCCTTGCGGAACATCGCCGAGCCGTAAGGCTCCTTCATCGGCCGGGTCGGATATCCGCGGGAGCGCGGCTCTTCGAGGACGTTGCCGCCGGGAATCTTCTTGCCCTGTACGTTGCCCGCCTTGCCGGAAACACCGAGAAGGTATTCGAAGCGGTCGTAGTACGGCTCGAGATCCGCGTAACTCACGCCCCAGTCCTGGAATGTGTACTCCGGACCAAGGAAGTCCTTGCCGTAACGTTCGGTCGCGAGTGTGCGCATGCGGAAGTCCGCGTCGTGGAACCGGTAGGTCTGTCCGTTCCAGTGGACCGCGGAGCCGCCCAGGCCGGCGCCCGGCAAGAAGCCCTGGATGCGCCGCATCGGCAGCGCCGTTTCGGCCGCCGAATTGCGGAAGGTGTAAGTCTCCTTTGCAGCGTCCATCATGAGCGACTTGCGAATCGAGTAGCGCAGCTCGTCGTGCATCGCGGGGCCTTGAAAATCGGGCACCGTGTAACGCGGCTCGCCGCGCTCCAGGCCCACGACCTCCAGCCCGGCCTTGGTGAGCTCGCGACCCAGGATGGATCCGACAAGACCCACGCCCAGCATGACGACATCCGTTTCCTTGAGGCGCTTTGCCATGGCTATTTCCGCTTGAGCTCGACGTGCACGTGAATTCGACCGTTGGCATCCTGGGCGAGGCTCATCGGGGGTGCGGTGTAGGCGACGTTGTGCTTGTCGACGTATTCGTAGAAATCGGCATACGCGCCGGGGAAGCCGATCATCTTCCACGGCGCCATGTCCTTGTTCCCGCCGTACACCGGGTCCGCGAAGAAGCCTTCGACGGTGACTCCGAGCAGCGATTCGAAAAACAGGTTGGAAGGAACGCCGCCGAGATCTTCCTTGCCGTTATGCAGCGCGTCGAGGACCGCGTCCTGCTCCTTCGGCATCAACTTCGCGAATCCCGGATGCTTCTGGTTCACGGCACGGATCGCGTTGCGAAAAAGCTCTGCCGGCGTGAAGGGAAGTTGATAACCCTGCGTTGGCGCACCGGGCTCCCAGGGTCCGCTGCGATACAGGCGATCACCGGCGCCCCAGGCGCCGCCGAGTTGCCTGTCGATGTAGCTCGGCACGCCGGCATCCTTTGCGCCCGGCCCGGCTTCATCGCCCGGGATCAGGCGCTCGACGGCTGCCTCGACGAATGCCGCTTCGGCGGGATTGAGGAAAATGTAGGCTTGTGCCGGTGCCGCTTGCTGCCTGGCTTGCGCCGGCAACATCGGCAGCGCGGTCGCGACGCCGGCGGCCCCCACCGCCTTGAACAGGCGCCGGCGCCCAGGATCGCTGGGTGGCGATTCGTCTTGCATGCTCACGGCTGTACCCCTCGGTGAAACCGCTGTTGACGATCAACGGCACTTCTCGATCCGATCGTGCTGCCGAGCCACTTTGACGCAGACGAGATCCCGATGGCATCGGCAAACCCGGACATCTCCTGTAGGCAATGCTTGAGACATCCGCATCCCTTAGCGGCCGGCCTCGAACAGGAACCAGATGCGCCGCTCGGTTTCGTCGATCCAGGTTTCGATCAGGCTCGTGGTCGCGATGTCGCGATGCTCTTCGGATACGTTATGGGCTTCGCGTAAACGGGCGGCAAGCGCCTTGTTGTCCTCGCGTAATTCGGCGAGCATGTCGGGCGGTTCGACGTACTCGGCATCGTTGTCGAGCACCCGCTGAGTGCGTGCGATGTGGCCGATCGAGCGCAGCGTCATCCCGCCTACCTTGCGCACGCGCTCCGCGATGGGATCGGTCATCGCGAAGAGCTCACCCGCCTGATCGTCGAGCAGGAGGTGATAGTCGCGGAAGTGAGGACCGCTCATGTGCCAGTGGAAGCTCTTGGTCTTCACGTACAGGGCGAACACGTCCGCGAGAATGGCGTTCATCGCGCCCGATATGTCCTTCATGGCGACTTCGCCCAGATCGGTCGGCGTGGCGAGCGGGGCGCGACGCCGCTCGATGAGCTGATCGCGCCTGCGCGTTGCCATGCGCTCCTTCGCGATTCCTTCAGCCGCCACGGCTTCCTTGGCGCTGGCCGGCACCAGGCGGTGGTCTGAGCCCAACGTCCATGAAGGCGGATCGCTGGCGGGAAACGAGCTCGCCAGGTTTTGATCGATCTCCTTTTCGGTCATTTCATCCACGCCGCTGATTGTGGGCCGTTGATTGGTATCCATTCCGATGCCTTTCCGAGGTGCGCGACGGACTCTGCGACGGCGCCGATGCGCTTCGCATCCAGGTGGTGGACCTTGCCGTAGATTTCCGAAGCTGTAAGGGGTTGGTAGTGCATGGCGCCGTCACAATGGACATCGGCATGGCCGGCCTTCCGATCATTTCGGGACGCGCAGGTAGTCGTCCTGGTAGTCGGCCCGCCTCGCCATCGCTTCTTCATACGCGGCCTTGTCACCGTCGAACGGAGCGGCGGCGTACGGCCTGGTCTCGCTCTTCCCCGCAAAGGACTTGGGTGCATCCTGCGGGATCTCGTGGCAGGCGCCGAGCAGCACGAATGCGGCCGCGCCGATGAACGTTTTCATGATCGTTTCCTTTTTGGTCAAGACTCGCGGGCGAGCTGCTAATTCACAGGTTCCGCATCGAGCACGCCGTTGCATATTCCGATGTTGGTCATGTGCGAATCTTCCATCGCCCGAAGCTCGTTGCGGACCCGTGGATCGCCGATCCGTGGAAGGGCGGCGGCGATATGCCGTGCGACCCAGGTCTGGCCGCGGTTCAGGAACGCCAGCCGCTCCCGGTTACCCTGGATTGCCAGCGCCATCTGCAGAAAGTCGCCGGTGAGGCTGCTCGGTGCGGCATCGATGTGGCGCAGCAGCCCGATCAGGATCGCGCAGTTGCGGCTCTCGTCGCGCTGGATGCGAAGGAGGCTTTCCCGAACGCCGGGCTCGAGCGAGGGCTGCGACAGAAGCGAAGCCATGACTTTCGCGCCCGCACGCTCGGCCTCCAGCAATCGGTTCAGAAGGGAAGCCACCTCCATTCGGCCCGGCTGCCGGCCGGACTCGCAAATGTCTTCGGCGCGCGCGGCCACGGCCGCGAGGTCGTCTTCGAGCTGCAACCCTTCCGCGCCCGCCACGTACACGCCTTCCTCCGTGATGACAAAATCCATGGGAATGTCGTGGGGTTGCGGACGGATGGTGTCGATGCGGTTGACGCCCCGTGCGAGCCCGATCTTGAGCGGCTGAGGATCGAGTCCCGCGAGCGTGCGATCGAGGTATCCGCCTCCATCTCCGAGACGGTAGCCGCGGCCGTCGAATCCGAGAGGGGACATCAAGATCACATCCGGAACGGCGGCCGGAGATGGAGGCGCCGGACGTCCGTGCACACCGGGCATCGTCTCGGCGCCTGGCGCCCAGGATCGAAACTCCAGCGCCGAGTGCTTGCCCACCACGACGGGCAGGACCGCGGCCGCACCGCGCGCGCGGAAGCGATCAACGGCGGGCCTAGGGTCCACCTCTGCGTCGACAGGCCAGTAAAACCCGATCGTGAGCCGCTCCAGGACCGGGAATCCGATGGCAAGGAACTCCGTGATCCGCCGATCCCCGCGGCGTTGCGCGTCGCGAGATACCGCCATGCGGCGCGCGGTCAACTCCCCGCGCAGCTTCCACCTCCACGCCGTAATGTCCGCGGCTCTCATCCTGACTTTGTATCAAGGCGATCGCTATCCCGCCGTCAGCGGATCTTGACACTCGCTGTGCGCAATCCGCGACACGCGACGCGTGCCATGGCCAGGGCAGCCCGGCACCGGCGTCAAGAACGCCGGACACGACGTCTCAAGGTTTGCCCATATCCGCCGTAGGTGACGCAAGCGTAATGTCGTCTCCGTCGGCGAGACGTCGACACGTCACCGTGCCCGGCGCGCCGGGTCGACGCGAACGACGACGGGCTGCTGTGCAACCCGCTTCACACCAAGGAGATTTGACATGAACGGAAACCGCAAAGGGCACTGCGCCCGGAGCCGGACGACAATGACTGCGCTCGTGTTGCTTCTGTCCGGGATGGTGGCAGCTCCCGTGGTCAGCGCCGCCGACGTCGCTACGTCCCCGCCGGCGAACTTCAAGAAGGTGAGCTCGCTCGTGACGCTGCCAGACTTCCTGCCGGGATTGGGAACGCTCTACGTCGATCCGTCGACGCTGCCGATCGGGCCGTTCCTCGGTTATAACCACCGCGGGAAGCTCGTCAACGTTACGTACATGGTGCCCCTCAAGGATCTCGACGCGCATGACAACTTCGAGACTCTGGGCGGGGTCGCGGCGGGAATGAAGATCAACCACACCGATATTCAGTACAACCCGGGGCATCCCGGTGTCGAGGAGCCGCACTATCACATCGTGCAATGGTTGATCAGCCCAGCGGCCGTCAAAGCAGAGATGAAGTAGGCGCCAGGCGTGAGGCAAGAACCGGGCACGCGGTCAAGGGCGACAAGCGCCAGGAAAGCGCGAAGCGCCGTCACCGTTTTCCTGGCGGCGTGCCTCGCCGGGGCGACGATGCTCGGCCAGGCGGCAGTCGCGACAGCCGCCATCGTGGAGATAAAGCTCATGCAGACGGTGGCCGGGAAGACTTACTTCGATCCCGCCGGCGTGCGCATCGCCCCAGGCGATACGGTGCGATGGGTCCAGCTTGCCGGCTTCCATTCGATCACGGCCTACCATCCGAGCAACGACAATCACGAGTTGAGGATTCCTGCGTCCGCAAAGCCCTGGGATTCGGGCATTCTCCTGGCTGACGATCCCCAGCCAGGCGCCACTTTCGAGCATATCTTCACGGTGCCGGGGGTTTACGACTACTTCTGCAGGCCGCACGAAATGGCCGGCATGGTGGGACGCATCGTGGTCAGCACCCCCGGCGACGGTCCCGGGACGAAGCCATTCGGCTATGCTCCAGGCGAAAGCTGGAAACCGGTCCCGGAATCGGCGCGCACCGCATTCCCGCCGATTTCCGAGATCATGCGGAAGGGAATAGTGCGCGTTCCATGATACGCACGAACCGATGAACAGCCAGGTATGCGAGATCCCGCCGTGATCGAGCTGCAACGAGCTTACGATCACGGCCGGGTGCAGGGAACCCGTTTCCTCGTGGAACGGCTCTGGCCGCGCGGAGTCCGGAAGGAATCCCTCCACTTCACCGACTGGCTGAAGGACGTCGCTCCCAGCGACGCGTTGCGCCGCTGGTTCCGGCACGACGTGGACAAGTGGGCCGAGTTCCGGCGACGCTATCGGATCGAGCTGGACCGGCGTCCGGACGCATGGGCACCCATACTGGCTGCCGCGCGCACGGGAGACGTGGTTCTGCTTTACAGCTCGCACGATACCCAGCACAACAACGCCGTGGTGCTGCGCGACTATCTCAACGAGAAACTCGAGCAGCGATAGCCGGGCGGGAGCCCGCGCTCGGAACATCGGCCATACGGAGGGCACGCTCGGCTCGGTATACTTTCGAGAATGCCGGGCTTCGCTCACCGGCGCGAAAACCGTTCCAGACAGGCGAGACCCATTCCGCGCGACCCGGAGCCGACGATGTCGACGAATGCCGCAGCGATCGAGAAGGTCACCCTGGATCTGCAGGATCTCTACGAGAATGCACCCTGTGGATATCACAGCATCGGTCCCGACGGGACCATCCTGCGGATGAACCGGACGGAATTGACGTGGCTTGGATACGCGCCCCACGAGCTCGTCGGCAAGAGAAGGCTCGCAGAGCTCGTTTCCGGTCGCTTCCGAGGCGAGTACAAGCACGCGATTCAAGCCCTGATCGCCGGGCGGGACATTTCCGAGATCGAGATCGAGCTGGTCCGCAAAGACGGCTCGATGTTCGATGCGTTCCTGCGGATCGCCGCAGTGCGGGATAGCCAGGAGACGTTCCTCTACACACGCGCCACGGTCATCGATATCACGGCGCGCAAACGGGCTGATGCCAATACGCGCATTCACGCCGAGCAGTTGCAGGCCATATCGCAGCGCATGGTCGAGATCCAGGAAACGGAGCGGCGCAACCTGTCCGCAGAACTGCACGATCGACTCGGCCAGGATCTCGCCACGATCAATCTCAATCTGCACCTGGTGAAGGATCAGCTATCGGCGGGATCGCGGACCAAAGCCGGCCCGCGACTGGACGATTCGATCGCGCTCGTGGAGCGTACGGTGGAAGTCGTGCGCGACGTGGCCGGCGCGCTGCGCCCCCTGGCGCTCGACGATTACGGGCTCGCGGCGACGCTTCGGTCGTACGGAGAGCAGTTTGCCGCGCGCACCGGCATCGGCGTAACCGTCGCGGCGGAGCTGCCGGTGCCGCGGCTGCAGCCGGACGCCGAGATGGCCTTGTTTCGGATCTGCCAGGAGGCGCTCGTCAATGTGCTGAAGCACGCCAAGGCCACCACGGTGCGGCTGACACTCGCGGTCGATGCAGAAAGCATATCCCTGACGATCGCCGACGACGGCTGCGGTTTCGATGCGCACTCGGCGATGGACCATCGAAACCGCGGGCTGGGGCTGTTGATCATGCAGGAGCGCTTGCGCGCGGTGGACGGATCGCTGCGCATCGAGTCGCAGCCGGGCGCCGGCACGAGCGTGATGGGCAAGGCAAGGAGGGGGCGATGACGATCCGGGTGTTGCTGGCCGACGATCATTCGGTGCTCCGCGACGGCCTCGCGGCGCTGCTGGGGATGCAGGACGGCATGACGGTGGTGGCGCATGCGCAAGATGGCCGGGAAGCGGTGCGCAAGACGATCGAGCTCAAGCCTGACGTGGTGATCATGGACATCGTGATGCCGGAGCTGGACGGAATCGAAGCCACCCGCATGGTCCGCAAGTCATCGCCGCTGACGCAGGTCGTGATCCTGTCGATGTATTCGACCACCGAGCACATCTTCCGCGCCCTGCAGGCGGGGGCCAAGGGCTATCTGCTCAAGGAGTCGGCGGGCGCCGAGCTGGTGGCGGCGGTAAGGAGCGTCCATGCCGGGCGGCGTTATCTGAGCCAGAGGATCACCGAGACCGTCGTCGACGGCTACATTGGCGAGCACCAGCCGGTCAACCCTCTGGACAAACTGAGCAACCGCGAGCGCCAGATTCTGCAGCTGGTCGCCGAGGGCAAGAGCACGGCGGACATCGCCACCGCGCTGTTTCTGTCGCCGAAGACCGTCGATACCTATCGCAGCCGGCTCATGCAGAAGCTCGATCTCGACAACTTCGCCGCCCTGGTGAAGTTCGCGGTCGCCTGCGGCTTGACCACTCCTTAACGGGTTGGCGCCCGGGAGTCAAGAATGCCTGACTCCCGCTATCGAGGTTTGCCTATTCCTTCCTCCTGCATGCACGCGTAGCTTCAAGGTCCACGGCTGGGGCGCTCAAGCACACCCGAGCAGGAATTCCGCGGGATCTGGAAACGAGGCGATCATGAAACGAAGAGGAAAACCGACGAGCACTTTCATCCGCGAGACATCGGGGTCGGTGACGGTATCCGTCGCGCTGGGAGTGATCCTCGCCTCCTGCGTGGGCCTTGCCGGTTGCGCTGACGGTGGTTCCGGCCAAAACGCCGTCTCGGAGGGCCAAGTGCCGCAACTGCCGCTCGATCCGCAGCTGGTGGCCGCGGGTCAACAGACGTTCCGCTTCGACACGTTCGGCGATGAGACATTCTGGACCGACACGTTGAGGATGAACAAGGTGATCGAGTCGGCGGTGGACCCGCTCACCGCTGCATCGGTCGGCCTGAAAATCGACGCCGCCGCGCTTCCGGCGGAGGTTGTCAAAGGCGTCATAGACGGCACCATTGCGCTCAATGATCCGCAAACGACGCTTGCGTTGCTGAGCCTGAATGCCGTCGTCGGCGTGAAGGGGCAAGTCAGCAAGGGAGCCGACGGCAAGCTGCACCTGGATCGCGTCGGTATCACGTGCGCGCTGTGTCATTCCACCGTCTCCAGGGACCTGCAGATTACGGCACCCGGTGCGGCAGGCGCCAAGATCAACCTGGCGGGAATCGTCGGTAACCGCCTGGACGGTTGGCCCAATCGCGATTTGCAACCCGGGACCATCATTTCGCTGTCGCCGGCACTCACGGCGGGACAGAAAGCCGAATATGCTTCCTGGGCGACGTTGTTCGGGCCAGGCTTTTACGACCCGCGCATCAATGTGAACACCGACCCGGGAAGCAATCCCGCGGTCAACTCCGATATCGACGCGAACATCGCGGCTTACAAGGCGGCGGGCGGAATTCCGGTGGTCATACCGCCGGCTTTCGGTCTGGTGGGCCTGGACAAGGCCATCTTCACGGGCGACGGCGACACCGCCCACGAACCGGCAGGCCCGGTTTCCTACTGGAACCGCTACGTCGGCGTCGTGCAAATGCACGGTCACGGCACGTTCTCCGACGAGCGGCTCATCATCAACGGCAAGCCGCTCAACGTCGATCACCGCGCGGGAGATGACCTCATCACTGCCATCCTGCCTCGACTGGAGGCCTACCAATGGTCCATTGCAGCACCCACCCTTGGCACGGACGGAACAAAATGGGGCGTTGCGTCCGACCTCGATACCCAGGCCGTCGCTCGCGGCAAGGCCGTGTTCGAAGGTCAAGGAAAATGCTCGGGCTGTCACAGCGGGCCGTCATTCACCGATGTGAACAGTGTTGGCCTGCACCCGCCCAGCGCCAGCGTCGCGCTCGACAGGAACTACATCAAGTTCTCGGCGACGAAGCAATGGCGCGCCACACCGCTCAAGGGCGTCTGGATGCACCCGCCCTATTTCCATGACGGCTCGGGCGCATTGGATCCCAAGACCGGCAGGTGCATGGATGAATCCGACATCGGCAGCCTGGCCGGCGCGAGCGATCGGGTGAGACAGGATCTGGCGTGCGCGGTGAACCGCTACAACGACCCAAGAGAGCTCAACCTCGGGTTGACTGACGCCCAGCGCGTCGATGTCGTGGAATACCTGAAGTCGCTCTGATCGCTCTCGGCTGCGACACCGGCGATACCACGCCTCGGCCGGGCCCATACCGCGCTGCACCGAGTGGGCCCTGCGAACCTGCCACTACCACTACGGAGATCATCCATGAACAAGCTTCCCGCGCGTGGACCCATGCCTTCCATGCTGCTCGCGCTACTCTCGCTGGGAATCATGCCGATGCCATCACTGCGTGCCGCTCGCATCGCGATTCCGGTCCCGGTTCGACGGTGGTCGTCGCTGCGTTCTCGCGATTAGTCTCGCGATCGCCTCGACCCCGGGAAGATCGATTGAACGACCAACAATCCGGCCCCAGCGGACCTGATTTCGTCGCCGGCATCGCGCTCTCGAAACTCGTCGACGGCACCATGCTGCCTGGGCACGCTCGCGGCGAACCGGTGTTGCTCACACGGCGCGGGAGCGAGGTGTTCGCGACCGGTGCCTTCTGCGCCCATTACGGCGCGCCGCTCGCGGACGGCCTCCTCGTCGGCGACACGGTTCGTTGCCCCTGGCATCACGCCTGTTTCAGCCTGCGCACCGGCGAGGCGCTGCGCGCCCCCGCGCTGGACCCGATCCCTTGCTGGCGCGTCGAGCAGCTGGAAGGCACCGTGTACGTTCGCGACAAGCTCGCGCCCGCGGAGCCGAAACGGCTTCCGCCGTCGGCCGGCATACCGCGACGCGTCGTTATCCTGGGCGCGGGCGCCGCGGGCAATGCAGCCGCCGAGATGCTGCGTCGCGAGGGCTATTCCGGGAACATCACCATGCTGAGCGCGCACTCGGCGAGGCCGTGTGATCTCCCCAACCTTTCCAAGGGCTTCCTTGCCGGCACTGCGCCCGCGGAATCGAATCCGCTGCGCCCGTCAGCGTTCTATCCGGAACACGAGATCAACCTCAAGCTGGACTCCCCCATCGCGACGCTCGACACCCAGGGTCGCCACGTGCAGCTCGTGGACGGCAGTCGCCACGCCTACGACACGCTGCTGGTCGCGACGGGCGCCGAAGCGGTCCGGCTCGACGTGCCGGGCGCAACGCTGCGGCATGTGCATTATCTGCACACGCTAGCCGACGGCCGAGCGCTTGTCGCCAAGGCTCTGACCTCGCGGCGAGCCGTCGTGATCGGGGCGAGCTTCATCGGCCTCGAGGTCGCGGCATCGCTGCGGGCGCGCGGTATCGAGGTACATGTCGTCGCACCGGAAACCGTTCCGATGGAGAGAATCCTCGGAACGGACGTGGGAAACTTCATCCGGGACCTTCACCAACGCCACGGCGTGATATTCCATCTCGGCACAACCGCGATTTCGATCGACAGGAAAAGCGTTCGTTTGAAGAATGGAGAGGCTCTTCAGGCCGATCTTGTCCTCGTCGGAATCGGCGTGCGGCCGAGGATCGCATTTGCGGAACAGGCGGGCCTCGCCGTCGATCGCGGTATCACGGTAAACGAGTACCTCGAGACGAGCATCCCCGGGATCTTTGCGGCCGGCGACATCGCACGCTGGCCGGACCGACTCACCGGCGAACACATCCGCGTCGAACACTGGGTGGTCGCCGAGCGTCAAGGACAAACCGCCGCGCGCAACATCCTCGGGGGTCGAGAGCGCTTTGACGCCGTGCCGTTCTTCTGGACCGAGCAGTACGAATTCAACCTCGCTTATGTCGGCCACGCCGAACATTGGGACGAGGTCCGGACAGACGGTCGCCTGGAAGCTGGCGCGGGAGGCTGCACGATCACATATTGCCGTGGCGGCAAGAAGCTGGCGGTGGCCGTCGCTTACCGCGATCTCGAAGGCCTGCGCGCGGAAGTCGAGTTCGAGCGGGCGATCCACGCGAAGTCCGAAGGGAACATGTCCTGAGCAATCGAGCTCCACGGCGTCACGGACTACTTCCGCGCCCGAGAAGCATCCTGATCCGCGATTGCACCACGGGGACGAGCTGCCTTTCAAACCATGCATGGCGCTTGAACCATGGCTGATTGCGCGGCGAAGGATGCGGCAATGGAACGTACTGAGGAGCGTATTCCCGCCAGGCCCTGGCCGTTGCTGCCAACGACGGCTTGCGGCGCCCCGCCAGAAAATGACGTTGCGCGTACTGACCGATGAGCAGCGTCAACTCGATCCGCGGCAGCCTGGCCAGCAAATGATCGAGCCACAGTGAGGCGCACTCACGCCGCGGCGGCATGTCGCCGCCGTTTCCCCGGCCTGGATAACAATAGCCCATGGGAATGATGGCAATGCGCGACTCATCGTAAAAGACGTCCTTGTCCACGCCCATCCAGGCGCGCAGGCGCTCACCACTCGGGTCATCCCACGGTATGCCGGTCGTGTGCGCGCGAACACCGGGTGCTTGCCCGACGACAAGGATACGAGCCTCCCTGCCGGCGCGAAGCACCGGGCGCGGACCGAGCGGCAGATGCGCCTCACAGGCGCGGCAGCCGCGCACCGCGGTCAGCAGCGAATCGAGCGTGCGATCGTGTGCTTGAGGCACGATGACCTGCCGGCCCATGGCAAGCCCGGGACCATGCCCGAGGGGCACGGCGTCCCTGTCAAACGGCTTTTCGAATCGCTTGATTAACGGCAAAAAATTGGCGGAGTGGACGGGACTCGAACCCGCGACCCCCGGCGTGACAGGCCGGTATTCTAACCAACTGAACTACCACTCCTTCGGATTC
>Ga0207667_10003540_pt1 | contig 19312 bp, 18 predicted proteins | sample KBSCornC52_FD_184301 | JGI IMG/M metagenome (GOLD analysis project Ga0207667, IMG submission 184301) | Corn rhizosphere microbial communities from Kellogg Biological Station, Michigan, USA - KBS Corn C5-2 (SPAdes) (version 2) | ecosystem: Host-associated > Plants > Roots > Rhizosphere > Soil ...
CCCTAAAGGGGGAAACGTGAAATTCGACTACAGCGAAGAGCAGCGCCTGGTCGCGGACTCGGTCCGGCGCTTCGTCGCGCAGGACTACGGGTTCGAGGCGCGGAAGAAGATCGTCGCCTCGCGCGAGGGCTGGAGCCGCGAGGTGTGGGCGAAGCTGGCAGAGATCGGGCTCCTGGGGCTTCCGTTCCCCGCGGAGCTGGGCGGCTTCGGCGGCCGCGCGATCGACCTCCTCGCGGTGATGGAGGCGATGGGCGAGGGACTCCTCGTCGAGCCGTATCTCTCCACGGTGCTCGCGGGCCGCTTCGTCGCCCTCGCGGGCAGCGACGCCGCGAAGGCCGAGATCGTGCCCGCCATCGTCGAGGGGCGGCTCGCGATGGCGTTCGCGCACACCGAGGACGGCGCCCGCTACGACCTCGCGCACGTCGCGACCCGGGCGGCGCGCAACGCCGGCGGCTACGTGATCGACGGCGTGAAGCGGGTCGTCGCCCACGCGCCCTGCGCCGACCGGCTGGTCGTCTCCGCGCGCACCTCCGGCGCCACCGCGGACGGGCGCGGCGTAAGCCTCTTCGTCGTCGACGCCAGGGCGCCGGGCGTCTCCATGGCCGCCTGCAGGACGCTGGACGAGATCCGCGCGGCCGATGTGCGCTTCGAGGGCGTCCGCGTGTCCGGGGCCGGCCTGCTCGGCACGGAGGGCGAGGCGTCGGCCTTGATCGAGGAAGCGACCGACTACGCGATCGCGCTCCTCTGCGCGGAGGCCGTGGGCGCGCTGAAGTCGGCGTGCGACGCGACGCTCGAGTACCTGAAGGCCCGCAAGCAGTTCGGCGTGCCCATCGGAGCCTTCCAGGCGCTGCAGCACCGGATGGTCGACATGACGATCGGCTACGAGCAGGCGCGCTCGATGGCGAGCCTCGCCTGCGCGCGCGTGGACACGGAGAAGGATCCGCGCGAGCGGAAGCGCGTCGTCTCCGCCGCCAAGATCAAGATCGCGGACGCGTGCCGGCACGTGAGCCAGGAGTCCGTGCAGCTCCACGGCGGCATGGGCATGAGCGAGGAGCTCAAGGTGAGCCACACGTTCCGGCGGCTCACCATGATCGCGCGCGAATGGGGCGACGCCGATCATCACCTCGACCGGTTCGCCAGGAGCTCTGCCTCTTCCTTGGGAGAGGGTCGGGGAAAAGCATGACGGCCAACAAGCAAGTCCTCCTCGCCTCCCGCCCGCAGGGCGCGGTCACGCCGGAGAACTTCCGGATCGCCGAGGCGCCCATGCCCGCGCCGGGCGAGGGCGAGGTGCTCGTGCGCAACGAATGGCTCTCGCTCGACCCGTACATGCGCGGGCGGATGAACGACGTGAAGTCCTACGCGCCCTCGGTCGCGATCGGCGCCGTGATGGTGGGACAGACCGTGGGCGAGGTGGTCGAATCGCGCCACGCGGGATTCAAGAAGGGCGACAAGGTCCTCACGGGGACCGGATGGCAGCTCTACGGCGTCGCGCGCGGGAAGGAGCTCACGCTCATCGATGCCTCGCGCGTGCCGGCCTCGTACTACCTGGGCATCCTCGGCATGCCCGGCATCACGGCGTGGTTCGGCCTCTTCGAGGTCGGGAAGCCGCAGGCGGGCGAGACGGTGGTCGTCTCCGCGGCCTCCGGCGCGGTGGGAAGCGTCGTGGGCCAGCTCGCGAAGAACGAGGGATGCCGCGTGGTGGGCATCGCGGGCGGCCGGCGCAAGTGCGATTACGTCGTGGAGGAGCTGGGCTTCGACGCGTGCGTCGACTACAAGGCGGGGAAGCTCCACGAGGACCTGCGCGCCGCGTGCCCGAAGGGGATCGACGTGGATTTCGAGAACGTGGGCGGCGAGGTGCTGGACACGGTGCTCCGCTCGATGAACCCGTTCTTGCGCATCGTGGTGTGCGGCCTCATCGCGGAGTACGACGCGAAGGAGCCGTACGGCTACAAGATGCTGCGCTCGGTGCTGGTGAACCGCATCCGCATGCAGGGGATGATCGTGTTCGACTGGAAGGACCGCTACGGCGAGGCGCTCGCGGACCTGGGCGCGCGCGTGGCGGCCGGGAGGCTCCGCTACAAGGAGTCCGTGGTGGAGGGCCTCGAGAGCGCGCCGGCCGGGTTCATGGCGCTCCTCACGGGCGGGAACTTCGGCAAGCAGCTGGTGAAGCTCGCCTGAGGCGTCTTCTTCCGGCGCCGGCCGCGGAAGCCTTTACCGGGGCTTGCGCGCCGCGCTGCGCCGGGACCCCGGATATTCGCGGTCTTTCCCGGCATGGAAGTTGCGGGAGTCCTTCGCTTCTCCCACGCCTTCCCAGGAGGATCGCCATGCGCATTCATCGCTTCGGGACCGCCGCCCTGGTCGCGCTCGCCGCCGCGGCCGGCGCGGCACGGGCCGACATCGTGACCGTCGACGAGTCGCCGCTCGAACGCAGCGTCGGCACGCTCGACGGCGATTCCGCGATCTCCTATGCGGCCGACACGTCCGATCGCGCGGTGGCGGAGCGCGTGATGGACGCGCTCGCCAACGAGCCCGCGCTCGAAGGCGCCGCCATCACCGTGCTCGTGGACCAGGGCGAGGTGCGCCTGAGCGGCACGGCGCGCGACGAGGACCAGGCCTCCTACGCGCTCGAGATCGCGCAGGACGCCGCGGGCCCGGCGGTCGTCGTGTCGGCGGAAAGCCTCCAGCCGGGAACCGGGACGTACTGAGGGGTCCAACTTCCATCGGACTTCACCCGGAGAACGCCATGGCTTCCAGCACCCTCACCCCGGACAACCTTCCCGCCGGCCGCGATCGCCGCCTGGGCCGCGGACACGGCACCGAAGCGCTGGAGCCGATCGCCGAGGGTCGCGACATCGACGCGGACCCCGTGATCGAGGAGGGCGACCGCGCGCGGCCCGATCTCGCGGATAATCCGCGGAATGCCGCCCGAACCTCCTCCCGCAAGCGCCGCTGAGCGCGGCCGGTCTCCCACCGCACTCTCTTTCCTCCGCCGCGTTCCCCCCTCCGTCTATGGCGGCCTCGCCATGGCCGCCATCGGTGCGCTCGGGTGGGCGAGCGGCGTGCCGTGGCTCTTCCCGAGCCTCGGCCCCACGATCGCGATCCAGTCCGAGGCGCCGGAACATCCCAGCGCGAGCGCGTGGAACGTGGTCGTGGGCCACCTCATCGGGGCGTCCGTGGGCTTCGCCGCCGTGCGGCTCACGGGCGTGATCCACCAGCCGCCCGTGAACGTCTCGCACGCGCTCACCCTGGCGCGCGTGGCCGCCGCGGCGCTCGCCGTCTGCGTGTCGATGGCCCTGCAGACGCTGGTACGGGCGCGGCACGCGCCGGCGCAGGCGACGACGCTGCTGGTGGTGGTGGGCGCGCTCGACGCGGACCTGCGCGGCGCGTGCGTGCTGCTGGCCGGGATCGCGCTGGTCGCCGTCCTGGGCGAGGGCGTGCGGCGCCTGAAGCGCGAGCCCGGGGAGGCGCTTTAGCGCGGCGTGACGCGCGGGCCTTCGGCCGGCCTGGGAAGCGGGGTGGTGATCTCGCGCGTCGCGGCGGGGCCCGAGACGATGCGCACGACCGCGTAGCCCACGCCCACGACGAGGGCGGTCGCGATCACGGCCACGGCGAGGAGCCGCAGCGACCGGCGCCCGTCGACGCGGTCGCGGTTCTGCAGGTTGTCCACGAGCGAGCGGACGTTGCGAAGCGCCCGCCGCTCGAGGTCGCGCTGCGCTTCGTCCGTGGAGCGCGCGGGATCGCCCGCCGCGTTCGTCTCCGGAGCCATCAGCCCTTGCCGCCGTTGCAGCCGAAGCGGTTCACGCGGAGCGCGCCGAACACCGCGACACCCTTGTTGCTCTCGTCCGCGGCTCCGACCGTGGTCCCCTGCTCGCGGCCGGCGGCGATGTGCGCGTCGCACTGCGCCTCGATCGTCATCTTCCCCATGACCGTGACGTTCGAGCGGAAGCAGTACCAGCCCTTCGGGTTCTCGAGGCGGATGGTGCTGCGTCCCATGACGTTCACGGCGGGCCGCACCAGCACCAGGCGCGGCTTCGCGGTCACCGGGTCGTCCCCCCGCGAGCCCTGCCCGATGCCGAAGACTTTCACGCCGGTCGCGATCACGCCGTCCGCGTGCGCGCCCTTGCGGAAGGGCGAGGACTTGCCCCACGACGCGATGCATTCGTCGAGCGCGGCCTGGTCGTCGGCGAGCGCCAGCGCCGGGGCGAGGGAAAGGGTCGCGAAGGCGAGGACGGCGGCTTGGAGCGGTCGGATCATGATTTCTCCCTCAGAAGCGGAACCGCTCGACCATCTTCGATCCCGCGATCCCGTCGACGGTATAGGTGAAGATGCCGTGGCTCGCGTCGAGCGGCGCGAACTCCGCGGTGCCCACGGGCGCCACGCCGGACATGGAGGCGTCGAACGGAAGCTGCCACGGGCTTCCCCGCGTGCGGTACACCTTTCCGCCGAAGCGCAGGATGTTGCCCGCGTCGCGGCCCCACGATCCGCCCGGGACCACGAGCCAGGCGGGCTTGCCCGCGTCGTCGTAGGTCGCCCACACCATGAAGAGCTTCTCCGAGAGCTGCCGCACGGAGAGCGCCCATCCCGGCTCGCGCGGGTTCCACCACATGTCCGAATAGTCGTCGTGCGGATGCGACGCCGCGGCGGGGAGGAGGCCCGCGACGGAGAGGTGGATCGGCCCCACGAGCTGGCTCGGCCCCAGCGAGCCCGCGGGCGGATTCACGACGAGCGAGGCTTCGTACTCGCCCGCCGGGAGCCTTCCCAGCGTGAACTCCTCGAAGAATCCCGCGGTGGTGCCGCAGTCCGGAGTCAGCGCGGCGCGCTCCACCTGCACCATGATGACCGTGGACTCCTGCTGCACCTGGACCGATTGCCCGTTGGTGCAGCCCACGTGCGCGTAGCGCAGGCGCACCGTGTCGATCGACGTGGGATCGGGTGGGTCGAGCGAAAGCTGCGCGTGCGCCGCGCCCGCGCCCAGGAGGACGAGCGCCGCCAGGGCGCGGAAGCGGCTGCGCCTGCGGGGACGTTCCATACGGGCCGGATCGGGCGTCACGGAGCGGGGCTTCCACGACGGGCAAAGGGCGACCATTCTAGCCGAGGGCGCCGATGCCGGCCAGCGCACGGCGGACTTCCGCGACGCCCTCCGCCGAGAGGGGCGCCTGCGGGCGAAGGGGCTCGCCTACGTCGTACCCCTGGAGGACCAGGCCGCCCTTGATGCACGCGGCGAGGTTGTGCTTCGCGAACGCCTCGTTCAGCCGCCAGAGCGGGCGCTGGAGCTCCATCGCGCCCGTCCAGTCGCCGGCCCGGCACGCCTCGTAGAGCGCCACGCTCTGGCGGGGCGCCACGCACGCGGGGCCCGCCATCCATCCCACGCCTCCCAGCAGCATCACGCACGCCGGGATGTGCGAGGACGCCGCGAACACTTCCATGCGGCCCTCGACGCGGTCCAGGATCGACAGCAGCCGCCCGGTGTTCGGCGACGCGTCCTTGATGTAGCGGATGTTCGGCACGCGCGAGAGCTTCTCGATCACCGGCAGGCTCAGGTCCGAGCGCTGGAAGCCGGGGTTCGTGTAGAGCACCACGGGGAGCGACACCGCCTCGGCGATCGCGTGGAAATACTCCAGCACCCCGGCGTCGTCCAGGGGGAAGTAGGCCTCGAGGATCGCGAGGATGCCGGCGCAGCCGATGCGCTGGTAGTCGCGGGCCTGCGCCACGGCGTCCGCGATGGTGGTGGAGGCCACGCCCGCGACCACGGGAACGCGGCCCTTCGCGGCGCCCACCACGACCTCGACCACGCGGCGGCGTTGTGCCCGCGACAAGTAGGCGAACTCGCCGGTGGATCCCAGGGGCGTCAGGCCGTGCACGCCGGATGCGACCAGGTCGTCGCACAGGCGCGCGAGCACGTCCGCCTTCACGTCGCCGGCCGCGTCGATCGGCGAGACGAGATACGGGAAGACGCCTCGAAAGCCGGGTTCGGCCACCGGCCGCCTCAGCCTTCGTCCGAAGGGGCGAAGTTGAGCTCCACGCCGTTGCCGGCCGGGTCCTTGAGGAAGATCTGCGTCTGCCCGGTGCGCGGCACCTTCGCCATGCGGTGTGCCACGCCCAGCTTCTCGAGGCGCGCGCGCATCGCCGCGAGGTCCTCGCAGGCGAAGGCGACGTGGTCGAACGTCCCCGAGCCCGGCACGGGACGCGCTTCCCCGGCACCCGCTTCGCTCAGGTGCAGCACCGCGCGTCCATCCGCGTAGAGCCAGTAGCCGAAGTGGTTGAGCGGCGGGCGGTCGCCCACGTCGAGCCCGATCGCGTCGCGGTACCAGTCGCGCAGGCCGTCGAGCACCTCGCGGGGCGCGCGCAGGTTGTAGTGGTCGATGCGATGGACCGGCACGGCCGTTGCGCTCAGCGCTCGCCCGCCGCGCTCCCGCCCGCCGCGGCGAGCGGCGCGGCGAAGACGGCGAACAGCATTCGGGCGATTCTCATGGCAGGCCTCCGTGGATCAAGCGACCTCGAAAAGACCGGCGGCCCCCATGCCGCCCCCGATGCACATCGTCACGACGACGTATTTCGCGCCGCGGCGCCTGCCTTCGATGAGGGCATGCCCCGTGAGCCGCGCGCCGGAGACGCCGTACGGGTGGCCCACCGCGATGGCGCCGCCGTTCACGTTGAGGCGGTCGTCCGGGATGCCCAGCTTGTCGCGGCAGTAGATCACCTGCACGGCGAAGGCCTCGTTCAGCTCCCAGAGGCCGATGTCCTCGACCTTCAGGCCCGCGCGGGCGAGGAGCTTCGGAACCGCGAAGGCGGGGCCGATGCCCATCTCGTCCGGCTCACAGCCCGCGACCGCGAAGCCGCGGAAGATGCCCAGGGGCCTGGCGCCCCGCCGCGATGCCTCCGCGCCGCTCATCACGACGCACGCGGCGGCGCCGTCCGAGAACTGGCTCGCGTTCCCTGCCGCGATCACGCCCCCGGGAAGCGCCGGGCGGATCTTCGAGACGGCCTCGTACGTGGTGTCCGCGCGGATGCCCTCGTCGGAATCGAGCGTGACCTCCTTCGTGAGGATGCGCCCCGAGTCCTTGTCTCCCACGCCCATCCGCACGGTGATGGGGACGATCTCGTCCTTGAATTTCCCCGCGGCGGCCGCGGCGGCGGCCCGCTGCTGGCTGCGCGCGCCGTACTCGTCCTGCTTCTCGCGCGGGATGCCGTAGCGCTTCGAGACGTTCTCCGCGGTCTGGAGCATCGTCCAGTAGAGCTCGGGCTTGTGCTCCGTGAGCCAGGGCTCGCGGATCATGTGCCGGTTCGACTCGTTCTGGACGCACGAGATCGACTCGACGCCGCCCGCGACGAAGACGTCGCCCTCGCCCGCGAGGATGCGCTGCGCGGCCATCGCGATCGTCTGCAGGCCCGACGAGCAGAAGCGGTTCACGGTCGCGCCGGGGACCGTGACCGGGCAGCCCGCGCGCAATGCGATCTGCCGGGCGATGTTGGCGCCGGTCGCGCCCTCCGGATAGGCGCAGCCCATGAGGACGTCCTCGACGCTCGCGGGATCGATGCCGGCGCGCGCGATGGCGTGGCGCACGACGTGGCCGCCCATCGTCGCGCCGTGGGTCATGTTGAAGGCGCCGCGCCACGACTTCGCGAGGCCCGTGCGGGCGGTGGAGACGACGACGGCGTCAGTCATTGAAGCTCCTGCCTTCCGCGGCGAGCTTCGCGAGGAGCGGCGCCGGCTTCCAGAAAGGGGGATCCGCGTTGGGGTTCGCCTCGAACCTGCGCATGCTGCGCACGACGTTGTAGAGGCCGGCCATGTCCGCGTAGAGCATCGGGCCTCCGCGGTGGAGCGGGAAGCCGTAGCCCGTGAGGTAGACCATGTCGATGTCGGACGCGCGGGCGGCGATCCCTTCCTCGAGGATCCGCGCGCCCTCGTTCGCGAGCGCGTAGACGCAGCGCTCGACGATCTCCGCGTCGTCGATCTTGCGCGGGGCGACGCCCTTCTCCTTGCGGTACGCGGCGATGATCTCGTCCACCTTCGGGTCCGGGATCGCGTCCCGGCGGCCCGGCTCGTAGCGGTACCAGCCCGCGCCCGTCTTCTGCCCGAAGCGGCCCTGCTCGCAGAGGCGATCGGCCACGCGCGAATAGACCAGGTTCGGCCGCTCGACGTAGCGGCGCTTGCGGATCGCCCAGCCGATGTCGTTGCCGGCCAAGTCGCTCATGCGGAAGGGGCCCATCGCCATGCCGAACTTCTCCATCGCCCGGTCCACCTGCTGGGGCGAGGCGCCCTCCTCCAGGAGGAAGAGCGCCTGGCGCAGGTACTGCTCCACCATGCGATTTCCGATGAATCCGTCGCACACCCCCGAGACGACCGCGGTCTTGCGGATCTTCTTCGCGACCTGCATCACGGTCGCGAGCACGTCCTTCGCGGTCTTCGCCCCCCGGACGACCTCGAGGAGCTTCATCACGTTCGCCGGGCTGAAGAAGTGCATGCCGACCGCGTCCTGCGGGCGCTTCGTCGCGGCGGCGATGCGGTTCACGTCGAGGGTCGAGGTGTTGGTGGCGAGGATGGCGCCGGGCTTGGCGACCTCGTCCAGCTTCCGGAAGACGGCCTCCTTCACGCCCATCTCCTCGAAGACGGCCTCGATCACGAGGTCGGCGCCGCGGATGTCGTCGTACGAGAGCGTGGGATTCAGGAGGCGCATGCGCTGCTCGAGCTTCTCGGCCGTGAGCTTGCCGCGCTTCACGCTCGACTCGTAGTTCTTCCGGATGGTCGCGAGGCCCCGGTCGAGGGCTTCCTGCTTCATTTCCAGGATCGTCACGGGCAAGCCCGCGTTCAGGAAATTCATCGCGATGCCGCCGCCCATGGTGCCCGCGCCGATCACGGCGACGGACTCCACCTTGCGAACGGGCGTCTCGGCCGGCACGTCCGGGATCTTGGAGGCCGCGCGCTCGCCGAAGAATGCGTGCCGCAGCGCCCGCGATTCCGGCGACTGGACGAGCTGCAGGAAGAGCTCGCGCTCGTACTTGAGCCCTTCGTCGAAGGGCTTCGAGACGGCGGCCGCCACGGCGTCCACGCACTTCCCCGGCGCGGGAAAATTCTTCGCGACGGCGGCGACGGTGTTCCGGGCGAACTGGAAGAACGCCTCGGCGTTGGGCTCGATCGCCGGGCGGTCGCGCACGCGCGGGAGCGGGCGTCTGTCCGCGACCTCGCGGGCGAAGTCCATCGCGCCCTGGAGGAGGTCGCCCTCGACGATCCGGTCCACGAGCGCCGTGTCCCGGAGCTGCGCGGCGGGAACGGGATTTCCGGAGACGATCATGTTGAGCGCGGTCTCCACGCCCACCGCGCGCGGAAGCCGCTGCGTGCCACCGGCTCCGGGGAGGAGCCCGATCTTCACCTCCGGGAGTCCCAGCAGCGCATCCGGGCTCGCCACGCGGTAATGGCAGGCGAGCGAGAGCTCGAGGCCGCCTCCCATGCAATGGCCCGCGATGGCGGCCACCACCGGCTTCGCGCTCGACTCCACGACGCGGATCACCGTATGGAGCGTGGGCTCGGCCGTCGCCTTCGGCGTGTTGAACTCGCGGATGTCCGCTCCGCCCGAAAACATCTTGCCGGCGCCGACAAGCACGATCGACTTGACCGCCGGATCCGCCTGCGCGGCGTCGACCCCCGCCACGATCGCGGAGCGCAGCGCCTGCCCCAGGCCATTCACCGGGGGATTGTCGAGCGTGACGACGGCCACGCCATCCCTTGACTGCACCGACTGTCCGCCCATGGTCCGCTCCGGTTCCCCGCCTGCCGATCGGCGCGAAATATACGCGACGGGTCGGCGGATTATGCTAGCTTTCCAGCCTGCCTGGGGGGGAGGGCTCGCGTGACGACGGCGAAGGATGGGCAGGACGGGCGGCCATTGCTCACCGTGGCGGATCTTTCGGTCCGCTTCGGCGGCATCGTCGCCCTCGACGGCTTGAGCTTCGAAGTGCGTACCGGCGAGATCGCGGGGATCATCGGCCCCAACGGCGCGGGCAAGACGACGCTCTTCAACTGCCTGAGCCGGATCTACCCCGCCGACCGGGGGCGGATCGACTTCGCGGGACGTTCGCTCCTTGGCGCCCGCGCCCACCAGGTCGCCGGCCTGGGCGTGGGCCGCACGTTCCAGAACGTGGCGCTCTTCCCATCGCTCAGCGTCTTCGACAATGTCCTCCTCGGCCGCCATTGCCGCGGGCGCGGCGGGTTCCTCGCCAACGCGTTGCGCCTTCCGCGCGTGGCGCGCGACGAGGAGGAGGCGCGCGAGCGCTCGCGCGAGTCGCTGCGCTTCATGGACCTCGAGGGCGTCTCCGGCCGCACGGTCTCTTCCCTTCCGTTCGGCACGCGCAAGCGCGTCGAGCTCGCCCGCGCGCTCGCGGGCGGACCGCGCCTGCTCCTCCTCGACGAGCCGGCGAGCGGGCTGAACCACGAGGAGGTGGGCGCGCTGGGAGGCCTCATCCGCTCGATCCGGGACCGCCTCGGCGTCACCATCCTGCTGGTCGAGCACCACATGAACCTCGTGATGAGCGTGTCGGACCGCGTGGTCGCGCTCGACTTCGGCCGCAAGATCGCCGACGGCACGCCGGACGCGGTCCGAAGCCACCCGGAGGTCGTCCGGGCCTATCTCGGGGCGGCGGCCTGACATGGGGGAGCTCCTCACCGCGCGCGGCTTGCATGCGGCCTACGGTGCCACGCAGGTGCTGCACGGCATCGACTTCGACGTGGCCGCGGGCTCGGTCACGGCGCTCCTGGGCGCCAACGGCGCGGGGAAGACCACCACGCTGCGCGCGCTCTGCGGCATGGTGAGGACCCGCGGCACGTTGCGCTTCGACGGCGAGCGCATCGACGGCTGCGCGACGGAGGACATCGTGCGCCGCGGCATCGCGCACGTGCCGGACGGACGCGGCACTTTCCTGGACCTCACCGCGGAGGAGAACCTGCGCCTCGGGGGCTACACGCGGGGCGGGCGGCGGGCGCTCGGACCGGACATCGAGCGCATGTACGGCCACTTCCCGCGGCTGAAGGAGCGCCGCGCGCAGCAGGCCGGCACGCTCTCCGGCGGGGAGCAGCAGATGCTCGCCATCGCGCGCGCCCTGATGCTTCGTCCGCGGCTCCTCCTGCTGGACGAGCCCTCGTTCGGTCTCGCGCCGAAGGTCGTCGCGGACATCTTCCAGATCCTCGCGACGATCAACCGGGAGGAGGATGTGGCGATCCTGCTGGTCGAGCAGAACGCCTCGCTCGCGCTCGAGTTCGCCGACCATGCCTTCCTCCTCGAGACCGGCCGCATCGCGATCCAGGGCGAAGCCCGGGCCCTGCGCTCGGATGCGGCCGTGCGCCGCTCCTACCTCGGCTACTGAGCGCCCGTGGACACCTTCCTCGCACAGTTCCTCTCGGGGCTCGCCACCGGCGGGGTCTACGCGAGCCTCGCCCTCGCGCTGGTGATGATCCACCAGGCCACACGGCTCGTGAACTTCGCGCAGGGCGAGCTCGCGATGTTCTCGACCTACATCGCGTGGAGCCTCGTGAACGCGGGGATCCCGTACTGGGGCGCCTTCGCGCTCACCCTCGCCATCTCCTTCGCGTGCGGGATCGCGATCGAGCGCGTGATCCTGCGCCCCGTGGAGCGCGGGCCGGTGCTCTCGATGGTCGTGATCTTCATCGGCCTCCTCGTGATCCTCAACAGCGTGGCGGGCTGGATCTACAGCTACACGGTGCGCCCGTTCCCCAGCCCCTTCCCCTCGGAGCCCCTGTTCGGGCAGCACTACATCTCGTCGCACGACCTGGGTGCCATCGCCGTGACGCTCGCGGTGCTCGTCCTCGTCTACGCGTTCTTCCGCTTCACGCCGCTCGGGCTCGCGATGCGGGCCGCCGCGCAGAACCCGGAGTCCGCGCGCCTCGTGGGCATCCGCGTGGGCTGGATGCGCGCGCTGGGCTGGGGGCTCGCCACCGCGATCGGCGCGAGCGCCGGGATGATGGTGGCGCCCATCGTTTTCCTCGATCCCAACATGATGTCCGGAGTCCTGCTCTATGCCTTCGCCGCCGCGCTCCTGGGAGGCATCGACAATCCGTTCGGCGCGGTGTTCGGCGGCTTCTTCGTGGGCGTGCTGGAGAACCTGCTCGGCGCCTACCTTATCGGCCAGGAGCTCAAGCTCACGGTGGCGCTCGTCGTGATCATCGCGGTGCTCGTGGTGAAGCCGTCGGGACTCTTCGGCCGCACGCTCGTGAGGCGCGTCTAGGATGGGCGCGGGCAACCTCCCGCACGCCGCGCTCGCGCCGTGGAAGCGCGTGGCGGTGGCGGCGTGCCTCGCGGCGCTCTGCGTACCGCCTTTCGTCCTCAGCAACTTCAGCGTGTTCCAGCTCACGCTCGTGATCGCATACGCGGTGGTGCTCCTGGGCCTCAACATGCTGACGGGTTACAACGGCCAGATCTCGCTCGGCCACGGGGCGTTCTACGCCATCGGCGCCTACGCGGCGGCGATCCTCATGGACCATTACGCGGTCCCCTACTGGATGACGCTTCCGGTCGCCGCCGCGCTCTGCCTCGCGGCGGGCTTCCTCTTCGGGCTTCCCGCGCTGCGCCTGGAGGGACCGTACCTCGCGCTCGCCACCTTCGCGCTGGCGGTCGCCCTTCCCCAGCTCCTCAAGTACAAGGCGTTCGAGGCGTGGACGGGCGGCGTGCAGGGGATCACGATCGTGAAGCCGGATGCGCCCCTCGGGCTCCCGGTGAACGCCGACCAGTGGCTCTATTTCTTCGCGCTCGCGGTCGCGATCCTCATGTTCTCGCTGGGCCGCAACCTCCTTCGCGGCCGCATCGGGCGCGCGATGGTCGCCGTCCGCGACAATCCGATCGCGGCCGAGGCGATGGGCATCGACATCGCGCTCTACAAGTCGCTCACCTTCGGCGTGAGCGCCATGTTCACCGGCGTGGGCGGTGCGCTGGGGGCGATCGCGGTCCAGTTCGTGGCACCCGACAGCTTCAACGCGTTCCTGTCGATCGCGTTCCTCGTCGGGATCGTGGTGGGCGGCCTGGGGACCCTCCAGGGGGCCGTCTACGGCGCGATCTTCATCCAGTTCGTGCCCAACATCGCCGACCGCATCTCGCGGGCGGCGCCGTGGGCGATTTACGGCATCATGGTGATCCTGTTCGTGTACGTGGCGCCCGGCGGCGTCGCGAGCTTCGTCCACTACGTTTCCAGGAGATGGAGGAGAAAGACATGAGACTCGGAACCTCGTTCGCTTCGCTCGCCTTCGCCGCGGCCCTCGCGGCCGCTCCCGCCTTCGCCCAGAAGAAGTACGACCCGGGTGCCAGCGATACGGAGATCAAGATCGGCCAGACCATGCCCTACAGCGGCCCGGCATCGGCCTACGGCACCATCGGCCGCATCGAGGCGGCTTACTTCAAGATGGTGAACGAGCAGGGCGGCATCAACGGCCGCAAGCTCACCCTCATCAGCCTGGACGACGGCTACAGCCCGCCGCGCACCGTGGAGGCCACGCGCCGCCTGGTGGAGCAGGACGAGGTGCTCTTCGACTTCCAGCCGCTCGGCACCGCGGCGAACGCGGCGATCCGCAAGTACATGAACGCGAAGAAGGTGCCCCAGCTCTTCGTCGCGACGGGCGCCACGATGTGGGGCGATCCCAAGCACTACCCGTGGACCATGGGATGGCAGCCGGCGTACCAGACGGAAGGCAAGATCTACGCGAAGGACATCCTCACGAACCATCCGAACGCCAAGGTGGCCGTGCTCTACCAGAACGACGACTACGGCAAGGACCTGCTGAAGGGCCTGAAGGACGGGCTGGGAGCGAAGGCCTCGAGCCTCATCGTGAAGGAGGCGTCCTACGAGGTGACCGATCCGTCGATCGATTCGCAGATCCTGAGCCTCAAGGACTCCGGCGCGGACGTGTTCGTGAACATCACGACGCCCAAGTTCGCGGCGCTCGCGATCCGCAAGGTCTACGACAGCGGCTGGCGGCCGACGCAATACCTCGCCAACGTGAGCCTTTCCATCGGCGCGGTGCTCACGCCGGCGGGCCTGGAAAAATCCGCGGGGCTCATGACGGTCGCCTACCTCAAGGACGCGACGGACACCGAGTGGGAGAACGACCCGGCGATGAACGACTACAGGGCGTTCCTCAAGAAGTACTACCCGGAAGGCAACCTCGCCGATTCGTCCAACGTGTACGGCTACAGCGCGGCGCAGACGCTGGTCCAGGTCCTCAAGCAGTGCGGCGACAACCTCACGCGCGAGAACGTGATGAAGCAGGCCGCGTCGCTCAAGCACCTGCAGCTCCCGCTCGCCCGGCCGGGCATCGAGATCAATACCGGGCCGGACGACTTCTTCCCGTTCGAGGCGCTCCAGCTCCAGCGCTTCGACGGCAAGCACTGGGTCGCGTTCGGCAAGGTGATCGAGTAGTCCCGTGGACGGGCTCATGATGACGATGCCGCTGGCGATCTCGTCGCTGCTGCGGCACGCCGACCGTTGCCATGGGGACACCGAGATCGTCTCCCGGACCTGCGAGGGCGGCATCCACCGGTATACCTACCGCGACGCCCATGCCCGCAGCCGCCAGCTCGCCAACGCCCTGGGGAGGCTGCGCGTCCGCCCCGGGGAGCGGGTGGGGACGCTCGCGTGGAACGGCTACCGCCACTTCGAGCTCTACTACGCCGTCTCCGGGATGGGATCCGTCATCCACACGGTGAACCCGCGGCTCTTCCCGGAGCAGATCGCCTACATCGTGAACCATGCCGAGGACGCGTACGTCTTCTTCGACATCACGTTCGCGCCCCTCGTGGAGAAGATCGCCGTCGCGTGCCCCGGGGTGAAGGGATGGGTCGCCATGACGGACCGGGCGCACATGCCCGCGGCGAGCCTGCCGAACCTCCTCTGCTACGAGGAGCTCCTCGCCGCGGAGACGGACGACTACGAGTGGCCGGACTTCGCCGAGAACACCGCGGCGGGCCTCTGCTACACGTCCGGCACGACGGGAAACCCGAAGGGCGTGCTTTTCAGCCACCGCTCGACCGTCCTCCACGCCTACGCGATCTCGCTCCCGGACGTCTCGAACTACGGCTCCACGAGCGTGGTGCTCCCGATCGTGCCCATGTTCCACGTGAACGCGTGGGGCATCCCCTACGCCGCGCCGCTGGTGGGCGCGAAGCTGGTGTTCCCTGGCCCCGGCCTCGACGGGGCCAGCCTCTACGAGCTGATGGAGCAGGAGAAGGTGAACCGCTCCTCGGGCGTGCCCACCGTGTGGCTGAACCTCATCCACTACATGAAGCCGAAGGGCCTCAAGTTCTCGACGCTCGAGACCACGGTGATCGGCGGCGCGGCGGTCCCCGAGTCGATGGTGCGCACGCTGAACGACGAGTTCGGCGTGCAGGTGAAGCACGGCTGGGGGATGACCGAGATGAGCCCGGTGGGCACGGTGAACTCGCCCAAGGCGAAGCACCTCGGGATGTCCCCCGCCGAGCGCTTCGCGCTCTCGTTGAAGCAGGGCCGCCCCATCTTCGGCGTCCAGATGAAGATCGTGGACGGCGAGGGGAAGGAGCTCCCGCGCGACGGGAGGGCCTTCGGCGATCTCCTCGTGAAGGGCCCGTGGATCCTGCGCGAGTACTACCGCGGCGACGGGGGCAATCCGCTGCGGGACGGCTGGTTCCCGACGGGCGACGTGGGGACCCTCGATCCGGACGGCTACCTGCAAATCACGGACCGCTCGAAGGACGTGATCAAGTCCGGCGGCGAATGGATCAGCTCGATCGACCTGGAGAACATCGCCATGGGGCACCCGGCCGTGCTGGAGGCCGCCGTGATCGGCATCCGGCATCCGAAGTGGGACGAGCGGCCGCTCCTCATCGTCGTGAAGAAGCCGGGCGCGGACGTCACGCGCGAAGAGCTGCTGAAGTACTACGAGGGACGTATCGCGAAATGGTGGCTGCCGGACGACGTGGCGTTCGTGGGCGAGCTTCCGCACACGGCGACGGGGAAGCTCTCCAAGATGACGCTCCGCCAGCAGTTCAAGGAGTACCGGCTGCCGACCGCGCAGGCCGTGACCTGAGCCATCTTCTCAGCGCGAAGCGACCGTCGGGGCCCCGAGGTCGATGTCCACGTACTTCCAGAAGTTGAAGGTGAGGATCGGCGAGCGCGTGAAGCCCACGACCTGCGGATACCACATCGAGGTCCGGATGCGGTGCGTGTTCACGCGCCACGGCACGTACGCCACCACGAGCTTGCTCATCTGCTGGTAGAGCTTCGTGCGCTCCGGGCTGTCCGGCATCGCGCGCGCCTTCTCGTAGAGCCGGTCGTAGGCCGGCAGTGCGAACTTCGCCAGGTTGCCTTCCTTGTTGGGCCCGTAGAGGCCCGTGAGCCAGGTGTCGGCGTCCGGCGAGGCCGCCGTGCCGCCCAGCTTCCAGAACTGCACTTTGGCCTTGCGCGCGGCCTTGAGGATGTCGGGCCAGTTGCCCTTCACGATCTCGAGGCGCACGCCGATGTCGTCGAGGCTCCGCTTCCAGAGCTCGTCGAACTGCTGGTCCTGCGCCTGCGGGGTCGACGACATGTGGATCACGAGCGGGCTCCCGTCCGGCATCTCGCGGTAGCCGTCGTGGTCGCGGTCGACATAGCCGTACATGTCGAGCAGCGCCTTCGCCTTCGGGATGTCGTACTCGTTGGCGGACGTGTGGAAATCCGGATCGTAGCCCGCCACTCCGGGGCTGTAGGGCGTGTCGGCCGGGATGGCCTGGCCCTTGCGGATGATGCCGATCTCGTCCTGCACCTTGTACGAGAGCGAGATCGCACGGCGCAACGCCACCTTCTCCGGCGTATATCCCCCCACGACGGGGTCGAGCATGTTGAAGAAGGCGTAGGTGAGATCGAGCGCGGGGAGCTGCTCCATGCGGATGCCGCGCTTGGCGAGCGAGGGCGCCAGCTTGTTGTTCGGGAACGCCTGGTACGCGTAGTCCTCCGGCACCAGAAACATGAGGTCCATCTCGCCGTTCACGAACGAGAGCCAGCGCGGCTGCGGCTCCTCGATGATCGAGATCTCCACGCGGTCGATCATCGGCATCCTGCGGCCCTTCAGCCGCGCGAGGATCTCCTGGCCCCGGGCGTCGTCCGCGTTCGGCTGCGCGTCGAAATGCTCCTCGCGGTAGTTGGGGTTTCTCTCGAACACCATCTTCGAGGAGCGCTTCCAGAACGCGAGACGCCAGGGACCGGTGCCAACCGGATGGGAGCCGAAATCGTCGCCGTAGCGCTCGGCCACCTCGCGGGCCACCGCGCATACGATCCGGCAGTCCGCGAAGTTGTAGATGAAGACGTAGAGCGGCTCCTTCAGCTTCACCTGGAGCGTGTAGCGGTCGAGTGCCCGGATCCCCTCGATGGGCGCGTCGTAATCGAAGCGGTTCTCCTTGCGCGCCTTCGTCGCCGCTTCCTCCGCGCCCACGACGTAGGGCTCGATCTCCGCGATCTGCGAGGCGCGGACCTTCGGGTCGAGCACGCGCTTCAACGCGTACACGTAATCCGCCGCCACCAGCTCGCGCTTCTTGCCGCCGAACGCCGGATCGTCCGCGAAATAGATGCCCGGGCGGATGCGGATCGTGTAGGTGCGCCCGCCGTCCGTCACTTCCGGAAGCGCCGCCGCGGTCTGCGGCACGAGCTTCAACGGCCGCGCGAGGTAGTCGTAGGTGTAGGGCGCCTCGAACATCCCCTGGTTCACGATGTTCGAATAGACGTCGTTGATCTGCTGCGGATCGAAGCTGGTCTCCGCGATCTCGAAGGCGTAGCGGAGGACCTTCTGCTGCGCCCAGGCGGGCGCCGAGGCCAGCGCCGCCAGGGCGATCGCGATCCGGATCCAGCGCCCCACGAACACCTCCTACCGGCCGTGCCCGGCCATGAACTCCCGCAACGCCTTCGCGGTATGGGTGCGCGCCGAGGCCTTCAGGAACTCCTCCGGCGGCGCCGCGAGCACCACCCGCCCGCCCGCGTCCCCGCCCTCCGGACCCATGTCCACGATCCAGTCGGCCTCGGCGATCACGTCGAGATTATGCTCGATCAGGACGACCGTGTTGCCGGCGTCGACCAGGCGGTGCAGCACGCGGATCAGCTTCTCCACGTCCGCCATGTGCAGGCCCACCGTGGGCTCGTCCAGGACGTAGAGCGTGTGCTGCGGCTGCGAGGCGCGCCCAGGACGCGGTGCCTGCGGCCCGCGCACCTTCGCGAGCTCGGTCACGAGCTTGATCCGCTGCGCCTCGCCGCCCGAAAGGGTCGGGCTCTGCTGGCCCAGCGTGAGGTAGCCCAGGCCCACGTCCTGCAGGAGCCTCAGGCAATGGTGGATTGACGGGTGGCTCGTGAAGAAATCCACGGCCTCGTCCACGCTCATCGCGAGCACCTCGCCCACGCTCTTCCCGCGCATCTTCACGGCGAGCGTCTCGGCGTTGAAGCGCGCGCCGTTGCAGACCTCGCACGCGACCTTCACGTCCGGGAGGAAGCTCATCTCGATGGTCTTCACGCCCTGGCCTTCGCATCCATCGCAACGCCCGCCCGCCGTGTTGAACGAGAAACGGCTCGCGGTGTAGCCGCGGATGCGCGCCTCCTGCGTGTCCGCGAAAAGCTTCCGGATGTTGTCGAAGAATCCGACGTACGTGGCCGGGCAGGAGCGCGGCGTCTTCCCGATCGGCGTCTGGTCGACCTCGAGGACGCGCGAGACCGCCTGCCAGCCCTTGATCGACTTGCAGCCGGAGACCCCGCCCACGGCCTTGCGGTCCCGTTCCCCCGCGACCATCCGCTGCAGGTTCTCGTGCAGCACGTCGCGCGCGAGCGTGGACTTTCCGGAGCCGGAGACGCCCGTCACGACCGAGAGCCGCGCCAACGGGAAGCGCACGTTCACGTCCGCGAGGTTGTGCAACCGCGCGGCCACGACCTCGATCGACGGCGTGGATTTCTCCACGGGGCGGCGGGGCTGCAGCGGGTGGCGCAGGGGCTCGCGGAGGAACCGGCCGGTGAGGGAGTCCGGATTCGCTTCGAGCTCCTGCGCGGTGCCCTGTGCCACGATGCGCCCGCCCAGGCGCCCGGCGCCGGGTCCCAGGTCGATCACGTGCTCGGCGCGCCGGATGGTGTCCTCGTCGTGCTCGACCACCACGAGCGTGTTCCCCTTGGCGTTCAGCTTCGCGAGCGTGGCGAGGAGGATCTGGTTGTCGCGCGGGTGGAGGCCGATGGTGGGCTCGTCCAGGATGTAGCAGACGCCGCGCAGGTTCGAGCCCAGCTGGGCCGCGAGCCGGATGCGCTGCGCCGCGCCGCCGGAGAGCGTGGGCGCTCC
>Ga0207667_10003549_pt1 | contig 19289 bp, 25 predicted proteins | sample KBSCornC52_FD_184301 | JGI IMG/M metagenome (GOLD analysis project Ga0207667, IMG submission 184301) | Corn rhizosphere microbial communities from Kellogg Biological Station, Michigan, USA - KBS Corn C5-2 (SPAdes) (version 2) | ecosystem: Host-associated > Plants > Roots > Rhizosphere > Soil ...
GAAGGATGGGCCACCCGCTCATACCCGCCCCCATGGTTCGACAAGCTCACCATGAGGGCTACGAGGGGCAATGGGCGCTACTTTACGGCCTGCAGGGCCTTCAGCAATTGGCGCTGCACGTCTTCGTTGCCGGCAACGACCTGGCCGTTCCAGATGCTGCCCGGGGTGCCGGAATAGTCGCTCATGGTGCCGCCGGCCTCGCGCAGCATCAGCCAGCCGGGCGCCACGTCCCAGGGGGACAGGCGGCCTTCCCAGAAGCCGTCGAAGCGGCCGGCGGCGAGCCAGGCGAGGTCGGTCGAGGCGCTGCCGGTGCGGCGGATGCCGGCGGTCGCCGGCGAGACCTGGCTGAGCTGGCGCAGCGTCAGGGCGTCGTCGGGCGTGCCGGTGGTCTTGATGCCGGTGGCGACGACGCAGTCGGCAAGATGCTTGCGGGCCGCGACACGCAGGCGCTTGCGGTCGCCGAGCCACGCGCCGCCGCCCTTTTCGGCGGTGAACAGCTCATCCATCACCGGATTGAAGATCACCGAGGCGACGATTTCCTGGCCGCGCTCGAGGGCGATGGCGACGGCAAACATCGGGATGCCGTGCAGGAAATTGGTGGTGCCGTCGAGGGGGTCGACGATCCAGCGGTGCTGGCCGTCGGTGCCCGTCACTTCGCCGCCTTCCTCCATCAGGAAGGCATAGGTCGGGCGGGCCTTGCGCAGTTCCTCGAAGACGATTTCCTCGGCCTTGCGGTCGGCGTTGGAGACGAAATCGGCGGGGCCCTTCTTCGACACCTGCAGGTTTTCGATCTCGCCGAAATCGCGGGTCAGCGACCGGCCCGCCTTGTAGGCGGCGTTGACCATGACATTGAGGAGTGCGGAGCGTGCCATCGGACGGCCTTATCTGGAAAGCGCTGGGCGGAGGGGGAATGCGACGCAAGGGCGGGGGAGTGGTCTTCTGCGCTTGGGCCGAACCCGCCCGGACGGAAGAAACGACGGGCCTTCTTGCCGCAGATGCCGGCGGCGTTCAAGGAGTTTGCGTGGGAGCGGCCGGCGCCGGGGCCGGGAGGGCCGTCGTGGTGGTTGGCGGGGCGGCAGCGGCAGGCGGCGTTGCGGCGAGTTTTGGCGTTTCAGCCGTCGGCGGTGGGGAGGGCCAGAAGCGCGCCAGCTCGGAGGCCTTGGCGAGGTCGGCGGGAGAAATCGAAATCAGCAGCTTGTCGAGTACCGGATCACTGAGGCCCTGACGGCGGGCCAGGATGCGCCACATGGCGGCCTGCTGGAGATCGAGATCGACGCCCTCGCCGACCGCCAGCAGCTTGGCGTAACGGTTCTGGGCCACCGGGTTGCCGCCCTCGGCGGCCTGCCGGTACCAGCGCACGGCGCCGGCGAGGTCGCGGGCTACGCCCTTGCCGAGATAGAGCATGGTGGCATAATCAACCTGGGCGGCGAGCAGCCCACCCTCGGCGGCCAGCCCGATTTCGTGCGCCGCCGCCTTCTCGTCGGGCAGCACGCCGCCGCCCTCCAACAGCATGTTGCCATAGTCGTACTGGGCATCGGCGAGGCCGGAATCGGCGGCTTGCTTCATCAAAGCAGCGGCCTTGACGAGGTCGGGCTCGACATAGACGCCTTCGATATAGAGCAGGGCCAGATTGTACTTGGCCGGCATGTAGCCGGCATCAGCAGACTGCTTGAACAACTCGGCCGCCCGTTTCTTGTCCTGCGGCACGCCGGCGCCCTGCTGGTAGAGCAGGGCAAGTTCGAACGCGGCGAGCATGTCGCCGCGCTGGCTGGCCAGCTTGAACCAGCCGGCGGCCTTGGCTGAGTCCTGGCCGACGCCGAGCCCCTTGGCGTAGATTTCCCCGATCAGGGTCTGGGCGGCGGCATCGTGCTTTTGGGCGCGCGGCAGGGCCAGCGCGAGGGCGGTCAGATATTGGCCGCGCTGGTAGGCGCCGTAGGCGTCGTCCTCGGTCGGCCGGGATGCGCCGAAGACGGCGCTGCTGATGGCTTCGGCGTCCTGCTGCTGGTGGCCGGGCCTTGATGGCGCCGTCGGGGCGGCAGGCGGGGGAAGCGACGGTGCATTTGGCGCGGTGCGGGCCGGCGGAGCCAGGGGGACCGGCGCGGACTCCGCCGCCAGCGCCGCGGCCGGCAGCAGGAAGACCAAGGCCGAGAGGGCGGGAACGGGGTACCGGTTCACGTCGCTTGTCTCAGACGTGCGGCGATGGCGACGACGGCAGCCTGCGGGTCGGGCGCCCGCCAGACGCTGTCCGACAGGGCGAGAAACTCGCAGCCCGCCGCATCGGCAGTCGTCGCGGATGCCTCGGGATCGCAGAGTATGCCGGGAATTTCCATGGTTTCCGCCCACCAGCCCGCCAACTCGCGGGTTTCGGGGGCGATATCACCCGAAATTGGCCCAAACATGATGTAATCGAGGCCTAATTCACCCTTGCCCATGGCATCGTCCCGGGTGCCGTCCGTCGCGGCGCCGACGATGAAATCGGGCTTGAGGACACTCAGCGCCGCCTGTACGGCGCCGACCGAACCGGAGACATGCAGGCCGTCGGCTCCCAGCGTTCGCACCAGGCCGGGTTCGCCCTCGATCAGCACGGCGCAGCCGGCCGCCTGGGCCACCGGCGCGACGGCCTTGACGAAGCTGCGATAGGCGTTTTCACCGCGACTGCCGCGCGGCAGCAGCAGGGCGGAAATCGTAACGTCGGCCAGGAGGCGCTGCAGCAGCGCTGCGAAGCCGTCGGCCTCGGCGTCGACCGGGGCGATGAGGTAGAGTTCTGGAACCATGGGCGGTCTTATAGCCTCGGCCATAACGCTGTGGAGGCGAAATCGGCAGGTCCGGGCGGCCCGGCGCTCGAGCCTCGCCCTACGCGGTCTTCAACGCTTCGACACCGGGGAGGGGCTTGCCTTCCATCCATTCCAGGAAGGCGCCGCCGGCGGTCGACACATAGGTGAACTGTTCTTTCACGCCGGCATGGGCGAGCGCGGATACCGTGTCGCCGCCACCGGCGACCGAGACCAGCTTGCCGGCCCGGGTGCGGGCGGCGGCGTGCCGGGCGACTTCGGTGGTGCCGGTATCGAAGGGCGGGAACTCGAAGGCGCCGAGCGGGCCGTTCCAGACCAGGGTGGCCGCTTCGTCGATCGCCGATTTGATGCGATCCACCGATTGCGGTCCAATGTCGAGGATCATGCCGTCGGGATCCATGGCATCCATGCCGTAGGTCCGGTGGGGCGCGTTGGCCGCCAGCTTGTGGGCGGCCGTAGCGTCGATCGGCAGGATGACGCTGCAGCCGCTCTTTTCGGCCGTCGCCATGATGCGATTGGCGGTAGCGGACAAATCCTTCTCGCACAGCGACTTGCCGACCTCGAGGCCAAGCGCGAAGAGGAAGGTGTTGGCCATGCCGCCCCCGATCACCAGGGCCTCGACCTTGGTGACGAGATTTTCGAGCAGGTCGATTTTCGACGATACCTTGGCGCCGCCGACGAGCGCGATCACCGGCTGGCGGGGATTCTCGAGCGCCCGGTCGAGCGCCTTCAATTCGGCCTCCATGGCGCGGCCCGCGGCCGCCGGGAGCAGGTGCGCGAGCGCTTCCGTCGAAGCGTGCGCCCGATGGGCCGCCGAGAACGCGTCGTTGACGTAAACATCGCCGAGGCTTGCCATGCGCTTGGCCAATTCGAGATCGTTGGCTTCCTCGCCAGGATGGAAGCGGGTGTTTTCCAGCACCAGGATGCTGCCGGCAGGGGCTTCGTCGATCGCCTCTTTGGCGAGGCTCACATCGTTCCAGTCGGTGGCAATGAAGCCGACCGGGTGGCCGGTCGCTTCGGCCACGGCCGGGCAGACCTGCTCCAGCGAGACGGCCGGATCGGGTTTGCCCTTGGGTCGGCCGAAATGCGAAATCAGGATGGCCTTGCCGTCGACCTTGATGATTTCCCGAATGGTTTGGACGATGCGTTCGATGCGCGTGGCGTCGGTCACCTTGCCGTCCGCCACCGGCACGTTGAGGTCGGCGCGGACCAGCACCCGCTTGTGCCGGAGGTCGAGGTCGTCGAGGGTCTTGAAGCCGGCCATTTAACTATCCGCAACAGGGTTTGAGAAGGGCGACGCCCATGGCGAAGCCTGGAGCGGAGCCTATAGCAAAGATCGCGCCACGAACAATGTGCCTCCGCCATCTTCGGCGGGCAGCGCCGGGCTTCGGTAACGGGGCTTCGTTAAAATGCGGACCGCCCGCGCAAGGCATCGGCAAGCAGGCCGGGCTAACATGGCGGCGCCTGATGAGTGACGAGTTGCAACTCTTGCCGAAATCGATCGATTTTTCTGCCCGCGGCCGGGCCCGCGTCCTGTTGTGGACGGTGTTCGGGACGCTTGGGGCTATCGTCGCCACGCTGTGCATGGACTCGTTCAACTTCGGCACGTTCACCCCGGCGCAATTGCAGCGAGCCATCATTACCGACATCATCTTGCCGCTGGTGATCGCGCCGCCGGTCTTCCTGTTCTTTTCATCCAAGCTCCGCGAACTGGCGATCGCTCATCACAAGCTCGCTATCTACGCCTCCACCGACAGCCTGACGGCGGTCCTCAACCGTGGCGCCTTTACCACGGTCGTCGACGCCTATCTCAGCGAAGTGCACAGCCACGAACGCGGCGGGGCGCTTTTGGTCATCGACGTCGATCATTTCAAGCGCATCAACGACAGTTTTGGCCATGAGCGGGGGGATGAGGCGCTGCGGCTGATCGCTCAGACCATCAGGGAGGCGCTGCGCAGCGTGGATCTGGTCGGCCGCATGGGGGGCGAGGAGTTCGGCGTGTTCCTGCCGGGGGCTACTGCAAGCCGGGCCGAGATCGCCGCCGAGCGCATCCGGCAAGCCATCAGCGATGTCGATTTCCAGCCCAATGGCGTGCGACGACCGCTTTCGGTGAGTGTCGGCGGCGCCAGTTTTCGCGATCGGGTGGCGTTTTCGGCGCTCTATCGGGAGGCCGACCGGCGGCTCTACGAGGCCAAGGATCTGGGGCGCAACCGGGTGGTGTTTTCGCGCCCCGACGATGCGCTGGGGCAAGTCGCGGCCTGAGCCATGCCTATTCCCTAGCGATAGTGCGCTCGATGCGGCGGTCGGGAATGAACCAGATGACCGCAACAGCCACATAGAGGCAGCAGGCGATCCACGGCTGGACGAACGCCGAACCAATGCCGAGCACGCAGAGGATGGGCGAGATCCAGCCCTTGAGGTCGCGGCCGAAAGCTTTCGCCAGTGCCGAGTCGGGACCGTGCAGGCCGATCAGCAAATGGGCGAGGATGAAGAACGCAACGCCGCTCATGAACAGCACGGCGCCATAGAGGGCAACCGGTACGGCGGCGAAGCCGGTTTCGTCCATCCAGCCGGTGGTGAAGGGCACCAGCGACAGCCAGAACAGCAGGAAATTGTTGGCCCACAGGATGGGGCCGTTGACCCGTTCGGCGGCGTGGAACAGGTGGTGATGGTTGTTCCAGTAGATGCCGATGAAGACAAAGCTCAGCACGTAGCCGAAAAACGCCGGCAGCCGCTGGAACAGAGCCTGCAGGTCGGGCGATTCGGGCGGGTGCAATTCCAGCACCATGATGGTGATGATCACGGCCAGCACACCGTCGCTGAACGCCTCGAGCCGCCCTTTGCCCATGCCCATGTCTCCGCCGGTGCGACAGTAGGCCACGGGTCGGGTGGAGGTGGCAACATCGCTATGCAGTGCGGTATTGACAATGATTGCCAATCTTTGCCAAATTATTTTGGAATGGAGGCGATCATGGCGACGATGAATGTATCCCTGCCCGAGCAGATGAAGGACTGGGTCGAGGCGCGTGCGGCGACTGGCCGCTACAGCAATGCCAGCGATTATGTTCGCGACCTCATCCGGCGCGATCAGCAGCGTGCCGAGGCGATTGCCACGCTGCAACAAGTGGTTGACGACGCCTTGGCGAGCGGCATCAGCCCGCGTACATCAGATGAGATCTTTGCCTTGGCGCGGGCTCGCGCTCTCGATCTGGATAACTAGTACGTGGCCATTCGGACGACACTGGAGGCAGAGCGCGACATCTATCGGCTCTTCGAACTTGGGGTGCGCGACTACGGCTTCGCCGCAGCAGACCGCTATGCGACGGATTTGCGGGAGGCGCTGCACGGCCTGTCGGCCAATCCCTACATGGTACGAGAACGGCATGAAACTGGCCGGCCGGTGCGTCTCTACCGGTTCCGCGCTCACCACATTCTCTACACCATCGATAATGAGGACGTGCTGGTGCTGCGCGTGCTCAGCAATCGGCAGGATTGGCTGCACCAGCTATGAGCGGCGTTGCTGCGTCGCTGCGAAGCGCCTATATGTCTGAGGCTGCCCGGTACGTGAGGACGTCTACATCCCCGGGGCCTTATCGATCCTGAAGGGAGCTGTCCCTGACCGGAGCCGTGGTTCCGGACATACGGCGCCCACCTACGTGAGTAGGTTCCCGGGATCGCATGTCCCACGGCCAGGGCGGCACCTGAATTTGCTTCCTCACGGACCACGCATGGTTGATGAACAGATCGAGGAAGCCAAGGCGGCGCTCCGCATCCGGGCCCGTGCCCAGCGCACGGCCATCGGGCCTACGGTCAAGGCGGAGGCCGCCCACGCAGCCGCCGCGCACTTCTTCGAGGGCGTGACGCTGGCGCCGAACGAGATCGTCGCCCTCTACTGGCCGATCCGCGAAGAGCTCGACTGCCGGCCGCTGCTGACTCGGCTGGTGGATGGTTTCCAGCCGGTCTGCCTGCCGGTGGTAATGGGCGATGAGATGCCGCTCGAGATGCGGCTCTGGGAGCAGGGGGCGCCGCTCTATCCCTCCGGCTTCGGCACGCTGGCGCCGTCCGAGATCGCGCCCCGCGTCGAGCCAGATGTGGTGGTGATGCCGTTGCTCGGCTTCGATGCGAGAGGCACCCGTCTCGGCTATGGCGGGGGGTATTACGACCGCACCCTGGCCGGCATGCACAAGCGCCCGCGGCTCGTCGGGTTTGCCTTTTCAGGACAGGAATTGCCCGAGGTGCCGCGCGAGCCGCATGACCGGCCGCTCGACATGATCGTCACGGAACTCGGCCTGCGGCAGTTCTCGCCGACGGAAACGCCGGTATGAGGCTACTTTTTCTGGGGGATGTGGTCGGCCGGGCCGGCCGCGACGCGGTGAGCGAGCGCGTGCCGCGTCTGATCGCGGATTATCGTTTCGATTGCGTCGTGATCAACGGCGAAAACGCCAGCCACGGCCGCGGCCTTACCGAGCCGCACTATGAGGGGCTGAAGGCAGCCGGGGCCGATGTGGTAACGCTCGGCGATCACGCTTTCGACCAACGCGACACCCTCACCTATATCGGCCGGGCCGAAACCCTGCTGCGGCCCATCAACATGGCGCCCGGTACGCCGGGGCGAGGCGCCATGCTGGTCGAGGCCCGGGGCGGCTTTCGCGTGCTGGTGATCAATGCCCTCGGGCGGGTGTTCATGGGGCCGGCCGACGATCCGTTCCGCGCCGTCGAGGCGGCCGTCGCCGCCTGCCCGCTGGGCGAGCAGGCCGATGCGATCGTTGTCGATTTCCATACCGAGGCAACGTCGGAAATCCAGGGCATGGGGCATTTTCTCGACGGCAGGGTGTCGCTGGTCGTCGGCACCCACACGCATATCCCGACCGCCGACGCGCGCATTCTCAAGGGTGGCACGGCCCTGATGGCGGACGCCGGCATGTGCGGCGATTTCGACTCGGTCATCGGGATGGAGGCCGACGAGCCGCTGAACCGGTTCCTCACCGGTATCTCAAATGGCCGGTTCACGCCCGCCGAGGGCGAAGCAACGCTGTGCGGCATCGCCATCGAGACGGATGCGGCGACCGGTCTCGTCACCCATCTCAGTCCGGTGCGCATCGGCGGCGTGCTGGCGCAGGCCTTGCCGGATTTCTAGGGTCGCTTCACAAGCCGCTTCGGCGCTTCTATAAGGCGCCTCCGAACGCAATACGCTCCCAAGGGGAAAGCATGGCCGGCCATTCGCACGCCAAGAACATCATGTTCCGCAAGAGCAAGAGCGACCAGGTCCGCTCGAAAGTGTTTTCCAAGCTGGCTCGCGAAATTACCGTCGCAGCCAAGCTCGGGACGCCCGACCCGGCGATGAATTCGCGCCTTCGCCTCGCCGTCACCAATGCGCGGGCCCTGTCGATGCCGCGCGACAATATCGAGCGGGCGATCAAGAAGGCCATCGGCAGCGACGGCGAGAACTACGAGTCGATCCGCTATGAGGGATACGGACCGGGTGGCGTTGCCATCATCATCGAGGCGCTGACCGACAATCGCAACCGCACCGCCTCCAATGTCCGCGCTACCCTGTCGAAGAATGGCGGGGCGCTCGGGGAAACCAATTCGGTCGGATTCATGTTCGATCATGTCGGGGAAATCAGCTATCCGGCCTCGGCCGGCAGCGCCGACAAGGTGCTCGAGGCGGCCATCGAGGCCGGTGCCGATGATGTCGAGAGCGACGATGAAGGCCACTGGATCTATACCAGCTTCGAGACGCTCGGGGAGGTTGCGGCGGCGCTCGAGAAATCCCTCGGCGAGGCCGAGTCGGTGAAGGCGATCTGGCGGCCGCAGAACACCATCGCGGTCGACGGCGAGAAGGGCGCGACCCTGCTCCGGGTCATCGGCCTGCTCGAGGACGACGATGACGTGCAGAACGTCTACGCCAATTTCGAAATGAGCGACGACGACATGGCGCGGCTGGAGGCCTGAGGGCGACTGCCGGACGACGGGGCCGATCCGGTCCGCGGCCGTGCGGGTAGTGCTTTGTTAGCCACAAATTCCGCCGATCGGCGCGGGCTCGCGCTGCATTCAGATTCTGTTCAGGGGTTGTGCCGCATTTGGACCGTGATCGAGCGCCCTATGGGCGCGTCTTCACGTCAGCTTCGAATCGCAGGGCAGCCCAAATGCGCAGCTTCATCGCCTCCGTCATGATCATCGCGCTGATGCTGATCGGGCAGCAATGGGTGGTGAAGACGACGTCGGCGGCGGCGCCGACTGCCGTCAGCCTGATCGACTGAGCGGGCAGCGCGCTTTACGAGGCGCGGCGCGGGAAGCTGAAGAAGCTGCTTCGCAGCATGATGGCGAGGGCCGTGTTGTCCTCGAGATTCCAGCCCCGGTGGTCGCCGAGCTTTTCGTGGCACCCCTCGTGCAGGGCAATCGGCAGCAGATTGGTCGGATCGGCGGGATCGCGCACGAAATAGAGGCCGGCCGAGTTGCCGAAACTGTTGTCGCAGTCGGTGAAGAGCTGGCCCGGGCCGGCGCGGCTGAGATTGATCGACTGGATGCGACAGGCCTGGATCTCGGGCGAACGCATGGCGGGCGGCTGCACCGAAACCATGATTACCTGCTGGCCGACCGCCAGCTTGATCCGGTTGAAATCCGGCAGGGGAAGCGCCTTCGCCCCGGCAATGGAGCGGAGCAGGCGTAGCCGGGCGCGATCCTGCCCGGGGCTGTCGCCCTGCGGCTGGAAGGTCGCAAGGGCGAGCTGGTTGCGATTCTTTGGCAAATCAAGGTCATAGGCCGCTGCCTTGATGCCGCTTGCCACCAGATCGCGGTAGGAATGCACCTGGCACTTGTCGAGTGGCTCGATGAAGTTGGAACGACGGTCGGCGCCAATGTCGATGATGCCGTGGGCATTGGTATAAAAGCTCGATGCGTCATCGCCGAGGAACCAGCCGTTGAGCGTGCCGCCATTGCTATGCACGGTGCCGGGGCAACTCATGGCGACACCCGCATCGAGGATACGCTGGACCATCCTGCTCGAGATGCCGAGCTGGCGGGCGCCGGTGCGGAGCGGCATCCAGTCATTCGTCGGACCGATGATCGCGGCGAGGGACAGCCCCGGCCACAGCATCGCGAAACCCATGATAATGGCGAGAACACGCCTGTGCATGTCGGAGCCCCCCTCGACGTTGCCCGGCCATTCAGGTCTCTGCGACAACTTCGCCAGCATGGGGCACGAGCCGTGGCCCGTCAAAACACATTGTCAATTTGAATAGAGTTCAGGCGGGCCCCGCTGCCTTGAGGCCCCGCTTCGTCTCAGGCTTGCCCGATCATGCGCTAGTTCGCGCCGGCGCCGGTCTCGTCGATGGCGGTGGCGATGGATTCGATCTTGCGCGCCGCTTCGGCGAGCTGGCGGGTGAATTTCTGCTCGGTTGCTTCGGTTTCGGTGGCCATGGCCTCGCCGGCCCGCGTCAGCTCCTCGACATCGGCCTTGAGCTTGCTGATCTGGCTCTGTGCCTCGTAGAGCTCATCGAGCGCCGCAATGCCGGCCATTACCGTCAGGCGATTGTCGCCGATCTCGCCAAAGCTGCCCTTGAGGGCATCGATCTTGCGGTTGAAGGTGTCGGCCAGCATGTTGAGATGCGGCTCCTGGCCTTCCTCGCAGGCCATGCGGTACTTGCGGCCGTTGATCTCGACGTTGACCTCGGGCATTTCCCCTCCTGCTCGCGCTATCTGGCCAGCACCTGCCGCACGGTTTCCATTGCATCCACCAGCCGCCGCGAGACTTCGTGCGCGCTGTCGTCGAGGCGCTTCGCACGAGCGCTCGTCTTGTCGAGTTCGGCGGCGAGCCGGGCACGCTCGTTCACCAGCTTCTGGGTATCGAGTTCGATCCGGGCGTGGGTCCGCATGCGACCGTTGAGTGCCCTTACGCTGACCTCGAGCCGGGCCAGCGCCCGGTCCAGTCGCGCCGCAGCGCCCGCATAGCCATCGTCATCGGTCGTTTCAGCCATACGCACGCCCGGCGCTGAATCAATGCAATCACATCATAGACGTTGGGGTGGGGACCGCAACAGGCGAGGCGGCATGACAGCCGTCTATCGGTCGGGCCACATCCGGGCCGCATCATTGACAGGTCACGGCAACCTGTTATGCCTCCAATTCGCCTTTGAACGCCGCTTCGAGGGCGAGAATTTCCGGCCGTTCCGGCCGTCCCGATGCAACCCCGCGAGCCCCCGATGACCGATCAGCCCACCGCTAATGACATGGCCAATGCGATCCGTTCCCTTTCGATGGACGCGGTGGAAAAAGCCAATTCGGGGCATCCCGGCCTGCCGATGGGCGCGGCCGACGTGGCGGTGGCGTTGTTCACCAAGGTGATGAAGTTCGATCCGGCCGATCCGCATTGGCCCGATCGCGACCGTTTCGTGCTGAGCGCCGGGCATGGCTCGATGCTGCTCTATTCGGCGCTCTATCTCCTCGGCTACCAGGACATGACGATCGACCAGATCAAGAATTTCCGGCAGCTCAACTCGAAGACGCCGGGCCACCCGGAACACGGGTTTGCGGCGGGCGTCGAGGCGACCACGGGACCCCTCGGGCAGGGCATCGCCAACGGCGTCGGTATGGCGGTGGCCGAGGCGCATCTGGCGGCCGAGTTCGGCAATGAGTTGGTCGACCACCACACCTGGGTGCTGTGCGGCGACGGCTGCCTGATGGAGGGCATCTCGCAGGAAGCGATTTCGCTCGCCGGGCACCTGAAGCTCAACAAGCTGACGCTGATCTGGGACAACAACCACGTTACCCTCGACGGCAAGCTCGACGACGAGGATTCGACCGACCAGCACGAGCGGTTCCGGGCCGTCGGCTGGCACACCATCGCGGTGGACGGCCACGATCAGGAAGCGGTCGAGAAGGCGCTGCTCGAGGCCAAGGCCTCCGACAAGCCGACGATGATCGCGGCGCGCACCACCATCGGGTTCGGCGCCCCCACCAAGGCCGGCACTTCCAAGGTGCATGGCTCGCCGCTCGGAGCTGAAGAACTCGCCGGGGCGAAGAAGAATCTCGGCATCACCTATCCGGCGTTCGTGGTGCCGAACCAGATCATCGATGCCTGGCGTCAGGCCGGTGGACGCGGCGCTCCGGCGCGTGCCGCATGGCAGCAGCGGCTCGATGCGGCCGAGGCCGGCAAGCGGGCGCAATTCGAGCGGCGGCAGAAGATGGGCCTGCCTGCTGAATATGCCGGGGCGGTCGACGCGCTGAAGCAGAAGCTGGCGGCCGAAAAGCCGAAGCTCGCGACGCGCAAGGCGTCGCAGAACGCCCTCGAGGTGATCAACGGCGTGCTGCCCGGCACGTTTGGCGGCTCGGCCGACCTGACTTCGTCGAACTTCACCAATACGTCGCAGACCCAGCCGTTTACCGTCGGTGATCGCCTCGGCCGGTATATGCGCTACGGGGTGCGCGAGCATGCCATGGCGGCGACGATGAACGGCATCGCGCTGCATGGAGGCCTGCTGCCCTATGGCGGCACCTTCCTCACCTTTACCGACTACGCCCGACCGGCGATCCGTCTGTCGGCGCTGATGAAGCAGCGCGTCGTCTATGTGATGACGCACGATTCGATCGGGCTCGGCGAAGACGGGCCGACGCACCAGCCGGTGGAGCATCTTTCCTCGCTGCGCACCATTCCGGACCTGCTGGTCTTGCGGCCCGCCGATGCGACCGAGACGCTCGAATGCTGGCAGATTGCCATCGAGACCAAGGATCATCCCTCGATCCTGGCGTTGAGCCGACAGGGCCTGCCCGCTCTGCGGACCGAGTACGTCAAGGAAAACCTCTCGGCCAAGGGGGCCTACGTCATCGCCGGCGACAAGGGGGCGGACGTGGTGATCTTTGCCACCGGCTCCGAGGTTGCCATCGCCGTCGATGCACAGAAGGCGCTGGCCGCGGAGGGCATTCCCGCCAAGGTGGTTTCCGTGCCGTCGCAGGAATTGTTCTTCAAGCAGTCGGACGCCTATCGCGCCGAAGTGATCGGCAAGCCGCGCGCCAGGGTTGCCGTCGAAGCAGGCGTGCAGATGAGCTGGGACCGTTTCCTCGGGGATCGCGGGCGCTTCGTCGGCATGCATTCGTTCGGTGCCTCGGCCCCCATCGAAGCGCTCTACGAGCACTTCAACATTACCCCGAAAGCGGTGGTTGAAGCCGTCAAGGCGCAGTTGTAAGAACCGGCGAGTCGGCGGTTTCAGCCGCGCGTCCCTGTCTCGTTTTCCAGTCCTTCCAGGAGCATTCCATGGCCGTTCGCGTCGCGATCAATGGTTTTGGCCGTATCGGCCGCAACATTCTGCGGGCGATCGTCGAGTCGGGCCGCACCGATATCGAGGTGGTGGCGGTCAACGATCTCGGGCCGGTGGAAACCAATGCGCATCTGCTGCGCTTCGATTCCGTGCACGGGCGCTTCCCGCACGAAGTGGTGGTGAAGGGCGATACGATCTCGGCGGGCGATGGGCAGACGTTCAAGGTCACTGCCGTCAAGAATCCGGCCGAATTGCCGCACAAGGCGATGGGCGTCGATATCGTGCTCGAATGCACCGGCATCTTCACGAGCAAGGAAAAGGCTTCGGCGCACCTGACCGCGGGAGCGAAGAAGGTGATCATCTCCGCTCCCGCGGAAGGCGCCGACCTCACCGTCGTCTATGGCATCAACCACCAGAAGCTGGGCAAGGAGCACGTCGTCATTTCGAACGGCTCGTGCACCACCAACTGCCTCGCGCCGATGGCCCTGATCATGAACGAGCTGGTTGGCATCGAGAAGGGGATGATGACCACCATCCATTCCTATACCGGTGACCAGCCGACGCTCGACACCATGCACAAGGATTTGTATCGCGCCCGCGCTGCGGCGCTGAGCCAGATCCCGACCTCGACCGGCGCCGCCAAGGCGATCGGCCTCGTGCTGCCCGAGCTCAAGGGCAAACTCGACGGCATTTCGGTTCGCGTGCCGACCCCTAATGTGTCGCTGGTGAACCTGAACTTCCTGGCCGGGCGCCACACCACGCCGCAGGAAGTGAACGATGCGCTGATCGCCGCCTCCGAGGGCAAGCTGAAGGGCATCATGACCTTCACGCGGTTTCCGAACGTGTCGAGCGACTTCAACCACGATCCGCATTCGGCGACGATCCTGCTGGACCAGACCAAGGTCATCGACGGCAATTTCGTCAATATCCTCGGCTGGTACGACAATGAGTGGGGCTTCTCGAACCGCATGGTCGACGTGACGTCGACGTTCGCGAAGACGCTGTAGCTTGGCGTTCCGGGCGTTACTGCTCGCGGTTTCAGCCAGCCTGGCGCTGGTCGCCGGCCCCGCGGCGGCGGCCGGCTTCGTCGACGCCGCGACCGGCTTTGCCGTCGATCCACCGGCTCCTTTCCTGGTGGCGCCGGCGAAGAGTCCGTCCTACGACGTGGCGACGATCATCAATTCGGCTACGGGTTCGCCCTCGCTCGGGGTGGGGGACGACTATCTCTGCCAGATCGGGTTCAAGGCCGAGGCGCAGTCCGCCGATTTCACCCAGGAAGAGATCAATCTCGAGGTGGAGCAGCCGAACTGGCTCGATAACGCCGCCGCGGCACTGTCGCGGACCTTCGACGTGACCACCAAGCAGACCTTCGTGCTCGACGGGGCGACCGGCGTGGAGCTGGTCGGCAAGCCGAAGGCGGGAGTGCCGGGAGCGGGTGTCTTCATCTCGATGATCGATACGCCGCGCGGCCGCACGACGCTCAACTGCGCCACGCGCATCGAGGAACTCGACGGCGCGCTGAACCAGTTCCGCCTGATCCGCGCCGGGATCACCCTGCCGAAAGCCGCCAAGTAGGCGGCGCGCGACACACGATTGCACCATGCAATTCTGTTGCTGATTTGTTCACATGACGCTTGGTATGTTCCGGCCCCAACCATAAGGTCGCGGTCATGGGACGGGTGCGAATCATCGGCATTGATCCGGGGCTCAGGCGGTGCGGCTGGGGCATCGTCGACAGCGATGGCAACCGGCTGAGTTTCGTGGCGGCGGGCACCATCAAGCCGGCGGTGGATATCGGCCTGCCGGAGCGGCTCAAGGCGCTGTTCGACGGGCTCTCCGAGTTGATCCTGCGGCACCGGCCGGACGAGGCGGCGGTCGAGGAGACGTTCGTCAATGCCGGGGTGCGCTCGGCGCTGCTGCTCGGGCAGGCGCGCGGCGTGGCGCTGCTGACGCCGGCCTCGCACGGCCTGCCGGTCGGTGAATACGCCGCCAATTTGGTGAAGAAATCGATCGTCGGGGCGGGACACGCCGAGAAGGGGCAGATCCAGATGATGGTGAAGATCCTGCTGCCGCAGGCGAGTTTCGACGGGGCCGATGCGGCGGATGCGCTGGCCATCGCGATCTGCCACGCTCATCACCGGTCCGCCGCGCTGAGGGCCGTCGGATGATCGGCAAGCTCAAGGGGCTGGTCGAGGCGTTCGGCGACGATTTCGTGCAGATCGACGTCGGCGGCGTCGTCTACGAGGCGTCGTGCTCATCGAAGACGCTGGCGACCCTGCCGCGCGTCGGCGAGGCGGCGGTGGTGTTTATCGAGATGATCGTGCGCGAGGACATGATCCGCCTCTACGGCTTTGCCAGCGAGGCAGAAAAGGCCTGGTTCCGCATCCTGATGACGGTGCAGGGGGTGGGGGCGCGGGTGGCGCTGAGCCTGCTGTCGACGCTGACGCCGGGCGAACTGGCGAGCGCCATCGCGCTGCAGGACAAGGCGATGGTGGGCCGCGCCAATGGCGTCGGGCCAAAACTCGCGGTGCGGCTGATCACCGAACTCAAGGGCAAGGCGCCGGCGGCCGGTGTCATCGAGGCCGGCGTGCTGGGGCTGCAGACGGCGCTCGGCGAGGGGACGGCGCGCGGCAATGTGGCGGACGCGGTGTCGGCCCTCGCCAATCTCGGCTATTCGGGCGCGCAGGCCTCGGCGGCCGTGGCACGCGTGGTGGCGCGGGAAGGCGACGACCTCGCCACCGAGCGGCTGATCCGGCTCGGGCTCAGGGAATTGAGTTCGTGAGCGCCTTGCGAACGATATTTTTCCTTACTATGTTTTATAGGTAAGGAATTGTTTGGAGGTAAGGATGGCTTTCGTGACTATTACCAGTAAGGGCCAGATGACCTTGCCGAAGGAGGTTCGCGACGACCTGAAGGTTAAGCCGGGAGACAAGCTCATCATCGAGAAGCAGGGCGACAATTATGTGCTTCGCGCGCGGCGGAGCGCCTTAGACCTGTTTGCCGAATTACCTCGGTATGAAGGGCCGCCAATCACGGTCGAACAGATGAACGAGGCGATCGAAGCGGAAGTGTGGGAACGGAACAAGCCGAAACATGATCGGTCTAGATAGCAATGTCCTGGTCCGCCTCATCACGCGCGACGATCCGGTCCAGACGGCCGCGGCACAGGGGCTTGTCGAAGGTGCCGGTGACGATGGGATGTTCGTGAGCCTCGTCGTCCTGGCGGAGATCGCGTGGGTCCTGCGAAGAGCCTACCGTTACGAGGCGGCAATGGTGCTGAGCGCCATTGAGCGCGTCTTGGACGGGAGGGAGTTCCTGGTGGAGCGCCAAGCGCTGGCCAAGGCAGCCCTGGCCGATGCCAGGGCTGCCGGATGCGGCTACGCTGACGCACTCATTGCGCTGCTCGCCGTCGAGGCGGGTGCCAGCTTCACCCTGACCTTCGATTTCAAGGCGAAGGGGCTTCCGACGATGCGCGACGCGGGCTCCTACAAGTGACCCTCACTTCCCCCACTGACGGGCGCGATGAGCCGCTCGAAGTGTCGCTCCGGCCGACCGGCTTTGCCGAATTCGTCGGGCAGGCGGAGGCGCGGGCGAATTTGCAGGTGTTCATCGCCGCGGCGAAGGCCCGCAAGCAGGCGCTCGATCATGTGCTGTTCGTCGGCCCGCCCGGGCTCGGCAAGACGACGCTGGCGCAGATCGTCGCCCGCGAACTCGGGGTGGGCTTCCGCTCGACCTCGGGGCCGGTGATCGCCAAGGCGGGGGACCTTGCGGCACTGCTCACCAATCTCGAGGACCGCGATGTGCTGTTCATCGACGAGATCCACCGGCTCAACCCGGCGGTCGAGGAAATCCTCTATCCGGCGATGGAGGACTTTCAGCTCGACCTGATCATCGGGGAGGGCCCGGCGGCGCGCTCGGTCAAGATCGACCTCGCCAAGTTCACCCTGGTCGGCGCCACGACGCGCGCCGGGCTGCTGACGACGCCGCTGCGCGACCGCTTCGGCATTCCGGTGCGGCTCAATTTCTATACGCCGGAGGAACTGGTGCAGATCGTCGAGCGCGGCGCCCGGCTGCTGGGCGTCGGCATGGCGGCGGACGGGGCGATGGAGATCGCCCGTCGGTCGCGCGGGACGCCGCGCATCGCCGGCCGGTTGCTGCGGCGGGTCACCGACTTTGCGCTGGTCGACGGGGCCCAGCAGATTACCCGGGCGGTGGCCGACAAGGCGCTGCTGCGGCTCGATGTCGACGCGCGGGGTCTCGACCAGCTCGACCGGCGCTACCTCACCACCATTGCGAATTTTTACGGCGGCGGTCCGGTGGGCATCGATACCATGGCGGCGGCGCTGTCGGAGCCGCGCGACGCGCTGGAGGAAATCGTCGAGCCGTATCTGATCCAGCAGGGGTTCATCCAGCGCACGCCGCGCGGCCGGCTGCTCACGGCGCTGGCCTTCCAGCATCTCAATCTCGCCGTGCCGCAGGGCTTTGCCGGCATGCAGGCGAGCCTGTTCGAGGAGCCGGAGGGCGAGTGACGGCCGAGCGCACCATGCTGAGCTTCGTCGTCGGGACGAACCGGTTCAACTATCGGGTCGCCGGCATCGCCCTGCGCGACGGGCATGTGCTGGTCTGCCGCGAGGACGACGACGACTGGGTGATGCTGCCCGGCGGCCGCGTGGAAATGGGCGAGCCGACAACCACGGCGCTAGTACGCGAGATCGCCGAGGAGTTGCATTCGACCGCCGAGATCGGCGCGCTGGTGTTCACCGTCGAGAATTTCTTCGTCCGCAAGGGCGTGCAGTTTCACGAGCTCGGCGCTTATTATCGCATCGAGCTGCCGGCGGCGTTCCCGTTCCAGTCGGCCGGCGTGATACTCGACACGGTGGACGAGGGGCATCGGCTGCGCTTCGAATGGGTGCCGCTGGCGGGACACGGGTTACGACAACGAAATCTTCTGCCGCCGTGGATCATTGACAAGCTGGGCGACCTGCCGGCCACGACGCAGCATCTTGTCATGCGAGAGGACGCATGACCGGATTGCCATTGCCGGCCAGCTCCTGCGATCGGCTTTTGGGCGCAAGCGGGGCTACGCCGCTTACCGGTGCTGAAGCGAAGGCGGCCAGTGGGCGGATCGCGGAATTGCCGGTTGGCGATCTGGTGAAAGCCTGGCGCGTGGCGATGACGACGCGCCTGAGTGCGCAAACGCCGGCGATTCAATTATTCGACGGCTATTTCGATGGTCTCGGCGAGCGTGACCCCGATCGGGCTCTCGATTTTATCGCGGCGCTTGACCGAGACGAACCTGACGATGCGCTATTCATGCTGCTTGCCGATCGAAAGATACTTGGCCAGCTCGTGCTTTTCCATTTGCCGAAGGCTATCGATCCACTGTGCGAACTTGCTCGGAAATCACCCCGGCTGCGGATCGCGCTCGGGCTTTCCGGCGTGCCGAGCGGCATCGACGACATAGCGATGCATGATCGCCTTCAGGCCGCGGTGGACGAGGCAGGCACGCGGAACCTGTACGCCGCGCGAGACGCAACTGCGCCACTTGTCGATTTTTCGCACCTAACTGTGGACGAATTGGCCGAGGCATGGCTTACGCTGAGTGACCGCTCGCCCGTGGAGGTCTGGTCGGACAGGGCATGGCTCGACTTGCAGGAACATGTAGAGCATTTGCTATCGGACGATCCGGACAGAGTTCTTGCTCTTATCGTCGCCATCCTGAATCTCGATGTTCCGCTTCCGCTTTTCAGCCTGCTAGCCGCTGGGCCGTTTGAAGATCTGATACCGGAACACGATGGGCCTATGGTGGACGCCATCGTCACAGCGGCGGAACACAATGCGAGATTGCGACAACTGCTTGGCGGGGTTTGGTACGGCGGCAAAGATGCCGGCGTGGCGGCGCGGCTCAAGGCGGTCACTGACCACAGCGTGCTGCGATGACAGGGCCCGAGCGCTTTTCCGTCCGCGTCTATTACGAGGACACGGATTTTTCCGGCAATGTCTATCATGCCGCCTACCTCAAGTTCTTCGAGCGGGCGCGCACCGAGTTCCTGCGCGACCATGGCGTGCATCACTCCGAGTTGGCCGGGCAGGGCGTGGCGTTCGCGGTGCGTTCGATGCGCCTCGAGTTCGAGGCGGCGGCGCATATCGATGACCTATTGAGCGTGCTCACCGAGCCGGTGGCGGCGACGGGCGCGCGGCTGTCGCTCAAGCAGTCGATCTGGCGCGGCGAAACCCGCCT
>Ga0207667_10003553_pt1 | contig 19279 bp, 37 predicted proteins | sample KBSCornC52_FD_184301 | JGI IMG/M metagenome (GOLD analysis project Ga0207667, IMG submission 184301) | Corn rhizosphere microbial communities from Kellogg Biological Station, Michigan, USA - KBS Corn C5-2 (SPAdes) (version 2) | ecosystem: Host-associated > Plants > Roots > Rhizosphere > Soil ...
ATTGGTCGGGCGTCTCGTCGTCGCTCGACCACGCCTGAATGTCGACGGCTTCGCGCGGACCATAGACATAGTCGTCTCCTTCGAACCCAGCGACCGCGGCGGCCGTGTCGGCCACCAGGACGCCGCCCAACACGAGCGCATCAAGGATCAGCTTCGTTCCACCGCTGCGGACGTTGTCGGGGTCGCGGTGGCGGTCGCGCTCGAACCACACGAACCGGAACACCGGCCGCTTTGGCATCGGCAGGCGGACCGCAGCCACCACGGGCCGCAGCCGCGCGAGGTACAGCTTGCGCAGCTCGTCGTATCCCATCGGCGCCGGCCTCGCTGGCGCCTGGAACTTCCCCCGCCACCCGGCGCGTTCCTTATCGTTGCGCCCCGACCTCATGACCGCACCCCGCAGAGGCGTACCAGCTGTTCGCGCTCGGCGGCGATGTCAGCCGCGCTCTTCTCCCCGCCCGCCAGCAGCGCGCGGACCACGGCGAGCGCTTCATGCTCCCGCAGCAACAGCAGCAGTTGCGAGCCGCCGCGGCCGACGATGCGCACGTTGACGAGAGGGCGGGCTTTCTTCTTCGAGTCGATGTCAGTGGACACCACGACGGAGCCCCCGCCTTCGAGATCGACGCGCATCATGGCGCGCACCCGCAGAAGTCGCACACCGGCTGATCGGTGCCGCCGCTGACCGGCCACACCCGCCGGCCGTACACGCCGCCGGCCGCGATGCAGTCCGACTCCGGGGAGCGCCAAATCACGACGTCCGAGCAAATGACCGGAACATCGGTCGGCGCCTGGGCCGCGTTGTCACCGCAGCCAGCGAAGAACAGCGCGACCAGCAGCAGCGCCAGGACCGGCAGTGCCGCGAGGCAGACGCCGATCGCGTCCGCCCACCACGGCCGCGCTTCGAGAACGTAGACCGGGCGGCGCATCAGACCGCCCTCTGTGCATCGAGCGCGAGCGCGGCGATCCGCTGTTCCTGGGCGATGATCTTCGCCCGCACCAGGGCGTCCGGCCACCCCTCGAAGCCGGGCAGCGTTTCGAAGAACTTCTCCCACTCGACGTCACACCGGTACATGAACGCGCGCGCCAGCTTTTCCTTGCGAGCGCGGGCGCACCGCGGGCACTCGGAACAGCCGAAGTAGGCGCCGCCGCAGACGTGGCACTCGGCCACGACGTCCGTCTCCCAGACCGTCCGCTTGCCGAAGTGACCGCAGTCGGGGCAGGGGTCGCCCAGCTCGGCCTTGAACGCGGTCCCGCAGTGGGCACAGGCCCAGCCCCAAGCCTGGACGGAAACGGCCATGTCAGGAACGCCGGGCGCGCCCTCTACCTGCTGACCATGCGCCCCGCTCCCCTCCTGCTGCTGGCCGTCCTCGCCGCCGGCTGCGGTGATGACCTCGCCCCCTGCGCCGATGCACAGGCGCCGGCCGCGCTGACCACGTGCCAGCCCGACCACGACGCCACCATTACCCCGTGTGGCACCAGCCGCGACGGCTTCCTCCTGTACACCTGCCGCGGGTTCGTGGTTGACGACGGGTGCCTGGTGGCCGTCGTGGCGGACGGCTCCCCCGCCGTCGCCCTCTGCGCCCTCACCTGCGACTAGCGGCAGCTGGCGCGGGTCGGCGGCGGGGCGCTCGCCCAGCAGATCCCGCAGCGCGAGCGATTCTTCGCAGCCGCACCGATCGATGCCCACCAGCTCGATCGCATATGTGGGCTGATGAACGAGATAGGCGCCGTCTGGCCTTCGCGCCGCGGGCGCAGCGGTCGCACCTGTGACGGAATCTGTGGCGCCAGCGCCACGCTCGGCCTCGCGTCGCGCCTCGCAGCGCTGGCAATGATGGTTCCAGTAGTCGGCGCAGCGCGCGCCACGCGGCAGGCGGTCGCACCTTCCCGCGTTTGGGAGCGAACTGGGAGTAGAGGGGGTGCGGGCCGCGTCCGCGGGATCGAAGTCCGCGCGGGGCGCGGGGTTAGGGGTAGTGCGGTCGAGAAGACTTGAACTTCCTAACCCTTGGCGCGTCTCTGTAATTTTAGACACTTAGGTCCTCCTTTGTGCGTTTGGTTTGGGAGTGAGGTGGGAGTACGAACGGGACGACACGAGCCCCGACATGTGCAGGGAGAGTGCCAGGCGCGGGCCGCAACCAGCGCGTGCGCGCCGACCCCACGGCGCGCGGCGTGCGCGCGTAGACCTCTTGGAGCATGCGGGTATCCGCGTGCCCCATCCGGTCGGACACTTCCTTGATGGTGTACCCCCGCTTGAACATTTCGCGGGCGAACGACTTGCGCAGCACGCGGGGGTTGAGGGGGCCGGGGATTCCCAGGCGCTTGCCCGCACGCGCCATCACCGTGGCCACGTGCGGCCAGTAGCCCCCGGCGATGCGCTCGCCGGGCAGGAAGGCGGGCCGGCCGACGACAGACAGCAGCTCTCGCAGGTCATCGATCAGGGGTTCCGGAAGCTCGAATTGCTCGCGGGGCACGTGCTCGGCGGACTTCGAGTTTTGGCGGACGTAGACCCCGAAATCGAGGGACACGTGCTCGTCGGTGAAGCCAGGGACGAAGTCCGGGCGGGCGGCGTCCTTGGGGTGGTCGCCGAAGACGTCGCGCGTGTGCAGCCCCAGGTAGAACAGCAGCGACAGCCCGACCCGGCGGCGGGCGCAGTACACGTCAAGGGACTCGCCGCGCTTCCGCGCCTCGGCGGCCAGGGCGGGCGTGCGCTGGAAGGTCGCGTCCCGCAGGGCGCGAAAGGTGGGCTCGTCGATGTACACGAACTGCGCCGCGCGCTTCTGCGGTAGGTACTCGCGGGGGATGGCGGCGGCGCGCTGGAACCATCCGCGCTCGGCACCAAAGCGGAGGGCCGACGAGATGACGGCGAAGCGCCAGCGAACGGTGACCGGGGCCAGGCCCTCAATCGAGCGCAGGTAAGCCAGGAGGCGGTCATCGCCCTCTGGGCCGTCCAGCTCGGCCAGGCGGTACGCGCCCAGCGCGGCCCGCACGGCTTCGATCACGCGGCGCGCCCCGCTCGCGCCCGCGCGCGTCTTATAGCGCTTGCGGTCGCCGTAGCGGTCCAGCAGGTGTGTGAACAGCTGGGGGGCGGCGCCGCGGGGGGTTAGTTCCAGCTGGGCGCTGGGCTCGGCGGCGCGCCCGCGGCGCAGCTCGTCGAGCTTGGTGTAACAGGCGTGAATGGCCTCTTCGCGGTCGGCGGCCACCAGCGGAATACGCCGGCCGAAACCGAACGTGCGAAGGTCAACAAGCCACTTTCCATCGACGCAGACAGGACTAGGATAACGGGTGCTCATCGGGAGGTGGAATCTCCTGGTGGGTCTGGCCCCGGCGCGACGGCAATCGCCCGGGGCTTTTTCTTGTACGTGGGGGTTACTGGAAATCTGACATGGACGGTTTCGGCCGGCGGTTCTTGACCGAACGAATGCCCGAGACGATCGCCCTTGCGATCTCCGTGCCGACGACTTCGGCACAGCCGAACACCAGGCCGTAACAGATTGCCGTCCACACGCCGACCTTGCCGCCCAGCGCCAGGCCCAAGGCGAAACCGAGACAGGCGTCCGTCACTTCGCTCCCTTGCGCTTGGTGCGCTTCACCTCGCCCGAGCCGTCCACGAAGTACAGCCACCCCTGCTCGCGGTCGACGCGGACGCCTTCGCCCCGCTTGTCCTTTCCGCCCGGCCTCATCGAACAGACTTCGCCCTTGCCGTCCACGTAGTAGGTGCGGCCCTTCTCCTTGCTGACCTTCGCTGGCATCGGCTCTCCTATCGTTTGACGATGAACTCTCGCGGCACGGTGTAGACGGTGCGGTCCCAGTCGTCCCCGCCGCGCTCGTGCAGGATGAATTGCCCCGGCTGCAAGGTGGCGACGGTGCGCATCGCATCCGCGTCCAGCTCACAGTCATCCTCGATGTAGCGGAGCGCCCCGGAGCGCAGCGCGAAGAGGAACACCCAGTCGGAGGACGAGAGCGCGACCATGGGGACGTTGAGGGGCAGCTGGGCGAGCGCGATGACAGACGCGCCCATGCCGCCGCCTTGCTTGTAGAGGAACCCGAGCGGCGAACTGTCCCCGCCCTTCATGGCGCGTTGACCCTCGACCGCGTTGGACATTTCATCGATCTCGCAGACCGTCATCTGTCCGTGCAGGCCCAGCTTGCACACGAGGTCGGCAATGTCGTTCGGTGTGGTGCTCATCGGGCGGTCGAAGACCGTGATCACGCCGCCGTGTTCCTCGGTCAGCTCATCAAGCGTCGCAACCTTGTGGTCATGTCGGTACTGCGGAACCTGGTATTTGGCGTCGTGAATGAACACCGCGGCCACGTGCTGCGCGACGATCGAATTCAAGTAGTTCATGAATGTCGATTTCCCCATCCGCGACCGACCCAGCACGAGCGCGCGCACGCCCTCCCGCTTGGCGAGGGTGTGCGAGATCATCTTGGCGATCGCTTCGGACGCGGGCGCGCTGCGGATGCCAGCCGGCGCCGGTAGCTGCGCTGCTTGCGCGCGATCCGGCGCAGCTGCCACCGGCTGTCGCACGTGCTGCATAGCCCGTTCTTTCTGTCGGCCCATCTTTCGCGACACTTGGCGCATCGCTTTAACCAAGTTCCATCGGGAGCGCGTCGGCGCTGTCTGCGGGCTTCGTCGCCGGGGGCGGCGTCGCCGGTTTGGTAGCCGCAGCGGTCGCACCGACAGCGACAGGGGCGCGCGCGGCCGGGGGCTTTTCTTCGTCCTCGACCGGCGTAGACATGATCCATCGGTCCGCCAACATCCCCGCCGTGATGACAGCAGCGTTGCCCCACGGCGGTAGGGCGGTCGCTGGGAACCAGATCGCCAGGGAGAGCGACAGCTCGCGCGCCGCCTCCGAAAACTCCGGGTCATCATCCTCGGGCGCGTCCTCGGTCGGCTCGCGCTTGCGCAGCTCCATCACCTTATCGTTCGCCAGGAACAGCAGGCGCAGCAGCTTGCGGGACGCGAGCCGTTGCCAGCTGTTCGGCTCGGGGGGCGCGGGCGCGGGCGGCACTGCCGGGCCAGGCGCGGCACTGCCCGCGCCGCCTGACTGCGCACCGCGCGCCAGCGTGAGCGCGGCGCCAAGGGTGGCGCGCGGCGCGGGCGCGGGGCCGTTCCCGAGAGGAACGGACGCGGGCGCGGGCGGCGTCTGCGGATCGCGCGCGGGCGCGGCCCCGCCCGGCGCGCTGTAGACCGCGAGGCACACCCCGTCCCCGGTGACGCCTTTGCCCACGCAACGGGTGCCCTGAACGGGCGGGTTCACGGCCCAACGATGGTGGCGCGTGGCGCAGCCGGCCACGCTACGCGCCCCCCACCGGCGGCAGGCTGGGCGGCGGGGGGATTGCGCCACCGATCAGCGCGGCGACCGTGGGCGCGATGCGCGCCATGTCGGGCAACGTTGCATCGAACACCTCCGCGGCCCGCTGCGGTCCGATCCCCAGGCCGGGCGCCGCGAGCGCCGCGCCCGCCATGAACAGGCGCTGCAACAGCGACCCGCAGGCTTTCAGTTCGGGCGACTGCACGCCGCCGACGAACCGCATCGCGCCGCCCACGGCCGCCATGAGGCGCAGCAGCTCGGCGCGGTCCGCTGGCCCGAGCGCCGCGCAGCGCGCCTCCAGCTCGCCGGCAATCTTCACGGCTGTCGCGCCGAACTTGCGCGCGTTCACGAGAGGCCACCGGGGACGATGCCCAGCGCGGCCAGGTCCACCCAGCCGGCGTCACCGTTCGGCAGCTTGTGAAAGACGTGGCGCTTGGCGATCGACTCGGCGGCCCGCGCGAACGCCTCCGCCCACGAGACGCCTTCGCCGATGACGACCTCGCACCGATCGGGCGCCTCCAGCTGCCAGTCATCGTCAGCGAAGACGGCGACTATGCAGCGTTCCTCGCCGGTCTGGCGGTTGCGCGCCTTGAACGTGTTACCGCGGCGGCCGAGTAGCGCGTCCCGGCGGCGGTTGACCTCGCCGAGAGGCATGTCGCGCTCGCCGGCTTCGAACTGTCGGACTGCAATGTCCATCCAGATCGCGTAACGCAACGGCGAAAATGTTCCAGCTATTCGATCGTCCCCGTCTAGGCGCGGGACGCGCGCGGCGCGCGTTACCGGAATGCCTGCGCCACCGACGGACGTTCAATGGTTACCGCGAATCCCGTCGGTGCGGGTGCACCTTCGAGCTTCATGAGCGTTGCATCGACCGTTGAAGGCGCGCCGCGCGCCGTCGAACAGACGGCCACGGGCCTGGTGGCACTGGTGAAGAAGCACCCGGGCGGCGCCCTGGTGGTGTTCTTCATCCTGACCCTGCTGATCTTGCGGTACCGCAATCAGTTGGTGTCGCTGTTCGCGAAGGTCCCCGTTGTGGGAACGCGCGCCGCGGGCTTCGCGGTCGGTCCGACCACCACGAGCACGGGGGCCTAAGCCATGAAGAGCGGCAACGGAACGCGAATCCCAATGGACATGGTCGTCGTCAACGGCGGCGGCGCCAAGACTTCGACCCTGACGCCCTCGTCGAGCAACACGCAGAAGGTGCAGTTTCAGCTTCCGCCGGACGCGAAGCTGAATCCGCACAACGACTGGGCGTGCTTCGACGGCTTCCGCGTGAAGGTGACCACCACGTTCGACCAGGCGGCAAGCGGCGGGTCGAACGTGAACGCGGACCAGCTAGCGTGCATCCTCAAGAGCGTTCGCTACCAGAACAACGACGTCTTCGGCGTGATGATGGATGACCAGGTGTACACCGGTCCCCGCGCCAAGAACATCATCGAGCGCGTTTCGAACGGCTACGAGGCCTACGGCTGGGACCGGGCGCAGATCGCCTCGACTGACGGCGATTCTACGGTGACGTTCTATCTCAAGCTGTCGTTCGGGACCGCGAACGTCGACATCGGCCCGGAGGCCTTCTACCACTGGCTAGGCTGGCACAAGAACGGCCTGCTCGACGTGACGCTGGACGTGTCGACCGCGATCGCGCAGTTCTCGACCGGCGCCGTCATCAAGAGCAACACGGTCATCTCGGCCGAGGTGTTGCCGGTGGCGCTGCGCAACCCGCCCCTGCCGCTGCTGGCGGCGTGGAAGCAGTACACCTCGCCGGTGGTGTCGGGCGCCAACCAGATCGTTCTTCGCAACTTCGGGGACCCGCAGTCCTTGAAGAACGCCAGCAAGCAGGTCCGCGTTGCCACGATCGTTGAGCTGATGAACGTGCTCGGCCTCGGAGGCGTGAGCACGGCCGACACCATCACGTCGTTCTGGAGCGACCAGCTCAACCAGCCGAAGTGCGAGAACCTCGACTTTCTGATGATGGAGTTTCGCGACCTGATCGGCGGCCACGTCGGTAGCGCGAACCTGCACGACGGCGCCGGCTTCCCGCAGACGATGGCGGCCACCCCGAATGGGAGCATCGACGTCGCGACGCTGGTGGGCTACTTCTGGCGTTACAGCACGCAGCGCCAGCAGATCGCGAACCTGATGCGCTGGACGGTGCCGGCCGACCTCACGTACTACCGCGACCAGCCTTCCGGCGGTCCCAGTTCGGGGCTGCACGTCATCCTCTCGCAGGAGATCCATGAGATCGACGCGCCCGGCGCGGCGACGCTGATCAAGATGGCGGGCGGCGCGCTCTCGGCCAAGCAGCTGACGTACCGCGACCCGCGGGCGCAGTCGAACCGGATGAACAACAAGTACGCGAACTGGATGTTCGCGCAGCCGCAGGCCTTCCGGACCCGCTGACCACTCACCCGCGCGACGCACGCCCGCAGACCGCGGGCGCGCGCCTCGCCACCGGAGACGCGATGAAGGACGGCGAACTCTTACTCGTGGTCGGACTGTTCGGGTTTCTGCTGCTGATCATGATGCAGCGGCAGCAGCAACAGCAGGCCGCGAACCCGTGGGCGCAGCTCGGCGCAGGCGCGGGGGCAATCCTCGGCTCGATTCTCTAACTCGGGGTCGCGACACCTTGGGATGCGAAAGAACCCTGTGCTCTTTGCGCTGATCATCTTCGGAGCCGGCTACCTGCTGCTGACGCTCTGGCAGCGGGAACGCGCGGCGGCCGGACACACGGCCCCGATCGGCTCCGGGCTGCTGTCGTCGCTGCTCAAGAAGCTCAACGGCTTGCCGCCGTGGGCGAAGGTCGGCATTGACGCCGTCTTCCCGCCTGCGCTGCTGACCGGCTTCGGGCTGGGCGCTGCCTACGACTACACGAAAACAGGCGTAGAGGACGTGGGTAGCGGGATCAAAACCGCGACGCTCGCAACGGGCGGCTTCTTCTCGGACGTCGGGTCCGAGGTAGCGGGGTGGTTTTGAAAAGCTGGCAGGGCTACGCGCTCGGGGCGGTCGCGCTCGTAGTGGCGTATCTCGTCTTCCTGCGAAAGACGGTGCCGACGGTGCCGGGGGCCGGCTCGTCCGGACACGACCGCAGCGCGCTTGAGACACTCGGCCAGGTGGGCGGGAGCGTGCCGTCCGACCTGCACGGCATTCCCTTGGGCGCGGTCGTCTACACGAACGGGGACATCACGTTCCACGGCTCGCCGACGCAGGCCCAGATCAACGACTGGGCGAGCAAGGGTTACGCGGTCAGCGTCGACAGCGTCGGCGGAAGCGTCATCCTCGCGCCGGCCACGGTTCGACAGACGACGTTCAATCTCCCGAACCTGCACCCGCCCGCCGCGCCCCCGCCGTCCGCGTCGCCCGGCAGCGCCACCGATCCCACGCCCGTCGGGTGGGGTACGGGCGGCGTGAGGCTCTCGATATGAACAAGAACGAGGAACATATCGCGCTGATCGCGGTGGGCCTGCTGCTGCTGTGGTGGTTCTCGCGGTCGTCGCGCCTCGCGTACACGCCGACGACGACCACGGGGACTGTCACCGGTGGCGGGCTGCTCGGCTCGCTCACGAACTTTTTCAACGGCGCCGGGAACCTGCTGCGCGGCATCGGCGGCACCTCGGCCCCCAGTCAATCGATCGTCGCCGGTGACCACACCGGTAGCGCCATCGGCGCCGACGACCTCGCCCCGGTGGGCTTCTGATGGCGACAACTTGCAAATGGGAACAGCGCAAGACGCTCACGCAGCGGGTCGCGCGAATCGTTCCCTCGGCGTTCACTGGCGCCGTTCAGAGCGCGAATGAGGCGTCAGTGCTGACCATCCCGTCGCCACGATTGCAGGCGCAAATCTCGTTCCCCAACACGCCGCAGCCGTCGGGGCAATTCTGGTCATGGCTCGACGCGACCAACGCCGCCACGCAGAGCACGACGCCTGCCGCATGGGGCATCTACCCGATCATTGAACCTGCCACGGGCGATCTTCCGAGCGCTTCGCTCTTCCAGTCCGTCACCGCCATTGGTGCGTACCTGCGAGGGCAGAACGTTTTCGGGACGGCCAAGGCGCCGATGGCAGACGTCGGCAGCGCGAATGATTCGTACTTCTCGCCCAGCTACGTCATCAGCGGGGAGGTGACCCGCCGCTGGCTGATCGAAGCAATCCTCAAAATCTACGGCAACCCGGTCGACTCCTACGCGAGCCTTTGTGTCGAGATCACGCCGGCACCTGGCGTCGATATGTCCCACGAGGAATGGGCGTACTGGTATGAGCGCTGCACGTTGCAAAGCTTGACCAGCAACGCCGCCACCCCACCCGCCTTGAAGTCGTCGTGAAGCCATGGGTGAAATGGGCTCTCATCGCGGTTGCTCTCCTTGCCGGCGCCTGGCTCGCCGACACGGATCTGCCCGTCGTCTCGGAGGTGGGTGAAGTGTTGCCCGCCCTCTACGACGACCTGTTCCGCGGCGCGCAGCTCTCGCGCGGCACCGTCGTCAACGGCGTGGTTCAGGAAGACGTTGCCACGCTGGCGGCGCAGGCCGCCGCCGTGGTCGGCCGCGACGTCGCGCCGGACGCCTATGCGCTCGCGCGGGTGTGCCGCAGCGAGGAAGGGCGCGCCGGCCAAATGGCCAAGGTCTACCTCTGCCACGTGATGCTCAACCAGGCGGGCGGCGGCGACGTCGTCGCCACCATCCAGGCGCACAACACCTCCGCGCGCAACGGGCACTTTGGCGAGCAGATCAGCGGCGCCGTATCGAGCGTCCAGGACCCCTATGAGTCTGACCTGAACGCGGCCGAATACGCGCTCGCTCAGCGCGCGCAGGGCGACGACCCGACCGGTGGCGCCACCAACTTCGTGGACCGGCGCGCGTTCGGCGTGCAGGCAGGGACCGGCTCTTTCGCCGACCTCGTCGCGCGATGGGGCGCGAGCGGAAAGCGGCCGGGCACTCTGCCGGACGCCAGCGCGAACCTGGTGTTCTTCTGGGCGGGCGCGCCGCCCGACTTCGCGGAGGCCATCGCGTGAACACCGACAAGGTGCTGACGATCGCCGAGCTGGCCATGTTCCTGGCGGTCGCCTACGTGCTCTGGAAGGTCTGGGACAAGATCGCGTCGCTGGTCTCGGCCGCGATCACGTGGATCGAGGAAAAGAACCAGGCGGTCATCGACTGGACCGGAACCGGCTCGCCGTCGGGCTTCGTGCAGACGGGCACCGCACCGGACGGTACGCCGATCGGGCGCATCGAGATTCACCAAGACCCGGCCGACACGGCCGAGATCATCGGCAACCAGGCGCACGACGGGCTCGACCCCTACGGCGCCCTGATCGGGAGCTACACGTGACGACCCTCGAAACGGTGCTCGTGCTGGCGCTGGCGTTCTGCGTCTTCTGGGCCTGGCAGAACTGGCCGGCGATTCTGTTCGCGGTCGAGAACCCGACGCTGGTCACGGCCGGCGGCAACATCGCCTCGGGCCTCTACGGGCTGGGGGTGATCTCGTGAGCTGCGGTTGCAGCGGCGGCGGCACCTCGCGCACCTCGCAGCGCGCGAGCGCGGTTCGCATCGCGGCGATCGTCGTCATCGCGTGGCTCGCGGCGAAGCGAGAATGGGGACTGCTGGTGGTCGCGGTCGGCGCGTTCGTGGCCTACCGGGCTTCGACACGGCCGAAGGCGTCTCCCGCATCCGCTTCGAACGGCGGCGGCGGCTCGGGTCCGCCATCCGGGTTCAGCACGGGGACCGACAACGTCGAAGGCGTCGCTTCGCCGACCACGACCGTCGAAGGCGTGTCGCCGACCATCACGGGGGATTGCTCGTGAAAGCCTTCCTTGCCGTGGCCGTAGTCGCCGCCGTGCTGTGGTGGCTCTCGCGTCGCGCGTCGGCCGCGCAGCTCACCACGAACGTCCCGACGGGAACCGCGCCGGACAGCACGGGGCAGGCCACGACCGGCGGCCCGCCCGGCATCGTGCCGAACGCCTACAACCCGCCCGACCCGCGCGACAGCGATCCCATCGTGCAGATCGCGCGCGCGGCCGGCCTCGACAACTCGATCATCCCCGTACTGACGGTGGGCGAAGCAGTCGCGCGCTCACAGGCAGCCGGGGCCGCTGCGGATTCTCTGCGCGCGCGGCTGGTCAATGGCCCACCCACCATCCCGCCGGACGACTTCGTACCGCCCTACCCCATCACCGCCGACATGCCGCTCTGGTACCAGAGCAACCTTGAAGTTCTGAACGCCTCGGCCAAGGCGGCCTACGAGGCGACCCGCGGGACGCTCATCGCCTCGGCGAGCGCATCGCCCGAAAGCATCGAATGGGCGGCTGCGCAACAAGCCGACGTCGCGGCGAATCCCTGGTACGCCTCGACCGGCTACAACGGCGACGCCGCTGCCGTGGCGGGCCAGATCGCGTGCGGGGCGAAGTCGAGCGGCAACCCCATGGGCCGCATCCTGGATAGCTCGTTCTGCCCCGGCGGTCCGCACTACGGCGCCGATCCGACCCTCTCAACGGGGCTGTGGCCGTGAAGACGTGGCAGGTGTTCGCGATCGTCGCCGCGGTCGCCGGTGTGGGCTGGCTGCTGTTCCGGCGGTCGTCCGGTCTGTCCGTCGTGCCGGGTTCGTACACCGACGGCTCAACCGGGGCCGGCCCTCCGTCCTCCGTCGTCTCTCCGAGCCAGGCCCCGACGTCCGCCGAGCTGGCGCGCGCCCAGCAGGAAGCACCTGGCGATCCGGTTACGCAAGCGGCGCTCGCGAAGTTCTATCAGGCGCTGTCGATCGCCAAGGTCGCGCCGTCGACCGGTCCCGCCACCGAATCGCGCAGCGGAAGGGCGCACTTTTGATGAAGGCGTGGCAGTGGATCGCGCTTGCGGGCGCCGTTGCTGTCGCGGCGTGGTTCGTCCTCGCCGACCGCAGCGCCGCGCCTTCCGCACCCGCCGTGAGCACGACGCCGGCCGCGCAGAGCGGACCGCCCACGTCCGTCGTGACGCCGCCGCAGACGCCCACGCCCCCCGTTCTCACGTCGCCGTGGCTCGCCCATGCCCTTGGGCTTACCGCCTCGACGACGCCCGTTATTCGCACCCCGAGCACGCCCGGTCACCAGTCCGCGGCCGGGTGGTACACGTGAGGCCCTGGCAAGCGTTCGCGCTCGCCGCGGTTGCACTCGGCGCGCTCTGGCTCTTCACACGCAGCCGGAGCAAGGCGCCGGCCGCAGCTCCCGCGGCGGCAACCCCGGCGCCGCAGACGCCGACGATCGGCACGGTGGCGGACCAGCTCGCGAAACTCCCGAGCGCCACAACCAACGTCGTCAACATCGACGCCGTGCCGTCGACCCTTGCCGTCGGATGGCTGGGGCAGCCGGCGATCGTGCCCACCCCAGCGGGAACCGCGCCGACGTCGCCCGCGCCCGCGAGCGCACCCGATCCGACTCCGTCCGGCTGGGGATCGGGTGGCATCCAGATCGGCCCGTCCGGTCGGCACCTGTTCTGAGAGGACCCCTCACCATGACCACCAAGACGTTCGCGATCATCCTCGCTTTCGGCGCTGCCGCCTACGTGCTCACGCGCAAGGCGGGCAGCGGCAATAGCATCCTCGGGTCACTGGGATCGCTCTTCGGTTCGTCGAGCGGCGGCGTGGACATCCCCACGAACGGCACGCTGGCGGGAACTACCGACTGGCTCGGCGCCCCCAACAACTCGACCACGACTTACGGCCCCGCCGAGTACGGCGACCCGTGGGAACTGGGCTCGATCTTCGGGACGTACTGAAAGGCCGCCATGCGCTCTGTCGTCACGAAACTGATCGTTGCCCTGACCGCTTCTGTTGTCTTCGGGGCGGGCGTGGTCGCCCTCAACACCGCGAGCCACAAGCCCGGCAAGCCCGTCCCCGTGCAGTCGAGCCACAAGCCCGGCGGCGCGTTCTCGAAGTGCGGCGGCTCCCACAAGCCCGGTGACCACGGGTGCGGGACGGGCGGCACCTCGTCGAGCGGCGGCGCGGGCGGCACGTCGAGCGGCGGCGCGGGCGGCACAATCGGAACCGGAGGCGTCGTCTCCTCGGGCGGCGTGGTGGGGAGCGGAGGCGCCGCGGGCGGCGGCAGCGGGGGCGCTGTCGCGGCGGCGTGCGGGGTGCCTGCGCCGGCCGGAACCATCTACTACGCCTGCGACTGCGGCACCGGGGCGGACGCGAATTGCGTCGCCGGCAGCGATTCGAACGCGGGAACCAGCGCGGCGTCGCCGTTCCAGAGCTACGAGAAAGCGCGCCAGCAGTTCGCCGGCCTGAGCGGCGGGGATCAAATCCTGTTCTGCAAGGGCGGGGCGTTCAGCGTCACGACTGACAACAGCTGGGTCAACTTCAACACGACCCTGTCGAACCGCGCCTACGTGAGCGCGTACATTCCGCCATGGGCGAGCGGCGACGAGGGCCGGCCCAGGATCACGGCAACCGGGCAAGACGCCTTCGCCCTCAACCACGGCGGGACGACGGCCACGAGCGGCTATGTCTTCGCCGGGCTTGAGCTGATCGGGGACGGCTCGAATAAGGGGTATTTCATCTACAACCTGGTCAACGGCGTGACCGTCTGCGATCAGGACATTCACGGGTTCTCGCTCGGCCTTGACAATGACGGCAGCCTCGACGACTCGACCCCCTGCGACGACGTCACCCTGAGCTACAGCACGATCCACGACAACACGGGCCAAGGCGCCTATGGCGCCGGCAACCGCACGGTCATCACGGATAACGTTTTCCACGACAACGGCACGCGGGACAGCTTCGACCACAACCTCTATCTGTCGTCCCCGACGGGAACCTACGTCGGCCCCATCACCGTCACGCGAAACACGTTCTACCATTCGACCTACGCGACGGGGCGCTGTCGAGGCGCAAGCCTCGTCGTCCATGGGACGAATCACGACCTACTGATCGAGGGCAACACGGTGTACGAAGATCCTGGCCAGGCGGATGACCTGTGCTGGGGGATTTCCGTCGCGCCCGGGTACACCATCGCCGAGGAGTTTCGTAGCGTCGTCATCAGGGGGAACCTGGTCCGCAACCTGGGGAACGAGTCGATCATTTGCGGCTCCTGCACAGGCGCCACCATCGAAAACAATCTCATCGTCAACCTGGGCCAGTCGATGAATTCGGCCGCGATCAAGGCGCCGGACAACGAAGGGGCCGGCGACGCGCTGGTGAGCGCCATCGTGGCCCGCAACAACTCGATTCTCATCGACGCGGGCGCGGCCATCAGCATCGGCACCGAGGGCTCTGGACACGCGATCGTAGACAACGCGGTCCACTTCGCAAGCGGCGGCGCCGGGACCGCGTGCCTTGACGTGCCGTCCGGCGGGACGTTCTCGGCCATCGACTACAACATTTGCGACGGCGCCGCGGAGTGGGAGCTGGGCACCGGCGGGGCGTCGCTGTCGGCAAGCCGCGGCCTCTGGCAGACCGCGAGCGGCGGCGCCGACTCGCACAGCCAGGCCACAAACCCCGGCTTCGCGAGCGTCACCAGCCCTTACAACCTGGCCGCCGCGTCGAGCGGTTCCGCCATCGTGAACGCGGGCTCCGCCTCTGGCTACGCCCCCACCGACTACACGGGCGCGTCGCGCCCCATCGGCGCCGCGTCCGACGTCGGCGCCTACGAGCGCTGAACCACCACGAACGCTGAACCACCACGAAAGGAACGTCATGAACCCGAACGACCGCCCCCGCTTCTCTGCCATCCTCAGCCGCGTCGCTATCGAGCTGGCCAAGCTGCCCGCCGACAAACAGGCCGACTACCGCGACCGCTTCGAGGCCGAGGTGGCGGCGGCCGATGGCAAGCGCCCGATCGACCCGGTCAAGTTCCTGGGAGACGGCGCGACCGGGCAGGAAGTCGCGAAGGCTTTCGCCGACGAGCAAGAGGCGCGCGGCGTCCAGGGCCACGGCCGGCAGTGGGCCACCGAGCACGGCGCGCAGGCGTTCCGCAACTTCATCCCGGCTTTCGCCTGATGGACGAGCGCAGCGCACGGGCCACGCTGGTGACCGCGTACATCGTGTTCCTGGTGTACGTCGGCGTGCTGGCGTGGTTCGTGTACCGGCGCCTCTTCCCTCCCGTGCGCGCGCTGGCGCCCGTCTTCCGGCTGGTGCCGGCGGCGCCCGATGCGCCCGCCGAAGAAGCGCCGCCCGCCCCTGAACCGACCGACCGACCGAAGAAGAAAGGACACTGACCATGGGATTTCTGACTGCACTCGTTTCGTTCGTGGCCGCACAGGCCGAGGCTCACCCCGACATTCTGCGCACGCTGGTGGCGGGCATCACCGCGGCCGTGGACCAACACGAACAGCACGGGGGCGAGTCCTCCATGGCGCTGACCGAATTGCGCGCCGGTATCGCCGCCGCCGCCTCCAGCGCGGTGACGTCGCTGGTCGCCCGGCAGACGCCCGCCGCGGTCGCGACCGAGGCGAAGCCGCTCATCACCCCGACGCCGAACGCCCTGCCGTGACCCCGTCGCACGTCGTCTGCATTGTGGCCGCGATTGCGTCAGTGCTGCTTTGCGGCCTGCACCCGACGTGTACGGCCATGATGCCCACGGTGTCCGACCTCGCGAAAATGATCGTGGCGGGCGTGCTCGGAAACGCCATGGGTCGGATGCACGTCGGACGCGACGGCATGACCAGCTCGCCGCCGCCGTCGTCCGTGGCGATCTCGCCGCCTACTCTGCCACCGAAAGGGCTTCCATGATCCGGCTCGCTGTTGCACTCGGCCTCGCGTTCGCGTTCTTCACCGGCTGCGCCGAAGTGCAGCCCATCGGGCGGGACGTCGGTGTCCTGCCGGCCCTGGACGATGCGCCGGGACTGGCGGGCGCGGCGGCCGATATCTGGCAGGGCTACGGCCAGACCGACCACCCGCCGCGGGTCGTGCTCATGACCGGCGCTGACCTCTCCTGCGTCGACCCGAACAGCGGCAACCCCGGCTTTCAGGTGATCATGGCGTCTGGGCCGGACTGTCGCGAGGGGTGGACGGTGTTGCCGTCCGTCGTCAATGTGGCGTTTCGAGGACAGCCCTGGTCACAGTCGGCGCTCGCGCACGAGTACGAGCACGCGAAGCTGTTGCAGCGGTTGCAGGGGACGCCCATCGGCGACCCCGCCCACTTGAGCGCCGGCTTCCAGCTGGGCGGCGAAGTGGACCGGGCGAACGCGCGGCTCGCGTCGGAGGGGCAGTGATGCAACCGATCAACGCAGACGGGACACCCGCACAGGCCGCGACCGGCTTTCAGATTTGGTGGATACAACACGGCCGGATGACGGTCGCGGCGGCGCTGGTGGCCGCCTACTGTTTCCTGCCGGCGAAGCGGAAGCTGACGCTGAAAGTCGGCGCCGTCGTGCTGGCGTACTGGGCCTACGGCCAGGCCCGATCCAAGGGCTGGCTTTGAAGAGCTGGCACTTCCTCGCCGCCGCCGTCCTGCTCATCGCCCTGGACTGGTACGTCCGGCGCGAGCTGGACCGGGCGTTCGGCCCTTAGGGATTCGCGGCGAAGAACGCGCGCGCGAAGCCCGGAGGCGTGACCGCGCGCTCCGCTGCGTTCGCGCCGACCATGCCCGACGTCGGCGCGACGTGCGATCGCGCCGGCAACGCAAAGTCTCCCCAGATGGCGGTCAGCTTCGTCCATGGGTCGCCGAAGTCGCACGGTTGCCACGTGTCGCGCGGCGGCCCGAGCCAGCGGCGCAGGAGGCCCGAGCCAGCGCCGGTTGCCCTTGCTCAGCTGCGCCATGACCAGGTCCCGGCAGTGCCCCGACGGCCGCGCCGGCAATCCCCCGACGTCGTGTCCAAAATCGTCCCTTTCTGTACTAACCGCGCGGTCGACCAGAACCCCGCACAGACCGGGGCCGACCGGCCCGGGACTCGGGCACCCTTTTTGTACAGTCGCGGGCAAGCGTGGCGTGGTTCCAGTCCCCCAGACCTACCCGCTTGACCTCGGCAGCTACGGCGCGCCAGCTGGACCCCCTGGTGGCGCGCAGCTCGGCCGCCTTGGCCAGTGCCTTCTCCGGGATGACCACCCGCCGCCGGCCCAGCGTCTTTCCCTGCGCCACGGCGCGCGCCAGGCCCGCCCGCGTGCGCTGCTGTAGCCGCTCGCGCTCGTGCTCGGCCACCCACGAGAAGATCCCGAGCAACAGCTTTCGGTGGGCCATGTCGCCCGTGTTGTCGAGCCAGCTTTCCCGGTAGGACACCACCCCCACCCCGAAGCGCTCGATCAGCGCCGTGACGTCGCGGAGGTTGGCGAACATCGAGCGGCCGAAGCGGTCCAGGCTCCACACGTAGAGCGTCTTGAACCGGCCCAGCCGCGCCGCTTCCATCATCGCATCGAAGGCGGGGCGTTCCTTCGCCGCGCTCATCGTCTCGCGGTAGACGGTCGCCGCCTCCCACGCGCCCGGCCCGCCGCGCGCCTCCACCAGCTGACGGACGGCGGGCTCCTGGTTCTCTGTCGTTTGCTTGTCGGTGGAGACGCGCAGATAGACGGCCGCGCTCATCGAACCCAATCCCAATCTTCGGCCAGTAGGTCAGTCTGGCTACAGAGCCACGGCACCATGTCGCCCTGAACGGTGCGCATCTGTACGTGTTCCAAGATGGCGCGCTCCCCGAACTCAGGTCCGAGCGGTTGGCGCGGGATCAGCACCAGCCACATGCCGCGACCGTTCCACCCCGCTCGCGCAACCCTCATGCCCCCGCGTAGCGCTGCGACCGCGCCGCCGATGTCCATCACGCCACCCCCGGAATCTCGCCCGTCCGCTGGTCTGGTTTCGGCCCACGCGGGTCGGGCGAGCCGCACTTCTTGCACACCCGGATTCCCGGGATGCCTTCCTCGACGTACTTGTGCCGCTTGCCGTCCGTGCAGGAGTTCGCGGGTTTGGTTTTCGCCTTAGCGCCGTCTCGACGAGACTTTGACGCGGGGCGTTCGTCATCGTCGTCGTCGACCTCGGCCGCAAACATGGGCAGCAGAAGACGGATGGTCGCGCCTCCCAAGGTCAGCATGGCGGCCGTCTGTTCCTCGGTCGCGTTCCCAGTCAGCACGGCGCGCGCGTGGCCTTCGAGGCTTACGGCGACCGATTCGGCGCGGTCACGTAGGGTTCTTTGCATGGGCTTCCTCGCTTTCGATTCGTTCGATGGCTGCGTCGAGAGACAACCCCTCGGCGCACAGTTGCAGCAGGCGAGCGGCGCGCTCATCGTGCGCCGCCTTGTCGGCCGCCAGGCGCAGGCGCGCCACGGCCGCGGTGGTCAGGTCGACGTCAGTGGGGCCGGCGACGGTAGGGCTTGCCGGTGCGGATGACGTCGGCGAGATGGCGGACACAGATTCCGGTGAGCCCGAACGCGGGGCCGCCGCACCAGGCGCAGCGCGGGGAGCGCTCGCGAAGAGCGTCCCCTGGACCAGCCGCGGATCGACCCTTGCGGGCACAGAGCGCGCGAACCTGTCGATGCAGCCGGAACAGCGCTTGCGCCCATCGGCCACGTGTTCGTTCGCGAGGGGCTGACGGCAGCCTGGCGTTGCGCAGTACCGTTGCGGCGGTCGTTCCTTCGACAGCGCCATGGCTACGGCTCATGGTCACAGTCCGGAAGGTGGAGAACGAGCGTCACCGCCCGGCATTCGGTGTTTCGCTTCGCCTGGACGATGAAGTCCTTGATAACCGCCATCGCCTCTTCAAGCTGCGCACGCGTCGCCAGCAGCAGCGACCGCACTTCGGACTGACGCCCGCCCGCGAACCGACGATCGATCGTGAGCCGAAAGCCGGTCATCGCGCCCGCCTCGCTTGCCGCGTGCGTTCGGTCAGAATGCCGTCTTGCCGGGCCGCCGCGATCAGCTCGTTAAGGTCGGGCAGCCGGAAGGGGACAGACATGCCCCATTGGTCGGGCGTCTCGTCGTCGCTCGACCACGCCTGAATGTCGACGGCTTCGCGCGGACCATAGACATAGTCGTCTCCTTCGAACCCAGCGACCGCGGCGGCCGTGTCGGCCACCAGGACGCCGCC
>Ga0207667_10003554_pt1 | contig 19278 bp, 17 predicted proteins | sample KBSCornC52_FD_184301 | JGI IMG/M metagenome (GOLD analysis project Ga0207667, IMG submission 184301) | Corn rhizosphere microbial communities from Kellogg Biological Station, Michigan, USA - KBS Corn C5-2 (SPAdes) (version 2) | ecosystem: Host-associated > Plants > Roots > Rhizosphere > Soil ...
CGGGACGTGCAGAAGTCCCACAGCATCTCGGGCACCATGATCAGGTCGAGGCTGGCCATGTTGCGGCGCAGCTGCGCCGCGTTGGCGGCCTCGCGGATCAGGTCGAGCTCGTCGTGCAGGTAGGTGTCGAACTCCGCGACGACGTCGCGCGGGCGCAGGCGCTTGCCGTCGACGCTGATGCGCTCGACCCAGCGCGCCACCGTGTGCAGGATGGCGAGGTCGCTCTCGATGGCCCGCAGCACGTTGGGCCGCAGCACCTTGACCGCCACCTGGCGCCCGCCGCGCAGCGTGGCGAAGTGCACCTGCGCGATCGACGCGCTGGCCACCGGCGTGTTGTCGAACTCCTGGAACACGTCGTCGAAGTGGCGGCCCAGCTCCTTGAGCAGGCCGCTCTCGACCAGCCCGCGCGCGGTGGCGCCGTCGAACGGCGGCACCCGATCCTGCAGCCGCGCGAGCTCGTCGGCGATGTCGGCCGGCAGCAGGTCGCGCCGGGTGGACAGCACCTGGCCGAACTTGATGAAGATCGGCCCCAGCCGCTCGAGGGCCTGGCGCAGCCGCGGGCCGCGCGGCTCGTCGTAGCTGCGGCCGACGGCGATCAGCCGCGCCAGCGCGCGCAGCCACGGCTGGCGCACGCGGCCGAGCGCGATCTCGTCGACGCCGAACCGCAACAGCGTGATCGTGATGAAGAACAGGCGCGCGAAATGTTTCACGTGAGCCCCTCGTCCGACGAGTACGTCGGCCGATTTCCCAAGGGGATGCGGGCCTCCTCGGCAGCGGCCCGGCGCACGGCCCGCAATGCATTCGTCATGGCACCGGCCTGGCGCACGGGGCAGAGCGTCACGACTTCTTGCGCGCCTGCAACTGATCGAACAGCTGACCCACCGCGCTGCGCACCTTCTCGCCGACCTGCGTGAACTGCTCGTTGGCGCGGCTCACCGCCTCGGCGACGGTGGGCCCGAAGAAGCGCTCGGCATCGGCGGCCGGGTCCCAGCGCACGTTCTGCGCGATCCAGTTGACGTCGGCCGCCAGCGCGCCGTCGCCGTCGATGGACATGGGCGGCAGGCCGCCCTTGAGCAGGTTGCCGGCGGCCTTGGCCGGATCGGCCGCGTCCAGGCGCACCTGCAGGTCGGGCACGAGGCCGGCCTCCTCGGCCGCCTCGATGCCTTCGAACAGCCCGGCCGGGGTGACGCGCAGCGACATCGGCGGCGGCACCGGGACCAGGCCTGGCCAGCCGCTGAACTCGACACGCATCGTCTTGCCGGCATGCGCGCGCAGGCGGTCGACCGCGGGCGGGCAGCCCGTCAGCACGTGGTTGGCGAACAGCACCATGCGGTTGCGCACGGCGGGAAGCCAGAGATCCTGGAAAGGCAAGTCCATGGGGCGATTGTAGGTGGCAGGGGCGACCCGACGGGCGCACTCAACGCCGAAACGGCCGGAAATGCGGGTGATCGGCGGCGGCGAGCAATTCGCGATCTCCCGCGCTGTCGCCATACGCGTGCAGCTCGATGTCGCGCAGGTCGCCCACGAGCGCCTGCAGCCGGCGCAGCTTCTCGGCGCCGGTGCAATCGGCGCCTTCCAGCAGGCCGGTGAAGCGCTCGATGCCGTCGGCGCCCGCCTCGCGCGCGAGGCGCGTGCACAGCACGTCATCGAACCCGAGTTCGCTCGCCACGTCCGCGAGGTACAGGTCGAGCGTCGAACTCACCAGCACCAGCCGGTGGCCCTGCCGGCGGTGCCATTCGATCCGCTCGACGGCGTCCAGGCGCAGCCAGCGCCACACGGTTTGCAGGTGCGCCGGCCCGAGCGCGCGCAGGCGTCCCGCGGGCGCGCCCGCGACCAGGCGCCGCAGCACGCGGCGCTTGAACGCGTCGATGGAGACGAGTCTCAGCAGCCAGCCCAGGCCCGTGAGCGGCAGCGTCGCGAAGGCCGCGGCGACCCGCGTGCGTCCGAACGCCAGCACGAGGAACGGCACGAGCGTGTCCCGGTCGGTGATCGTGCCGTCGAAGTCGAAGGCGGCGACGACGCGGCGCGCGCCCGGCGCGGCGCCGTCCGCCGGCATCACGCGGCCGCGTCGAACCCGCGCGGATTCATCGTCTGCCAGCGCCAGCTGTCCTCGCACATCGCAGCCAGGTCGCGCGTGGCTTGCCAGCCGATGTCGGCCAGCGCCCGGGCCGGGTCCGCGTAGCAGCTGTCGATGTCGCCGGCGCGGCGCGCGACGACGTCGTAGGGCACCCGTTTGCCGCTGGCCTTCTCGTAGGCGGCGATCAGCTCCAACACGCTGTAGCCGCGGCCGGTGCCCAGGTTGACGAGCAGCGAACCCGGCGCGCCCAGCAGCTTGTCGAGCGCCTTGACGTGGCCCTGGGCGAGGTCGACCACGTGGATGTAGTCGCGCACGCCGGTGCCGTCGGGGGTGTCGTAGTCGTCGCCGAACACCGCCAGCCGCGGCCGGCGGCCCACGGCGACCTGCGCCACGTAGGGCATCAGGTTGTTCGGGATGCCGCGCGGATCCTCGCCGATGCGGCCGCTCGCATGCGCGCCCACCGGGTTGAAGTAGCGCAGGATGCCCGTCTGCCAGCCCGGGTCGGCGGCGGTCATGTCGCGCAGGATCTTCTCGCCGATCAGCTTGGTCTCGCCGTACGGGTTGGTCGTGCTGGTGGCGGCGTCCTCGCGGATCGGCAGCGACTCGGGCTTGCCGTACACCGTGGCGCTGGAACTGAAGACGATGCGCTTGACGCCGTGCGCCTGCATCGCCGTGCACAGCGTGAGCAGCCCGCCGATGTTGTTGGCGTAGTAGCGCAGCGGCTGCTGCGTCGACTCGCCCACCGCCTTGAACGCGGCAAAGTGCACGACGGCGTCGATGCGGTGGCGCGCGAACACGCCGTCCATCGCGGCGGGGTCGCACACGCTCGCGCGCTCGAACACGGGCGCCTTGCCCGACAGTTCCTCGAGGCGGTTGAGCACCTCGGGCGAGCTGTTGGAGAAATCGTCGAGTCCGACGACGTCGTAGCCCGCTGCCAGCAGCTCGAGCCAGGTGTGGGAAGCGATGTAGCCGGTCGCGCCGGTCAGCAGGATCGTGGCCATGCGTTCAACACTTGATGCCGACATGGAGGGCAACCGCCCCCGCGGCCATGTTGTGCACGTCGACGTGCCCGAAGCCGGCCGTCTTCATCATCGCCTTGAGCGTCGCCTGGTCGGGATGCATGCGGATGGATTCGGCGAGGTAGCGATAGCTGTCCGCGTCGCCGGCCACCACCTTGCCGACGCGCGGCAGCACGTTGAACGAGTACCAGTCGTAGGCCTTCTGCAACGGCGCGGCGATCTTCGAGAACTCGAGCACCAGCAGGCGGCCGCCCGGGCGCAGCACGCGGTTCATCTCGGCCAGCGCGCCGTCCTTGTGCGTCATGTTGCGCAGGCCGAAGGCCACGCTGACGAGGTCGAACTGGCCGCTGGGGAACGGCAGCTTCTCGGCGTCGCAGATCGTGGTGGGCAGCACGAGGCCCTCGTCGATCAGGCGGTCGCGGCCGACGCGCAGCATCGCTTCGTTGATGTCGGTGTGCACGACCATGCCCGTGGGGCCGACGCGCTTGGCGAACGCGCGCGCCAGGTCGCCGGTGCCGCCGGCGATGTCGAGCGCCCGGTCGCCGGCCTTCAGGTTGGCCACCCCGACGGTGTAGGCCTTCCAGGCGCGGTGCAGGCCGCCCGACATGAGGTCGTTCATCACGTCGTACTTCTTGGCGACGGAGTCGAACACGCCGCGCACCTTGCCGGCCTTCTCGGCCTCGTCGACCGTCTCGTAGCCGAAGTGGGTCTGGGTCATCTTGGATCCTTCAATGCGAATGGCACGAGCCGGCGCCCGGCTTGGGCATCTGGGCATCGCGGTCGAGCCCCGCGGCAGCCAGGCGCTCGAGGTACTGCGCGAACAGCGCGTCCTGCTGCGCGCCCAGGCGGTAGAGGTAGTCCCAGGTGAACAGGCCGGTGTCGTGCCCGTCGGAGAACGTGGGCTTGACCGCGTAGTGTCCCACCGGCTCGATGGCGTCGATCACGACGTCGCGCTTGCCGGTCTGCAGGGTCTCCTGGCCAGGACCGTGCCCCTGCACCTCGGCAGAGGGCGAATACACGCGCATCAGCTCGAACGGGATGCGGAAGCTGCGCCCGTCGTCGAACGCGATCTCCAGCGCACGCGATTGCTGGTGCACGGTGAGCGCGACGGGCGTGGGGCGATCGGTGGACGTCATGTCCGCAGTTTATCTTTCGCCGCCCGGACGCCGCGGCGTGACGGATTCGACGCTGCGGGGCAGCTTCCCCCAAAAGGGGGGACAGCGACTTCGTAACAGGCTGTGAGAATTCGGGTTCCCGAACATACCTGTCCCCGCATCCATGATCCGTCTCCTCCCGCTACTGGCCCTGGCGCTGGCGACTCCGGCCTTGGCTGACCTCCAGAAATGCGTCGATGCCCAGGGCGGAACGATCTACACGGACCGGGACTGCCCCGGCAACGGCAAGCATGCGCCGGCCCCGGCCAATGCGCCCGCCATGCCGGCCAAGGCCAGCGCCGGCGGCGCGCCGGTGGACGCGCCGCTCGAGATCCTGGACACCGGCGTGCCCGTCATCGTGCAGATGCCGGGCCGCTTCGCCTGGCTCGACGACGACACGCTGGCCATCACCACCTACGCCGATGCCGCCGCCAAGGCGCCCTGGATGGTGCGCAAGATCGTCGCGTACGCGGTGCCCGCGCGCAACGCCAGCGTGCTGGTGCCGCGCGGCTTCATCGACTGCGCCGACGCCAGCCACCATCTGGTGAGCCTGGAGACCGGCGACCTCGAGTCGCGTTTTGCCGTCGGCTCGCGTGCCGCGCCGTCGGTGCAGCAGTTCGCGCAGTGGGATCCGGCCACGCACCGCCTCGGCCCGGCAACCGACGCCGCCGGCTGGCATCCGGCCGCCTGCCTGAAACCCGCGCCCGAGGACCTGGGCGTGCACGACCTGCTGTCCAGCAAGAAGCCGTTGCGCTACCTCGAGCCCGAGCACGGCATGCTCTCCTGGGGCACGCTGGACGACAGCGGCCACCCCGTCGGGCCGACGCTGGTCACGCCGAAGAAGAAGGTCGCTCTCGCGCTGACGATCAACGACATCTCGCACGACGTGCGCTGGCTGCCTTTCCGCAAGGCCTACCAGCTGGCGCCGGGCACGCACGATCGCCATCAGGACCCGCCGCACGACGCCCCGCTGGTCACGATGGACCTGGAAGGCCGCATCGCGCGCCACGCCCTGCCGGCGGGCCTCGTGCGCCAGCTCGACGCGCAGTCCGCGCGCGCGCCAGCCGAGATGATCGCCACCGCCGCCGGCGACCTGGTGATCCAGCCCGGCCCCGCGGCCAACGGCGGCGGCCTGTACGTGGTGCAGGCCGAGCAGAGCCTTCGCGTGTGGTGCACGGCCAAGCCGGCGCCGGGCCAGGCAAGCGGCGCCGACGGCTGCGCGATGACCCAGCCGATCGCGGTCTCGCCCAACGGCTGCCGCATCGCGTTCGACGCGCGCCCGGCGGGCGCCATCGCCAACGGCTTCCCGGGCGCCCCCACCGTCAAGGTGCTGACGCTGTGCGACGGCAGCCTGCCGGCCACGGCGGCCGGTCGCAAGAAGGGCCGCTGAGGCAGCGCGCCTGCAGGATCGCCCCAGCGGCGGGGTCAGCGGCGGGGTCAGGTCTTGCATGCAGCGGCGGGTCAGACTCGCGCGACAAGGCGCATGCGAGACCCCAGCTTGGCGCATTCCCCGCCAGGCACGCCTCACGACCAGGCGTTCGTGAGCTCCAGCCGCACCTGGCCGTCGTCGAGCGCGGCCGTGCAGCGCCAGCCGCGGCGCTCGTAGAAGCCGCGCGCCTTGGTGTGGGCACCGGTGGTCAGCCACAGCGTGGTCAGGCCGTTCGTCCACAGCCACTCCACCATCGTGTCGTGCAGGCGCGAGCCGTGGCCGCGGCCTTCTGCGCGGGGGTCGACGAACAGCGCCCAGACGTTGGCCCCGCTTGCATCGCCGATCGCGAACGCGACGATCTCGCCCCGGTCCTCCACGACCCAGCCCCGGCCGGTGGCCTCGAGCTGCGCGATGACCTCGTCGTCGCCGATGCGCCCCGGCGCCAGCGTGTTCTCCGCCACGGCATAACGTACCCGCCAGATGCCGGCGAGATCCTCGCGGGTGGCCTGGCGCAGCACGGTGGTCATTCCTTGTTCGCGCAATCCCAGTGCTCGGCGATCCTGCCGTTCTCGATGCGGAACATGTCGAACCAAGTGGTGGTCGACGCCCTGGAGGCGTCCTTCGGATCCTTGGTGGGCTGCACGAAGCTGAGGATCACCAGGTCGCGTTCGGCCACGATCGAGACCAGCGGTGCCGCGATGCGCGGCTGGATCTCCTTGGCCTTGGCGAAGCGCTTGAAGAACTCGACGAACGCGGCGCGCCCGGTCGGCACGTTCGGGTTGTGCTGGATGTAGCCCTCGGCCAGGTACTTGTCGGCGAGCTCCAGGTGGCCGCCCTCGAAGACCTCGCGCCAGAAGTCGAACACGAGCTTCTTGTTGGCGGCCAGCGCGGGATCGGCGCTGGCCAGCAGTGCCGCCTGGTTGGCGGCGGGCCGGACGGGCAGTTGCGCGTGCGCGGTGGCCGCGGCGCACAGCGCGCACGCCAGGGCGAGCCGGATGCGGTGGGTCATGGTCGGTGATCGGGTCATGCGGTCTCCGTCGGAAGTCGGTTGGAAGGCGATCACGCGGCGGGCGCCAGCGCGGCCACCGCGCGCGCCACGCGCCCGTCGAGCTCGGGCAGGGGCGTGCGCAGGCGCGCGGCAGGCGCGGGCGCGACCTCGCGCGCGGGCGCAGCCCACACGGGCGCGGGAAAGCGGCTGTCCCAGTCGAAGCGCGCGATGACGTGCCAGTGCAGGTGCGGCACCACGTTGCCCAGGCTGGCCAGGTTGATCTTGGTGGGCGCGAGCGCGTCGCGCAGCACGCGCTCGACGGCGCCCACCGCGCCCATCAGCGACGCCTGCTCCGCCAGGGTGAGGTCGCTCCACTCGGCCACGTGCGCGCGCCACACCACGCGGTAGAACGCCGGGAAGGCAGCGTCCTCGGCGCGGATCACCCGCCATTGCGCCGACTGGAAGACGAGCACGCCGCCCGCCTCGCGGCACAGTTCGCAGGACGGCTGGAACGAGGGCGAGGACAGCGGATGGAAGTCGGGCATGGCGTGGGCTGGGGCGATGGGGCCGCCCCGGGGGCGCGGCGGCCGCGCGATGCGGTATTGTGTGGCAGCCCGCATGCGCCGCGCATGCCGGAGAACCCTTCGAACCGACTCCGCCACACCGTCCGGAACCTGCCCAAGATGACGTTGCAACGCCGCTCCCTGCTCACGCTCGCCGCGGGCGCCCTCGGCCCGTCCGCCACCCTGCTGGCCACGCCCGCCCGCGCGGGCGACGCGTATCCCGCCCATCCGCTGCGCTGGATCGTGGCCTATCCGGCCGCCGGCGGCTCCGACTTCCTGGCTCGCCAGCTCGCGCCGCAGATGGGCAAGCAGATGGGCCAGACCATCGTCATCGACAACCGCCCCGGCGCGGCCGGCATCATCGGCACCGAGGCGGCGTCCAAGGCGCCCGGCGACGGCTACACGCTGCTCACGGGCGACAACGGCGCGATGGTGTTCCACACCGCGCTGTACAAGTCGCTGCCCTACAACCCGTCGGACTTCGTGCCCATCGGCTTCATGGCGAGTTTCCCGCTGATCCTGGCGGTGAACCCGTCGGCCGGCTTCACGAGCGCCACGCAGTTCCTCGACGCGGTCAAGCGCAACCCCGGCAAGTACAGCTACGCGTCGCCCGGCGCCGGCAGTCCGCACCACCTCGCGATGGAGCTCCTGAAGCAGCGCACCGGCAGCTTCATCGTGCACGTGCCCTACCGCGGCACCGCACCGGCGATGCAGGACGTGATGAGCGGCCAGGTGCCCATCATGGTGATCGATACGGCGGCCGGCCTCGCGCAGATCCGGGGCGGCAAGCTCAAGGCCCTCGCCGTGATGTCCAGGCACCGCATCGCGCAACTGCCCGACGTGCCCACGCTGGCCGAGGCCGGCGGCCCCGCGCTCAAGGACTTCGAGGCCAACGCCTGGCAGGGCCTGTTCGCGCCCAAGGGCACGCCGCCGGACATCGCCGCGCGCCTGACCGCCGAGATGCGCAAGGCCATCCTCACGCCCGAGGTCAAGGCCCGCCTGGAGGCCTTCGGCCTGGACGTGGCCCCCACCGACGGCCCGGCGCTGACGGCGTTCATCCAGAAGGAGACGACGTTCTGGCATGCGCTGATCAAGGAACGGCACCTCACGCTCGATTGACGCGCAAGGGCCCTCGGCTCTGGGAGAAGTCACCATGAAACCGTTTCACGCGTGGATGGCGGCCGCTGCCATCGCCCTGGGCGGCCCCGCCGCTGCGGCCGACACGGTCAAGGACGCGATGGGCAAGATCGGCTCGGCGATCAACGACCTGGACAAGCTGGGCCGCCCCGTGCCCGCGGAGGAAGCGCTGCGAGACGCCGAGGCGATCTGCAAGGAGCTCCAGGACGACGAGTGCCTCGGCCAGGTCTGGCGCGCCTGGGGCTACTACTTCCGCTCCGAGGCGCTGACGCGCTGGAAGGGCGCCAAGGCGTACGGCCCGGCGCTGTACGACAAGTCGGTGACGTACGCACAGCGCTACGAGCGCTCGCTCCAGTACTACGACATGGCCCTGCAGCTCTACGACAGGCGCGGCAACCCGCACTGGATCACCAAGATCGAGCTGGACAAGGCCTTCGCGTACCACTCGATGGGCCGCCTCGACGACACCTGCCGCTCGCTGCAGGCCAGTCGCGACGCCGACACGAAGTACGAGAACGGCAAGTCGGTCGGGCCGCCGGGCAAGTCCTTCGCGCAATACCTGGACACCCTGTGGCGCGGCGCCGGTTGCGACCAGCCGGACCGACCCGCGACCGCGGCATCGGCGGTCGAGCCCGCAGAGCTGCGATGACGTCCGACGTGGCCACCGAGGCCCGCATCGAGGCGTTCGTCGACAAGTACGCGCCGGCGATCGCGGCGCAGCTGCGCGACGCCCGCCGGCGCCTGCGCGCACGTTTCCCGCGCGGCGTGGAGATGGTGTTCGACAACTACAACGCGCTCGTGTTCGGCATCGGGCCGACGGACCAGTCGCGCGATTCCTTCATCTCGATCGCGGGCTACCCGAGGTGGGTCACGCTGTTCTTCCTCGACGGCGCAGGCCTGCACGACCCCGAGGGCCTGCTCGAGGGCGACGGCAGGCAGGTGCGCAGCGTCCGGCTCAAGGCGCCGGCCGACCTCGACACGCCGGCGGTCGCCGCGCTCGTCGCGCAGGCCATCGCGCCGCATGCGGACGCGCTGGCGCGCGCGGCGCCCCTGTCCACGGTGATCAAGGCCGAGGTCGCCAAGCAGCGGTCGCGCCGGCCCGCGGTGGCCAAGGCGTGAGCATCCGCGCATGAACCTCACGCACGCCGCCATCGACGCCTGCCGCGCCGGGATCGCCGCGCAGGTGCAGGCGTACCGCGACCTGGTGGGCGCCGCGTCCAAGGCCTCGGGCATGAGCCTGGTGCGCATCGACGCGGCGCTGTCCGCGTTCGAACCCGCGTTCTTCGGCAACCTGCTGGTCACGCTCGACGCCCGCTTCGCGCAACGTGCCCGGGGTGCGGGCGCGAGCGCCGAGGTGGCGCTGCTGGCCGCCGCGCTGCTGCACCACGACGGCGTGCTCCGCAGGGATGCCGCCACGACCTACGACGCCGACACATCGGTACTGCGCATCGACGTCGGCGAGCGCGTCGCGCTCAACGCCGACGACCTCGAGACGCTGGCCGCGGCCTTCCTCGCCGAGCTCGCACGGCAGGCGACCCCATGAGCCGCCCGGGCCACCGGCGCTGCTGAAAGCAATCGCCCGGCTGCACGCCGGCGTCACCCTTCAGGGGGGTTTTCAGGCCAGGCGAACTCGGGCCCACTGGCGCGACCGCACCGTGTCATGTCCGAACCATGGAGAGCGCGCGTGTCCCCTTCGATCACCGGCGGCCCGGCATGAACCGCGATCCCGCCTGGCCCGACCCCGCCCGCGACGAGGCGAACGCCGCGTCCGCGCCGCTGGATGGCAACGACGCGTTGTTCGCCAAGCTCTACGACGAGCTGCATCGCATCGCGCGGCGCGAACTCGCGCGGCTCGGCTCGGACATCGGCGCGAGCCCCACGACGCTGCTGCACGAGGCCTACCTGGACATGGTGGTGCGCGAGTCGCTGGTGTTTCCCGACCGGGCGCGCTTCCTGGCCTACGCCGGCCGGGCGATGCGCGCGCTGGTGATCGACCAGGTGCGCGCGCGCGGCGCCCTCAAGCGCGGCGGCGACCTGCACATCACGTCGCTGGACACCCACGTCGCCGACCAGGTGGCCGAGCCGCAGCAGCTGGCCGACATCGGCGCTGCGCTCGACGAGCTGGCGCAGCTGGAGCCGGAGCTCGCGACCGTCGTCGACCTGAAGTTCTTCTGCGGCTTCAACGTGGCCGAGATCGCGGCGCTGCAGGAGGTGTCCGAGCGCACCGTGCAACGGCGCTGGGAGAAGGCGCGCGCGCTGCTGTATCGCTCGCTGGGAGGCCCGCCATGATCGTCCCGGACGCCGAGCGCTGGCGGCGCCTCAGCCCGCTGCTGGACGACCTGCTCGATCGGGACCCCGCGCAGCGTCGGGCCCGGCTCGACGCGCTGCGGGCCGGCGACGCGGCGCTGGCCGACGAGCTCGCGTCGCTGGTCGCCGACGCCGAACAGGCCGAACAGGCGCAGTTCCTCGCCGGCACCGCGGCCCCGCCGCCGCCGGACGACGCCGCGGCGGCGACCCTGGCCGGCCAGCGCATCGGCGCTTACGTGCTCGAGTCGCCCATCGGCCAGGGCGGCACGGGCACCGTCTGGCGCGCGCGCCGCGCCGACGGTCGCTTCGAAGGGGCGGTCGCGTTCAAGCTGCTGCATCCGTCGCTCGTCGGCCGCACCGGCGCGCTGCGCTTCGAGCGCGAGGGCAAGGTGCTCGCGCGGCTCACGCATCCGAACATCGCGCACCTGCTCGATGCCGGCATCACGCCCGGCGGGCAGCCGTACCTGGTGCTGGAGTTCGTCGATGGCGAGCGCATCGACCACCATTGCGACAACGCGCGCATGGACGTCGCCGCGCGCGTGGCGCTGTTCCGCGTGGTGCTGGAGGCCGTCGCGCACGCGCATCGCCACCTCGTGATCCACCGCGACATCAAGCCCGGCAACATCCTGGTCGACGCCGAGGGCCGCGTGAAGCTGCTGGACTTCGGCATCGCCAAGCTGCTGCAGGCCGAGGGCGCGCCGGACGCCGACGACCTCACCCGCGACGGCCACCGCGCGCTCACGCCCGACTACGCCGCGCCCGAGCAGCTGCGCGGCGACGAGGTCAGCACCGCCACCGATGTCTACGCCCTGGGCGTGCTGCTCTACCAGCTGCTGGCCGGCCGCCACCCGACGGCCACGGCGCAGGCGTCGCCCGCGCAGGCGCTGCGCGCGACGCTGGAGATCGATCCGGGCCGGCTCTCCGCGGCCGTCGCGCACGCCGGCGCGATCGAGCGTGTCGCGCAGGCGCGCGCCACCTCGCCCGCGCGGCTGCAACGCCAGCTCGGCGGCGATCTCGAGAACATCGTGGCCAAGGCGCTGCGCAAGCAGCCGTCCGAGCGCTATCCGACGGTCGACGCGTTCGCCGACGACCTGCGCCGCTGGGCCGCCGGCGAGCCGGTCGCCGCGCGGCCCGATTCGATGGCCTACCGCGCCCGGCGCTTCGTGGGCCGCCATCGCGGTGCCGTGGCCGCGGCGGCGCTGGTGGCGTTCGCGGTCCTCGGCGGACTGGCGGGCACGATCACGCAGGCCCGGCGCGCCGAGCGCGAGGCCGCCCAGGCCAAGCTCGAGCGCGACCGCGCGGTCGTCGACGAGCAGTTGCAGCGCGGCACCAGCGAATTCCTGCAGCTCGTGCTGCGCGATTCCGCGGGCACGGACCCGGGCGCGACGCGCCGCCAGCTCGACCGCGCCAGCGAGCTGATCGAAAAGACGCGCTTCGAGCGGCCCATCGTCAAGGTGGCCCTGCTGCGCCAGACCGCCGGCCGCTATGCCGAGCTGGGCGACATGGCGGCCTCTCGTCGGCTGATGGAGCGCGCGATCGCGGCCACCGCCGGCACGGATCTCACGCTGCCCACCAGCGGCGTGCCGGTGAACCTCGCCTGCTCGCTCGCCCGCCTCCTGCACGAAACCGACGACCAGGTCGGCGCGCTGGCGGAGCTCGATCGGGCGGACCGGCTGATCGCCGCGGGCGCGGAAGTGGGTGTCCCCAGCCGCGTCGACTGCATGCAGTCGCGCGAATTCGCCGAGAGTTCGCTCGGACACCACGAGCGCGCCATCGCCATCGCGCGCGACGCCCTCCGGCGGCTGGAGACGGCCGGCATCGCCAGCGGCGAGCAGCACCGCCTGATGCGCAGCGCGCTCTCGCAGGTGCTGGCCGCGGCCGGCCGCCATGCGGAGGCGATGGCGATCGCGCGGCCGCTGCTGGCCGAGAGCACGGCGGCGCAGGGTCGCACGTCCATCGCGGTGCTGCGCCGCTCCAGCGTGGTCACCGGGCTGACCCGGGCCGGCGGCGATCCGTTGGCGGCGCTCGCGCTGTCGCAAGCCGACCTCGCCGACGCGGGGCGCGTGCTGGGCCCGGGCCGCGAGGACACGGCTTTCGCCCTCGAACAGGGCCGCATCCTGCGCGCGCTGGGCCGCGGCGACGAGGCGGCGGCGATGCTCGCGCGCGCGGGGGCCGAGTCGCGCCGCACCGGGCGCACGGTGTACACGCTGCCGGCCGGCATCGCCGAGACGAACGCGCGGCTCGACGCGGGCGACGCGCGCGGCGCGGCGGCGCTGTGGTCCGAACTGGCCCCGCTGCGCACGAAGGCGGCGGCCGAGGGACGGGCCGTGCGCGTCGACTTGCTGCTGGTCGAAGCGCGCCTGGCGGCGGCACGTGGCGATGCCCGGGCCGCGCTGGCGTCGATCGAATCGGCCGGACAGCTGGTCGACGCCGCGGGCGGTGCCGTGCACCCGATGGCACTCGCGGTGGCCCTGGCGCGCGGCGAGGCGCTGCTCGGTGCGGATGCGCCGGCGGCGGACGCGCTGGCCGCCGCGCAGCAGGCGCTGGCGGCCGCCCGCGCCGCGTCGCTCGACCCGGCCAGGTCCAGCCTGGTCGGCCAGGCGCTGCTGCTGCAGGCCCGGGCCCTGGCGCACGCGGGACGCGCCGACGAGGCGCGTCGCGACGCCGTCGAAGCGGCGCGCCAGTTGTCGGCGACGTTGGGGACGCCACACCCGTCCACTCGCGCGGCGGCGCGCCTGGCAGCCTCGTCCTGAGGCTGGCGACCGCCCGGCCCGCGTGGATCCTGCGACTGCGCGCAGGAGGACGGCCTGGAGGCCGATGCGCCCCTGCCTGAGGCGCGGCGCCCGACTCGCCGCGCCGCGGCGCGCCTCCGCCCTGCGCCCACCCAGCTGTCATCCTGCGCGCAGTCGCAGGATCCACCCCGGCCGAAGCGCCGAAGCCTCACGCCCCAACGCGCCTCCGCCCCGCGCCCACTCCAGCCGTCATCCTGCGCGCAGTCGCAGGATCCACTCCAGCCGAAGCGCACCGCCCCACGTTCTAGGGCCGCAAGCTGGCAGCTTCCGGCACCGGAATCCGCTTCTCCCAACAAGGCGGTTCGCATCGCGAGCCGTCCGAAGCGACCTTCGTCTTCCAGGGAGAACCCCATGCGCTCATCGACCGCTGCCGCTTTCGCCGGCCTCCTCTCGCTCGCCTTCAGCTCCCTCGTGGCGGCCGGCACCGACGCCCCGCGCGGCGACGGCCCACGCGACGACGGCGCCCATCCCGACGGCCGGCGCGACGGCGACCGCCACCACGGCGACGGCGCCGAATGGCATCGCAACCCGAGCGGCGTAGCACTGACGCTCAGCGACACCGGCCGCATCGACCGCAAGAACCCGTTCTTCGCCAACCTGGGCGCGAACGGACGCTCCTGCGAGTCCTGCCACCAGGCCGCCGAGGGCTGGTCGATCACGCCGCGCGGCGTGCGCGCGCGCTTCGAAGCCACCGGCGGCAAGGACCCGATCTTCCGCCCCGTCGACGGCGCGAACTCCCCCAAGGCCGACGTCTCGACGCGGGCCGCGCGCGAGAAGGCGTACAGCATGCTGCTCAGGCACGGCGTGATCCGCGTCGGACTGCCGATCCCCGCCAACGCGGAGTTCGAGCTCGCGAAGGTCGACGATCCGTACGGCTACGCCTCGGCGAGCGAGCTGTCGCTGTTCCGCCGGCCGCTGGCCGCGACCAACATCCGTTTCCTCAGCACCGTGATGTGGGACGGCCGCGAGACCTTCAAGGACGCCACCGGCACCGATTGCATCGCCGGCACCACCAGCTGCTTCGCCACCCAGCACTTCGACCTGCTGGACCAGGCGAACTCCGCGACGACGGGCCATGCCCAGGCCCCCGCGCCGCTGACCACCGCGCAGCGCGAAGCCATCGTCGCGTTCGAGATGAGCCTGACCACGACACAGGTGCGCGACGACGACGCCGGCGACCTCACGGCCTGGGGCGCCCGCGGCGGCCCGAAGGCCCTGCAGGGCCAGTCCACCTACTTCGGCATCAACGACACGCTGGCCGGCGACTACCGCACGCACGCCAACTTCACGCCCAACGTGATGTCGCTCTACACGAGCTGGCAGTCGTACATCCCCGACGCGCACCGGCTCGAGCCCGAGGACCGCAGCCGCGAGGTGGCCGTGGCCCGGCGCGCGGTGGCGCGCGGCGAGGCGCTGTTCAACACGCGGTCGATCAACATCACCGGCGTGAAGGGGCTCAACGACGCGCTGGGCCTGCCGGTCATCCCGGGCACCTGCACGACCTGCCACAACACGCCCAACGCCGGCGACCACTCGGTGCCCCTGCCGCTGGACCTCGGCCTGGCGGACGCCAGCCGCCGCAGCCCCGACCAGCCCCTGTACACGCTGCGCAACCTGGCCACCGGCGAGACCCTCCAGACGACCGATCCCGGCCGCGCCCTGGTCACGGGCAAGTGGGCCGACATCGGCAAGTTCAAGGGCCCCACGCTGCGCGCGCTGGCCACCCGCGCGCCCTACTTCCACAACGGATTCGCGAGCAACCTGCCGGAGGCGGTCACGTTCTACAACACCCGTTTCGGCATCGGCCTGACCCAGCAGGAACAGGACGACCTGGTCGCCTTCCTGAAGACCTTGTGAGAGGGGCGGGAGCGTGGCGGCGCGCCGCGTCCCGCGGGGGATGCGGCGCGCCGTCCCGACCTCGGACCTCCCCAAAATCGGGCACTGGGAGGCGTGCAAAGATCACACCTCGCCGTGCCGCGTGCGGATCGCCTCCCGCTCAAATGTAAGCAGTTGTGCTGCAATGGTTCCAACGGTTCCCGACCCCGTGCCGGCCTCCGCCGCGAACGCCCCGGACCCGGAAATTCCGGCGTCGCGCCACCATCGCCTGCCATCGACTGCGAGGCCTCATGAACCATCGATCGCCGCTGCAGCACCTGCTGCACACGCTGCTGCCCGCCAAGGGCACGCCCAGCGCCCCCGCCGACACGGACTTCGTCGACACCCAGCCCGTGGACGCACGCGCCGCCGCCGCGCAGGCCTCGCGCCGCCGGGCGGCGCTTCCCAGGCGGGGCCTGTGGGCCGAATCGGCGCTGGACCTGGAGGCCGGCTCCGAGATCATGGAGATGCCGGACGACGCCGCGGCCGACCTGATGGACGAGTTCTTCGCGAAGGCGGCCAGGAAGGCGGCCTGAACGCGGTCATCCCGCGCGTGGATCCTGCGACTGCGCGCGGGATGACTGGCGGGCTGGAGCAGCGCGCGGCGGCCACGCTGCCTCGCGCCCCGGTGGATCCTGCGACTGCGCGCAGGATGACTGGCGGGCTGGAGCAGCGCGCGGCGGCCACGCTGCCTCGCGCCCCGGTGGATCCTGCGACTGCGCGCAGGATGACCGGGTGGTGGGAGATGCCGGATCGCCTTGTGGCTGGCCGGGTGGAGGGCGCTGCCGGCTGACCAGGTCGACGGCGGCCCCGAGAAGCTGTCATCCTGCGCGCAGTCGCAGGATCCACCGCCCCCTGGGCCGACGCCCCCGGGCCGTCAGACCAGCACGCGCTCGATGCCGCCCGCGTTGGCGCGCTTCACGTACTCGGGCATCCAGTCCTCGCCCAGGATGCGGCGCGCCATCTCGACCACGATGTAGTCGGCCTCCAGCAGGCCTGTCTTCAGGTCCTCGCCGTAGCGCGACAGCCCCTGCAGGCAGCTCGGGCACGACGTCAGGATCTTCAGGTCGGCATCCGGCTTGGCCAGGCCCTTGGCGGCCTGGATCGCGCGCAGCGCGGTCTCGTCCTTGCGCAGCTCCTCTTCCTTGCGGAAGCGCACCTGCGTGGAGATGTCGGGCCGCGAGACGCCCAGCGTGCCCGACTCGCCGCAGCAGCGCGAGCTCTTGAGCACGTCGCCGCCGACCAGCGCGTTGACGGTCTTCATCGGATCCTGCTGCTTCATCGGCGTGTGGCAGGGATCGTGGTACAGGTAGCCGGGACCGGCCTCGAGCTTGATGTTCTTCTCGAGCAGGTACTCGTGGATGTCGACGATGCGGCAGCCCGGGAAGATGTCCTCGAACTTGTAGCCCTGCAGCTGGTCGTAGCACGTGCCGCAGCTGACCACCACCGTCTTGATGTCCAGGTAGTTGAGCGTGTTGGCCACGCGATGGAACAGCACGCGGTTGTCGGTGATCATCTCCTCGGCCTTGTCGAACTGGCCCGAGCCGCGCTGCGGGTAGCCGCAGCACAGGTAGCCCGGCGGCAGCACCGTCTGCACGCCGGCGTGCCACAGCATCGCCTGCGTGGCCAGGCCCACCTGCGAGAACAGGCGCTCGGAGCCGCAGCCGGGGAAGTAGAAGACGGCCTCGGTCTCGGCCGTCGTCTTCTTCGGGTCGCGGATGATCGGGACGTAGTTCTTGTCCTCGATGTCCAGCAAGGCGCGCGCGGTCTTCTTCGGCAGCCCGCCCGGCATCTTCTTGTTGATGAAGTGGATCACCTGCTCCTTGACCGTGGCGGGGCCGACGGTGGCCGGCGGGGCGGCGGTCTGCTTGCGGGCAGCGAGCTTGAGCACGTCGTTGGCCATGCGCTGGGCCTTCATGCCCACGCCCACCATCGCCGTGCGCGCGATCTTGATCGTCTGCGGGTTGGTCGCGTTGAGCATGAACATCGCCGCGGCGTTGCCGGGGCGGAACGTCTTCTGGCCCATCTTGCGCAGCAGGTTGCGCATGTTCATCGACACGTCGCCGAAGTCGATGTCCACCGGGCACGGCGTGACGCACTTGTGGCACACGGTGCAGTGGTCGCCGACGTCCTCGAATTCCTCCCAGTGGCGCAGCGACACGCCGCGGCGCGTCTGCTCCTCGTACAGGAAGGCCTCGATCAGCAGCGACGTGGCCAGGATCTTGTTGCGCGGGCTGTACAGCAGGTTGGCGCGCGGCACGTGCGTGGCGCACACCGGCTTGCACTTGCCGCAGCGCAGGCAATCCTTGATCGACGCGCTGATGGCGCCGATGTCCGACTGCTGCATGATCAGCGACTCGTGCCCCATGAGGCCGAACGAGGGCGTATAGGCGTGCGACAGGTCCGCGTGGCGCACGTCGTCGCCGAGCGCGGCCAGCGGCGCGCCGCGCAGCAGCTTGCCCTTGTTGAAGCGGCCCTGCGGGTCGACGCGCTGCTTGTACGCGGTGAAGTCCGCGATCTCGTCGTCGGACAGGAACTCGAGCTTGGTGATGCCGATGCCGTGCTCGCCCGAGATGACACCGTCCAGGCTGCGCGCCAGCACCATGATGCGGGCGACCGCCTCGTGCGCCGTCTGCAGCATCTCGTAGTTGTCGGAGTTGACCGGGATGTTGGTGTGCACGTTGCCGTCGCCGGCGTGCATGTGCAGCGCGACCCACGTGCGCCCGCGCAGCACCTGCTTGTGGATGCGGCGGCATTCCTCGATGACGGCCAGGAACTCGGCGCCCGCGAAGATCTGCTGCAGCGGCGCGAGCACCTGCGTCTTCCACGACGCGCGCAGCGTCACGTCCTGGATGCGCTCGAAGAACGTGCGCGCCGGCTCGTCGCCGACCGCCGGCTGCACGATGTCCAGGCCGCTCATCCAGCCCTGCCACAGCACGCGCACGTCGCCGAGCAGCGCCAGCGCGCGCGCGACGCGGTCGCCCAGGATCTCGGCCGTGGGGATGTTCTGCGTGTCCTCGCTCTTGCCCAGCGGCAGCGGGCTGGCCGCGAGGAAGCCTTCGAGCTCGTCCAGCAGCGCCAGCTTGTTGCGCAGGCTCAGCTCGATGTTGATGCGCTCGATGCCCAGCGTGTACTCGCCCATGCGCTCCAGCGGGATCACCACGTCCTCGTTCACCTTGAACGCGTTGGTGTGCTTGGCGATGGCCGCAGTGCGCTTGCGATCGAGCCAGAACTTCTTGCGCGCGTCGGCGCTGACGGCGACGAAGCCCTCGCCCGAACGCGCGTTGGCCAGGCGCACCACCTCGCTGGTGGCGCGGGCGACGGCGTCCTCGTCGTCGCCGACGATGTCGCCGAACAGCGCCATCTTGGGCAGCCCGCCGCGCTTGCTCTTGGTGGCATAGCCGACCGCGCGCAGGTAGCGGTCGTCCAGGTGCTCGAGGCCGGCCAGGATCGCCCCGCCGGGCTTCTTGGCCTCGGCGAACATGAAGTCCTTGATCTCGACGATGGACGGCACGGCCTCCTTCGGATTGCCGAAGAACTCCAGGCAGACCGTGCGCACGTGCGCCGGCATGCGGTGCACCACCCAGCGCGCGCTGGTGATCAGGCCGTCGGTGCCTTCCTTCTGGATGCCGGGCAGGCCGGCGAGGAACTTGTCGGTGACGTCCTTGCCCAGGCCCTCCTTGCGGAACTGGCGCCCCGGGATCTCCAGGACCTCGGTACGCTCCAGCTTCCTGCCGGTGGCGTCGAAGTACTTGCACTCGAAGCGCGCGACGGGCGCGTCGTGGATCTTGCCCAGGTTGTGGTCCAGGCGCGTGACCTCCAGCCACTTCGCGTCGGGCGTGACCATGCGCCAGCCGACCAGGTTGTCCAGCGCCGTCCCCCACAGCACGGCCTTCTTGCCGCCCGCGTTCATCGCGATGTTGCCGCCGATGCAGCT
>Ga0207667_10003555_pt1 | contig 19273 bp, 18 predicted proteins | sample KBSCornC52_FD_184301 | JGI IMG/M metagenome (GOLD analysis project Ga0207667, IMG submission 184301) | Corn rhizosphere microbial communities from Kellogg Biological Station, Michigan, USA - KBS Corn C5-2 (SPAdes) (version 2) | ecosystem: Host-associated > Plants > Roots > Rhizosphere > Soil ...
ATTTGCTCGTTAATATCCATCATTTCCATTAAAAAATCTGCCGGTAATTGGGGTTTTGCACCTTCTTCGAGCAAATTATGCTGCTTTAAAATATACTCGAGACGCTTATAAGGGTCGGATAATGTTTGCCAGGCCTTATTATTTATGGTTGATAGCTCCAGTATTTCCTGCTGTTTTTCGTCGCTTTCGTTGGCATAAAAATCCGGGTGATATTGTTTGCTCAACTCATAAAACTTCTTTTTAAGCAAAGCAACATCAGGCGTAAAGGATTCATTGATGCCATAAAATTCAAAATAGTTCATGGAGCAAAGGTAAGTCCGAAAGTCCGAAAGTCCGGAAGTCGGGGAGAAGAAAAATTTAAGAAGTCGGAAAAGTCCGAAAGTCCGAAAGTAAAAAGGAAATTTATTTTCGTCTTTTTAGGTTCCCAAACTGTTTTTTCTTAATCTTTCGGACTTTACTGACTTTCCCGACTTTCGGACTAAAAAATTATCTTTGCACATTATATTCCTCTACTATGTTATTTGAACAGATGCGGCAAAAGCCGTTTTTTATATTGGGGCCATGTGTTATGGAAAACCAGGAACTGCTTTATACAGTTGCTGAAAAGGTTGCCGAACTGGGCCAAAAATTTAATGTGCCGGTGATCTTTAAATCATCGTTTGATAAAGCAAACCGCACTTCTATACATTCGTATCGCGGCCCGGGCCTTGAAAAGGGCATGGAAATGCTATTGAAAGTAAAAGAACGTTTCGGCCTGCCCATGACCACCGATATACACGAAAGTTACCAGGCCGCCCTTGTAGGTGAAGTGGTGGATATATTGCAGATACCTGCATTTTTATGCCGACAGACCGACCTTTTGGTGGCAGCTGCCAAAACTGGTAAAATTGTTAATGTTAAAAAAGCGCAGTTCCTTTCGGGGCAGGATATGTTTTACCCCGCACAAAAGGTAATTGAGGCCGGCAATAACCAGGTGATTTTAACCGAACGTGGCAATATGTACGGCTACAACAATCTCGCGGTCGATTTCAGGAATATATATGATATGAAGGCGTTTGGGCATCCCGTTTGTATGGATTGCACCCATTCGGTGCAGCGTCCGGGTGGCGCAGGCGGCAAAACCGGCGGCGACCGTACCTTTGTGCCGATGATGGCCCTGGCTGCAAAAGCATTTGGCGCCAGCGGTTACTTTATGGAGACGCATCCCGATCCGGATAATGCCCTGAGCGACGGCCCAAATATGGTGAGGCTGCATGAGCTGGAAAAGGTGATGGAGCCGCTTATTGTCTGAATCAGAATTTGCAGAATTTTAGGATGCTCAAAATGATTTAGGATGGTGATGATAAAAAATGATCTATTGAATAAGGTTCTTGCGAACGAGATCGTGTAAATTCTGACTCTAACGATTTAGAATGGTTTAGAATCGCAACCAGAACAAAATAATCTACCAATACAGGATTCTGAAAATTATAAAATCCTGTAAATTCTGATTCAGACATGAAAGATATTGCCAAAAGAGTATTTGATATTGAGATAGCATCGCTCCGGTTTGTGGCCGATTCGCTGGATGATGAATTTGGGTGCGTGGTTGATGCTATTTTGAACACCGAAGGTAAGGTAGTGGTTATCGGAATAGGCAAATCGGGCATAATCGGAAAAAAAATTGCCGCTACTTTAGCCAGCACAGGCACCCCAAGCTTTTTTCTGCATCCCGGCGAGGCTTTTCATGGCGATTTGGGCATGGTAAGCCCTAATGATATCGTGATCATGATATCCTACTCGGGCGAGACAGACGAAGTGTTGAAATTGTTCCCTTTTTTAACCTGGAATAAAAACACCATTATCGGGGTGACGGGGAATCCTAATTCAACCGTTGCTAAGAATAGCCATTATCACTTAAATATTTGTATTAAGCAGGAAGCTTGTCCGCTGTCGCTGGCGCCAACCTCGTCAACAACGGCGGCATTGGTTATGGGTGATGCGCTTGCTGTGGCGCTAATGGAGTGCAGGCAGTTTCAGCACGAGGATTTTGCCCGTTTCCACCCCGGTGGCAGCCTGGGGCGTAAATTACTGGTAAAGGTTAAGGATTTGATGCGCACCGATAGTCTGCCGTTTATTGGCGAAGATGCTTCGTTTACGGAGTTGTTGCTCCGGATGTCGGAAGGAAGACTGGGGATGGTAATAGTAGGGGATGCCGGGCATGTAAAAGGCATTATAACCGATGGCGACCTACGCAGGGCATTAATGCACCACCCGGACACATCAACCATCACCGTAACCGAAATGATGACCAAAACGCCTGTTTTTGTTAACGAAAACGAATTTATTCACCAGGCAGAGCAATTAATGATTGAAAAAAAGATAACAGCCGTGCTAGTAGGATCATCGGACGAACGGACGGTAACGGGTGTCTATCAAATATATGCTGGTTGAGTCCGAAAGACGGAAAGTCCGAAAGTCCGAAAGAAAAAAGGCGCTATTAGTAGTCCAGATCCCGTCACTATGTCAAAGCATTACGATCAACTGAACAGGGAAATATGTCTGTCGGAAATACCGTGCAGGATAATCTCCGTTGTGCCTTCGCAAACGGAGTTGTTGTTTTATTTAGGTTTGGATGACGAGATTGCCGGTATTACTAAATTTTGTATTCACCCGGCTGATAAATTTAAAACCCACACCAAGGTTGGCGGCACCAAGCAATTGGATATCGATAAAATAAAATCCTTAAAGCCCGATCTTATTATTGCCAATAAAGAGGAAAACGAACGTAAGCAGGTGGAAGAGTTGATGAATATTTGCCCGGTTTGGATCAGCGACATCAGCGATCTAAACGGGGCGATTGAGATGATTGAAAGGGTAGGGACTTTGGTGGGGAAAAGCGACGAGGCCCTGGCATTGTCAAACCAAATTGCCCAACAGTTCAGCAATATAACCATACCGTATTCTGACCTGAAAACGGCTTACTTCATCTGGCGTAAACCGTATATGGTAGCCGGACAAGGTACATTTATTGATGATATGCTCCAAAAATGCGGGCTGGTAAATGTTTTTCAGCAGGAGCGCTATCCCGAAATTGATGCCGAAGCTTTAATAGTAGCCAATCCGGACGTTGTACTATTATCATCAGAACCTTATCCGTTTAAAGAAAAGTACATTGCCGAACTAAAAGTTATTTTACCCCGGGCAACCATCCAACTGGTTGATGGCGAAATGTTTTCGTGGTACGGCAGCAGATTGTTATATGCTCAAGCTTATTTCGAAAACCTCATAAAAACAATTCAACCGGTGTAATCATTAAGGTCATCGGTATAATCAAAAAGCTAATCGGTGAAATCATTTTTAAAATAAATCGGTGAAACGGCGAAGCTTTCTTGAACGCCATTAAAAAACAATAAAATATATGTGAAAAATCTTAATAAAAAAACTATCTTTGCGACCTCTTAAAAATCAAAAACGCGGAAGTGGCGTAATTGGTAGCCGCACCAGACTTAGGATCTGGCGCCGCGAGGCGTGGGGGTTCGAGTCCCTTCTTCCGCACACCAATAAACCCGGTCAACTTTGGCCGGGTTTATTGTTTGCATTTCCCCCACCCGAAAACGGCATCCAATAACATATTCGGCTAAAACAAAAGTAGAAATGGCTAAATTGACGCCTAACACTATGCCGACATTTGTGTTATTAAAACATCAAACATTATGAAAGTATTTGTTACAGGAGCCACAGGCTTCGTTGGTACAGCTGTTGTACGGGAATTATTAGATGCAGGACACCAGGTATTGGGCCTGGCGCGATCGGATGCTTCAGCCGCTGCGCTTGAGGCCGCAGGCGCGGAAGTTCACCGGGGAGACCTGGAGGATCTGGATAGCCTGCGCGTCGGCGCATCAGCAGCTGAGGGCGTAATACATTGTGGCTTTATTCATGATTTTTCGCGCTTTGCGGCTGTTTGCGAGGTGGACCGTATTGCTATCGAAACACTTGGCTCGGCACTGGCAGGCACCAATAAACCGCTGATTGTTACCTCGGGTACGGCATTGGTAAACCCGGGTACCCTGGCAACAGAGGATATGGTTAGCAATCACGATAAAACCAAATTTCCGCGTGTGTCCGAAGCTGCTGGCGACGCTACTGCCGCGCTGGGGGTACGCAACATGGCCATCCGGCTTTCACCATCGGTACATGGTGATGGCGATCATCATGGGTTTATCCCGATCCTCATTAAAATTGCACAGGAAAAGGGTGTTGCCGCATACGTAGGCGAAGGCCAGAACCGCTGGAACGCCGTGCATCGGCTTGATGCAGCGCAATTGTATCGCCTTGCGCTGGAAAACGGCGTTTCGGGCGCTAAATACCATGCCGTGGGCGACGAGGCTATCACCTTAAAAACAATTACCGAAATAATAGGCGAGCGCCTGAATGTCCCCGTAGTTTCCATAACAGCCGAGGAAGCGCCCGCCCATTTTGGTTGGTTTGCCAATTTCGCTATGATTGATTGCCCGGCATCCAGCAAGGTAACGCAGGAACAATTAAACTGGCACCCAACGCATCCATCGCTCATAGATGATCTTAAAGGCGACGTTTACTTTAAATAATTACGCTTATCTTGCTCAAAATGAACAATCAAATTATCCGGGTTAAGTCTATCAGCGAGTTTCACCGCGGGGCAGGTTTGCCAAAGCCGGAGCATCCGTTAATTACGGTAATCAACCTTGAAAACCTTAAACGGCCTTTGACTGCCGGTACCTTTACCCGGGTATTTGATTTTTATTCTATCTCCTTGAAAAAGAACTTTCACCTGAAAATGCGTTATGGTCAGCAGCCGCATGATTTTGAAGAAGGCGTACTGCACTTTATGGCGCCCGGCCAGGTGCTCACTATTGAAATTGAGGAGAACCAGGTGCACAACCCAACGGGGTGGATGATATTATTTCACCCGGATTTGTTATGGAACACGCCGCTGGCAAAGACTATAAAACAATACGAGTTTTTTGGCTATGCCGCCAATGAGGCCCTGCACCTTTCGGACAAGGAAGAAACCATTGTCACCGCCATCGCCAAAAATATGGAGCAGGAATATCACACCAATATTGATCGCTTTAGTCAGAACGTGATTATTGCACAACTGGAACTCCTGCTCACCTATGCCGACCGTTTTTACCAACGCCAGTTTATTACCCGCAAAGCATCCGGACACGAAATATTGGGCCGGCTGGAGGATTTGCTTAATGGTTATTTTACCAGCGGCAACCTGGTTAAACAGGGGCTGCCCACGGTGGCCTGGATTGCCGAATCGTTACATGTTTCGCCTAATTATTTAAGCGGGTTGCTGAAAACACTTACCGGGCAAAGTACCCAACAGCATTTACATGATAAACTAATTGAACTGGCCAAGGAAAAACTATCAACCACCGGCCTTACCGTTAGCGAAATTGCCTACGAACTGGGCTTTGAACACCTGGCATCCTTCAGCAAATTGTTTAAAACCAAAACCAGTTTATCGCCTTTGGAGTTCAGGCAGGCGTTTAATTGAAGGGTGGGGTAAAAAAAAAAATGAAAATTTTATATTGCTCTAACATCATAAATGCTGTGTGTTCTGTTTACCGCAGAGCGGTCGACGCTCTGTAGCCGAAGCATCTGGTATTTTGTACCGTAAAATTTTCTGATTGGTATATTTTTTTCCTTTTTTGGATATAACTAATAAAAACCTTTCCAGTTATGTGGTTCGGGATTAGTTAATTTGAATATAATTTTATCCTTTTCCGTTAATTTATCATAATATTCAGCAAAATCGCTTATTATATTCTCACCTTTTCCCATCCTCCAAAATAAATCATGAGGATCAATTTTAGGATAGGCCTTCCATGGAAGTGAAATTGAACTTTCGTTATATTCAAACAGACCGAATTTTATAAGGAAATCACGTGCTTCCATCAAGGCAAAACCCAATAAATTTTGCCCGTTCCAAAAATAAGGATTGTCTATTTGTTCTGCATTTTTAGACAAGCCAATACCCCATATTTTATCAACGGGGCTTGCTTCAACCAAAACCCTGTCGTTTGTGTTTATTAAAAAATTTGCGAATTCGGTGTGTTGATTAAATTTATGAATGTTACCTGTTACTACAATATCGTATCTTTTTGCCAACCAGACCTGATCATCAAATCCTAATACCTGCCTTCCTAATTCTTTTGCTGCACCTGGGCTTTTTGCTTGAAGGATTTTTTCATAGGTTTTCAGATCATCAAACAAGAGCGCTTTGTTCGCCATCATCCAATGTTCCGCAGTTCGATAGGTTATGCCATCAACAATAAAGGGGAGTTCACACCACTGGCTGAAACAAAACAAGCCAAGTTGTTCCCCCTGCTTGTTTTGATGACCCCAAAAAAAGAGAAACTTGAGTGATTCACCCAGATCGAATTTGTTGAGGAGCCATTCTAAGTTATATTTGTTTGACATTTTCGTTTTTGCGCGGAATGTTACTCAAACCTAACTATTTTCTCATACGCTTTCAAAACATCCTAAAGGTTTTAACAAATTCTCAAATCGCCGAATAACAAATTAGAAGCAATTTTAGCCGCACTGTATCGAGATAAAATCAACCTTTACTTCACACTCCCCGCCAATTTCAACAAATCGCCATCGGGGTGGAAACGCAGCTGGCATTTTGAATCAAATATCATAGTGGCGCCGTTTTCGGCGGTGTAGGCAGGCCATTTGGGTAAGCCGGGGGCATTCGGGTCGCCGGTTTTGGCAAAGTTTAACCAGGCCGAGCTCATTTTATCGGCCAGGGTGTATGCGTCTTTACTGCCGCCGGTCATTTCCTGGCAGCGGGCAATGTTATCAAACTGAAAAGCCAGGTCCATACAATGCATGGCTTTGTACATGCCATTGTTTACGGGCGATTGCCAGGTAAACAGGTACATATATACGGGCGCTGCGCCGGCAACGGCCTTGGCGTCAGCTTGTTTAATGGCCAGCGCCCTGAAGTTAAGGTCGATATCGGTATAACCGGCTGGTGTGTTTACATCGGGGTAGGCTGCTTTAACGGCAGCCAGGTAAGCGTCGGTTTTGTCGCCGTACCGCTTTTTCAGGCTGGCGGTTACGTCGTCCATGGTCAGGTTTTTGTTAACCGGGGCGAATGCCGCGAATTCGTTTTTGGTTGAGCCTACCAGGAGGGGCACGTTTTTGGAAATCTCCATAGCGGCGGCATCGGAAGGCTGATTCGGAAAAAAATCGCCATCCAAAACAGCGTTCCAACCCACATTGGCAGGCTTGCCTTCTTTGCGCAATGCCGCTCCTGCTTTCTGCATGGCTTTTTTGCTGGCAGCGTTTAATACATCATAAGGTATTTTTTGCAGCGAATCAACTTGTGAGGGCTGCAGGTGCAATTCCTCTAACAAAGCTGTTGCCACGCGTTGCGAGGATGTTTTATCATTAAAAGATGTAATATAACTGCCGCTTTGCACAATAGCTTTGTGAAACAGCCCTTTGGCCGATGGCGCGTTCATGAGGCAGGTAACCTTACCGCCGCCACCCGACTGACCAAAAATGGTCACATTATCCGGGTCGCCACCAAATTGGGCTATGTTTTGTTTTACCCATTGCAGGGCCGCCACCAGGTCCAGCAAACCGGCATTGCCCGATCCTTTGTATTTGTCGCCATAAGCCGAAAGATCCAGGAAACCCAGGACGTTTAGGCGGTGGTTTACCGAGACCAACACCACATCACCTTTTTTAGCCAGGTTTTCGCCATCGTAGGAGGGTAGTTCAATTGATGAGCCGGCTGTAAAGCCGCCGCCGTGCAGCCAAACCATTACCGGACGTTTTTTGCCGTCGTTTAGCTGTTGCGTCCACACGTTAAGGGTTTGGCAATGTTCATTTGGGTAGCCCAAATCGTGGTTAAAGGCAAACTCAAAGGCATCGTTAACGGTGGTGGTAGGGTCGGTAGGGCAAACCGGACCGTAGCTCATACAGCTGCGTACATCTGTCCAGGGCGTGGGTTTTTGTGGCGCGGTAAAGCGATCGGCTTTGGCGTAGGGGATACCCTTGAAGGTAAAAATACCATTGTGCGTATAGCCGCGTACCGGTCCGCTTTCGGTTGAGGTGACAGCGATATTATCGCCGGCAATTATCGAGCCTTCTTTACTCTGGCATAGTGCGCGTAAGGGCATCTGGCAGCAAAGCGCCAGGAGGAATAAGGTAAAACATTTTTTCATCGTCGGTTGGTTTAATTGGTTTATAATAAAAGTATAGCGCAGGTTTGATTATTAATGTAACTAAATGTTACAATAACTATTGTGTAAATATAACACAATAGAATTTTTATTTTATGTAATAAAAATGTTAAGATTTTAAGTTTTGAAAAAACGGTGTGATCTGTAAGAAAATGTGATTTAAAGCAGGGCGTTAAAATTTAACACAGAGAGCGCTGAGGATGCACAGAGGACACAGAGCCGGCTGCCATTTTATCTGCATTTTTCATGTGTTTTAAAATTGATTTACCGCCTGGTTTTTTAGCTATTCTTTCCTGCTTTTTAAATCATTCAATAAATCCTTTAGCATATTTATCATTTGCACGGTATCATCCTGCCCGCCGCGGGTATGACCTTTTAATTTGGATTGAATGATCTTGCCTTTTTCAATATAGTAACGGCCTTCAAATGCGGGGACCAGCTTGTTGTAATTAAGCCCGGTTTTGGTTTCGGGATAGTCGTCCTCTTTTTCAAATACAAATACCAATTCTGCATCGGAGAAGTAGTATTCAAAGGTTTTCATGCAGTTTGACAGGCCTGCGCTGTAAACCACCTTTTTAAGTTGCCCATTTTTGTAGTAGCCTTTTAACTCCTGGCCGTTGTCACTGTCCTCGTCTTTATCGGCAAAATAGTCGTTATCCAGTGTTTTAACTTGGTAACCCTTAGTGTGGTTTATTGCTTCTACCGTTTTACGGATCGCCACTATTTTATCCGTCGCCTGCCCGGCTGCTGCATTTGCAATGGTTAAAAAACTAAATATGATAATGGCTAAGCGCATTTTTGTTTTGGGTTGATGAAGAAGGTTGCCGGCACATTTCCGGACTTAACCGTAAAAATAAACAATCGTATTTGTATTATTGCGCCATATTTTTTTGAATATGCTCTTCGAAAAAGAAACTACCAGGATCAGTAAATTTCTCAGCCTGGTTTTACGCCATCAGCCTGAAACCATCGGGATTGAACTGGATGATAATGGCTGGACCGACGTGAACACGCTGATCGAAAAGTCAAATCAGGCGGGCGTTAAATTCGATTTTGAAGTACTTAAACACGTGGTTGATACCAACAGCAAAAAGCGCTTTGCGTTTAATGATTCTTTTGAGTTGATCCGTGCCAGCCAGGGGCATTCGGTTGACGTTGAACTGGGTTATACGCCGCAGACACCACCTGCTATTTTATACCATGGCACTGCAGTGAAAAACATTGCTTCGATCCTGGCAAGCGGTTTGGAAAAACGCGAAAGACACCATGTGCATTTGAGCGCTGATACCGAAACCGCTATTATGGTGGGACAACGGTACGGAAAGCCTTTTGTTTTTGAAGTAGATGCCGCTAAAATGCATGCGGATGGCTTCCCGTTTTTTATTTCGGAAAACGGGGTATGGTTAACCGACGGTGTGCCCGCCCAATATTTAATTAATACAGCGATCGCACAAAATACCTAAATCTCGACCCGGGATGAGTTAATTTAATCGCCATCAGGATTAAATATTCGTTATACACAATCGTTTAAAAACCCCTTCTCCATCAACAGCACGCGGTTTTGGCTTATAAAAGATTTCAACTTTTGGATATGCAGATGCCAGGCGCGTTCCGGTTTATATCTTTACCCTTATAAAATTAAAATAAAACCATGCTTTCGTTTTCTACCTTAAAAAGATTTCTGACCATTTCGGCGTTTTTAATAACCATTTCCCAGCAATGTTTTGGGCAGGCAGATTCGGTGCCCGACCGCAAATGGTGGAAAGAGGCTGTAGTATATCAAATTTATCCCCGCAGTTTTAAGGACAGTAATGATGATGGCGTGGGCGACCTTAAAGGCATCATTTCCAAGTTGGATTATATAAAGAGCCTCGGCATCAATACCGTGTGGCTTAACCCGATCTACGGCTCGCCAAATGATGATAACGGTTACGATGTAAGCGATTACCGCGGCATTATGAAAGATTTTGGTACCATGGCCGACTTTGACATTATGCTGAAGGGGATGCATGACAGGGGGATAAAACTGGTTATGGACCTGGTAGTAAACCACAGCAGCGACGAACACGAATGGTTTAAACAAAGCCGCAGTTCGCGCACCAGCCCATACCGCGAATATTACCATTGGTGGAATGCTGAAAACGGTAAGCCGCCATATCGTTACAGCCTGTTCGATATCAATCATGATGCCTGGCGTTATGATTCCTTAACCAATGCTTATTACCTGCATTATTTTAGCCGCAAACAGCCCGATTTAAACTGGGAGAACCCCAAACTGCGCCAGGAAATTTATGATATGATGAAATACTGGGCCGAAAAAGGGATAGATGGTTTCCGGATGGATGCCTTTCAGTTTGCACGGAAGGATACCACCTGGCCAACATTCCCCAAAGGGTACGAAAGGGATTTCGGGAAATACTATTATATGGTGCCCGGCTTGCATGGCTATTTGCAGGAAATGAACCGCGAGGTACTGAGCAAATACAACATGATGTCTGTTGCCGAAGGCGCGGGCAACTCCTACGAGGATGCCCATGATATGGTAGATGCCAACCGCCACGAGCTTAGCATGGCTTATGCCTTTGATGGCATTGATATCGCCAAATCGAACGGGTACAGCCTGCTGCATTTTAAGGAGGTTTTTAGCAAGTGGGATAGCATTTTTGCCGATAAAGGCTGGCTATCGGTGTTTTTAGCCAACCACGACCAGGCCAGGCTGGTGAGCCGTTTTGGGAACGATAGCCCGGAATTCAGGGAATTATCGTCGAAAATGCTTTCTACTTTTCTGCTCACCATGCGCGGCACACCGTATTATTACAATGGTGATGAACTGGGCATGACCAATGCCGGTTTCACCAAAATAAGTGATTTTAAGGACATGGCTACTTTGAACGATTACAAGTACCAAAAGAACAAAGGCGCCGACACCACTAAACTCCTGAAAGAAATTGAATTCAGCTCGCGCGATAACGGGCGCACGCCGTTTCAATGGGATAATTCCGTTAATGCCGGTTTTACCAAAGGTACGCCATGGCTAAAAGTTAATCCTAATTATACCACCATAAATGCCGCCGCCGAAGAAAAGGACCCTAATAGCTGCCTTAACTATTTCAGGAAATTAACAAAGCTGCGTAAGGATAATTTGGTGCTGGTTTATGGCAAATACACCTTGCTGGATAAGGTTAATCCGGATGTTTATGCGTACACCAGGGAATTCAACGGTAAAAAGGTGCTGGTGATGCTAAATTTTACAAGCAAAACGACACAAGTAAATACTTCCCTTGGCAGCGGGGCGAAAATTATGCTTGATAATTATGGGGATACAGGCGTTGTAACCAAAACGACATTAAGGCCATACGAAGCCTTGGTTTGCGAAGTAAAATAAGTCCCGCAGTCTATGATTTCTGATCAACCAGTTCGAATTTGGCATCGCCGCAGCCCAAATTTGCTGATTCGCAAAGGCGTTTGAGTAAAGCGACATTGCTTTCGAGGCTGTTTGATGATAGTTGATGATCGCTGTGCATGCCCCGCGTCGACATAAATTCCAACTCCTTTTTGTTGTCTGAAAAATCGGCCCGGATATTGGCAATGCCAAAGTCGCCCACCACGTAGCGATAGCGGACGGGCAGGTAGGTATATTCAATGGTTTCGTCAAGCTGTTGTTTTATATCCGGCAATTCGCTGAAAAAGCTGAGGTCGAAACTGGTTATTTCGGCAATTGAACTGAACGCATCGTGTGAAACCTCGCGGCTAAGCCTGTAAAGCGGGATAAGCGTTGTTATGCCGTCGCCTAAGTCGATGATATTATTCGCCGAAATATTCACCATGGCTGAAGTTTCGGATCCATAATTAAATGAAACCCTGGCTAGAATATGTCCGCTTTTTAAAACTTGAAGATCTCTGTCCATTTTGTATGCTTTTAAGGATATATTATGCGTAATAATATTTGCGAATGTAAGGTTAATGAAGTAAAAAAATCAATTTGGCGTACATTTACACCATGAAAACAATCCGTTGGGGTATTTTAGGCGCGGGCCGGATAGCCCGCAAATTTGCATCTGATTTTAGCTTGGTTGAAGGCGCCGAAATCATTGCGGTAGGGTCGCGGTCGCAGGAGTCGGCTGATCAATTTGCTATGGAGTTCCCGGTGAAATACCGGCATAACAGTTACGAAGCGCTTGCAGAAAACCCCGAAGTGGATGTGATATACATTGCCACGCCGCACAACCTTCATTACGAAAATACGTTGCTTTGCCTGCGCCATAACAAGGCCGTGCTTTGTGAAAAACCTTTCGCCATGAATGCAAGGCAGTCGAGGGAGATGATCGACTTGGCAAAACAGCAAAAAATATTTTTAATGGAAGCGCTGTGGACAAAGTTTCACCCGCATTTTATAAAGATGAAGGAGATGGCCGACCAGGGTATGCTGGGAGAGATTAGATCGGTAATAGCCAATTTTGGCTTTATCCCGCCGGAGCCGGTGCCCGCCAGGATATTTGATCCGGCTTTGGGTGGGGGTACGCTATTGGATATTGGTATTTACAATGTTTTTATGGCACTGAGTGTGCTGGGTAAACCCGATCATATTGATGCGGTAATAACCCCGGCGGCAACAGGAGTCGACGAGCAATGCGCCGTCTTATTCAGGTACAATAACGGGGCCCTGGCACAGCTTTTCTCGACTTTTTCATCAAACCTGGCCACCGAAGTTGATATAAGCGGAACGCGGGGCAGGGTTAGGCTTACTTCACGGTTTTACGAAACATCGTCGATTGTTGAATATTATCCGGGCAGGGTGGACAGCAAGCAAATTATAAAAGTTGAAAAAGAACCTGCCTTTGGCTACCAATATGAGGCCCGGCACGTTAACGACTGTTTGCGGAAAGGGCTGACAGAAAGTGATGTAGTAACATTTGCGGATACTTTGCTGCTGATGGAAACGCTGGATAAAATCAGGGAGGTTGCGGGGATAAGGTATGCGGCGGATTAGTCCGGAAGTCCGGAAGTCCGGAAGAAGCTGCAACCGCGTTTGAAAAAATAGAGGCGATGTAAAAAGACGCGGGAAGAAATTTCTGCCGGTATTGGCCGTTAACGTTATCTAATTTCAATTGAACACTATTGAACTGGTTTTGAACCGGTATTTTTAGCACAGCTGTTCATCTTTGTTTAATGAAACCTATTACCATGGCATTTAAAATTACTGTCGCTGCTTTATTACTACTTATGTCGGCATCGGCTATTCCGGCAAATGCGCAGCAAGCCACCAGCTACAACCTGGTTGAATTATTGCAAAAAAACGGACTCGAAATTAATACCACCACGCAAACCCATGTTACCGACAGCACGAAAATGCCGGCGATATCGACATTGGGCATTGTTTTACTGAAGGGAGTTACTTTTGAAAGCGGAACGATTGACGTTGACCTTCGCGGGAAAGATGTTTTTTTGAAAAGCTTTTTGGGGATAGCTTTCCGCGCAAAGGATACTTTAAATTATGACGTGATCTATTTTAGGCCGTTCAGGTTTCACAGCACGGATACGGCTACCCGCAGATGGTCGGTACAGTACATGGCGATGCCGGGTTTTGATTATGAAAAACTCAGGAAAGAGCACCCCCTGGTTTACGAGAACCAGGTTAATCCAGTACCGGACGCTAACGATTGGTTCCATGCAACTATTGTGGTAAAAGATGACTGGATTACGGTGTATGTTAATCACTCAGCTGTTCCATCGTTAAAAATAAAAAGTTTGAATAATAACCCCGGTAAGCGGATAGCACTATGGACATCCGGAATAAAGGGCGATTTTGCAAACCTGGTTATCAGCAATTCGACCTGGTAGCTTATTTCACTTTCGTTAATTCGTAATGTTCGCCTTCATCGTTCAGTACAATTTTGATGACTTTTCCGTCGGCATCTTTAATAAAATCCAAATCGGTATCCATCACCTTTAAAAAGAAATGGTGATCATTGCTAGCATAAAGATTGGTTTTGGGGAGATTAACGGTGGGCGATTCGGCCTTTAACCGGCCATTTTCGAGCGTTATAATCGCTTTAAGCTTTCCGTCATATTCACCGGTAAACTGCCGCAATACATCCTCCGGCAGCTTTACATTGGCGCGGTAGGGGGTATAGCCTTCCCAATACCAGGGGATGGTACTGCCGCTTAGTTTTTCAACCAGTTCCTTAAAAATGCTTTCGCCGCTGGCGCCGTTGCACATCATAACCAGCGCAAATTTTTTATCCGGGAATCCAATCACGTAATGTACCCAGCCATCGCCATGGCCTTCTTTAAAAAATGCTTTCCCGTAGGCACTGGTAAAAAGCCCCCAGCCAAGCCCATATGATAGCGCCACTTTTTTGTTATCGTTCGTCGTATTGGTATCCAGGGATGGGAACTCGCGGACAGAATTGATAGCTATTTGCGGCGAAAACATCTCCTGATAAGCTTTTGGTGTCAGCCTTTTGCCTTGCATCACATCAGCCATAAACTGCGTGTAGTCGGTTATAGTTGTTTCCATCGATCCCGCTGCATTTTCATGCCTGCTCCTGTATTTGTTTAGGGTATCTTCATTCATATCGTGCCCAAAGGCATAATCCGTTTCAAAGGCAGGTTGCCATAAGTAACTGGTACGGCTCATGCCGAAGGGTTTAAATATTTTTTCCTGTGCCAAATCCTCTAAGCGGTGTTGGGTTACGGTTTCCACTACCAGTTGCAGTAAATAAATACCCTCGCCGGAGTAAGCGTATTTTGTACCGGGTTTAAAAAATATCTCTAGCTTTTTATTGTCGCGCGGATTGAATTCGCGCCAGTTGGGGAAGCCCGTGGTATGGTCGAGGCAATCGCGGGCGGTGATCAGCTTCCATCGATCGTCGCCTGCCAGGTCTTTGTAGTTGTCGTATTCGGGCAAAGGCTTTGGCAGGTAGGTGTAGAGGGGCTTATCCAGGTCGATGATGCCTTCATCAACCAGTTGCATGACGATGTATCCGAACAAAGGTTTGGCAAGCGAAGCTGCGTAAAAGCAGGTGTTAGCGTCGTTAAGTGTGCCTTTTGCCTTGTTTTTAAATCCGTAAGATTTAACATAAGATATATTATTAGAACTGATGATACCCAGCTCTAACCCGGTCACCTGGGCAGTATCCATTAGTTTTTTAACAATCGAGTCTACAGCAACAGGAGAGAGGGTTTTCCCATCGGGCCGCTGAATTTGTTGGGGTTGGGCGATTGCTGCGAAAACAACAAAAGCTAACAGGCAGGTTAGTAGATTTCTTTTCATCTAAAAAGGTTTTTACAAGGGTCCTTTACTGTTTCAAGGTACAAGGGAAAAAGTCAGGTACGCAATTGCGTATCAGACGATTATAATGCTATTAGGTTTAAATACCGAGCGTAATAATTATTTTTTCAGGATGGAACAAGGCAAAGAACCAGGAACATTATCCCGCTGATGAACATAAGCAGGTACAGGAAACTTTTTATACTATCCAGCGAACGGCCTGGTTTTAAAATGATATCCCTGACTTGTTGGCTGGTTAACAGTCCAAGGCAGGTCAACAAAATAAAGGCCGGTGCGGCGCGGGCGCCGAAGCCTATGGTTATGTCTTTATGCGCACCGTTGAATACCTGCAGAAAACCGCTTAAGATCAAGAGATTCCAGATAACCACTATAGCAATAGCAGCCGAAGTTTTAAGCGGAAAGCCGCCACTTGCTTGTGCCTCCACAATTTCCTGTTGTAAAGCAGGTGGAATCGGGTTGCCATTGGTCATAAAACCCGTTTCGGCTATCCGTTGCATCAAGGCTGAGGGGCTTCCCATCGTCCAAAAAATAACTTTCGGATTATAATTGCTTACATTATGAATTATTCGTATGCCTTGTCCGAGTAGGGGTATTACGGTATAAGGCTGAATGCTGATCACATCTCCCGGTTTGAAGACCAGGTCGCCGATGATAGACGCTTTTAGTTCCAATTTATCTTTGCTTACTATCAGCTTGGCAAGGGGCCAGGTAGCATTTGCCAGGCCAATTCTTGCGCCGCCGGTTTCGTTTATTTCGGTCATGGTTAATTTTATTACAAATATTAGCTTAATCGCCACATACCAAACGGATTTCCGTAATAGGCCGAGCCCTTGTAAGGCTGGTTCAATTCTTCGGAAACACAATATTTTGGCGACTGAAAATTTGGCTGGAAGGTTTGTCCGGCTAAAATCACGGGCTTTTCAAATATCTGGTAGTATCCAAAAATCGAGATCAGATCAACTGCTGTTTGAAAATCAAGGCCGGATACGATGGTATCTTTCAACCCTAAATTGTGCATTCCGCAGGAAAACGTAGTACCCTTATTATCGACTATGGTATTGATCACAAACATTTCAAAAAGGTCGGTCTCCTCGAAGTTTTTAATGTGCTGAAGCCATTTTTGTTTATCAAAAGCTTTGCCGGTTGTTTCAACCCGAACACCCAGTCCGCCGGCCTTAAGGATTGCAGCCCCTGCGAGGCTAACTGATAAGCATCAGGCAAATTGCCGGTTTTGCAGGAGATGTAAACAACAAATGTGTTCTTTTGAATTTTATCCAGGCATTCTTCGGGTATGCGCGTTATGCTGCCGGCCACACGGAATGATTCCCGCATCGACTCGTCGTGCCCCGTTATTTTAATGTTATAATGATGCTGCGTTTTGGGGTTGAACATAATATCACCCACTATCATCCATTCGCCATTATTTGAAGCAAATACGGTATTAGTCAATTCATCAATACTGGGCCACAAACCGGGTATACATAAAATAGAGTTGACAATAGGCTCCGAAGTTTGTGCAGGTTTTTTGTTTTTTTTGAATGGCCACATAAATTATTCCCTGCAAAACAGGTGGGTTTAAAATTAAAAGGTTGCCATAAATTTATAATAAAAAAACAGATAAGGCTTTGGTTGGAAATAAAAAAACCGCTTTTAAGGGCGGTTTCCTTATTGAGATTGAAATAGCGGATTTGTTTATTTCATGTATTGTTTATCCAAAAACAAATACCGTGCCCGGTCGGTCTCGAGTTTTAGCTCCGTTTTTACATCAATATTGATATACTTAACAGGGCTTCCTTTGGTGTTTGGTGTCCATAGCGGTAAGCCCTCGCCGTTAGGATTGCCGGTTTTAATAAAATTGGCAAAGTAGCTTTCCATTATTTTCGATACTTTGTAATCGTCGGCGGTCCATGCGTAAACCTTATCGGAGCTCAGGTTGCCCAGGGCAAATTCAATTTCTGATGCGTGCGATGCGCCAACCATTGGGTCGGGCATTTTGTGTGCATTATAAATAGTGGAACCCTGTGTCATAGGTGGCCTTGGTGTCGAAAAAACATAACGATAAACGGGCTTGCCGCCGGTTGCCGCTGCCAGATCGGCCCATTTCCAGGTACTGTAAACGATGAAGCGGTCGCTGGCCAGCGCTGTTGCCGACCGAACAACCTCATCTTCGGTTTTGCCCGGGTACAATTTTAAAACCGTTGCTGAATCAGCAGGATATTGTGCCTTTACTTTTTTGGCATAGTTTGCAGGTGTTGGTTCATCGCCACCGGTAAATGCCTGGTAAGGCACCTCGGCCGAATTCCAGCCGACCAGTAAAGGCACTTTGCTTTGTGCGCCCGCTTTAAAAATATCAACAACCGATTTCGGCAAAAAGTATCCGTCAATGGCTACCGAAAGGCGATAACCATCTTTTGCGGCGTCATCAAGCAATTGTGCGGCGGGAATAGCGCGAAGATCAGCCAGCGTTTTAGCGCCTGCTTTATTCGCAAAATAGGTCCCGGCACTCTCGCAATCGGCAAGTGCGGTAGGAGGCAGGGTTGGCTTAATAGAACCACCGCTTTCGCCGATTGCCCCGGCAAAAAGGCCTTTTGATAACGGCGATGCCATTTGCGCAGATACTGCAATGGACCCGGCTGATTCGCCTGCGATAGTAACCCTGGCCGGATCGCCGCCAAAAGCTGCGATATTGGCTTGCACCCATTTGAGGGCCGCATTTTGATCCATCAACCCATAATTACCCGATCCGTGGTAAGGTGTTTCGGCCGATAATTCAGGATATGAGAAAAAGCCAAATATGCCCAGTCTGTAATTGATTGTGACGGCCACAATTCCTTTTTGGGCCATGCTTTCGCCATCGTAACGGGCCTCGGAGCCGTCGCCTGCGCTAAATCCGCCACCGTAATAATATACCAGCACCGGCAGTTTTTTGAGGGACTTTTTTGCGGGTGTCCAAACATTAAGGTAGAGGCAATCTTCGCTCATCGTATCGGCTCTGAAGATCATATCGGCAAAAACGTGTTTTTGCATCGGCATATGGCTAAAGTGGTTTGCCTTTAATACGCCCGTCCAGTTGGCGGGTGATTCCGGCGCTTTCCAACGCCGGTTACCAACAGGCGGTAAAGCGTAAGGGATGCCTTTAAAGCTATTGATGCCGGTTTCCGCGTTGAATGTGCCCTCGATGGCGCCATTGGCAATTTTGACCTGCGGGTTTTGTGCCAGGGCAGGAGCCAGCAAAGCCACGCCAAGCAGTAATGCTAATATTCGTTTCATAATTGGTTAGTTGGGTTAACTTTTTGTACCAGGTTGTAATGAGTTATAGTAAGTTGTAATGAGTTGCAGTAAGTTTTAATAGGTTGTAATAAGTTGGGCTAAGTAATTTCATTTTTTTAAACCTATCAAACGCTTAAAACTTTTTCAACGTTATTGTAACACTGTGTGACAATAATAGTTGCTTATTTTGATAATATCAATATTTTTACCTGAATATTTGACAAATGAACAAACCTGTTATAGCGGATGAACGGAATGAAGATGGCAAAGGCTTTATCAGGCATGTTGCCATTGATGCCGTTATTTTCGGTTTTCATGATAACCAGCTAAAAGTGCTGCTGATAGAGTATAAGCAAACCGGCCTGTTTGCGCTTCCGGGCGGGTTTATCAGGGAGCAAGAGGATGTGAACGACGCGGCCCGCAGGGTAGCTTCGGAACGAACCGGGCTGGATGATATATACCTGGAGCAATTTATGTT
>Ga0207667_10003558_pt1 | contig 19251 bp, 19 predicted proteins | sample KBSCornC52_FD_184301 | JGI IMG/M metagenome (GOLD analysis project Ga0207667, IMG submission 184301) | Corn rhizosphere microbial communities from Kellogg Biological Station, Michigan, USA - KBS Corn C5-2 (SPAdes) (version 2) | ecosystem: Host-associated > Plants > Roots > Rhizosphere > Soil ...
GGATCGAGAGATCACGACCACACTTCATGTCGTCGTCTCTTCCGAAGATGATGTCGAGGTGCGACGTCTCTCGATTGCAAATACAGGCATTACCGTGTGCGACATAGATGTCACTTCCTACTGCGAACTCGTGCTCGCGCCGCCTGGGCAAGACACCGCGCACCCGGCATTCTCGAAAATGTTCGTGCAAACGGAATACGTCGCCAAGGTGAATGCGCTCCTCGCGACACGTCGTCGACGGTCGATGAGTGAGCCGCAAGTGTGGGCGGCACATCATGCGGTGGTCGAAGGCGAGGTCGTGGGGCCGGTGGAATTCGAGACGGATCGCGCACGCTTCCTGGGTCGCGGGCGGGATATCGATGACCCTATCTCGATAATGGATGGTCGGCCTCTCTCCAACACTGTCGGTACTGTGCTCGACCCAATTTTCGCGCTGCGCTATCGCGTGCGGGTTCCACCAGGCGGCACGGTGCGCGTATCGTTTTGGACGGGCGTGGCTACATCACGCGATAGCGTGCTCGATTTGCTCGACAAACATCACGACGCAAATGCATTTGGCCGGGCTGCAACCTTGGCCTGGACCCAAGCACAAGTGCAGTTACGCCATATCGGCGTGACGACGGAAGAGGCGACGCTGTTTCAGCGCTTGGCCAGCCATGTGTTATATGCAAATGCGACGCTGCGGCCTCCTTCCGATGCGATCGAGCGCGGCAGCGGTCCACGGACGGCGCTCTGGGCACAAGGGATCTCCGGCGACTTACCCATCGTGCTGCTACGAATCGATCAAGTGGAAGACCTCGCGAGCGTGCGCCAGCTGTTGCAAGCCCACGAGTATTGGCGACTGAAACAGCTTGCCGTGGATGTGGTCATCCTGAATGAACGTGCTCCCTCCTATGTACAGGACCTGCAGTTCGCGCTGGAGACGTTGGTACGTATGAGTCAATCACGGCCGCAGCTCGGCGCAGACAGCACCAAGGGTTCTGTGTTCACGTTACGCACTGATTTGATTTCGACCGAAACGCGCGCGGTATTGTCTGCGGTCGCTCGTGCAGTGTTCGTCGCACAGCGCGGCACGATAGCGGAGCAAATGGATCGACGCATCGACCCGCAAGGCGCCACAACGAGCACCCCCTCACGCAAGACGCGCGCAGACGTTCGTGCTCGCATAACGCCTCATCGCGAGCTCGAATTCTTCAACGGTCTCGGCGGATTCGGCGACGACGGACGCGAATACGTAACCATCCTCGACGCAGGACAGTCGACGCCCGCTCCTTGGATCAATGTCATCGCCAACGCGCAGTTTGGATTTCAGGTGGCTGTCGAAGGGAGTGGCTACACGTGGAGCTTGAATAGTCGCGAGAATCAACTCACGCCATGGTGCAACGACCCGGTGACCGATCGTCCGGGGGAGGCTCTCTATGTGCGCGATGAGGACAGTGGCGAAGTTTGGGGCCCGACCGTTGCGCCCATTCGCGACGAAGACGCGCCATACACCGTGCATCACGGGCAAGGATATAGCCGTTTTGAACACGCGGCACACGGCGTTGCGCTCGATTTGCTCGTCTACGTGCCCATTGATGATGCCATCAAAATTTCGCGACTGAGATTGCACAACACATCGTCGCGTCGGCGACAACTCTCGGTCACCGCATATGTCGAATGGGTGCTTGGCACATCACGCAGCGCATCCGCACCATTCATCATCACAACGATGGATGAACAGACAGGCGCAATGTTTGCTCGAAATCCTTGCAATGAGGAATTCAGTTCGCGCATCGCCTTCGCCGACTTGGATGGCAAGCAAACGCAATGGACTGGCGATCGGCGCGAATTCTTGGGAAGGCACGGCCGATTGGAATATCCGGCGGCGCTCGCGCACGACGTGCCACTTTCCAAGCGCGTCGGTGCGGGACTGGATCCCTGCGGTGCTTTGCGGACCGTCGTCATCTTAGAATCGGACGAAACAAAGGAGGTTGTGTTCTTCTTAGGCGAAGCTTCTTCTGCAGGCGAGGCGCAGTCGCTCGTGAGCCGCTATCGTTCAGCCGACCTCGATGCCGTGTTGAAAGCCGTCACCGAGTATTGGGACGACGTGCTCGGGACGATTCAAGTGAAGACGCCCGATCGCGCGATGGACCTTCTGCTCAATCGTTGGCTGCTCTATCAAACATTGGTCTGCCGCGTGTGGGCACGGTCAGCGTTCTATCAGGCGAGTGGTGCGTATGGATTTCGCGATCAGTTGCAAGATGGCATGGCGCTCGTTACATCAAGACCGGCATTGACCCGCGAGCATCTCCTGCGAGCGGCCAGCCGACAATTTCGTGAGGGCGACGTTCAGCACTGGTGGCTGCCGTCGACGGGGCAGGGGGTGCGTACGCGCATTTCCGATGATCGTGTCTGGCTCGCATACGCCGCCGCACATTATCTGAACGCGACGGACGATCGTTCAATTCTCGATGAAGTCGTAGCGTTCATTGAAGGTGCTAGCGTTTCGGCTGGCGAACACGATGCCTACTTCTTGCCTGTGACTGCCGAGGAAAGCGCCACATTCTTCGAACACTGTGCACGAGGTTTGGATCATAGCTTGGCGCTGGGCGCACACGATCTGCCATTGATCGGCACGGGCGACTGGAACGACGGCATGAATCGCGTTGGCGAGCACGGTCGCGGCGAAAGCGTTTGGCTCGGGTGGTTCTTATATACAACGCTACGGGCATTTGCGCCGGTGGCGCGCGCACGCAACGAAAGCAAACGCGCGGCTCGCTGGTTGGATCATGCTGCGACGTTACGCGAGTCTATAGAGCGCGAAGCATGGGACGGAGCTTGGTACAGGCGCGGCTATTTCGACGATGGAACACCCTTGGGTTCAGCTGCGGGCGAGGAATGTCGCATCGATTCGATTGCGCAATCCTGGAGCGTGATCTCCCAAGCAGCAGATCCGGTTCGCTCGGCCCAGGCGATGGCAGCTGTGGACGCACACTTGATTAAACACAACGAGGCGCTCGCACTGCTTTTCACGCCGCCTTTCGAGCAAACGCCGCTCGATCCGGGTTACATCAAGGCATATCCGCCCGGTGTGCGCGAGAACGGTGGGCAATATACGCATGCCGCGACGTGGTCGATCATTGCGTTCGCAAACCTCGGCGAAGGCGACAAAGCGGCGGAGTTGTTCGCGCTACTCAATCCGATCAATCGCACCGGCACCCGAATGGACTTGCGTCGCTACAAAGTAGAGCCTTACGTCGTGGCTGCAGATGTTTATTCAGTGCCGCCGCATGTCGGACGTGGTGGATGGACGTGGTACACGGGGTCGGCGGGGTGGCTATATCGAGCTGGCATTGAAAGCATTCTCGGTATACGTCGTCAGGGTCGCTATTTGCTCGTGGAGCCCTGCATCCCGAAAAGCTGGAAAAGGTTCCAGTTGATGCTCAAACACGGCTCGGCACGTTATCAAATCGACGTAGAAAATCCTCACGCCGTCAATCGAGGCGTCGAACGCATGGCTATAGATGGTGTGTCGCGGTCGAATCAGGACGCGCCTGCGCTCATCGAGCTCTTGGATGACGGAGCAACTCATCAGATCGACGTCGTGCTCGGAGAAACTGCGCCGGCCGCAATTGCGGCAGTCACTCCTGCAAGCCGTTGAGAACGACTCGGCGCAGTATGTGCGCGACCATCAGCAAGGCGAGCCCGAGCCAGACCCATGCTAAGAATCTATAGTGGGCCAACGACGTGAAGAAGCCGAGGTCTGACATCGACGGCACGGAGATCACGATCGCTCGCTTTACGCCCACGAAAATGCCGACTGACACTGCAACTACGCCACCAATGATCGAAGCCAACATTCCAACGGCAGCTATCGATCGAAACTTGGGCTGATTGTTGCAATAAACGCGCACGAAGGTTCTGTTGCCTCGGTCAAATATCAGTGCGATGCGTTGAAGCACCGACGATGACGTGCGTAGTTCGCCGCGTCATCGAGGTGGTCGTAACGGAAACCCTCGAAGTCAACCTTTTCATAGCGATAGGTGCCGTAATGGTAGTAACGCGCTCCCCGAACTATCGAGAGTTCTGCCATCAGACGACTGTATTCCACGGCAGCCGCATCCTCACCACCCCGCGGCTCGCCCGAGTAGTTCGCGTGTATCAGGGTGAAGTTCATTGTGCCCTCGCTTCGCCACAGCGTGCAGCTCGCGCTAGAGAATTGCTCAGGACAATACTTGAGTGAAGGAGCGAGGTCTGTACGCTTGCGCGCATTTGCCGCAGTTCATTAGGAGGGTGACATTCGTGCCGTGGCGGTTTTCGCCGATCGGTAGTCCACGGCGACGTGCAGGCCAAGTTCAAACGCTTTCGCGCGCACGGAACCGCTTTGTGCTCTGATGGAATGTCGCTCGCCAGGACAAAGCTAAGTCCGGCGTTGAGCGCTGCGGGTGATTGTGAATCTTGCATGGCGATGCCTAAGCGAGTTGTAAGCCCGCAAGCGAAGCAGGGGTGTTACCGCCGCTGATTGAGTCTGTACGTCGGTCCACCGATGAACTCAATGCCCCGCAGTTGCGGCAAATGCAAACGTGCCTCCGTATACGTACTCAATGAACTCGTCCATCAAGCTTCGTAACGAGGTGCAGTCGCTCGATCCGAAGCGGCTGGAGATTTGTTCTTCAAAGTACTGTGAGCTCTTAGCCGACTCAAGCGCCCTTGCCCAATTCATCGCATCCTCAGTCGAGATGCTCTTATAGTCACGAACACCTCCAGGACGATAGCCATGACGAACATCCGCTACTGTCTTGGAAGTGGACGCAGGAACGTAAGTCGTTCCTTGTGGCTGCCAGCCACTTGCTCTGCCCAACTCCAGCATGAATTCCCACGATTGCAGGCTCAAGGAGAAGCGGTCACGCCCACCGCGCTCCTCTGCGTCTCTTACCATCTCGACTGTCATCTCAGTGAACGTTGATTGCCTAGATTCCATAGGCGCCTCAAGCAGATGGCTGATGCGAGTACTTGATCACGACCGCCTCCACACAGTGCTTAGCATGCGCCTAGCGAGTGGTCACTGCTGAAATTTCCGTGAACGAAGGAACAATTTCGAAAGGCGGCAAACGGTCACTTCTAAGTTCGCCAACGTACTGAATCTCTCCGTGCCTTGGAGGACACTCCGGACGTATGGAAGGCCTTGAAACTCAGCCGCTGCGATGCAGCGCAGCTCAGGAGCCCCTCAGGAGATCATATGAAACGGACCATCAATGAACATTGGCAGCGAATCGGCCGCAACTTCTCACACCTGTGGAGCGGCAATCGCCGGAGCATGATGCACCAGGAAGGGCCGGCACCCATTCCGCCACTCGCTCAATTGATACAGGCGCCACCAGCAGAACCCGCGAACTTGTGCAGAGAAGCACTCAGCATATGGGAAGACGACGGCGGACATACTTCCTTATCCGTGAACACTGACCCGGACGAGGTCACACGAACCGCATGATCGAGGAAGGCGTGCTCGACGTCGACATGCACGAGATGATTTCGTCTATTCACCACTTGGGTGCAACTCGCCGAACTAGATATACAACGATTAAAAGGATAGTGGCTCCCAGAAACGACACGAGCAAGCTCGGTACGCTGAAAATGCTCTGATTCGTTGCCGAGATACCAACGAGTGGGCTCAAGAACCACCCGCCCATGGGGGCACCGAAGACTCCGACAACCACGTTGAGCAGGATTACTTGCTGCGAAGCGGCTCGCATGATCGAGCTCGCAATCCATCCGATCAATCCACCAACTACGAGCCAGGTGATGATGGTGTTCATAATGCGTTCTCTGATTTGCCGAGACTGTCAGCAAAAGCTACGCGCGCTCTCCAACCGGGTCTGTGCGCTGTCCCACGATGCACTCGCGATCACCTGCGGCGCGCACGCAGCTCGGATAATTTGATTCCGATCTACTCTGTTTTGTTGTGCGCTACCGTACCGACAACCCCATCTTTGAGCGGCATGCTCGAAGGCCAAACTGCGGAGATTATGGATGGGCACACACGTGCCACCACTCTTGTCATGAGCGGGGTGAAGCGGAGTCTGCGACTGGAACTTCCAACGATCGGCGCATGCCATACCTCTCCAGTGAGTTTTCATCATGAATCTAGATTTTCTTTACGGCCTCATGCCCTTGGGCTTTTGGGCGTATGTCGTGATTGTTTTCGTGATGGTGCAATTCACGTTCATGGGGATCACGCTTTACTTACATCGAGATGCAACGCATCGCAGTCTCGATCTTCATCCCGCCCTGCGACATGTCTTCCGCTTATGGTTGTGGATGAGCTCGGGTATGGTCACCCGCGAGTGGGTGGCAGTCCATCGCAAGCATCACGCGCACTGTGAAACTGTCAACGATCCACACAGCCCGGCGATCTACGGGTTAAAAAGAGTGTTGCTCGAAGGAGCAGAGCTATACAAGGCGGCGGCGCGAAGTTGTGAGATCGTCGAGAAATATGGACGCGGAACGCCCACCGATTGGCTCGAACGCAATGTTTATTCTCGTTACCCAAGCTGGGGCATAATGCTCATGGTCATTATCGATCTGGTACTGTTCGGCGTGCCGGGGATTTTGATCATTGCAGCGCAAATGTTGGCCGTGCCCGTCATGGCTGCCGGCGTCATCAATGGACTTGGACATGCAACCGGCTATCGAAATTTTGAATGCGCTGACGCCGCTCGCAACGTCGTGCCTTGGGGCTTGCTCATAGCCGGCGAAGAGCTGCACAACAACCATCACGCGTTTCCCAGTTCGGCGAAATTCTCGCTACTGCCATGGGAGTTCGATCTCGGCTGGTTCTATATTCGGGTCTTACAACAGCTGGGGCTCGCGAGGGTGCTGCGCGTGGCGCCGCAACCAGTCCGCAAAAGTTCGCGCGATCCCATCGACCTCGAAACCGTTCGCGCCGTCATCGTCAACCGCATGTACGTCCTCCGCGAATATGCGCGGGAAGTGACGCTGCCGGTCTGTCGTGAGCAGTTTGACAGGCATGTTGGAAAAAGCGTGCGTGTGGCAGGAAAGTTGATGGTACGGGAATCGCTTCTGCTCAATGCGTCGTCGCGCAAGCATCTTAAGAGGCTCCTCGAGTCCAATAAGACATTTGCAACCGTTTATGGATTTCGCGAGCGCCTGAGCACGATGTGGAGCGGCGCACATATGAGTAACGAGCAGCTGCTCAGGAATCTGGAAGGCTGGATTGCGCAAGCGGAGGCGAGCGGTATCTTGGCGCTCCAGAACTTCGCAGCGGTACTTCGAGGTTACTCGGTACGAAGCACAGCGGTGTCTGAGCGGCACACGCTCCAACGATCTGTCGCGGACGCACGCAGCACGGTTCAATGCGTCGACTAAAAATCCTGCACCGGACTTACTATGGGTTCACGGGCAGCGTATTACTCGAGCCGCATCGTCTATTACTTAGGCCACGAGAGGGATACGATCTGCGCATCGAACTCTCAAAGCTCGAAATCTCTCCGTCCGCCACAGTTCGCTGGATGCGAGACGAGTTCGATAACTCTGTGGCAATCGCCACGTTTACCGCGCCAACGCAGCAACTAGCGATCGTGAGTGAAGTCATCGTGCAGCTTTACGATGAAAAGCCTCTCGATTTCTTCGTTGCGGATTATGCCGTTTGGTATCCGTTCACGAATGACGCCGATACGAGCGCGGTGCTGCGGCCGTTTATGCAGTCGCCGTCGCAAGTCAAACAGACTCTCAAGCCCTGGATCGCGAATTTTTGGCGTGGTGAGTCTATCGAGACCTATGCGCTGCTCGCTCGCTTGTGCACTGGCATTCATGAACAGATGGAGTATCGCGCGCGTGAAGAGCCTGGCGTGCAAACCGCCAGCGAAACGCTCATGCGAGGCGCGGGTTCATGTCGAGATTTCGCCAATCTCTTTCTCGACGCTGCGCGTTTTTTGGGTTTGGCCGCGCGCTTTGTAAGCGGCTATTTGCATGCGCCGTCGGCAGATGGTCGTAGCGGCAGCACTCATGCCTGGGCGGAAGTTTACCTTCCTGGAGCGGGTTGGAAGGGCTTCGATCCGACACTAGGCGAAGTGGTGGGCGACAAACACATCGCAGTTGCGGTGGCACGGTTGCCCGACACAGTGTCTCCGGTCTCCGGATCCTTCTTCGGCCCAACGGGTGCCACTCTCAATGTAGGCGTTTGGGTTTCTGAGCTCTAAAGCGCGTCAGCTGTGAACAGGCGTTGGGCTTGCACGCCGGTCGGCGTTATAACATCTTGATTCGGCGTTGGAGAGCCGACCGAAGACTGATCAATATTGGAAGCCTGTTGACACGCTGGGAGCACGAAGCGGTGCTAGAGCAGATGCAAGCGCGGCTTGATCGCCAACCCGATGCCATGCGCGTACGCCGCAAAACCGTTGAACACCCCTTTGGAACGCTCAAAGCGTGGATGGGGGCAACGCACTTTCTGACGAAAACACTACCGAAAGTGAGCACCGAGATGAGCCTTCACGTACTGGCGTACAACCTGAAGCGCGTGATGGCGATCATGGGTGTTGGTGCTTTGCTAGAGGCAATCCGTCAGCATTTGGCATTAACTGTTTGCTCGAATATTGCGTGCAATCGTTGCATCAACGCTGATTAAGCGTATTCCAATGCAGCGACGTCGAAGCGATCGTCGCTAACACCGGAAAGTTGCGATTTGGCGGCCAACCTCATTTGTTTTTCCACGGCCTCGGCCCGTTCATGAGCCCTTCGAGCATCGGCAAGCGGATAGGTGCTGTCGATCACAAGACGAATCGTGCCGTGATCAAGCAAGCGCGCGACTTCCGCCAATTGCGCGCCGTTCGAGCGAACCTGCGTCGTCGAGACCGTGACGCCTCGCTTCTTGGCCTCTTCAGCGCCGGAGAAGGCCAAAGGAAAGATCGGGAACAAGGCACCACCGCGCTTCAGTGTCTTTAAGAAGCGATCCGTGGTCGGGCCGCCCACAGCATCGATGACGAGATCCATATCACGAAGCACATCCTCGGGCGCAACGGTTTTGTAGTTGATAAATTCGTCGGTGGCGAGATCGCGCAAAAGCGCTTCATGCTTAACAGCGGCGACCGCTATTCGCGTGCGGGCATCATGGGCGGCGGCATCGCGTATACGAGCGCATTGCGCGGCGTGGCGGTGTCGATGAAGGACATCCAGCCCAAGCAACTCGAGATTGGCTTGAGCGAAGCGAAGAAGCGGCTCGCGAAGCAAGTGGCCGGCGGCCGTCTCACACAGGAACAGGCAGAAGCGGTGCTCGCATCCATTCGGCCGCAGCTCGATTACACCAACTTCGAGGTTGCGGACGTGGTGGTCGAGGCCGTGGTCGAGAATCTCAAAATCAAACACGCCGTGCTCGGTGAAGTCGAACGCTTGGTGCGAGCCGACACCGTGATCGCATCCAACACCTCGAGCCTGCGCATCGACGATCTCGCCGCGCCGCTCGAGCGGCCGCAAAATTTCGTCGGCATGCATTTCTTCAATCCGGTGCCGCTCATGCCTTTGGTCGAGGTGATCAAAGGATCGAAGACCAGCGATGCGGCGGTCGCGACAATCGTCGGTTACGCGCTTGCAATGGGAAAGACGCCTGTGGTCGTCAAAGACGGTCCGGGTTTTTTGGTGAATCGCATTCTGACTCCTTATATGCTTGCGTCCTCATATCTGATCGCAGACGGCGCCGATTTCGTGGCGATCGATCAAACAATGGAAGCCTTCGGTTGGCCGATGGGACCCAACTATCTCAACGACGTGATCGGGATGGATACCGCCAAACACGTGTCGCAGATTATCTGCGCAGGGTTCCCCGGGCACATGCAAGCGACATGGCAGGACAGCGTCAGCTTAATGGTGTCGCAAGGGCGGCTCGGGCAGAAAAACGGCGTCGGCTTCTATCGCTATGAATCCGATCCTGTGGGGAAGCCGAAGAAATCCGTTGCACCTGAAAGCTATCAAATACTGGCAGCGGCGCAATCGAGCGGCGCACAGCGCTTTTCCGAGCAGGGGATCATCGAGCGAATGATGCTGCCCATCGTCATCGAGGCCGCTCGCGCGCTCGAAGACGGACAGGTGCAGACGCCCGCAGAGCTCGACATGGCGCTGCTGCTGGGCCTCGGCTTTCCGCAGTATTTGGGTGGTGCGCTCAAATACGCAGATTGGATTGGGCTCGAGACAATTGTGAGCATAAGTGATCGTTACGCCCGTCTCGGGCCGCTGTATCACGTCACGCCGAAGATGCGCGAGATGGCGGCGCAACGTCAGCGTTATTACCCGCAGTGAGAGTTATGCGCGTCCGGCCCACGTCCATGCGACCTGAGCTAGGCAAGGGAAAGCTTGCGCGCGATCGTTGGCATGCGTGGACGAGGCATTGCCGCGAATGACGCGCCCTTTGATGCCATGAAATATGGCCGCCAAGCGGAAAAAGTTGAACGCGAGATAGAACGGATAATGTGCAATGGCCGCGCGTCCGACACGGCGGCAATAAGCCTCGATGTATGCCGCCTCGGAAGGAATGTTGAGCTCGTGCACGTCGGCACCTGCGAGTCCGGCGACGATATGCGGCGGCATGTGATACATCATGGCGTGATAGGCGAAATCTGCAAGCGGATGGCCGAGCGTCGATAATTCCCAGTCGAGCACCGCGACCACCCGCGGCTCCGTCGGATGATAGATCAAGTTGTCGCAGCGGAAATCGCCGTGCACGATGCTGCTCTCGTCGCCCGGCGGAATATGTGACGGCAGCCACTCCAGCAGCCGATCCATGTTGTCGTCCCGGCCTGCCTGCGCATCGTCCGAATATTGTTTGGACCATCGCGCTATCTGTCGTTCGAAGTAGCGGCCGGTCTTGCCGTAATCCGCGAGTCCGAGTTGCGCGTAATCGATCAGGTGAAGACGCGCAATCGTCTCGTTCATGGCCTCGAAATATCGAGGCCGCTTATCGCGAGCTATTTGCGGGAACGTCGCGTCCCAAAACACGCGGCCTTCGATAAATTCCATCACATAAAACCAGACGCCGAGCACCGCTTCATCGGTGCACAAGCCGTAAACGTGGGGAACGGGAAAATCCGCGCGGTTCAACGCCGCGATAATTCTCGCCTCGCGTTCGATGGCGTGAGCGCCTTTGACGAGAGGGCCCGATGGCTTGCGCCTCAGCACATATTGCTTTGCCGGAGTCGTAAGCTTGTACGTGGGGTTCGACTGTCCCCCTTTGAACAACTCGACGGTCAGCGGCCCTCGATAGCCCGCGACGTTGGCCTGCATCCAGGCATCCAAGCGCGCTTCATCGAATTTAAGCGCCGTCCGCACTGGCGAGGTTCCGGTATTGTCTTCTTGAGAGGAGCTCACTTCGCTCTCGACGCATGCTCGCGCTTGATTTTCTTGGCTAACGACCATTTGTGAACTTCGGTCGGTCCATCATAAATCCGAAATGAGCGAATTTCGCGAAACACTTGTTCGACGATCGTATCGCGCGTGACCCCCATGCCGCCCATGACTTGCACGCACCGATCAGCCACTCGAAACAGCGCGTCGGCCACGGCGACTTTGGCCATGGAGCTTTCGCTCGTGGCTGCGGATCCGGAATCGAGCACGTCCGCGCACCAGTCGATCATTAGCTCGGCTTGTTTGAGATCAATGAGGTTTTCCGCCAGCTGGAAACCGACGCCTTCGTGATCTATCAAATGTTTCCCGAAGGCTCGGCGGGTGCAGGCGTAGCCGGTTGCGATTTCCTGCGCGCGAATCGCTGCGCCGTGCCAACGCATGCAATGCGATAGGCGCGCCGGCGCCAGCCTCACTTGTGCATACCGGAACCCTTCGTTCACTTCGCCTAGCACCTGCTCAACAGGCACGCGTAGGTTGTCGATCGTAAGGACCGAGTGGCCGCCCGGCATGGAGCTATCGATGGTGTCGAGGACGCGCTCGAGTTTGACGGCGGGGTGGGGCAACTCGACCAAGAACATTGTTGCAGATACCACGTCCGTACCGCCGGTTCGCGCCATCACGATGCCGACGCGGGCGCCGTTGAATCCGGTGATGAATGCTTTGCGTCCATTGATGACCCAAGCGTCCCCCTCGAACCGTGCAGATGTTTTGAGCATCGACGGGTCGGAGCCCGCTCCATCGTCCTCAGCCGGCTCGGTCATGAGGAATGCGGAGCGTGCTCGACCGGAGACAATGGGAGCGAGAAAGCGCGCCTTTTGCTCTTCAGTAGCGATCCTGCCGAGCAAGTACATGTTGCCTTCATCCGGCGCCATGGTGTTGCAGGCCAAAGGACCGAGTAGCGAAAGACCGGTCTTTTTGAGCACCAATGCAGTTGTGCGCTGAGACAAATGACTGCCGTCGGTCAGAATATGAGGCGTTAGAACGCCCGCCGCCCGCGCCTTATCGCGCAGCTCGTCGACTAGCTCGTCCGATGGGCCGTGCATTCCTTGCCGCGCATCCTTCTCATAGGGAACCACTACATTGCGCACGAACTGCTCGACACGTTCGGCAATTGCAGCGGCGTCAGCGGATTCGATCGCTGTCATGACGTCATAAAGTCGAGATCAAATGACCGCCATCGACAGCGATCACTGAGCCCGTCATGTAGGCGGAGGCGTCGGATGCGAGCAGCAGCAGCGGGCCATCCAGTTCTTCCAATCGTCCAAGCCGGCGCTGGGGAATACGATTGACCAGCGCCTTGCCCGCCCCGGTTTGGAGAAATTGACTGTTCAACTCGGTGTCGAAATAACCCGGCGCGATGGCGTTGACGCGGATACCGAAGCGGGCCAGCTCCAACGCCAACGTCCGCGTCATTTGAATGACCCCGGCTTTGGACACTGCATACGGAAGCACACCGCCCGCCTGGCGCAGCCCCAGAATCGAAGCGATGTTGATGATCGAGCCGCCGCGTCCCGCATCGCGCATTGCACGGCCGGCCGCTTGCGCTACGAGAAACACGCCTTTGAGATTGGTATCGATCACATCGTCCCAATCAGTCTCGCTTTGGTCGAGCGCGGCGCCGTTGCGCACTATGCCGGCGTTGTTGACGACGATAGTGCAGGTGGAGAGCGTCTCTTGTAATGCTTTGATGCTGCTTGCGTCGCTGACGTCCAACAACGTCGAGCTGGCGTTACCTCCGACGGTGCGTATTTCCGCGAGCACGACATCGAGCGCGGCCTGGCGGCGTGCAGCGAGCACGACATGCGCGCCGGCACGTGCCAGCACGCGTGCGATATGCGCGCCGAGGCCGCTCGATGCACCTGTGATCAAAGCTGTTCGACCCGACAAGTCCGTCATGGAAGCGCCGCTCTGGAAATTGTGGAACAATATAGTAGAACAATTAAAAAATGGCTAGAGCGTAGGAGGATTATGGAGCGCCATGCAGACGGGCTGGAATCGACGACCGCAACGGATCGCGTCTACCATGGAATCTTGCGCGCGCTCGAGCAGCAAAAGCTCGTTCCCGGGCAGCGGCTGATCGAGACGGACCTCGCCACGCGCTTCAAAGTCGGCCGCAATGCGGTTCGAGAGGCCATGCAAAGATTGGCGGTACGCGGCATTGTAGATCTGAGCCGCAACCGTTCACCGTCCATTCGCCTGCTGTCTTACGAAGAGGCGGTCGCGGTGCTCGAAGTGGCGGAAGTGCTCACAGGTCTGTTGGCTCGCAGTGCAGCTCAGCGTTATAACGCACGCCTGCATCGCGCAGCACTTCAAGGAGCAATGAAGCAGCTAGCCGAATGCGAGGCCCTTGACGACGCGCAATCGTTTGCCCAGGCGCGTCGGCATTTCTATCGTGTTCTGCTCGATATAGCGGGAAACAGTGAATTGAACAGGCTGTTTTCGGCGATTCAAATGGAGGTCGTCTATGCGCAATATAAATCCGCCGAGCTTCGCAAGACACGTCTCGAGGACTACAAGCGTATCGCCGCCGAGGTCGCAGCGCACCAGCCGAAAGCGGCGGAGTCGGCCGCCAAGCAGCACGTGAAGACGGTCGTGAAAATCGTCGCAGAACTTTCTGGTACCGATACGTAGCGGCGGTGTGGCGGACGACGAGACTGGGATCTCAGCCTCGTCGTCGCCAGAGTCAGTGCGTCACTTCTATGATGACGCTTCGCCATGTCTTAAAGTGCCGGAATGTTCGGAGCAGATCGCTGCTTCGGCCTACGACTCGAATCCGTCACGCGCGGTCACCGCGATCGCTATGTGACCGATGAAGAATTCATGGCTGTTCGTGCACTCGCCTCGCCAATGATTGCGTGGGCCATAAAGGGTTCGGCTTGTTGGTTGCGTCGGTCTGGCGGGCAAAGGTCTATAGAGCAGATAGGCAATGGATTTCGTGCTTCGTGCCCTCGGTTTCGCTGCGTTCTCGCCGGTAGCTCCAAACGTGGTGTGGTTCTACATCATCGGGATGAACGGCACCGAATACGAGTTCCAATGCGGACCATTCCTGGCGCCGGTTACGCCCGCTCTTCTTGGACTTGCGCGGCAATACTTTCAGATCATAGCGCGCAAAGAGAATCGACAACGTGGTTGCAGGGGTTTGCGCCTCGACAATTTTGGCCCAGCTCTTGAGCCCTTCAGGCAGCGGATCCCATTGCCCTCCCTTTTCCGGATTGGAATAGTAGAGCTTGCCGCGTCGTTGATAGACGCGCGGCGGCAAATGCTTATCTTTCGCCCATATCCCCCGGCTAACTGGCGCGTTTTACTTTGGTGAAATCGGGTTGCGCCCGTGATTGCGCGGCCTTTCGAGAGCGGTACCCCTCGACATTCACCCGCATCACTCGAACTTTATCCTTCCCATTTCTTGCGGCATCGATCCCGCGTGTAAACAGGCGTCGTGTTTGGACGCTGGTCGGCGTCGTAAGCATTTGAAAAGATGAGCGGCTAGCACTCAAGTTCGGGGGTGCGGACAAGAACTTGGACTACCTTGAGGTAGTTCATGTACTCATAGGAAGACAAGATCCGCGCGGTCGAGATCTACATCAAGCTGGGTAAGCGCGTGAGGGCGCCCCTTCGGCACTTGGGTTATCCGACCAAGAACGCGTTGAAGGGCTGGTACCGGGAACAGGAGCGGCGAGGCGACCTTGCGAAGGGATATCACCGTGCGCCGAAGTACTCGATAGCGCAACAGCAGGCTGCAGTAGATCATTTTCTCCACCATGGACACTGCATCGATTTCACCCGCAAAGTGCTGGGCTATCCATGCCGGTCCTTGTTGCGTAGCTGGATTTACGAGCGGCATCCGGAACTCTATCAACGCAGTGTCGGGCGTAGTCGCTGCATCTATGAAACGCCAAAGCAAACCGCCGGCCGATCCGGACAAAGCCCAAGTGGAGCAACAGCTGGAAGCACTAAAAGTCGAGCTGCGAGGACTTCAGCTCGAACATGACTTGCTGAAGAAGGCCAACGAAATCTGTTGGCGGTGCTGGAGCTGGCGCGCAGCTCCTATTTCTACCATCGTGGCCAGATTAGCCTCGGGGACCGGCATGTCGACGTGCGCCGCACACTCTCCGAGATCTTCGAGCGGAATCGTCGCTGCTACGGCTACCGCAGGATGCACGCGTCGTTGCGACGGATGTGCATCTTTCTCTCGGAGAAGGTTGTGCGGCGTCTGATGAAGCAAGAGAACTTGATCGCTGCCACTCCAAAGCGGCGTCGGTACGGCTCGTACCTGGGCGAGATCAGTCCTGCGCCGGAGAATCTGATCAATCGCGACTTCCGGTCGGCCGCGCCAAATCAGAAGTGGCTCACCGACATTACCGAGTTCCAGATCCCAGCCGGCAAGGTATATCTGTCACCGATCATCGACTGCTTCGACGGCCTAGTCGTCAGCTGGTCGCTGGGTACAAGTCCAAACGCTGAGTTCGTGAACACGATGCTCGACACGGCCATCGAGACGGTTGCCAACGGCCCTGATCGACCCATCGTGCATTCCGATCGCGGCGCCCACTATCGATGGCCGGGCTGGCTATCTCGAATTGATGGTGCAGGCCTGATTAGATCGATGTCCCGCAAGGCCTGCTCTCCAGACAATGCTGCGTGTGAGGGCTTCTTCGGCCGTTTGAAGAATGAGCTGTTCTACCCAGGGAGCTGGCAGACCACGACCCTCGAGCACTTCATCGCTGAAGTTGACTCATACATTCGCTGGTACAACGGAGAGCGGATCAAAATCTCATTGGGTTCACGCAGTCCCATGGAATACCGCGCGAACCTAGGATATGCAACCTGAACCAGTCCAAGGTTCTGTCCGCACCCCCACATTGTCAATATTCGACGCCTTTCCACAGCGACGGCGTATGAAGCGGAGTTCAATGTGATAACAGCGCCCTTCGAAGAGGCATCGTTGCCACACGATCATTATGATTTCGTTGCCGCGGCCACCTCATTCCATTGGATACAGCCCTTGGTCGGGCTAACGAAAATCGCTTCAGTACTCAAACCTGGGTGGACCCTTGTCTTGAATACTCAACAGGTGGGCTCTCTCTATGCGACGTTCTCACACATAAGCCGCTTTCCTGAAGAGCAGCGTGCAACCATTCAGCATCAGCTGATGGAAGTTGCAGACAAGTATTTTGATGGCAGGGTCGAAAGGAATATGGTTTCACCCGTTATTTAGCGAGAAGAAAGCGTACGGCACGGTAACGAGCCAAGCATGGCGCTGCAGTGCGTTGAATGAGTGAGAGGTGCTAACTCACCTGATACTTTGACTGTCGAGCGCCTGGTAACGAGGACCTCGCAAGCGCTGCTTGATGATCTTCTATTTAGTCTCAGCAGACGATTCTGAGTAGCACAAGGGCAGATAGCTTTCGAAGACCGGTTGGTCAATAGCCGGCGTGCCGAAACATACAGACAATGCCTCTTTAAGGAGATAGGAACATGAAGAGTCGCTTGTTTAACCTGCTGAAGTGGAAGATCTGGACATTGGTTGCGGGTGTTATCGTTTCCGCTGGTATGGCAGAGAACGCCATGGCATCCGTTGCTGACATGTCGACGTTAACTGTCGGATTTGCGTTGAGTGGGTGTCCTTTCGCTTGCACTTCACAGTATGGCTATGGATTCGGGTCTGGAGGCCAATACTATGTACCCGGATCGATGTCGCCTAATGTATTGAGCAATGGGCAACCAATCGTCAACTTGAGTACGTACACAAACCAAGTGCAGGATTACGTCAATATCACTATAGGTGGTTTTTCATCGAACCCCGGGCAGGGATGGTTGGTTTCCGTGTCAGTCAATAGTCATACATTGCAAGGAGGAACCGCCAGTTACACCTACAGCGCTGGACGCGCCTACTGGACTTGGACGCCATCAGTCAGTCTTGGCGCTACCAGCAGCCAACAAACTGTTGTGATCACGCACAATTAGTCGAGCACAGTAGAAATATCTGCATCGTATTCAATGGCCGCCGCAAGGCGGCCATTTCAAGGAGTGTTGCTGGTCACCGAGCCGGGCCCGAGGTAACCTGAGTGTCGGAATTCGAAGCCCGTGTCGGGGACGACGCAACTCCGGCGTTCTGCCCGCGTTGTTATATCTCTCCGGCCGTGACTTGATATTGGAAGCCGACGGTCGCGAGCATCTTCGCCGGTTCGAGTTCCAGCTGATTTCATTGTCCTGGCAATAGACGTTGTTGTTGCCCCGCTGCGTACGCCGAAGTCGTCGCCGCGAGCAGCATCGGCGTGCCTTGAGATAAAAAGTGTACTTATACGAACTCGCCAAATCACGAGTATCTTTGGTTGTACAGACGTCCCTTGGAGCACCACAATCCGATAGAACATGGCTTACTGTTACGTCGAATGGCATGACTGGGGGGTAACCGTCCGCCCATTACCGTCTAGACTTTCTGTTGCACCTCATCGGTGATGTTGTCGCGGAGCGCTGGGACATTCCAAGGCAGGAGCTCCTCGATGCGATTGACTGGGTGCTCGGCGATGTGCGCGAGCACGTAGCGTAGGTAGGCTTCGGGATCGAGGCTGTTGAGCTTGGCGCTGCCAAGGAGTGAGTAGATAACAGCGGCGCGCTCGCCGCCCGCATCGGAACCTGCGAACAAATAGTTCTTGCGCCCGAGTGCAACGACTCGCAACGAGCAGGATCTACGCTTTCGTGCTGAGGCCACTCTGACAGCTGCGTTCGCCGTCTGAGCAAGCGCGATGCAAGTAAAAAAAGCGCAGATCGCAGCCGCTACCTTATTTTCGATGTTGTGTAGCCGAACGCAGTGCACACAGCCCTCCTTCGTACGCTTTTGCGTAAGACTGGAACCGTCTCTGATAGGACGGCTACGATCCCAGCAATCTCCATGTCTCTGGCGCCAGAGGAGTGCGGAGAATGTCTGCTATTGCTTGACGAAGCGCCTTGTGTGTCTGACCACAGACACCTGCATGGAACAATCCAGATGCTTGGTGAACAAGCACAGGTGTCTAGTTGGTGAACGCGTTGCTGTCGGGCCGCAATCGCAAGACGCTGCCGTCTGAATCACATGCAATGCACACCGAGCCGTCGTGCAGTATCGACAGACCCGCAAACGGCACGAGTGCACCGTTTATCGACGGCATTTCGGGTTGATCGGGTAGAGCTGTTCCACGACGTGTAGTTGTAGTGGCGTGTCCGCCCGGAAGTCTGTTCGCGAGTACGCTGGCTTGACCAGTCGACAAATGATGTGCGGTAACCGCCCCGCGAGCGCGGTCGTAAACGAACAAACGCTCGCCCGATACGGCGAGACCATGCGGCTCGTCCATACCTTCCACCAAAGGTTTCACGCTGTTGTTTACGATCGAGACTACACGGTTCTTTTCGCTGACGATGATCTCGTCGCGATGTGTGAGTGCAATGCCCGTGGGTCGAGACAAACCGCGAGCTACCACTTTCGTGTGTCCGGCGGTATCGACATGAAGAATCTTGCCGCTCTCTGCCTCCGCTACGAGCGCCGTGCCATCGCGCATACACGCAAGGCCCATTGGTAGTTGCAAATCGCGGGCGAGACACTCCGTGATTCCGCTGGGGCGACGGCGAATCAAAGTACTGCTCGAGCCGGATAGGAACAGCGTTCCATCGCTTGCTAGTGCGATGCCGCGCATCCACGGAATCTCGTGGTCTTCGATCATCAGCAACGAGCGTGAGACCGAACCGTCCAGCGTGACCGTGGCCATGCTAGTGCCATCGGCCACCAGTAGCGATCCGTCGCTGTTCGTGCACAAACCGTATGGCCCAAGCATCGAGCCGGGCACGAGCGTGCGCGCGGTGCCATCCATGCTCAGCTGAGTGACC
>Ga0207667_10003560_pt1 | contig 19249 bp, 18 predicted proteins | sample KBSCornC52_FD_184301 | JGI IMG/M metagenome (GOLD analysis project Ga0207667, IMG submission 184301) | Corn rhizosphere microbial communities from Kellogg Biological Station, Michigan, USA - KBS Corn C5-2 (SPAdes) (version 2) | ecosystem: Host-associated > Plants > Roots > Rhizosphere > Soil ...
CAACATCGCGGAAATGAAGCAGCACATCCGCGAATACAGTGAAATCCTCACGCTGGTGCGCACGACGGACGACATCCTGCGCGCGAAGCAGGAGAACAAGACGGGCATCATCTTCGGCTTCCAGAACGCGTATGCGTTCGAGGACAACCTCGGCTACATCGAAGTGTTCAAGGAACTCGGCGTGAACGTGGTGCAGCTCTGCTACAACACGCAGAACCTTGTCGGCACGGGATCCTACGAGCCGGACGGCGGATTGTCCGGCTATGACCGCGAAGTGATTCAGGAGATGAACCGGGTCGGCATCATGGTGGATCTCTCGCACGTCGGCGCGAAGACGTCGTCCGACGCGATCGCCTGTTCGAAGAGGCCGGTCACCTACTCGCACTGCTGTCCGTCCGGCCTGAAAGAGCATCCGCGCAACAAGACGGACGATCAACTGCGCGAGATCGCGGAGGCCAACGGCTTCGTGGGCGTCACGATGTTCATGCCGTTCCTGCGGCGCGGCGCCGACGCGACCATCGACGATTATCTCGAAGCGATCGAATACGTGATCGACGTGATCGGCGAAGACAAGGTCGGTATCGGCACGGACTTCACGCAGGGCTACAGCACCGAGTTCTTCGACTGGATCACGCACGACAAGGGCCGCTATCGTCGTCTGACGGACTTCGGCAAGGTCGTCAATCCACAAGGTATCCGCACGATCGGCGAATTCCCGAACCTCACGGCCGCGATGCAGCGGGCCGGCTGGAGCGAATCGCGCATCAAGAAGGTGATGGGCGAAAACTGGCTGCGGGTATTCGGCGAAGTCTGGAACGGTTGAGTTCCCCAATATCAACGCACCCGCCATGCACCCGCAATTGCCCATCGACGTCGATCCGGATACCGGTGTCTGGACGACCGACGCGCTGCCGATGCTGTACGTGCCGCGCCATTTCTTCACGAACAATCATGCCGCTGTCGAAGAGGCGCTCGGTCGCGAAGCCTATGCGTCGATTCTCTACACGGCCGGCTACAAGTCGGCCTATCACTGGTGCGACAAGGAGGCGAAGCAGCACGGCATCGGCGGCATGGCCGTGTTCGAGCATTATCTGAAGCGGCTGTCGCAGCGCGGCTGGGGCTTGTTCACCCTCGCCGAAGCCGATCCGGCGACGTCGCATGCGCGCATCCATTTGCACCATTCGTCGTTCGTGCTGGCCCAGCCCGACCAACACGGCAAGCTGTGCTACATGTTCGCGGGCTGGTTCGCCGGTGCGATGGACTGGGTCAACGACACCGCGGCCGACCCAGCTGCCAAGGGCCCGCGTGCGCACTCGGCCGAGGTCCAGTGCGCGGGCGAAGGACACGATTGCTGCGTTTTTCGGGTCGGGTGACTGTTCGGCAAGCGCTACAATCCGGCAGGAGCGAACCTGCCCGATAGCCTTGGTCCGAACGCGGTTCGGGCCCGTCGACACGATGCCGAACATGACCGACACGACGCCCCGTCTCGATTACGAAGATCTCTTCCGACATCTGCCCGTCGCGGCGATCGTGGCCAGGGAGCGCATCATGGTCGAGTGCAACGAGAAGGCGCTGCAACTGTTCAGGGCGACCCGCGACGACATCATCGACCAGTCGTTCGCGAAGCTGTATCCGCAGCAGAAGGACTTCGCGACGACCGGCCGGCGCCTCGCGCCGCTGCTCGCGAAACATGCCGGGTTCAGCGACGATCGCATCATGCGCCGTGTCGACGGCAGCCATTTCTGGGTCACCGTGTGCGGTTTCGGATACAACCCGAAGCGGCCGTTCGAGCTGGCCGTGTGGACCTTCACCGATCTGTCGGAGAGCGCGAAGCATCCCGACGTCACGAGCACGCTCACCGATCGCGAGCGCGACGTCGCGGCATTCCTGGTTCACGGCCTGACGAGCAAGGAAATCGGCAAGGAGCTGAACATCAGCCCGCGCACGGTCGACATCCATCGTGCGAGCTTGCTGCGGAAGTACGAGGTGCGCACGACGCATGACCTGATCGCGTGCTTGCTGGCGTGAAATGCGTGCGGGTCAAAGCATCAGTGCTTCATTTCCCGGACGCCGACCTGACGAACTCCGCCAGATCGTGATTGAAGCGGTCGGGTTCCTCGATGAACGGTGCGTGACCCGCATCGACGTACACTTTGCTCTGGATGCGAGGATTCAACGCCTTCGCGCGGGCCAGCGTCGTGGGCGTGTCGACCAGCGCATCGCGGCCGCCGTATATGAACAGCAATGGCACGCGTGTCTTGCTGAGCGCCTCGGCGGCAAACACCGTCATCGTCGGAATTTCCTTCTGCATGTCCCACGACGCCAGCGCGGCGTTGGCGAGCAATCGGCTGAAAGTGTCCGCATCCGGACGACGGTTGAAGCACAACCCAATGAAGGTACGCTCACCGTCGAGATGTGTTTTCAGGTCCGGCGAATTCATGTCCCGATAGACCTCGGGATGGTCAACGATCTGACCCGGCGCGAGTTCGACGACACCATCGACGTATACGGCACCGGCGACGTTGTCATCGCCATACGTCGCGAGGTAGTTCGATATCACCACACCGCCAAGCGACCAACCCACCACGACGGGTTTTCTCGCATGCGAGCCGGCGATGACTGCCTCGAGGTCGTCGGCCCAACGGCGTCCATCGTGATACGGCGAGGCGCCAGATGGCTTATTCGACAGGCCGTGGCCGCGCAGATCGTAGGTGATGATCCGGTATTTGCGCAATTCGGGGCTTTGCACTTGCGCTTCCCAGTTCAGGCGACTGCCAAGCAAACCGTGAATGAAAATGACCGGAGGGCCGTTGGGATTGCCGCTTTCCTGAACCGAAAGCCTTACACCATCCTTCGATGTAACCATATAGCTTGTCGGTGCAGCGACCGCGTCAGGTATCGACGCAAATAGAGTTGCCGCGGTAACTGCGGCGGCCAGCAGGTATCTGAGCATTCGGGTGAGCATGAAGAAGGCCGCGAGGTGAATCGTCCGCCCAGTCTGAACCCTGACACTAATGTCAGAGTCAAGCGCTTTGTGCTAGCCTGTTTTTCATGGACAAGATGCCCTCAAAGGAACTGCTGACTATCGGAGAAGTTTCGCAACGCACCGGCGTAAGCGTGCGATCGATCCGTCACTACGACAAACACGGTTTGCTCGCGTCGGTGCGCGCGGACAATGGTTACCGGATGTTCCCCGACCGGGCGGTCACGCAGGTCAAGCAGATCCGGCGCATGATCGCGACGGGTTTCACCATTGAAGACATTCTCGGCTTCCCGGACTGCATGCTTCTGATCGAAGGCGCGCGTTCGTGCGACCAGATCACCGATATCCAGCGGCAACGCCTTGAAGCTATCGATCGTCAGATCGCGGATCTCGAACGGCGTCGCAAGAGGCTTATCAAAACCTTGTCAGAAGGCGCGGTTCCGCCGGTCGAGTAACAGGCGTTCGAATGGATGCACCCGCGGCACACGAGTCGATCGTCAAACCGTCGCATTCGGGGCCGACTGCTTCTCGCAAAGGTCTACGCGTCGGCTGTTGTATTCTTCCGTGCCGAGGTGAGCGACAACGAGCGCCGGCGGAACGCACTTGTCTCTGCTAAGTTGCAGACGTTCAGGGTCCGCTAGCTGCGACGAGATGAGCGGCGCTTGCCGACCCAACGCTGACGTTTAAGCAAGTGCTGTCTCGACGGCCGCTTCGGGGGCACGACGGCCGTTCGACGGCGTCCGAATTAATCAACAAGTGCATCCACGTCGGAGCGGCGGCGAATACGCACCCTATCCTGAGAAATATCGCCATCAGCAACGGGGTCCATTACCGTCACTGTTATCCCCTTCGCGGGGTCCCAGAATCCGATCTCGTAGATAAATCCTGTGGTATGCACATCGGCGTCGAACTGGGTGTAGTAGTCGGCGGAGCCGACAATTACGGGCACTACTAGTTTGGGACCTTCTCCAGCCCAAGCGGCGGACGAACGCACGACATTTTGCGCATCGGCTTGCTGATTGATGATCATCTGGGCTTCGTCGCCAGGCATCAGGTTGATTGCCCCGACGCCACCGCCAGCAGCAAGCATTTGCCGGAACGTGGCTTGCGTTCCCGGCAGATCGGCGTTCATGTCGAGAACCATCGCTTCGATGTGCCGTAGTCTGAGCGCCGGAGATTTTCCGATGTTCTTCAGTGTGATCTTGAAGGGCACCTGCATACCGCCGTTTGCCCACGTGATCGGACCAGCTGGCTCGATGGATACCGCGATCCACGGTCTCTGATCAGCGATTAGTGCCTGACGACTTAAATCATTAGCCTTCGAACTTGCGTTTGCTGCCGCGACGGCAGCGTTGGCTGATATGCGTGCAGACTCATTCGCGTTAAGCACCAGGACAATTTGAATAAGCGCCACGAGCGCCAATAGAATGCTCGTTACAGTCGACGCCTTGTCCCAAATGTTCTTTTCGTTTTCAACGTGATCTGTAGTTGATGAGTCTTGTGACACCGCGCGCGTGGCTGCCGCAGTCGCGTCACTCGTGCGGTTGTGTGAACGCCAAAGATTCAGCGCCGCGAACGCTAATAGAAACGCGAAGAGTCCGATGACAGCGGCTTGCCAAAGTGTTTTTGCCATTTTCCCGTCCGATGATTGTTGTTAGGCAACGTCGCAAATATTCTAACGATGTAATTCGAGAACGAGCACGTGCTTCGGCCAAGCTGGATATGCTTTTTCGACCGACAAACGCCCAACGTAGCGCGGCGCGGCAGACCCCGTGTAGCGAAGTTGCGGACACACAGGAATTGGCCACGCGGCGCTCGACAGACGGAAATCGCGCACCTCGAATATCTTGATGCCGCCTCCGTAACGTTGTGCTCTCGGAAACCCCAACGTACGCCTGTCCAAAACACGCCACAATACCGCGACACTTTCAGGCGGCGATTCAGCCTTTTTTGGCGCGTGAATGGCCGGTAACGGAGTCGCAACTGTCGCTCAAACGGCCCTGAGCAGCAGCCGGCGAATGTCAGAAGATGGCCGAGAAGCGTCGAATACAGTCGAACTCGGAGTCCCCCAACGCTGCCGTTCCACCATCGGTGACAAAGAGCGTCCCGTCTGAATTCTGCATCGCAACAGACTGCACTGTACGTCGGGAATCGGTCTAGAAATCAGGAGCTTACCGCCGGAACTCGTGGTCCACTACGCGAGTTGACAAACTTCATTCGGACGGGGGCGAGTTAACGACATTATTTTGGTGGGAGAGTCAATAAAGTCGTCAACCCAGCGTCCGGATGCCTAGATCGGCGTTCATGTAGACAGATTTGATTTGCTCTGCGGACGCGCGTTGCACCCCACGCTGCGGTGAAAACACGCCGGCCGGCTGCCTGCACCGTGGAGCGACTCCGCCATGCACGGCACTCATGCCGTGCATGAAAACTAATCGATTGTTGGCATCCCGGATCGACGCCGACAATCCGCACCATGCCCCTTCGTTTGCGGTTCGGGCCACTCACCCTCCCAATCGGCACCCCACGATCCATGAACCATTCAGCCACCGTTTCCTCCATCGCCGGGGCCCGCAAGGCCACGGCAGCGCCCTGCCATACCCGCACCTGCGGCGAAGCGCTCGTCGACCTCCTCGAATGCCACGGTGTCGAATCCGTGTTCGGCATTCCCGGCGTGCATACCGTTGAGCTCTATCGCGGCCTCGCCGCATCGTCGATCCGCCACGTGACGCCGCGCCACGAACAGGGGGCCGGCTTCATGGCCGACGGCTATGCACGCGTCACGGGCCGGCCCGGCGTGTGCTTCATCATCACCGGGCCGGGGATGACCAATATCGCGACCGCGATGGCACAGGCCTACGCGGATTCGATCCCGATGCTGGTGATCTCGAGCGTCAACGCGCGACGCGAGCTCGGCAGCGGCGACGGCCGCCTGCACGAACTGCCGTCCCAGCGCGACGTGTTCGCGGGACTCACCGCGTTCTCGCACACGCTGCTCGACGCCGCTGACCTGCCGCAGGTCCTCGCGCGTGCATTCGCGGTCTTCGCCAGCGCGCGGCCGCGGCCCGTACATATCGAGATTCCGCTCGACGTGATCGTGATGCCGGCGCCCGTGCTGTCGGACATCCCGCCCGCGCTGCCTGCGCGGCCCGCGCCGGATGCGAACGCGCTCGCCGCGGCCGCCGACCTGCTCGCGCACGCGCGCCGCCCGCTGATCCTCGCAGGCGGCGGCGCCATCCACGCGGCGTCGGAATTGCGCGAACTCGCCGAACGTCTGCACGCGCCGGTCGCACTGACGATCAACGCGAAGGGGCTGCTGCCGGCCGGACACCCGTTGCTGATCGGCTCGACCCAGTCACTGCCGGCCACCCGTACGGCGATCCGCGATGCCGACGTGGTGCTGGCCGTCGGCACCGAGCTAGGCGAAACCGATTACGACGTCACGTTCGACGGCGGCTTCGCGATCGACGGCCGGCTGATCCGCATCGACATCGACGCGCAACAGCTGATGCGCAACGCCCGCGCCGAAATCGCCATCGCCGGGGATTCGCAGTTGGCGCTCGGCGCGCTGTCGACTCGCCTGCACGAAGCGTCCGCACCGACACCCGACGCCGACTGGGGCGCGCCGCGAGTGGCCGCCGTGCGCGCCGCGATCGCGTCCGCGCATGACGGCGCCGCGCAGTCGCAGGCGCTGCTGATCGACACGATCGTCGCCACCCTGCCCGGCGCGATCATCGCCGGCGATTCGACGAGCCCCGTCTACGTCGGCAATTTCACCCACGACGCACCGGCGCCGCGCAGCTGGTTCAACTCGTCGACCGGCTACGGCACGCTCGGCTACGGGCTGCCCGCCGCGATCGGTGCCAAGCTCGCCGCGCCCGCGCGCCCGGTCGTGTGCCTGATCGGCGACGGCGGCCTGCAGTTCACGTTGCCGGAGCTCGCGAGCGCGGTCGAGGCGCGGCTGCCGGTGATCGTGATCGTCTGGAACAACCGCGGCTACGGCGAGATCCGCAAATACATGGTTGCGCGTGACATCACGCCGGTCGGCGTGGATCCGTATACGCCCGATTTCCAGGCGCTCGCACGCGGCTTCGGCTGCTCGGCGCACACGGCCGCGACACCGGGCGCGCTGGCTGCCGCGCTGCGCGACGCCACGGCACGTACGATCCCGACCGTGATCGAAATCGACGAGGCAACCTGGTTCGGTCAGGTGCAGCGATGAGCACGACACCCGATCTCGCCTTCGATCCGCCGCTGCACACGCGCCACTTCATCGACGGTACCTGGCGTGCGAGCGTCGACAGCGCAACGCTGCCCGTCGTCGATCCGTCGACGGAAGCCGTGCTCGCCAACGTCAGCGCAGGCGGCGAGGCGGACGTCGAGCGCGCCATGCAAGCCGCAGCGTGCGCGTTTCCGAGCTGGAAACGCACGACGGGCGCCACTCGCGCGGCCCTGCTCCGCGCGATCGCGCGCGGCGTCGACGCACGTCGCACGCGGCTCGCCACCCTGCAGTCGCTCAACAACGGCAAGCCGTTCGCCGAAGCCGAAATCGACGTCGCAGACGTGATCGCGACTTTCGACTACTACGCCAGCCTCGCGGATCGTCTCGACACGGACGCCGAAACCGAGATCGCGCTACCCGGCGGCGACCATCGCGCGTGGATCCGGCGCGAACCGGCCGGCGTCGCCGCGCTGATCGTGCCGTGGAATTTCCCGATGGTGACGACGGCATGGAAGCTCGCGCCCGCGCTCGCGGCCGGCTGCACCGTCGTGCTGAAGCCGTCCGAGATCACGCCGCTGCCCGAGCTCGAACTCACCGCGATCGCCGCCGAAGCGGGGCTGCCGCCCGGTGTGCTGAACGTCGTGACCGGCACCGGCCACGACGTCGGCGCCCGGCTGTGCGCGCATCCGCTCGTCGCGAAGGTGTCGTTTACCGGCAGCACGGCGGTGGGCACACAGGTCATGAAGTCGGCCGCGGACACGATCAAGGGCGTCGGCCTCGAACTCGGCGGCAAGTCGTCGATCGTCGTGTTCGACGACGCCGACCTCGATCGGGCCGTCGAACTCGTCGCGGGCGGCGGCCTGTTCAACGCCGGGCAGATGTGTTCGGCAACCTCGCGCGTACTCGTCGCCGCGCCGCTTGCCGACGACCTGATCGCACGCCTCGCGCGGCGAATCGACGCGACCGTCGTCGGTCCGCCGTTCGCCCCCGGCGTGCAGATGGGCCCGCTGACGAATCGCGCGCAATACGAACGCGTGAAGCGCCACATCGCGCAAGGCGAGGCCGACGGCGCGCGGCTTGTGACGGGCGGCAATGCGCTCGGCGGCCCCGGTTACTTCATCCGGCCCGCGCTGTTCGCCGACGTGCCAGCCGGCAGCGCGCTATGGTGTGAAGAAATATTCGGGCCGGTGCTGTGCGTCCGCGCATTCGACACCGAGGACGATGCGATCGCGGCCGCCAACGATACCGAATACGGGCTCGTCGCAACCGTCGTCACGCACGACGCGGCACGCGGCAAGCGGGTCGCCGACGCGCTCGAGGCAGGCGTCGTGTGGATCAACACGCCGCAGCTGATCTATCCGCAAACCTCATGGGGCGGCTACAAGCGCAGCAGCATCGGACGCGAGCTCGGCCCGTTCGGGCTGGCCGCGTTCCAGGAAATCAAGCAGGTCATGATGCCGGCCGGCTGAGGCCGCCAGCCCATGCGTTTATGTCATGCGGCGCATGCGGATATTTCGTTTGTTGCGGAAATTTGACCTCCCTACAGTTCATCCACCCCCCCGCGCCGCAGTTCGGCGACCGGCATCGGACCACACGGCATCGTTCATCAGGAGACGGCCATGCAACACTTCAAGGCGGGAAGAAGGCAGGTGATCAAAACCCTCGGCACGGCGCTCGCTGCATCCGCCCTTCCGATGCCATTCATCAGTACTGCGAAGGCACAGTCGAGCAGCTTCGCGGGCAAGACGCTGCGCCTGCTCACATGGTCCGACGATACCGGCGCGGCCGCGCTGCGCAACATCGCGGAAAGCTTCAGCAAGCAGACCGGCGCACGGGTGATCGCCGATCGCGCGGACGGCACGTCGGGGATGGTCGCAAAGGTCAAGGCCGCGGGCGAGCGGCCGACCTACGACGTCATCACGCTCGCCGGCGTCGGCGCGGCCGGCCTCGCGGACGCCGGCCTGCTCGCGAAGCCGGACCTGAACCGGCTGCCGAACCTGAAGGACGTCGCGCCGCAATATCGCACGGGCGCGAACGGCTTCGGCATCGGCTACCTGCTGTGGTCGGACGGGCTGATCTACAACACGGCGACCGTGAAGAGCGCCCCGTCGAGCTACGAGGCCCTGTGGGATCCGAAGTATGCGGGCCGCCTGTTCCTGCCGCCGCCCGAGTGGGCCGAAGCGGTCGACCTCGCGATCATCGCGGCGAAGCTGGCCGGCGGTTCGCAGCAGAACATCGATCCGGGATTCAGGAAGCTCGCGCAATTGAAGGACCGCGTGATGACCCTCGGCGAAAACCCGAACCAGATCGCCGACCTGTTCCGCACGGGCTCGCTCGACATCGGCGGCATCTATTCGCCCGCGTTCTTCCCCGACCAGATCCGCAAGCCCGACTACAAGATGGGCGTGACGTACGGGATGAAGGAAGGCTTCGCGACGCAGCTGATGTTCACCGTGATTCCAAAGGCGCACCCGGGCGACCTCGACCTGATCCATGCGTTCATCAACCATTCGCTCGACGCGGGCGTACAGGGCCGGATGGCGGCCGACGTCCTGAACGGCCCCGTCAACGGCAAGGCCGTGATTCCCGCGGCAAGCCGCGCGTTCGTGCCGTCGCCGCAGCAGATCGCGGAGAAAGCCGTGCTGCATGACGACAAGGCGCTCGCGGCCGTCCAGCCGGCCTGGATCAAGCGCTACACCGGCCTCTTCTCGGCGTAGCGGCATGGCCTCCCTGTCCTCCCCCCACGACGCAGGGCCGGCCGTCGCCGGCGCGGCCGGCGCGGGCACCGATGCGCCTGCGCTGCCGGGCGTGCCGCCCTGGCTGCTGCTCGCGCCGATCCTCGCGTTCCTCGCAGTGCTCGCCGCCGCGACGCTCACGGTGCTGCGCATGAGCGTCGGCGTGTCCGGCGACGAATGGCGGACCTTCACGCTGCAGAACTACGTCGATCTTGCGGACCCGTACTTCACGAAGTCGCTGTGGCTTACGCTGCGCCTCGCGTTCCAGAGCATGGTGTGCGCGGTGCTGCTCGCGATCCCGGTGGCGCTCGCGATGGCGCGCACCGAATCGCGGCTCGCGCGCCGGCTGCTGCTCGCCGGCGTGCTGCTGCCGCTGCTCGTGAACCTGCTGCTGCAAGGCTATGGCTGGCTCGTGATGCTCGGCCCGGCCGGGCTGCTCAACCGCGCGCTGCTGGCCCCCGGCGTGATCGAGCGGCCGCTGCAGCTGCTGTACCGCGAGCACGGCGTGCTGCTCGGACTGATCCAGACCGCGTTCCCGCTCGCCGTGCTGCCGCTGTCGAGCGCGCTGCGCGCGGTGTCCCGCGCGTACGACGAAGCCGCCGCGACGCTCGGCGCGAGCCGATGGCAGACGCTGCGGCACGTGACATTGCCGCTCGCGATGCCCGGCCTCGTCTCCGGCGCGCTGCTCGTGTTCGCGTACAACGCCAGCGCGTTCGCGGTGCCGCTGCTGCTCGGCGGCCGGCGCGTACCGATGCTCGCGGTGCTCGTGCACGACCAGGTCGCACCGCTGCTCAACTGGCCCGCCGCCTCGGCATCCGGCGTGGTGCTGATGGGCGCGACCCTCGTCGTGATGGCGGTATCGCAGCGCCTCGTGCGCACCCTGCAACGCGCCGACGAGGTGAACCGATGAATGCCCTGCTCCTGCGCGTGCCCATGCCCGGCCGCCTCGGACGCGTGACCGGCGTGCTCGCGACGGTCGTGCTGTTCGCCGCCGCGCTGCCGATCCTGACGATGATCACGATGTCGTTCGGCGCATCGGGCACGCTCGAATTCCCGCCGCGCGAATTCGGCCTGCACTGGTATCGCACTGCATGGCAGACGTTCGTGTCGTCCGATGCGGGCAGCGCGCAATCGATGGGCACCGCGCTGACGACGAGCCTCGTCGTCGCGGTCGCGACGATGCTGATCGCGACCGCCGTGTCGGTACCCGCGGCTTACGCGCTGTCCCGCTATCGCTTCCGCGGCAAGTCGCTCGTCGAGCAGCTCGTCGCCTTGCCGATCGTCTATCCGCTCGTGATGCTCGGCCTCGCGCTGCTGATCGTGTTCAACGCGCTGCCGGTCGAACTCGGCATCGTGCGCCTCGTCGTCGCGCACGTGATCCTGACGCTGCCGTTCACGGTGAAGAACTGCGCGGCGTCGGTCGCGTCGATCGACCCCGACTTCGAGGAAGCCGCGTGCCTGATGGGCGCAAGTCCGCGCCGCGCGCTCGTCGACGTCGTGCTGCCGCTGATGCGGCCCGGCATCCTCGCCGGGATGCTGTTCGCGTTCATCGTGTCGTTCAACGAATTCACGGTGACGTTCTTCCTGTACAGCATCGACACGATGACCCTGCCGGTCTGGCTCTACAGCCGCACCGTTTCGTCGCTCGACCCGACCGTGTTCTGCTTCGCCGTGTTCACGGTCGTGATCGACTTCGCGCTGATCTGGATGCTCGAAAAACTCGTCGGCGACAAGGGTGTCGCGCTCTGACGCGCGCCGCCTCGCCCTCGCCCGTGCAAGGAACCCTCATGACCCAGCTCATCCTCCAGAACGTGACGAAGCGCTTCCATCAGGCGTATGCGGTCGATCACGTCGATCTGTCGGTACCCGACGGCAAGCTCGTCTGCTTTCTCGGCCCGTCCGGCTGCGGCAAGACCACGCTGATGCGCATCATCGCCGGTCTCGAAACGCCGACCGCCGGCACGCTGACGTTCGCCGGCCGCGACCTCACGCACGTGCCCGCCAACCGGCGCGACTTCGGCATGGTGTTCCAGTCGCTCGCGCTGTTTCCGCACATGACGGTCGCGCAGAACATCGCGTATCCGCTGCGGCTGCGCAAGACGGCCAAGGACGCGCAGGCGCGGCGCGTCGCCGAGCTGATGGAGCTGATTCAGCTTCCGCACATGGCCGACCGGCTGGTCACGCAGCTGTCGGGCGGGCAGCGCCAGCGCGTCGCGATTGCGCGCGCGATTGCGTCGTCGCCGCGCCTGCTGCTGCTCGACGAGCCGTTGTCGGCACTCGATGCGAAGCTGCGCGAGGCGATGCAGGTCGAGATCCGGCTGCTCCAGCAACGGCTCGGCATCACGACGATCATGGTCACGCACGACCAGCGCGAAGCGATGACGATGGCCGACGAGATCGTCGTGATGGAGAAAGGCCGGATCCAGCAGGTCGGCCGGCCGCTCGACATCTATCGCGATCCGGTCAACGAATTCGTCGCCGACTTCATCGGCCTCGGCAACATCCTGCCGGTCGCGTGCGGCGGCGACGACGCGATCATCCTGCCGGGCGGGCAGCGTCTCGCGATCCGGCGCGCGCCGGACACGCCATGCGCGGCCGACGCCGTGCGCCTGCTGATTCGTCCAGAGGACATCTGCGTGCGCCCGGGCCAGCCGGCCGCGACGCCGAATACGTTGGCCGGCACGATCACGTTCGTGCGCGACGTCGGCGCGTCGATCGAAGCGACGATCGACTGCCGGGGCTTCACGCTGACGGCCGCGACGACGCCGCGCGAAACGCCCGATCTCCACGTCGGCATGCCGGTACTCGCGGAACTACCCGCCCACGCATGCAAGCTCATCGCCGCCCGCGGCGCCTGATGTCTGTTCCCTTCTCCAGCGCAGCAACGAGGATCTCACCATGACCGCAACGCCCCAAGCCACCCGCCACGTGCAGCGCCTGCTCGCCCGTACCGCCCTCCTCTGCGCCTGTGCCGGCACCGCGGCCCTTGCCGCGTTCGCGCCGCTCGCGCACGCCGACGCACTCGACACGATCGCGAAATCGGGCGTCGTGCGCATCGGCGTGTTCGAGGACTACCCGCCGTTCGGCTCGATCGGCCCCGACATGAAGCCGCAAGGCTATGACATCGACATGGCAAACCTGATCGGCAAGGCGCTCAACGCCAAAGTCGAACTCGTGCAGGTCACCGGCGACAACCGGATGGCCTATCTCGCCGACCGCAAGGCCGACATGCTGCTGTCGGTCGGACAGACGCCGGAACGCGCGAAGGTGATCGACTTCTCGAACGCGTATGCCCCGTACTATCTCGCGGTGTTCGGCCCGAAGTCGCTGGCCGTGAAGGGCAACGCCGATCTCGCCGGCAAATCGGTCGCGGTCGCGCGCGGCACGCTCGAGGACCTGAGCGTCAGCAAGATCGCGCCGCCGAGCGCGACGATCAAGCGCTTCGACGATCCGAACGGCGCGATCGCCGCGTTCCTGTCGGGACAGGCGCAACTGCTCGTCGTCGGCAACGACGTCGGCGCGACGATCATCGCGCGCCATCCGCCGATCGATCCGGAGCAGAAGTTCTCGCTGTTCAGCTCGCCCGATCACGTCGGCCTGAACAAGAACGAGCCGCGCCTGATGCAGAAGGTCAACGACGCGATCGCCGGTGCAAAGAAGAGCGGCACACTGAATATGTTGTCGCAGAAGTGGCTGCACGCGGCACTGCCGGCCGACCTGTGATGCGCACCGCCCCCGCCCCGCATTCACGACGAAAGGCATCGCGATGACCTACGTGTTCGACTTCAGCGACTTCGGCCTGTACGCCGGCATGCTCGCGCGCGGCATCGGCGTGACGCTCGGCCTCACCGCGGCCGCCACCGTGCTGGGCGGCCTGATCGGCACCGCCGGTGCGTGGATCGCGCTCGCCGGGCCGCGGTGGGCGCGCGCGCTCGTCGCGGCCTACGTCGAGCTGATCCGCAATACGCCGTTCCTGGTCCAGCTGTTCTTCATCTTCTTCGGGCTGCCCGGGATCGGCGTGCACATCGACGAAGCACAGGCGGCCGTGCTGGCGATGACGGTCAACCTCGGCGCGTACGCGGTCGAGATCCTGCGCGCCGGCATCGAATCGGTGCCGCACGGGCAAGTGCAGGCCGCGCGCGCGCTCGGGCTGCACGGCCGGCAGGTGTTCGGTCACGTCGTGCTGCCGCAGGCGCTCGCGAACGTGTACCCCGCGCTGCTCGGGCAGGTGCTGATCGTGATGCTCGGCTCGGCCGTCGTGTCGCAGATCTCGGTGCCCGACCTGACCTACGCGGCCAACTTCATCCAGTCGCGCAATTTCCGTGCGTTCGAGATCTACATCGTCGTGACCGCGATCTACCTGCTGCTGTCGATCGCGCTGCGCATGCTGCTCAATCGCGTCGGCCGGCGGCTGTTCTCGGGCCGCACCCAGCGCGGCGCGGCAGCCATACCGCGACGCGCCCGGTTTGCGCGCTTCACAGGGCGCGCCCGCTCTCCTGACACCCGCTTTCCCACGGAGCGTGCACGATGATCGAATTCACCTTCCAGGATATTGCGTGGAACCTGCTGCTCGCCGCGCGCTGGACCGTGCTGCTGTCGCTGATCACGTTCGTCGGCGGCAGCGTCGCGGGGTTCGCGCTGCTGGCGATGCGCATCTCGGCGTCGGCCGCGCTGCGCCGCTTCGTGATCCTGTACGTCGAAGTGTTCCAGGGCACGCCGTTGCTGATGCAGCTGTTTCTCGGCTTCTTCGGCCTGCCGCTCGTCGGCATCGACGTGACGCCATGGGTCGCCGCGTCGGTCGTGCTGACGCTGAACGCAAGCGCCTATCTGGCCGACATCTGGCGCGGCTGCGTCGACGCGGTACCGCGCGGCCAGTGGAACGCGGCGGCCAGCCTCGGCATGACGTGGACCCAGCAATTGCGCTACGTGGTGTGGCCGCAGGCGTGGAAGATCGCGCTGCCGCCAACCGTCGGCTTCCTCGTGCAGGCGGTAAAGAGCACCGCGCTGACGTCGATCATCGGGCTGACCGAACTGACCAAGACGGGCAACATGATCACCAACGCGGTATTCAAGCCGTTTCCGATCTACGCGATGGTCGCGCTACTCTACTTCGCGATGTGCTTTCCGCTGACGTGGTACGCCCGCGCGCTCGAACGCCGCTATCGCGTCGCGAAGGCACGCTGAACCGGCGCCACGCGCGCCTCATTACGATCCAGGACCCTTCATGATTTCCATCAGCAACGTTTCGAAGTGGTACGGCCAGTTTCAGGTCCTCACCGACTGCACGACCGAGGTGAAGAAAGGCGAGGTGGTCGTCGTGTGCGGTCCGTCGGGCTCGGGCAAGTCGACGCTGATCAAGACCGTAAACGGCCTCGAGCCGTTCCAGCAGGGCGAGATCCTCGTGAACGCCCAGTCGGTCGGCGACAGGAAGACGAACCTGTCGAAGCTGCGCTCGAAGGTCGGGATGGTGTTCCAGCATTTCGAGCTGTTCCCGCACCTGTCGATCACCGAGAACCTGACGCTCGCACAGGTCAAGGTGCTCGGCCGCGGCAAGGACGAGGCGAACGACAAGGGCATGAAGCTGCTCGACCGCGTCGGCCTGAAGGCGCATGCGCACAAGTTCCCGGGTCAGCTGTCGGGCGGCCAGCAGCAGCGGGTCGCGATCGCGCGCGCGCTGTCGATGGATCCGGTCGCGATGCTGTTCGACGAACCGACGTCCGCGCTCGATCCCGAGATGATCAACGAAGTGCTCGACGTGATGGTCGAACTCGCGCAGGAAGGGATGACGATGATGGTCGTCACGCACGAGATGGGCTTCGCGAAGAAGGTGGCCCATCGCGTGATCTTCATGGACAAGGGCGCGATCGTCGAGGACGACCGCAAGGACGATTTCTTCTCGAATCCGAAATCGGAGCGTGCGAAGGACTTCCTCGCGAAGATCCTGCACTGAGCGATGCCGCGGTGCGCCGTCACGCGCCCGTTCCACCCCGACTCTCCCGATGAAACGACTTCCTTCCCTCAACGCGCTGCAGATCTTCGACATCGTTGCCCGTCACGGCAGCTTCACGCGCGCCGCCGAGCATCTGTGCCTGACCCAGGGCGCCGTGAGCCGGCAAATCCTCGCGCTCGAGAGCTTCTATCAGTTTGCGTTGTTCAAGCGCACGCCCAAGGGGCTGACGCTGACGGCCGAAGGCGAACTCCTGTTGCCGACGGTGCGCGAAAGCTTTGCGCGCATCGAGGAGGTATCGATGCGCCTCTCGCGCAGGCGCACCGAACTCGCGCTGAAGGTGCCGACCTGCATGATGCAGTGGATGCTCCCGCGCATCATGCGGTTCCAGGCCGAGCATCCCGAGTTGCAGGTGCAGATCACCACCACCTGGGATCATCAGATCGACTTCCGCATGGAGCCGTTCGACGCCGCGGTGATCTACGCGGCCGGCGCCGGCCCCGACATGCATGCGATCCCGTTGTTCGAAGAACGGCTCACGCCGGTCTGCGCGCCGAACCTGCCGGACCGGCAGCCGCTCGCGACACTCGACGACCTGGCCGGTCATACGCTGCTGCATCCGACTCGCGATCATCGGGACTGGAAGCGGTGGCTCGACCATGCGGGCGCACCGCACGTCGACTCGACGCGCGGCTTGAGCTTCGAAACGCTGGATCTCGCGACGCACGCGGCGATCGACGGCTACGGCGTCGCGATCGGCGACAGGACGCTCGCGGACGAAAGCGTGGCGGCACACCGGCTGGTGATGCCGTTCGACTTCTCGTTGCCGACGGGGATGGGCTACTACTTCGTGTATCCGGACGGGGCCGAACAGCAGGAGAAGATCCAGCTGTTCGGCGGCTGGTTCGCGGACGAACGCGAGGGCGCGTCGGGCGGCGCGCCTGCCAGCCTTGAAACTTCGACGCCCCGCACTGCCTGACACATCGTGCCCCATCGGGGCAAAAACTGAGGTCAGACGGAATTCGTGGAGGCCAACGGGTTAAGCAGCGATCTGATTCAGATAGAAACGCTGCGTAAACGCGACAGGCGATTGGTCGTTCAGACGCGCCTGCGTGCGCTGTCGGTTGTAGAAGATTTCGATGTATTCGCTGATCGCCAGGCGCACCTGCTCGCGCGTGGCGAAGCGTTGATGATAGACCGGTTCATTCTTCAGCGTTCCCCAGAAGGATTCGATCGTTCCTTATCGCGCTGGCACGTCCATCCCCGACGTTAGGATCTGCATGTGACGCCCAATGTCGGTTCTGGGGTGACGCAAAAGGCACTGAACGACCCGTTCCGGCCGCTCGACGCTCTCCGGAGCGGACATCATCGGTGTGTCGGCATGCCACGACGAACGTACGTTGAATGAACACGTCCGTGATCTATGGGCGGATCAGAGTGTCACCTTGGAAAAGGCGATAGGGAGCCGACTCGAGGTTCATGCGCTCGGGGATCGGTAGTCCGTTTCCGCAGTAGTCGATCTCAACGTAGCTCAAATGACCCGAATCATCGGCGAACAAAAGAATTTCAAGCGATCGTGACTCGTCGGGTTCGCTAAGGTCCCGAAAGTCAGCTTCAAACACCAGACCGTGACCATGTCCGCTCGTAGATATTCTAGGCACGCCATCGGGCGCAGCCATTGATAGCGCGAAACTGTTGCACCCGCACTGACAAAGCTCGCCGATTTCACCATTCGCGAATTGCGCCGCGAGCGCTTCGCGATCCGGAAACTGGCAGCGTTCGAGGATGAACGCAATCCAGTAAGCTACGCGGTTTAGGTCATTTCGCATGTTGCGCCTAGACGGATGCAGAGCGAATCTCGGTTCGCGAGTGCGTTGATTGTCGATGATCTACGCGATGGTGTCGACCGGCCGCTCATGGCCGAATACTGCCCAATTAGCCGTCAATTCATGAAGCAGTCGATCAAAAAAAACCTCCCCCGAAGTTGGCACCGATCGCGGTCGAGTTCTGCGTTCGCAGAACTGGTCACACACCAAGGCTCACCGGCGCAGCCCGAACACGCCGTGCCAGAGAGCGCTGAAAAAGTCCGTCTGCGCGTGTTCGCCACTCCTTCGCGCGTCGGTCTTTGACGCCTGCGCCGATGCCGCCTGTGTCGCCCTCTCGTCGCATTGCGGCATCTGCTCATCACGCTCCCCGTCCGGCGATGCGCCCGGCTGGCGCGACGCATGCAACTCGACCACGCTGCCGGCAATGCGCTCGGCGAGTTGAACATCGCAATCACGGCCGAGCAGAACACCGAACACGACGTCGCGGTTGTGCCCTTGCTCGGCGAAGCGCATCGCCCATGCCACGAACTGCGCATATTCCGCTTCGCGCTCCGCGTTCAAGCGCTCCTCTTCTTCGCGAAGCCGTGCGTGTCGGAGCATTTCCTCTGCGTAAGTGGTGTCATAGACGCGGCGCAGCTCCGGGTCCGAGAGAATCGCGTATGCCTCCTTGATCTCCTGAAATTGCGCATGCGCGTCCGCTTCGCACCCGACGTTGCGGTCGGGATGCGCTTTCATCGCCGCCTTTCGGTAGCCTCGCTTGATTTCCTCGTTGGTCGCGTTCTCGCACACACCGAGCAATTCATACATTGTCGTCATTGCGCGTCGGGATGAAAGTCGGATCGCGTTGATCGTAGCATGTCGCCGCAGCGCCAATCCGTCGGGTCGAGAATTCACCGCGTTCTGACACCCTGAGTGCAGGTCAGGAGCGCTTTGGCAGATGACGGAATCTGAATCATTCTCATCGGAACGGCCGTTTGCCGACTGGAGCGGTCGCTCGAGTGTCCGAATGTGCATGCAGGCGAACGGCGCTTCATGGCCGAATGCCGACCGCTGCCCGCTCCACCCATAACCCCCAAAGAACAAAAAAAGCCCGGCAAAGCCGGGCCAATCAGATTGAGACACAAGGAGAATCCCGCCCACCCCACACCGGGCGGTCACGCCGCGCTACACGACGTTCTTCTCGACGATCGGCCGGTTTTCGAGCACGCGCTCCCAGCCGAGCGACGACAGGTCGAGCGATTCATACCGCCCGCCCAGAATCAGTTCACTTACCCCACGCCCGGTCGCGGGCCCCTGCTGCAGCCCGTGCCCGCTATAGCCGTTCGCGAACACGACGTTATCCAGCTCGGGGTGATACCCGATGATCGCGTTGTGATCGAACACGTTGTACTCGTAGTACCCGGACCAGCAGTTCTCCACGCGCAGCGCTTCGAACGCCGGCACGCGATTCGCGAGCGTCGGCCAGATCACCTCGTCGAACAGGTCGTGATCGACCTCGTCGAGCGGCAGATCGTCGGGATCGCGATCCGGGCTCGG
>Ga0207667_10003561_pt1 | contig 19247 bp, 16 predicted proteins | sample KBSCornC52_FD_184301 | JGI IMG/M metagenome (GOLD analysis project Ga0207667, IMG submission 184301) | Corn rhizosphere microbial communities from Kellogg Biological Station, Michigan, USA - KBS Corn C5-2 (SPAdes) (version 2) | ecosystem: Host-associated > Plants > Roots > Rhizosphere > Soil ...
GGCACACGCGGACAATCGCCTCCAGCCCCGTTGTGATGTCCACGACCGATTCGTCGGTCCGCGGCAGGGCGGCGACGTTGTTCGTCCCGGCCAGCACCACGATGACCTTCGGGTTGACGCCGTCCAGCTCGCCGTTCTCGAGCCGCCAGAGGATGTTCTCGATCCGGTCTGCTCCCCATCCGAAATCCGCCGCGTTCCAGCCATGGAAGTTCTGGCGCCAGTTGGCGAGCATCTCCGAATACCGCGGGTCGGTGGCGCCCCATCGGCGCGCGATGGAATCGCCGACGAAGTAGACGTCGATTCGACCCTTCTTCGCCTTCTCAAGCAGCTGCTGGTGCGCGAGCATCGAGTTCGCGTCGGTCCGGGGGCTGGGCGTCGCGGAGGATGACGGCGGCGTCGGAGCAACGCGGCGCTTCGGCAGCGGCGGCGCCTTGATGTAGTTCCCCACCCACTCGAAGAACGCCGGCCAGTTGGGCGTCACGTCGTGGCCTCCTTCGTGCTGACGCCAGGCAAGCTCCCCTCCGATGAGCTGCTTCAGGGGCGGCATGGGGTCCGTGAGGTAGTCGCCCGGCGTGCCGAGATCGCGCTTGCCGAGCAGCCTGTATACGGGTCCGGCGAGGACCGCGGCCATGAAGCTGCCGTGCGCGTCCACCCACTTCGCGTCGCCGTTCTCGACGGTTCCGTAGCTGATGAAGCAGGGCCGCGGCGCGCAGAGCGCGATCAGCTCGTGCGAATCGACCGGCAGATCGGCGGCCGTCTTCGGCGGGTCCGAGGCGCCGTACTTGATGAAGTTGCCCGCCATCCAGTAGTATTCGCCGCCGGCCAGGTTCTCCACCGCCTCCCCGAAGATGTGCCTGTGCAGCTTGACACCACCCTCGCCGGACGAGCCGATGAGCCCGACGGCGATTCGCGGCTCGAACGCCTCCGTGACGATGGCCGCCTTGCCGTAGCGCGAGAGGCCCTCGATTCCAATCTTCCTGGGATCGACCTTCGACTCGGGGTGCTGCTCAAAGTAGTCGATCAGCCGGCTGACGCCCCACTGCCACGCACGCAGCGCCCCCCAGTCGTCCGGCTTGCGGGGCCGCCCCTGGTTGGTCAGACCGATGATTCCGGTCGTGAGGCGGTTGTTGTCGGGCTGGATGGAGTTCGGCACAATCGTGCCGTAGCCCCATCCCTTCGCGATGGCCTGCTCCGTCCACGAGGGGCCGGCGGTGCGGCGCCCGAATCCGGGTCCGCCGAATCCAAACTCGATCATGGTCGGGACCGGCTTGCGCCCATCGGCGGGGACCGTGAAGTTGGCCTGAATGTTCACCGTGAGCCGCGGATATGCGGAGTTCTCGACGTGCCCCACGAGCGTTCGGGTGATGGTCGGGATGCCGGCCGATTCGCCGTTGGTCGTGGCGGTCACCTCCCATGTGACCTTCGGCACATTCGGCGGGATGCGCCCGTAGACCTCGCGCTCGAAATTCTCCAGAATCTCCGTCCGGCGCTTCGGCCACTGGCTCGCGCGCGTCACCTTCCTGCCATCTCTCATGCGAAGCACGTCCGGCATGCTCTCCTTGTACGGGTTCGCCTTCGCCTCATCGAACGTCGACTGGTCGTTCGGGTTCGGCCCGCGGCGGAGCGCCTTCACGCCGAGCTGGTCCATCATATTCTGGTGGTCGTCATAGCCGGATGGAGCGGTCTGACAATGGGCGGACCCGGCGGCCACCGCTGCGGCGACAATAGTCAGTGCAACGTACCGGCCGGGGAATCGGATGTCCCTGCAGCAGCGGATGGAAGCATTCATATTAACCTCGAAGATGTGAATCGTGCTGATTGTGCGGGGGAGCTGCGATTGGCGTTGCGCCACTCTTCGCCGCCCGGTAACGGGAATCCTCATCTGGTCATGCTCGCCTTAACGGAAATCGAGGGACCCGTCAGCTTTTCTGCGAAGAGTTCGCGTCCTCATCGGGGTCCTCCAGGTGAAAGCGGTGGAGCGAGCGATGAACTATGGGCGCGAAGAGGATTCCCGCCACGGCGAGGACAACCAGGCCGGAGTAGAGCGCGTAGAAAGAGGCGAAGAGCTTGCCGCCGGTCGTGTGGAGCGTATCCACGGGACCCATGCCGCCGAGAATCATAGACGCGTTCAGGAGCGCGTCGATCCACCGAAGGCCCTCGAGAAAATGATAGCCGAGCACGCCGATGGCGAGCGACACGGCGAGGATTCCGACCGAGGCCATCGCGTGGCGGCGAACCCGCTCCATGAACTCCGCGCGAGGAAGCAGCGGCTGCAGGCGACTCTCGTACAATTGTGCTCCCGGTCCTGTTTAATTCCGCCCGGACTTCAAGCCTGATTGCGATGCCGCGGTCGGTGACAGCCTGAGGGGACCTCCACCGACTGCGGCGGCTCACACGCGGACCAGTTGCAGGCGCGGCTGCACGTTGGCCTCGATTTACTTCCGGGTGTATCGAGACGTTATGAACTCCTGCCACTCCCCGCGCTCATTCTGCCCGTAATGAGTCAGCGTAAAGTGGTTGTCGTCAATGATCTCGAAGACGTCGCGGTAGCTGGCCTTCTCTCCGTCCCGCTGCATGTCCGGACCCTCGCCGGTAAGTGTCAGGACGCGGCCATCGTCGCTCACCTGGCCCGCCTTCGTCCAGAGGTGAGACGAGACCGAGGCGACCCAGAAAGAGCGATACTCCCTGAACGAGACGTCGTAGCCGATCCCGGCGTAATACGTCATTCGCCCTCCGCCGGGCATCGTATCCTCTCCCTCCGCGAATGCCCAGAGGCCGCCGAGGCTCTTGATCGACTCACTGCCCTGCCCATGCTGCTTCGGCTGATCCGGCCCCATCGACATTTCGGACTCGGTGCGCCATTCGCCGACCAGCTTCTGAAGCCACTCGTGCTCGCGGATTGGCCGGGTCCCCATCTCGACGGGTTCCGCGGTCTGTGTGCTCATCTTTAGCTCCTTGTTTGCGGTGTTCGGTGGATTCTCCGCTCTGATATCTGGTCGAATCTTACGAACCAAAATCGACAGAGTTGCCCAAAATGTTCTGCCTGGATTGCGCAGGCCGCCACCATCGTCCGCGCCAACCGCAACGAACCGCGGTTCCGCAGGGATCCTATTTTGACGTGCAATTTGCCGTAAAGCGAAAAGCAGATCCGAATGCCGTCGAGGGACAGTTCCGCCCGATCAGGAACGACGACATCACGGCGATCGCAGATTGCCTCCGCGGGGTTGCTGGCAAGATTGCACTTGCTCGCACACCATTTGCCTTCTTCCCCGATGTGGCTGACCGGTTTAGCACGATTGCCTTTCAATTTACGGAGAATGATGCGTAACTGAAAAGCATTGGCCTTACGCCGCGGCCCTTCCGTCCGGCGCGGGGCTGGCGCGCACGAGCTCCATCCACTTCTCGATCAGCAGCTCCCCGGTCATCTCGCCCAGCGAGGTTCGCGATACGTACTCGTAGCGGGGGAAGCTGTGGAAATCTACCTTTGTCAGGATGTAGCCGAACGCGTCGTTCGTGAGGCCGAAGAGCAGGTTGTGCTCCCCGCGCATCTTCCGCTTCACGTAGAATCCGATGTTCGGCAGCGCCTCGCCGGGAATGGTCAGAATCTGCGCATTGCCGAGATTCACCAGGTTAACACGTGCCTGGACATTCCAGTCGGCGGTGTGCGGATACTTGAGCGGCGAGCCGGCGATTACCATGCGCAGCTCCGGCGACTGCACCGGCAGCGATACCAGGGCGCTGCGGCAGACCAGCCCCGGATCGGGCTGGACGATCGCTTCGCCAATGATCCGTATCGCCTCGTCCGCCATCGTGTGCCCGATTCGGAGGCACTCCTCCCACGTGCGACTGTCGTCCCAGTAGGCGCGCGCGGGGTCCCTCGGCTTGTCGTAATTCCGGTTGTCCGCGGTCACCATTCCGCCCTGCGCGCCGTTCATGAAGATCGCCATCCCGCCGGCCCGCTCCTCCACGCGGTCATAGAGCGGCCCGCAGAGATCCGGGCTGAGGATTCCCACCGAATTTCCGAGCACCTCCGGGTGAATCGCGTAATTCACGAGCGTCGCGATTGTCTTCCCGTCCGGTGTCAGCGCCTGAATCACGCGATTCACCCGGAGGTGCTCGGAAGGCGCGTAGTAGTTGTACGCGATCTTGCCGTGCGCCTCGCTGGTCGCGACCTTCAATCGGGCGGGCCGGGCGGAATCGATGGCCTCGTTCACCGCCTCCGCCGCCAGGCTGACTACGTGAGCCATGTATTTGAGGTCGCCCGTGTGACCGCCCTTTCCATCCGGGAACGCATAGCAGTCCGGCGCGCTGTGCGTGTGCGTCGAGCCGATCAGGATGTTCTCAGCCGGAATACGACTCACCTTCGCCCGCACCATGTCGCCCAGAACCGATGGAAACCCGATCAGGTCCAGGCTGACAACCGCCACGGACGTGTCGCCTCGCTTGAGATAGAGGGCGCGCGCAGTAATGTCGCCTTTCTTCTCGCGGACGGGATTCGGGATGCCCAGGCCGCCGGAAACCGGCAGCAGCGGGTCCGGCGTGATGATCCGCTTTGCCGCGCCCACCGACAACCCGTCGGGCCGCCTGGGAGCCCCGGATACGGAAGCGCCGAGAGTGAGTGCGGCGCCGGCGCTTGCGGTGCGCTGCACCAGCTCGCGGCGCGTAAGCGAAGACCTGCCTGACGATTGCGGCATGGATGACCTCCAGGGAATCGAGAAGGAAGTATGATGTCGTTCTTTCGGCTCGATAGGCCATCAATCCTGCGCCGAATGCTCCGCGGCAGGCAGACGGGCAATGGCCAATGCATGGAAATGATTCTCGCCGGTTGTCACTTTCCGTTCATTTCTGCCGTCTGAAGTGCTGTACACGCGTTGATTTAACCTCGCGGGACAGTCCCGGTCGCTCCGCTTGCTTGACTTTCACGGCCGGCTGGCCTATAATCCGAGTGACCAGCACGGCACGATGGGAACTTTTCGGACTGCCTGTCTGCAATCTCGTCCTGCCCACCAACACATGCGTAAAAGCCTCCTGCCCAAACTTAGGCGTCGTCGGAAACGATTTTCCTCCCCGCGGACCGACCGGCGTCCCTGGCTGAGACTGGAACCGGCCCGACTGCTCCTCACGGTCGGCTCCGTCGCCATCCTCTCCGTGCTGATGTCTATCCACTTCCTCCCGGATCGCCTCTCGCTGAACGTCGGTGACCGCAGCCCCATCGAGGTCAGGGCGGCCCGCAGCGTCGCATACGTCGATTCGGACGCCACCATCCGCCGGCAGGAAGACGCGGCCCGATCCATTCCCAACAGCTACGATTCGGATCGCACGGCGCTCGCCCAGTCGACCCGCTATGTCGCCGATCTTTTCGACACCGTGCGCCGCATTCGCTCGACCCCTCCACCGGCGCGGGCTGCGCAAAAGCTTCAATCCCTTCGCGGTGAGCTGGGAGCCGTGTTCACCGAGCCGCAGCTCAAGGCGCTCCTCATGCTCCCGTCTGCCGCGCTGGACCGGGTGCAGGACGCGACGACGCGGCTCGTCGAGACAGCGATGTCTCAGCCCATCCGGGCCGGTACTGGTGACCTTGCGGCCGCTCGAAGCGGATTCGACGACGACGTAAAGCGCGAGATTGGCGCGGCCTCGGAGGCGGAGATTGCGCGAGCAGTCGGCGCGAAGGCTCTCCGCCCGAACCAGCTCGTGAACGTGCGCCGCACGCGGGCGCTGCGTGACGCGCGGATTCGCGAGGTGAAACCGGTTGTCGGGCAGGTGCGCGCCGGTGAGATAGTCCTTCGGCAGGGAGAGGTGTTTACCCAGCTTCACCAGGACAAGGCGACCTCCCTCGGCCTCATCAGCCCCTCCCTCGACGTGGTGACGGCTGCCTCCGTCGTCGGGCTCTCGGCCGGAATGGTGCTCATCGTTACGCTCTTCGTGCGGCGAACCCGCCCGGAGATCTTTGCCGATACGAAGCGGCTGACCCTCCTCGCAACCATCATCCTCTTCTCCGTGCTCGGATTGAAGGTCTTCGGACAGGTGCTCGGCCTGCCGCTCTCGCTGGTGCAGTTCGGCTATCTCGGCATGATGATGGTGGTTGCCGCGGGCATGATGATCTCGGTCATGCTCAGCACCTCCATCGCGGTCCTCGTCACGGCCCTGCTTTCGGTGCTGACGGGGCTAATCATGAATCATGAGCTCCGCTTCTCCGTGATGACGCTCATCAGTGGGCTCGTCGGCATCTACAGCGTGACGGACATCCGGCACCGGAACGACCTTCTGAAGGCCACGATTTGCGTCGCCGCGGCGAATCTCATCCTGGTCTGGGTGCTCGGCGGGCTTATCGGTGACACGCTGCCGGAGGTTCTCAGCGGGTCCGCGTGGGCCGTGCTCGCCGCCGGGATCGGAGTTGGGGCCTTTTGGTTCGGCGTGACCGTGCTGGAGAAGCCGTTCGGCGTCCTCACGCACGCGTGGCTCCTTGAGCTCTCCGCCTCCGAGCATCCCCTTCTCCGCGAGCTCTGCCTCACCGCTCCCGGAACCTACGCGCACAGCGTGATGGTGGGGAATCTGGCCGAGGCGGGCGCCGAGGCCATCGGCGCCAACAGCTTCTTCTGCCGGGTCGCCAGCTACTATCATGACGTGGGCAAGATGCGCCGCCCCGACTTCTTCGTGGAGAACCAGCACGCCGAGAATGTCCACAACCGCCTGAATCCGTCGCTCTCCGCTCTCATCATCGCCTCGCACGTCCGCGATGGCGTCGAGATTGCGGAACAACACAAGCTGCCGCCGCAATTCCGGGCCGTCATCGCCGAGCACCACGGAACGAGCCTGATTCAGTATTTCTACAACCAGGCGGTGGCCGGCAATGGCCATGACGCACGTCACGATCCCGTCCTCGAGCAGCACTTCCGATACGAAGGGCCGAAGCCCCTGACACCGGAATCGGGAATCATCATGCTCGCCGATACCGTGGAAGCGGCCGTGCGCTGCCTGGACCGCCCCAACGCGCAGCGGATTCAGAACCGCATCGACGAGCTGGTCCACCAGAAGCTGATGGACGGGCAGCTCGATGACTGCGACCTGACGTTCAGGGACATCCGCAAGATTCAGGCCGCGTTCGGACGAATCATGACCGGAATGCTCCACGGTAGAATCGAATACAAAGCGCCGAAGCCGTCTCCCGGACTCGCCGCCCAGGGCCTGAGCGTCGGCCTCTCCGATGACGTGCCCGAAGAACTACCCGCCGAGGAGGCGGTCATCGCCGTCCATGCCGATCACCATATTGAACTCACAGTCGATCCCCGTAAACACGAAACCACTCCTTCTCGCCGGCGAACGGGCGCTCCACGCTGAGGGCGCTCCGGCCGCCGAGGTGAGCCTCCTCCTCACCGACGACGAGACCATCCACGCGCTGAACCGGAATTACCGCCACCAGGATAAGCCTACCGATGTCCTCTCGTTCGCCCAGCGCGACCACCTGCCGGATGCGCCGAGTACGCCTGAGCCGTTTGACACTCCGGAGCTGCTCGGAGACGTAGTAATCTCGGTTAAGACCGCGGAGCGGCAGGCGCGCCAGCACGGAACGAGCCTCGACGAGGAGCTGGCCCTGCTCACCGTTCACGGGATTCTCCATCTCCTCGGCTTCGACGACATGACCGATCAGGGCGCGGAAGAGATGCAGGAGAAGGAACGCGCCCTCGGCGTCCGAAAATAGGAAGAGCAAAGAACGTCAACGGCAGGATTCACCGCAGAGCCCCAGAGCGCGCAGAGAGAGGCGAGAGATTCACGAATCCCTTTTCGCATCGTTTCGCGTGTTTCGCGGTATGAATCCCGCACTTGACGCTCTCTGCGATCTCTGCGTCTCCGCGGTGAACTTGCCGTTTTCTGGAGGGGTTTGTGCGGCGGAAGCGACCGCAGGATAGTTTTCGATACGCAGGGGAAGGGGTTCTGCACTGTTTCCGCACGCAGCGGCACATGCAGTTCCACTTCCTCATGCTCGTGCTTGTGCTGACATCAGGGCTGCTGCTCGCCCTCGATACGCGGGACATGCTGACCCTCTTGTTCTGCATCAGCCTCGTAATTGTCACCGAAATGGTGAACACGGCGGTCGAAACCGTCGTTGATATGATTACGCAGGCGTATCACCCGCTCGCCAAGCTGGCGAAGGACGTGGCGGCCGGCGCGGTCCTCGTGGCCAGCGCCAATGCGACCATCGCGGGGTTGCTAATCTTCTTCGGGAACGAGCGGATTCAGAAGATACGCCTGGGCGTGCCGTTCAGGCCGCCGGAGGTGACAATTGTCCTGGTCGTCGGTATACTAGTGCTGACCATGACGGTAATCATGTCGAAGCTGCTCGCGGGCAGGTCCAATCCCGGATTGTGGCATGGGGGGATTGTCAGCGGGCACAGCGCCATCGGGTTTTTCCTTGCGATGACGATCATCTTTACCGCCAACAACAAGTTCGTAGCCATCCTTGCGCTCCTGATGGCGGTCATCATCGCGCAAAGCCGGGTAGAGGCGGGGATTCACTCCCTGCAGGAAGTCGTGTTGGGCGCAGTCATCGCGATCTTCCTCACCTCGTCGCTCTACTGGTTCATGCCGCGCGCTCGCGAATACCTGCTGAAGAGGAACGGAGAATCGCGGGTGGAGAAGTCGGCGCCGCGCGTTGAGAGGATTATACGTATTGCGACAACCGAAACGTGGGACGGGATCGGACTCCGCGTCTGACGCCGACCCTCACAGTAGCCGCGTCCGCAATGAACACAGCCGTGAACACAAGGACAACGGCGGGCGCGTCTTACATGCGCGCTCCCGCGTCATGCGGGCAGGCCGGCGCGGTTCCGCGGAGAGCACTTCGACGGCTGTCGATGGAATGAACAGACGCTCCTTCACCTCCGGGCGAACGGTCTTCATCGGGGCGGCCCTCTTCGTCTCCGCTTTCCTCCTGTTGCAGGCCACAGTCTTCGCGGAGGGACCCGGCGCGGGGGTGACCGCGCAGTCGAGCGACGGGTCGTGGCGGGACGCGATTGTGGTCGCGGTCCTTGTTTTCGTCACCGCCCTGTTTGTACTCGCGGAGACTGCCCTGCTGACGGTGCGGCGGACCCGCATCGAGCAGCTTGTCGAGGAGAACAACCGCGCGGCAAAGCAGGTAGCGGAGCTGCTGGCCGAGCCGACGCGGATGCTGGCCACGCTACAGGTAGGCCTGACGCTCGTCCAGCTCTTTTCGGCAGGCGAGGCGGCGAATCGATTCGTCGGCCCATTCGAGCGGGCGCTGCAGACGCGATTCGCAAATGGCTTTATTTCGTCGCACGCCGGGACCATCGCGTTTGTCACCATCATCCTGACGGTGGGGCTGGCCACGCTGATAATCGGGGAAATCGCGCCCAAGAGCCTTGCCATCCGGCATGCGGAGTCCATTGCGCTGGCCGCCGCGCGACCGCTCAAATGGCTCCAGGTAGTGACGGCCCCTCTCGTCTCGATCGTGACGTTCTTCTCCGGCCTGATTGTACGCGCGTTCGGCGGAACCGTGAGCTTCCACGCCTCGCCCTACAGCGAGGAGGAGCTCAAAATCATGGTCGAGCAGAGCGAGGAGCACGGCGTCATCGAGACCGAAGAGAAGCAGATGATTCACAACGTCTTCGAGTTCGCCGACACCTCGGTTCACGAGGTAATGACGCCGCGGCCCGAGATCTCGGCGGTGGAAGCGGACGAGGACGTGGAGAAGCTCCTGCAGGTCGTCACGGAGTCCGGGCATTCGCGTTTACCGGTCTATGACGACGATCTCGATAACATTGTCGGAATCGTGCATGTAAAGGACGTGCTCCGGGCGCTGACCGGGGAGCAGCGGGCGGAGAGCATCCGCGAGCTGGCGCGGCCGGCTTACTTCATCCCGGACACGAAGCGCGTGGACGATCTGCTGACCGATTTCAAGCGGCAGAAGACGCAGATCGCGATCGTGCAGGACGAGTACGGCACGGTAACCGGCGTGGTCACCATCGAGGACCTGCTGGAGGAGATCGTCGGAGAGATCCAGGACGAGTACGATCAGGAAGAGCCGTCGATTGTCAACGCAGCGGACGGCACGTGCGTGGTCGACGGAAAGATGAACCTCCGCGAGTTCAACGACCGAATGGGAGTGGAGCTGCCGATAGAGGAGACGAACACCGTTGGCGGATTCGTCTTTGGGCTGCTGGGCCACCGGCCGGACGTGGGCGAAGCGGCCCGATGGGACGGCGTGGAATTCACGATTGACGCGATGGATGGCACGCGGATTCACAAGGTCCGGGTAGTTAAGCGCCATCAGGACGATTCGGGTGATGGGGTGCCGGATTCGTCCGGTGACGGACTCGGCGCGGGGCCGGGCGACACCGCAAGCGCCGAGACCGACCGGGTGGCGGTCGGCGAGTAGCGAACTACATATCTAAGCGGAGCAGATTTCTATGAGGCCGCGGGGAGACCTGTTCGGAAGGGCGCTCGGCGCGCTGGTCCTGCTCGGAGGACTGGCGATTATCTGCGTCGTGCTCTGGTTCGCATTCCAGATGTTCCAGGACCCGAACATGGGGCTCGGCGCGGCGAAGAACGCGACGGCAGCCGACGTGGGTGTCGGGTTCGGCAAGCTGATCCTGCGGATCGCCCTGCTCTTCCTGATGAGCTTCTGCGGCTCCCTCATCGCGAACAAGGGGATCAACCTCTATTTCGCCTCGCTGCCCGGCGCCGCCGTCCACGAGGAAGCCCCGCTTAAGAAACCAGCCCTCGTCGAGGAGCGGCCGCAGGTCGGAGTGCGAAAATCCTCGTAAACTGGTCGATTCTCAGGGAACCCTGGCGAGCTGAGCGGCGTTTTAGCAGTAACAGCGCAACCGATGGGCGGACAAGACGATCCCGCGCAACACTTGCAGGACCTGTCCTCTTCGGACACGCTGCTCTTACAGACATTTGGCGCGTCAGGCGCGGTGACAACTAAATACCGGCGGAATGGGCCGCGCGAAGCCGAGACGCTTCGCGCGGCCTTTTGCTGCCGGACGTAAACGACGAATTTCACGCAAAGACGCAAAGACGCTACGGAAGGCGGAGGAATCGCCAGTTGGGGAAGTTCACCGAACTTCTTCGAGGGGTTCGTAGCAGGGGCGGCCGGGGGCGCAGTCCCATTTGTTGGCCTGCCTGCCGTCCGGCCCGAATATCTGCTGTGTTCGGAAGCACCAGCAGGGCGGACCAAGCGACTGCTCGCCGGAGGGGTGATAGCCGAGATTCATGATCAGCTCTTTGCTGCGCAGGTCCCGGCACCGAACCTCCGGCAGCGGCCGATCGAGTAGCGGAGTATCCGATTCACTCACGTGACTTAAGGATGTCCCGCGCCCAGGCAACATCCGCCTCCGACAGCGGCGGCTCGACCGGTGCAGCGTATTCGAGACTGTAGTCGTAGCCGCCGCGATCGTAGGTAGTCGTCAGGGCCATCTGGAGGTCCAGTTCGACATCGGCATCTCCGGCGGACAGTGGTATGGGAATCGTTGGGAGCGCTCGTCGAATTGGCATCGGGTATGCGGTCGCGGCGGGCCGGCGGCGACCACGGCACACGATGGCGTAGTACTCCGCGGGAGGAAGCACCTGGTCTGTTGGCAGCCTCGCCCCGCCACGAAGCAGGTCAATCTCGACGAGGTTCGTCCGGCTTTTGAGCACATTTACGCGCTTTTCGAGGTACTGTTCGCGGCCGTCGCTGCCGGGGCGCTTATTCGACGGTGAGAGCAGCTCGATTACCGTAACTACCTCATGCGTTGTCATGTCCTCAATTGTCAAATAGCGCTCGACCACCTCCTCCGGCATCGGCAGCGTGATCTCGATCGGCTGAATCGCTGTCCCTACAGATGCGCTGGCGCTTATCTGAGAACCGCTGTCCGCCGATCTCGCAATGAGCAGGTCGGGCCGGATGTGCCGCGATTGACCTTCCATCTCGTGTTCGAGATAGATTCGCTCTTCGACCCGGATGGCATATCGCGGCCGCAGCGACGGAACCAGCATTTCCGAAATGGTCGCGATCATGCGGGCATGAAAATCAGCCCACGCCTGTCCTTCGATATAGGGGTCCATACCCGGGAATGGCGACGGCATCCGAACATACCCTCCGAAACTCAATGCCGGCAGGAGAACACGATTGTCCCTGCCGGCATTCTACCACGAGTCAGCCGCCCTGACCGGAACCCCTTGATTCAGCCGGGATGAACGGTGTGAACGTCAACGGCTTTAACCACGAATGCACACGAATATACACGAATAACGGCCGGGAATTCGCCGTTCATCCGTGCTCATTCGTGTGCATTCGTGGTTAAGGCCGTTTCCCAGTTCCGTTCATGCTGTTCATCCCGGCTGCTCCCGAATCACGCGTTCATCCCGGCTGCGTGGAGGATGGCGGCCATGACCACGTTTCGGGTGAGCGGCACCTTGTACTGGTTCTTGCCCAGCGGCTGCGCCTTCGACACCGCCGCCTCGCCGGCCTTCTCCGCCAGTTCCGGCGTAAGAGTCTTGCCCTTGAGGACAGCCTCCGCTTCGTGTGAGCGCCAAGGGATGGGTGCAACGCCGCTCAGGACGACCCGGCAGTCCTTCACCGTGTTTCCGGCCATCTGGAGGGCGACCGCCGCGCCGGAGAGCGCCCAGTCGAACCCCTCCTTGTGGCGGACCTTCATGTAGTGGCTCTTCGTCCCGGCCGCCGGAGCGGGCACGGAGATGAGCGTGACGATCTCGTTTGGCTGAAGTACATTCTCCTGGAAGAGATTGTCACTCGGCAGCACGAAGAACCTGTCGAGCGGTATCGTCCGCGCGCCTTTCGGGCCTGTGATCTGGACCGACGCGTTCAGCGCAATGAGGGCCGGAGCGCAGTCCGATGGGTGGACGATATAGGAGGGGCCTCCGCCAAGGATGGCATGGTACTGGTTCTCGCCTTCTTTGGCGTAGCAGGTGTCGCCGCCCTTCTTCAGGCACTTCACCTCTTCATCGCGATAGTACCAGCAGCGCGGCCGCTGGCAGAGGTTCCCCCCGACGGTGCCGACGTTCCGAATCTGCGGACTGCCCACCACGGCCGCCGCGTCCGCCAGCGCCGTGTACGACTGCCGGACCGCGGCGTTGTCGGCGAGGTCCGCCAGCCGGACAAGCGGCCCGACCGTCAGCCCCGTCCCGCCCGTCCTGATGCTGTTCAGACCTGGTATCGACTTGAGATTCACGACCACGTCCGGCGTGCGGATATAGTCCTTCATCTCGCCGAGCAGATCGATTCCACCGGCCATGATCTTCGCGGACTCGCCCGCTTGCGTGAGGGAGGAGACCGCCGACTTCACGTCGTCCGGCTGAACATAGACGAAGTTCTTCATGCGTGTCCACCTCCTTTTCCAGCCTTCTGGAGTGCCGTAAGTACCCTCCAGGGCGTGATCGGCGCTTCGTTGATCGCGACGCCGATGGCGTTCAATACGGCGTTTCTTATCGCCGCCGCGGTCGGGATGACAGCCGGCTCCGCGCTGCCGGATACGCCGGTCGCCTCCGGGTATTCGAATGCGATAGGAACGAACTCCGGCATCTCCATCGCGCCGGGCAGCTTGTAGTCCTCCAGATTCGGGTTCACCTGGCGGCCGGTCAGCTCACACATGTGCCGGTCCTCGTAGAGCGCCATCCCGATTCCCTGGATGATGCCGCCGTTGAGCTGGCTTTCCGTAGTGAGCTTGTTCAGCAGGATGCCTCCATCCTGCACCGATACGACTTTGATCGGCTGAACGCGGCCCGTGAGGGTGTCCACCTCGACTTCGGCGAACTGCGCGCCAGCCACGCCGGACCCCTGCTGGAGCTTCGCGTCGTACTTGCCGAGCGCGGAGACGCCCGGCCCCGGCAGGAGCGCGCACGCCTCCCTGAAGCCGATGGACTTGTTGACGTCGGACTTCTGGAACACCTTGCCGTCCGCCATGTCAACGTCGTCCGGCTGCGCGCCCCACTTCGCGGCGACCGCCTCCGCGAGGGCCGCTTTGGCTCCTTCCGCCGCCCGCTTGATGGGCGGAGCGATGGATGCGCTGGTCACGGAGCCGCCGCTGAAGATTCCGGGCGGCATGTCGCTGTGCCCGATTCCAACCGTGATCGCCTCGCGCGGCAGTCCGAGCTCTTCGGCCACGATGAGACCGACGATGGTGCGCGAGCCCGTGCCGAGGTCCTGGACCCCGATTACGGCGTTCACCGTGGCGTCGGGCTTGATGGTGACGCGGCACTCCGCGCCGCCCACTCCGCCCCCGCCCCAGGTCGCCCCGCCGCACCCGATTCCGCGGCGAAGGCGGCCCGTTCCCGCGAGCGTGCCGACGCCGGGCTTTGCGTTGCGCCGCTCCCACCCGATGAGCCTCGCGCCCTCGCGCCACTCCTTCTGCCGGAGGGGGTTCGGGTCGTTCGCCAGCCGGAACTCCAGCGGGTCCATGCCGAGCTTAACCGCCAGGTCCTCCATGGCCGCTTCCATGATCCACGAGGACTGCGGGTGATTCGGGGCGCGCCACGCCCTCGACGGGCCGGCGTTGATCTTGATCGCCTCCTGGGTTACGCGGAAGGCCGGCACTCGGTAGATGTAGGGCATTGGGCCGTTCTCCTGCCCCACCCCGCCGCAACGGTAGACGTGCGCGTCCATCGCGCATATCTTCCCGTCCGCGGTCGCTCCGAGCTTCACCGTGCCGATGGCCGACGGAGCATTGCCGACCGCCAGGTGCTCCTCCTCGCGTGTGAGCAGGAGCTTCACGGGCTTCATCACCTTGCGCGCCAGCTCGGCGCACATTCGGCCCTCGTAGCCCATACCGAATTTCGACCCGAAGCCGCCGCCCATCACCTCGGTGATTACGACTACGTTCTCCTTCGGGAGCTTGAAGTGATTCACGAGATCGCCCTGGACGCCGCCAACGTGCTGGGTGGACGCCCAGCAGGTGAGATGGTCGTTGTCATCCCACTTGCAGGTGACGCCGTGCGTCTCAAGGCAGGCGTGGGCGCGAACCGGGCAGGAGTAGGTGCCTTCGATGACGGCGGTCGCCTTCGCGAATCCGGCGTCCGCGTCGCCCTGCGTCCGCTTCTCCAGCGGCTGTACGTTCGGCTGGTCGCCGAGCGCCTTCGGCGCGGCGGGCTTGACCGCATCGAGCTCGTGCACGACGTGCGGCGCCTTGTCGTACGTCACTTTGATGGCGCGAATCGCGTCTTCGGCCACGTCGGAGCTGACCGCGCAGATTCCGCCGAGCTCCTGGCCCTGGTAGCGGACCGCGTCGCCCGCCTTCGAGGTGAGTATGACCGCCTTCACGCCCGGCATTTTCTCCGCCGCGCTCACATCGATCGACTTGATCGTGCCGTTCGCAATTTGGCTGCGGAAGATGCGGCCGTAGAGGAGGCCGGGCATATTGATGTCGTAGGAGTATTTCGCCTTGCCGGTGACCTTGATGGGGCCGTCGAGGCGCGTGTGCCGCTTGCCGAGGAGCTTGTTGTCTTCGGACCGTTTCCATCCTGGCATCGCTACGCCCCTCCCTTCATCTGACGCATGTTTTTGGCCGCGGAAAGCGCCGCCTCGAACACGCGCGGGTAGGTCCCGCAGCGGCAGAGGTTGCCCGCGCAGGCGTGCCGCACCTCGTCCATTGTCGGGTTCGGGTTGTGCTGGAGCAGGTTGGCGCAGGTCATGACGAAGCCCGGCGTGCAGAAACCGCACATGAGCGCGTCCTGCTCCACGAACGCCTGCTGGACGGGGTGCATCTTTTCCGGCGTGCCGAGCCCCTCGACCGTCGTGATCTTCTTCCCCTGAGCGTCCACCGCGAGCATCATGCACGAGTAGACGTTCCGCCCGTCCGCGATGACCGTGCAGCCGCCGCAGGAGCCGCGGTCGCAAATCTTCTTGGCGCCCGTCAGGTCGAGGTGGTCGCGGAGGGTGTTCAGCAGGGTGGTGCGCGGCTCGACGTCGGCGGTCCGCTGCTCGCCGTTGATGTTCAGCGTCACGCGGACCGTGCGCTTGAGCCGCCTGCCGGTGGCGGCCGGGACGGGCGTCTCCGCCTGCGCATCGGCATCGAGGGTCGGCACAACGGCTGTTGCGGCACTTACCGTGGCTGCCGCTCCCACGCCCATGCCCTTCAGGAAGCCTCGCCGCGAGACCTCCGGCACGAGGGAGTCCTTGTGCTCCTCGGCTTCGTTATCCATCGTATTGCAGCTCCTTCTCGGGATTGGGAGAAATGCACTTTGGCGGTTCGCGCCCGAAGGCTCCCCGCCACAACGGGCAGTTTTTCGCGCCGGAAACCGCGAATCCTGCGTTAATTACGGATACGTCGGACCGAAAGTCGCCGATTTCACACGTCGGCTGGTCGGACCAGCAGGGCAGGATCCGCCTCCGGTCGAGCAAGGGGCCGGACCAGTTGCGCGGCCGCTTGCAGGTTCTTCGACGGACGGAGCAGGCGGGACGAATCTCGCTCCATGCGCGCTCTTTGCTCCACCTGGGGCAGGATGGCCCGCGCCTCCCCGGCAATTTGCTCCCCAAGAGCCCCCGTTGCAGCGCGCGAGACGATGCCGAGGATTGCGCCTCCGCCAGCATGCCCGAGCGCTCGAAGGACATTGGACTTTGTTTCGCTGCCCAGGTCGGACAGGAGCAGCTCCGCCAGGGACGCCTGATCCCGCGCCGTTACCCTTCCGTAATCCGAAGCCGCCACGGTCGGCAGCACGCTGCGTAACGCCTCGCGCGATTCGTTCTTGAGCGTTGGGTCCAAAGCCTGTGAACACCGAGCGAGCGTTCCGAGAGCGGGCACCGATCTCCACTGTCCAAGCGTTCGCACGGCCCATTTGCGCCCGCACTCCGCATTGGCGCGCCGGGACCTCGCCATAATTGGGGCGACCAGGGGAAGAGACACAGCGAGCATGCCGGCATAGGAAACAACGGCTGTCAGGAGACTGGTGAGCAGAGCAGTGAGAGGCACCTCGATGGCGCGGTCGAACGGGTTCTCATTTATCGAAACCTCCGCCGCAAGGCTGCCAAACACGTAGATTCCTGTCACGATGCCGATCGCGAGGGCTGCGAGGCCCGTCCATAGCGCGCAGACGTCCGCGGAGCCGTCCGACCAGTCATTCGGGCAGTTGCCGTCTCCAATCTCACAAAGAGGTTCTTCCGCGAGCGACCGCAGCCTGGGATCGGGGGCCGTTTCACTCAACACCCGGCACGCGAGCACATATTCGCACCAGCGCGAGGCAGCCGGCGCTGAAACGACCTCGGTGCACGCAACAATGTCCGGCACGCACACGGGGACGCCGTCGAGGAGCGCCTGCACGGCACGCCGAACCGAACGCCCCTGCGATTCCGGAAGGCGGCGCGCGAGCCGCTGAACATGTTGTCGATCCTTCTCAATCATGGCCGATACGTTTGCGGGCGGCTACGCCAGCTTAACCGCCGTTCCGTAGCAGAGAACCTCGGTGGTGGATTGCGCGAATTCCGTCGCGTCGTAGCGGACGGCCAGAATCGCGTCGGCGCCGATCTGCAACGCATGGTGCACCATCCGCTGGAACGCCTCTTCACGGGCGGTCTCGCAGACCTGCGCGTATTGCTCGATATTGCCGCCCACCAGCCGCTTCAGCCCGCCCATTATGTTCTGTGCGATGTTCGGGGATCGGACGACGATTCCGCGCACCACGCCGAGGTATTGGCCGACCAAGCGGCCCTGCACGTCATTGGATGTCGTTACTATCACGCCTGGACCCCCTTTTCCGCCGTCAGGCGATTAGCCGAGCTTGACGGCAGTGCCGTAGCAGAGAACTTCCGTGGTGGACTGAGCGAATTCGGTGGCGTCGTAGCGGACCGCGAGGATGGCATCCGCCCCGATCTGGAGGGCGTGGTGGACCATGCGCTGGAAGGCTTCCTCGCGCGCCGTTTCGCACACCTGAGCATACTGCTCGATGTTGCCGCCGAGAATCGACTGGAGCCCGCCCATGAGGCCCTGCGCGATGTTGGGCGAGCGGACCACGATGCCGCGCACCACGCCGAGGTACTGCAACACGGTATGGCCGGGAACGTCATTCGTCGTCGTAACGATCATCTGAGAGGCTCCTCCTTCTCGAATTGCGGATTCTGATTCTTCAACGTCTGGTAGTAGCGGCAGATATCTGTCAGCACGCACTGTCCGCACCGCGGTACCGGCGCCTTGCAGACAGCGCGTCCGTGGCGAATCAGCGCCATGTGGAAGCGGTAGACCAACTCGCCCGGCGCGAGAGATTGCAGGACATCGTGCGCCCGCGCCTCGCCGATGCGCTTCTCGATGAGCCCGAGCCGCCACGCCACGCGGAAGACATGCGTATCCACGGCGATGACCGGGCGACCGAGCGAGAAGCAGAGCACGATGGCCGCCGTTTTCGGTCCGACGCCCGGAAGCGACATCAGGTATCTTCTCGCCTCTTCATCGGTCATGGACGAGAGCGCGTCCAGCGAGACTTCACCGGTTTCGTTTTGGAGCAGCCGGAGGACTTCCTGAATTCGCCTCGCCTTCTGGTTCGGCATGCCGCCGGACCGGATGGTTTTGGCCACTTCTTCGGTCGGAGCGTCGATGATCTGCCGCCACTCCGGGTACCGCTCCTGGAGAGCGGCGAAGGCGCGTGTCGAGTTCACGTCAGACGTATGCTGCGAGAGGATGCAGCCGACCAGCTCCTCGACCGGAAGCCCGTGCGGCCTCCACTCCGCCTGGCCATACACTTGCTCCAGCCGCTCCGTGATCTCGCGGATGAGTTCGCCGTCCGCGGTCATGGGACCTCTCTGGCCGCCAGCCGGTTGTAGAGGTCCTGCTGTGCCGCCAGGGCCTTCTGGTAGCGCGCATGGCGTTCGGCGTCAGGATTCAGAACCCGCTCCGTCCCGGCCGGCGTGTGCGCGTCGTCAACCGGGAAGCCGGCGGCGGCAAGCGCGACGAGCGCGGCCCCGCGGCTCGATGCTTCGGCCTCCGCGGAGAGGTGAACCGGCTGGCCGATGGCATCGCAGATGATCCGCGCCCACGCCTCCGACTTGCCGAGCGCGCCACCGGACGCGCGAATCTCGTCGGCGCGAGGGAAGACCCTCCGCAGCGATTCGCCGACGAGCGCGAACCGCAGCGCGACGCCTTCCATCGCGGCCTGCAGGATGTCGAGCGGCTCGGTCGATAGGCGCAGGCCATGAACCGTGGCCGTGGCATCAGGACGCCACCCGATGGAGCGCTCGCCGGAGAGGAAGGGCAGGAATGTGATTCCATGGGCAAATGGCTGGCGGCCGGCGAGCTGCTTCTCCAGGT
>Ga0207667_10003562_pt1 | contig 19246 bp, 14 predicted proteins | sample KBSCornC52_FD_184301 | JGI IMG/M metagenome (GOLD analysis project Ga0207667, IMG submission 184301) | Corn rhizosphere microbial communities from Kellogg Biological Station, Michigan, USA - KBS Corn C5-2 (SPAdes) (version 2) | ecosystem: Host-associated > Plants > Roots > Rhizosphere > Soil ...
GCAGCCTGCGCTGGTGCTCATCAGCGATCTGAAGCTGACACATCGCAACGAAATGCACCTGCGCGAGGGAGCTTCGCCTGGCGCGCTGCAAGAGGACGAGAGCCAGTTGATGCTGGAGCGCGATCTTCTGGATCAGCAGATCATCGATGTGCATGGGCGGAAGGTCGTCCGGGTCAACGATGTCGATCTGGTGTGGGAGACGGCGGAGGGTGATGGCGCTGAACTATCGCTGCGCATTGCCGAGGTCGAGGTTGGCCTGCGCGGAGCGGTGCGCCGGCTGCTGAAGGGCCTGCATACGGCGACTGCCGATCGCATTGCGACGCGTTTTAGCCCCAGCCTTATTCCGTGGGACTTCGTTGACCTGATCGACCGCGACCCGTCGCGCCGTGTCAAGTTGAAGATCGAACAGGACCGGCTCTCGCAGATGCATCCTTCCGACATTGCGGACATTCTCGAAGAGCTTGCGCCCGCCGAGCGGCAGGCGCTGTTCATCAGCCTTAACGAGGAGATCGCCGCCGAGGCGCTCGAAGAGGTGAAGCCGAAGATGCAGCAGGCGCTGATCGAGTCGCTGAACTCGGGCCAGATCGCGGACATTGTGGAAGAGATGGACCCGGGGGCTGCCGCCGATCTGCTCTCTGAGCTGTCGGACGAGAGGTCGGAAGAGATTCTTGGCGAGATGGAGCCGGAGGAGCGGCAGGAGGTCGAGGAGCTGCTGGAATTCTCCGGAGACTCGGCTGCGGGGCGCATGACGACCGACTATATCGCGTTGCCCGCGACGGCCCGGCTTGGGGAGGCTGTTCGGGCGCTGCGCGAGTTCGAGGGCGACATCGAGATCGTCACCGACATCTACCTTCTTGACGAGGAGGGGAGGATCGCCAGCCTCATTCCTCTGGTTCAGTTACTGCTGGCTGCGCCGGATGCGCCGCTGGCGGGCCTGCCCGACAGCCATGTCGTCACCTGCGATAGCGACGCCAATGGCCGCAAGGTGGCCGAGCTTTTCGATAAATACAATCTGCGCTCGCTGCCGGTGCTGGACAGCGAGAAACGGCTGGTCGGGGTCGTCCATGCCGAACAGGTGATCGCGCTGCTGCGCGCGAACCACTAGAATCGAACACAGCCAACGATCAGGAAGACTCCGCTTTCGATGAAGATCCTCTATGCCGCCGGTCTCACTCCTAACGACACCTCGCTCTATCGCATGTGGGCGCTGGAGCGGCTGGGGCATCAGGTCATTCCGGTAAATACTTACGACTATCGATATCGCCATCCCTTTGCGCGCAAGGTGTTCTTCCGCCTTGCCGCGGGGCCCGAGGTGATGCGGGTGAACCGCGATCTGCTGCGGGTGGCTGCCTCCGAAAGACCCGACCTGCTATGGACGGACAAACTGCTTTCGATGTGGCCCCGGACGCTCGACCGCATGAGGGCGATGGGCATCGCCACGGTGAGCTATATGATCGACAACCCCTTCGGCCCGCGGCAGGACCCCGGCTGGCGGCTCTATATGAAGGACATTCCGCACTACGACCTGCATGTGGTGCAGCGCGATAAAAATATTCTTGACTATCGTCGGCGTGGGGCGCGTGACGTCATTAAGATCCAGACCGCCTATGAACCAACGCTTCAGTATCCGCCGCCCGAAGACTGGTCGGACGCGAATCGCAACCGGGAGGTCTCCTTTGTGGGGACGCCTTACGATGACCGTGCCGAGACGCTCGATAAGCTGTCGCGCCTGAATGAGTTTCAGGTGGTGATTTCGGGTAACGACCGGCAATGGAAGAGAGCGCTCGGGGAGGAGCCGTTCAACCGCCTCTATCGCGAGGGCGAGCTCTACCGGCAGCAGTATCGCGAGGCCATCTGGCGCTCGAAGATCAATCTCAGTTTTATCACCCACTCGAACCTGGACGAGTTTGTACATAAGAGCTTTGAGATTGCAGGGTGCGGCGGATTTCTGCTTGCCGAAAGGTCGGAGGGACATCTTCGGCGCTTTCGCGAGGACGAGGAAGCTGTATTTTTCTCTTCGTACGATGAGTTGCTGGCGAAGATTCGACGCTATCTGCCGGACGAAGCTGCCCGCCGCCGGATAGCGGCCGCTGGGCAGGTGCGTGCTCAACGAGATGGCTATCACAACGACCGCCAGGTCGGTCTCATCGTCGAACGCGCCGAGACGATTGTTAACCGTCTGCGTACAGCCTCGGCATGATCGCGGATTTAAGCCGTCTTTGATTTAGCCTGTGAGTGAACGACTTTAAAAGTCATGCGCCGCGAGCGGGTGCTCCCTCGTTGGCCGATCGATGAAAAGGGCGGGGTACCGGCATGACTTCCTGGCGCAGATGGAGAACGAGCCTCATCCTCTTTCTGGCCGTGCTCGGTCCAGGCTTTATTACTGCAAACGTCGATAACGACGCCGGCGGCATCCTTACCTATTCGCAGGCGGGCGCGCAGTTCGGCTATACGCTGCTGTGGACGATGATTCCTATCACCCTTGCGCTGATCGTTGTGCAGGAGATGTGCGCGCGCATGGGAGTGGTCACGGGCAAGGGGCTCAGCGACCTGATTCGTGAAGAGTTCGGCCTCCGCATGACATTTGTAATGATGATCCTGCTGGTCGTGGTCAACTTCGGCAACGTCATCGCGGAGTTCTCGGGCATTGCGGGGAGCATGCAGCTCTTCCACATCAGCAAGTACGCCAGCGTTCCGGCGTGCGCGTTTCTGGTGTGGATACTGGTGGTCAAGGGCGACTACAAGAGCGTCGAAAAAGTCTTCCTCATCGCCAGCGTCTTCTATATTGCCTACATCGTGGCGGGCGTCCTTAGCGGGCCGGACTGGCATCTTGCTCTGGTCGAGACGGTGAAGCTGCCCACGCGCGGGGTGTGGCATGACAAGCTGTACGTCTATATGACGGTCGGTATCATCGGCACGACGATCAGTCCGTGGATGCAGTTCTATCTGCAATCCACCATCGTTGAGAAGGGTATTACGGTTCGCCAGTATAAGGCCTCGCGGCTGGATGTGATTGTCGGTTCCTTTTTTACCGATCTGGTGGCCTGGTTCATCGTCGTGGCTTGTGCGGCGACCTTGTTTACGCATGGCATCCGCAATATTGCCGACCCCGCCGATGCTGCGGGAGCCATGAAGCCGCTGGCGGGGCAGTACGCATTTATCCTCTTCGCCGCGGGGTTGTTCAACGCGTCGCTGTTCGCGGCGTCGATCCTTCCACTCTCGACGGCGTACACGGTCTGTGAAGGGCTCGGGCTCGAAAGCGGATTGGACAAGAGCTTCAGCGAAGCGCGTTTTTTTTACTGGTTCTATACGCTGCTGCTGGCGGGGGGAGCGGGCATCGTGCTGATCCCGAACTTTCCTCTGGTCAAGTTCAGCATTCTGTCTCAGGTGCTGAATGGTGTTCTGCTGCCCATTGTGCTGATCTTTATGCTGCGCCTGATCAACAAGCATGAGTTGATGGGGAAGTATACGAACAGCCGCTGGTTCAATGCGGCGGCGTGGCTGACCACGATCATCGTAATTGCGCTCTCGGGCGTGATGGTGTGGAACGGGTTCCATAGCTAATGCAGGTCATCAGCCGGATTATTTTGGTTCGCCGTATGGAATGTCTTTCTTACCGGGGGCGATGGGAGTGTCGGTGAACCTTACCTTGCTGCCGTCGGCGGTCTTAATATTGTTGTCGGTCATCGTCCAGTTATTTGCGTTGGCGATGGTGCCCGCGGTTTTGGCTTCGATGTCGAGATGATCGAGACGGAAGTTGGTGAGCGGGGCGTTGGGGTAGGCGCTTACGTTGAAGGCTTGTTTGGCTCCGGCCGCTTTGATGTTCCAGATGTGGACGTCGGAGAAGTGGGGCAGACCCTTGTCGGCAGGAACTTTGGTGGTGAGGACGACCCAGTAGTGCGGCGGGTTCTTTACGTCAGGCGGCAGCGTGGCGTAGCTGTAGCTGGGGTTCCAGTTCATGGTCATGTGGATAGGGATGGCTACGCCATGCAGGTTGAGGTCGTGGATGCGGATATCGGTGGCGGTACCGCCGCGAGTGTGTGCTGATTTGAAGAGGACGCCGGAGGGAACTCCGCTGAGTGCGGTGAGGTTGTAGACCTCGATGTTGTGGAAGCCGCCGGAGGTCTCGGAGCCGATGGTGATGGCGGCGGCTCCGTGGCGGATGACGGAGTCGCGGATGACGATGTCTTCTGTCGTCCGGTTGACGCGGAGGCCGTCCGAGTCGCGGCCGGATTTGAGGCAGAGCGCGTCGTCGTTGACGTCGATGTCGGCGTGCTGGACGAGGACCTTGCGGGAGGAGTCGATGTCGATGCCGTCGGTGGAGGGGCCTTTGCCGCCCTCGTTGTTGCGGATGGTGACGCCGTCGATGGTGATGTCGTGGGAGTAGAGAACCTGCACGGTCCAGAAGCCGGAGCGCCGGAGCAGGACGCCGCCGCCGAGGTGGATGTTAGAAGAGTTTTGCAGAAGGACGAGCCGGGGTCGTTTGGCGTCGTAGTCGGAGGCCCAGCGTAGACCTTTGGGCTCGTAGATCTTGCGCAGGTCCCAGTAGGACTTCCACCAGATGGGGCCGTCGCCGTCGATGGTGCCTTTGCCGGTGATGGTCACGTTTGACTGGTTGCGGACGTTGATGAGGGCGGCGGGCCATGTCATCTCGATGCCGGCGATGCGGGTGGGCAGCTCGGGATAGTCGGCTAATTTTTCTGAACCGATGAGGGTGGCTCCTTCGGGGACGTCGAGCGTAGTGCCGGACTTCAGGAAGAGCGAGCCGGTGAGGTAGGTTCCCGGCTTCAGGGTGATGGTGCCGTGGACCTTGGCGGCTGCGTCGATGGAGCGCTGGATGGCGGCGGTGTCGAGCGTGGTGCCGTCGCCTTTGGCTCCGTAGTCATTGGCGACGAAGGTCTTTGGCGTGGCTGCGGAGGCTGAGGCGGTAAGTGCAAGGGCACAGGTAAGGATGAAGGCGCGGGACATCTATTTCTGCTCCTGCGTAACTAGTTTGATGGTGCCGAGGATGCCTGAGGAGATGGGGACGACCTTGTTGAGGTCCTGCATCTGGAAACGGTCGCCGTATTTGGCGATGAGGGGTTTGTAGTCGTGCGGCGGCAGGGCCGACCATGCATTAAGAGCGGTGTTATAGACGTGGATCTCGATGCGGTTCTGGCCGGATTTGAGAAAGGGCGTCACGTTGAGGCGATAGGGCGGGTGCCAGAGCGAGCCTGCGCGCTTGCCGTTGATGTAGACGATGGCGGCTTCGCGGATGGGTGGCTCATAGTAGGCGCGCATTCCTGGGCCGGTGCGGGTGATGTGGGGGTTGGGCAGGCCGTCGAGGCCGAGAGTGGGATGTTCAGGTCGAGCATCCGGCGCGCCTGGAAGCGGTTTCCCGCCGCCGACTTCTAAATAAACCGGGAGATGCCGCGCGTTCGGGCTGATGGCAAAGTCGCGGGTATAGACTGCCTCGCCGGAGTAATGGATGGTGTCGGGGCTGGCGATCCAGTCGGTGAGTGTGGCTTCGGATTTGGTCTTGCCGATTGCGGCGAAGCGGACCTGCCAGTTGCTGCAGAGGTCGGCTAGCTGAGCCGTGGGAGCAGGCCGCGGTGCCGGTGCTTTGGGATCGGTGTTGCTGAAGATAAAGATGCGGGACTCGTAGGGGGCGAGGTGAAGTTGGACATTGGCGGAGGGGGTGCTGGTGGCTTCGCCGCTGGTGGGGTTCCACTGCTCGCCGAACTTGTGCGCGGTGGTAAAGGTTGCGGTGGTGTCGATGGGGTGGTTGCTGGTGTTGGCTACGAAGTAGATGTCTGAGGTTGGGAGCTTGCGGCGGATAAAGCCGATCTCTGATTGAGTGGAGCTGTCTGCACCGGCTAGTTCCAGGTCGGGTCTTCCAGCATTGTTCAGGGCTTTGCCGAGTTGAGAGTCGTTCGGGACGACCGGAATTATGTTCGAGAGTTCGGTCAGTTCGCGTGACGACTTACCTTCGGGGTCGATGGAAGGAGTGTGGCCGATGGCGATCACCTTACCGCCTCTTTCGACGAAGGCATGAATTTTGCGCAGGGTTTCGACAGGGATACGGTCGGTCGGCGGAAGCACGAGGATCTGGTGGGCGCCGAGGCCGACCGAGTTGATGGCGTCGGCGTCGATGTAGTCGATGTTGTAGCCGGCGGAGAGGATGGTGGACATCAGCTCAGGCGTAATGATCCTGGCCATGGCTGCGGTGACGCTGTCTTTGCCGGGAGCGAATGCGGCCCAGACGTCATCGGTGGGGAGCAGGATGGCGACCTGGTTGGCGGGCTTGCCCTGACGGAGGAGGTAGCTGACACCGCCGATGTAGCGGGTGACGTCGGGCATGACCGGGTGCCAGGGGTTGTGGTCGTTGAAGACCGCGGCGGCGTAGAGCGACCAGCCGGGTTCTCCGGCCTGCGGAGCGGAGTAGGGCCAGCCGTGGCAGATGATCTGGTTCTCGCCGGTGAGGAAGTCGATGTCGGCTTCGGCCTTCATGTCGAGCGGGGTGGCTCGGAAGACAGGGGAGTGCAGCCAGGTAAAGGTCTCACCGGAGGTCACATCGTTGCCGAAGACATGATTGGCGGAGGTGGCCCAGCGCAGGGTGGAGAAGGCGCGCCACTGGGGGCCTTCGCCCTCCGGCAATGCGGCAAGCCGCTGGCTTGAAAATGAAACTGCTGGTTTTCCATAAGTTTGCGAGCGAAACCTAGTGTGATGGACGATGGCCCATTGATTGATTTGAGTCAGGTAATTTGAGTCGACCAGCTCGGTGAGGGTCTTGCCCCAGTCGTGCCGGACTTTTTCGGCCTCGGAGGTTCCACCGGCGACCAGCTCGGGCAGGTGAGGGAGGAGATCGTAGCCTCGACGTCTCTTGAATTCGGCGGGGAGGTTTGGGGTCCAGTCGGCTCCGTAGGCTTCGAGGGAGTCGGAGAAGATGGCGTAGGGCGGCGTGGCGCCGAAGGCTTTGAGCAGAGGCTCGCCTACGGATTTGAGGTGATTGGCTACGGCCTGATGGCTGAAGGGATCGAGGACATAGCCTTCGGCTCCGACGGCGGCGCGCTTGACCTGCTGTTTGGTGTGGCCGGCGATGAAGAAGAGGGCGGTGCGGGGAGTTGATGATGAAGCGATGTGGCTGACTCCATCGGCGCTGAGTGTTTTGGCAGTGGCGGCGTCCCAGTGTTGGGGCTCTCCGTTGACCAGCGAGACGGAGATGATGGACTCGCCTTCGGCTAGCTTGAGTTTGGGAAGAGAGGTTGCGCTGACGGGGATGGCGATCTCAGCGATGCGGAGGCGGCCGGCGGCTTGGGTGAGCGTGGTGGCGGGACCACCGTAGGGCCAGCCGCTGCCGAGGGTGACGTCGATGCGGAGGCCGAGCTTGCGGCCCTCGGTTTGGGCGTAGCGGACGTCGTCGAGGAACTCGGGGGAGAGGAAGGGGAGGTTCTTGAGATTTTTGGAAGGGTCGTCGAGGACTTGCGGGTACTCGAAGGCGAGCTCCGCTCCGCCGATGCCGTCGGCCTTCATCTGCTGAAGCTCACGCAATATCTCGGGCTTCTGCACGGCGAGGCCGAACCACCACCAGCGCACCATGGGCCGCGCGTTGTTTGGCGGATTTTCAAAGTTTTGATGGAGGTTTGTGATGGATGTCTGTGCAGTCGCAGGAGTTGATGGCCTGCAGATCAGCGCGGTCGCTAACAGGGAGAGCGTGGCGATGCGGCGTCTTTGACGAGGTGAAGCTGGCATGGAACTACTCCTGTTATTGCTGATTGCTGGTGGTCTGGTCCGCTACGGAGCCGGTGAGGATGGGCTGGGCTAGTCCGGCGACATACGGGTGGGCGGATTGGGGGACCATGTCGAAGACGATGATCTGATTACGGCCTTTGCGGAGCCAGGGGCCGGGGATGTAGAGGGTCTGCTGGGGGCCGGTGTTCCAGAAGCGGCCGATAGCGTGGCCGTTGATCCAGAGGGCCCCTTTGCCGAGGTCGCGGATGTCGAGGAAGGTGTCTCCGGTGCGGGAGAGCGTGAAGGTGGCTTGGAAGAAGGTGGGGGTTCCTTGTGAGGTTGAGACGTTACGGTGAAACTGCAGGGGTCTCTCCGCTCCGCTTCGCTCCGGCCGAGATGACGTAGCAGGAGTTTGATTGAAAGTCATCGGCAAGGGGTAGACCTGCCAGTTCGTGAGGGGTTGGCCGGAGAGGGTGACGGAGTGGGTGATGCCCTTGGATTCGCCGCGCATGTTGCGTGTGGAATTGATGCGGCCGTCTTCGGCTACGAGGATGTCGAGGCGGGCGGGGCCGGTGGTCTGAATCGAGACGGGAGGTAGATTGCCCTTGGGATCGGCGAAGCGGCGGTCGAGGGTGCCGGTGAGTTTGCCGTCTATATAGATCTGGGCGTAGTCGTGGACCTGATCGATGACGAGATTGCCGTGCGTGTGTGAGGGTAGCTTGGTGCGGTAGAGGATGTAGCCGTAGGACTGGTCGAAGTGCTCCATCGGCTGGGGGAGTTCGCTGAGGATCGGCGCGGGGAGGTTGGCCCAGAGGGGTGTGGATTGGTTGAATGTGATTTGAGGGATGGTGATGACGGGCGGTGCGGCTGGGATGGGGGGCAGGCAGGACTCGTTGCCGCAGGGAGAGTACTGCGCGAGGACTTTGCGGTAGGCGAAGAACTTGGGGGTGGTGTGTCCGGCCTCGTCGAGGGGCGCGTCGTAGTCGTAGCTGGTGACGTCAGGGAGGAAGTGGCCCTTGATGAGGCTGGAGCCGGACATGAAGCCGAAGCTGGTGCCGCCGTGGAACATGTAGATGTTGATCCCGGCTCCGCGCTTGAGAATGTAGTCGAGGTCTTCGATCTGCGGGCGGATGGGGCGGGTCTCGTGCGCGTGTCCCCAGCTATCGAACCAGCCGGGCCAGTACTCGGAGACGAAGAGGGGAGCATTGGGGCGGACCTTTTCAAGTGCGTCCATGCCGCCCTTGTGGTTGCCGATGCCGAAGTTGGTGGCGGCGAAGAGACCTGGGATGGAGCCGTTGGGGATGTTGCGCCAGTTGTCGGCGGTGTAGAGGAGGGAGTCGGTGAATCCGGCGTGGAGGAAGATCTGGTGGAGGTGCTCCATGTAGGCATGGTCGGAGCCGAAGTTACCATACTCGTTTTCGACCTGGGTCATGAGGATAGGCCCGCCGCGTCTTATTTGTAACGGCGTGAGTTCTTTGGCGAGGCGGTCGATCCAACGCTCGGCGGGGATCATGAAGGCAGGGTCGTTGGAGCGGAGAGCGGCGGCGGAGGCCGGGTCTTTGAGCAGCCAGGCGGGGATACCGCCGAGGTCCCATTCAGCGCAGGAGTAGGGGCCGGTGCGGAGGATGACGTAGAGACCTTCTTGCTGCGCGGCGCGGATGAAGGCGGCTACGTCGTTGTTGCCGGTGAAGTCGAAGTGACCGGGGGAGGGTTCGTGCACGTTCCAGAAGACGTAGGTGGCGATGGTATTGAGGCCCATCGCTTTGGCCATCTTGAGGCGGGCGTGCCAGTAGGCTCGGGGGATGCGCTCGTAGTGCAGCTCGCCGGAGAGCACCTTGAAGGGCTTGCCGTCGAGGATGAAGTGGTCCCCCTGGGTGGCGAAGGTGTGCTTCTTTTGTGCGTGAAGAGGAAACGAGCAGAGGATGAGGAGAGCGGTGAGGAGGGTTCGTTTCATGAGGAATGGATTTCGGGCTTTGGAGCCAAAGGTAGTTCATTTAAGAGGATGTTTCAAGGGAGAATTTATTCCAAAGAGATTCTGGAGCTTCAAGGAAGATTATGAGGCTGGGTGAAGCCTATGTCCGAAGATCCGGACATGGGGTACCCGGCTTTGTTCGGGGATGACAGTTTTGCGGGGGACGTGATATTTAGTCGGGGACCTGCCAGCCGACTGGGGTTTGGGCGAGGGTGGCTACACCGGTGGCGTGGCCGCTGGTGATCTGGGCCATGGCGGGGAAGGCCTTGAGGACACCGGCGGATTTTGCCCAGACGGGCACTTCTTCCATGGTGTAGTGATAGGTCACCTGGGTTTCTTTGAAGCCGTTGGCCAGGGCGGGCGGAGTGAAGTGGTCGATGGTGTTGGCGACGCGATGACCATAGCAGAAGCGCGGCGCGTAACGGGCGCCGACGGCGTTGACGGTGTAGCGGCTGACGTGGATGGACATTTCCACGGTCTTATCGAGGAGCTGCGACTTGACCAGGGAGTCCATCTGGGCGGTCTCTTTGGGGTCGGAGGTCTCGTAGGGAAATTGGATGTTGCTCAGCAGGCAGTCGGGGTGGTCGACGAAGTGCTTGTTGAGACCCTGGATGAAGTTTTCAGAGGTGGGGGCGGATTTGGAGTGGCATCCGGTAGAGGGAAAGAGAAGAATGCAGAGTAGTGCGGAACTTAATAGAGTCGAGGATTTCATAGGTCGTTGGTCTTCCCTGGTTACATTTTGGTTGGATGCCGGTTTTGGGAGGGGCGACCTCTTGCTTTGCTCAGATGAGGGATCATGGCGCTATCCACGTGGCTGAGGAGTAGGCCGAATGGCCATGGAGAAGGTTGCGGAGGATGGGCGAGGGGCGTCTTTACCGTAGCCTGACGGCGAAACGCTCTCTGACGTGCTGATTGATGAAGGTCGCGAGACCTTTGCCGGTTTTGGCGAGTGCCTTCATGGCTTCGACTTCCTGTTGGCCTGGCTTTACATAGTCGTAGCGGTAGCGGTGTCCGTCCTGAAACTCGATGTCGATGTGACGGTCTCCGAAGAAGAAGGCGGCGACGCCGGAGCTTCCGCCGAGGTTGCGGTAGGGCTGCATGTTGGTTGGATGAGGATTGGGTGGGAGGAGGATGAGGTAGGGTTTGCAGTGGTGGCAACTGAAGGTGATGAAGTGGTCGTCGTCTTCTTGTTGGTATCGCTTTAGGCCGAGCGGCATGGGGGTTATTTTAGGGTATCGGGTTCGCGCGTGGCGCGAATGCCCACATCTCAGAATCGAGATATGGGGCACCCGGGAATGCGATGAGGCACGTTACGAGTTTTACTGATTGTTTTTCAAAACGATCTTCGTCAAGATAAATTCAAAATCTCCGTTTGGTCTGCAAACAAACGCCGGATGGTCAGAATTAATCGTGAATTTGGACTTGCGTTTGACTCCTGGAAACTCTTCCAGAAGCACATCCAATCTGCTCATTGAGGTTGAGGAGGCATAAGTATCTGCAATATATTTGACATGCTTAGCCTCCAGTACCTCATCCGCAGTTTCTCCCGCTCGATAGCGTCCCAGTACGTCCGCCGATGTCAGGGCAATTAAATCCACAAAGCGATGATCGATCGCCACGTAAGCGATTGCCCCGAGATCGGACGAGGCAATGTATTCACTTTTGTCAATATTCGTATTAATGTAGCGGCCCAGATTCTTTCGGCATATCTGTGCCTCTGCAAGATCCGACATGTTGCGCCAGTTGACTCTCTCCGCGGCGAGCGCTTGCGCGAACATGGCAAAGAGGACAAGAGCTAGAGCAGCCACTCTCGCCCGGCTGCGATAGTTAGCCAACATCCAAGCAAGGATTGGAGCTGAAAAAGCATAAAGCAAGGGCAGCAGATGAACCGAATACCTCGACCAATCCGATCTGGGGCCGAGAGCTATCGATGCGATGCTGAGTCCGATGTATGCCAAGACAAACCAATACTTCCTGCTGAGCAGTGCGGGCGCGCTTAGCAAAAGTGGCACGGTCACAAAGCGTATCCAGAAGTGGATCAGTTCGCGAGGCGCGGGCCTGTAATAAACCGCGACCTCCTTCATTTGAAATGCGTGAGAAATCCATACGCCGTAATAGGCATGTTTGACAATGTAAAAGAGAGCAAACGCGAGGATGACCCCACCCATAGGGAGCAGTCGCTTATTGGATTTCGATCGCGTCGTCACTACAAGGATCACGTAGGGCACGACGAGGAAAATTCCTTCGAAACGGGTGAACGCTGCGGCTGCAATGGCCAGAGTGATGGCGGCGGGGTTGGCGTCGATCACCATGAGATATATCGCCAGCAGAACCAGGGCGGCCCAGGGGAGCGTCTCCATGCCGCTCAGTGTCCAGCCCGCTAGCAACCCGTTGAGCCCACACGCAACCGCAACAAGGAGTGCCGCCTTCTTGTCCGACGAGATGTAAACAGCTAGCTTGTAGACGATGATGGAGATAAATGCCAGCGAAAGGACGCCTATTACCCCGCCCGCCAGCTCAAGGTCCCTTAAGTGAAGAAGCCAACAGCAACTCAAGACAAGAGCATAGAGGAAGGAGGACGCGGCGTCCGTGCGCTCGCCCACATTAAAGACGAGACCATGTCCCTGCGCGAGATTGATGGCGTACCGATAGGTTATGTATGAGTCGTCATACTGATGATGGATGAAGCTATGAGCCGGTGTATAAATTGCAAACAACGCGATGATCGGGATCAATAAGATCAAAAATCGTAAAAAGCGTGCCATGTTCACCGTGTCTTATGAAAGTTTGCTTCCATTTTCGCGCCGTCGGAACTGGAGTGTGGAACCGGAGCGGAAAAAGCAAAGGAATGTCACTTTAGCCGTGGCTATCTGCCGAACTTTTGGCGGCCTTGCATTTGGCTCATCATGCGTTGCTGGGCTTTGATGCCGCCGCCTGAGCCCATGGTTTTGAACATCTTTCGCATCTGGCCGTATTGGCGGAGGAGGTTGTTGACGTCCTGCACGGTGGTGCCGGAGCCGGCGGCGATGCGCTTGCGGCGGCTGCCGTTGATGAGCTCGTGGTTCTGGCGCTCCTTGTTCGTCATCGAGTTGATGATGGACTCGACGCGCGTGAACTGGCCTTCGTCCACGTTTTCGACGGCCTGCTGCATGCCCGCGAAGGGGCCGACCGAGGGGAGCATCTTGAGGATGGACTTCATGCTGCCCATCTTTTTGATCTGACGGAGTTGCTCGCGGAAGTCGTCGAGCGAGAAGCCGTCGCCGGAGAGGGCCTTTTTGGCGAACTGCTCGGCTTTGCCGCGGTCGAGCTTTTCTTCGGCGCGCTCGAGCAGGGTGGCGATGTCGCCCATGCCCATGATGCGGGAGACGATGCGGTCGGGGTGGAAGGGCTCGAAGGCGTCGGGCTTTTCGCCGGTGCCGAGGAACTTGATGGGCGCGCCGGTGACGTGGCGGATGGAGAGGGCAGCGCCGCCGCGGGCGTCGCCGTCCATCTTGGTGAGAACGGCTCCGGTGATGGTGAGGTGGTCGTTGAAGGCCTTGGCGGAGTTGACGGCGTCCTGGCCGGTCATGGCGTCGGCGACGAAGAGGATCTCGCTGGGGTTGAGCAGCTTTTTGAGCGCGGCCATCTCGGCCATGAGGGCGTCGTCGATGTGGTTGCGGCCGGCGGTGTCGACGATGAGGATGTCGCAGCCGTAGTTGGCGGCTTCGCGCTTGGCCTCTTTGGCGAGGCGGAGGACGTCGTCGGTGCCGGGGTTGGCCTCGGTGACTTTGCCCTCGTAGATCTGCGAGGAGGTGGAGCGGGCGACGATGGCGAGCTGCTCGCGGGCGGCGGGGCGGTAGACGTCGACCGAGACGAGCATGGGCCGGTGGCCGGCTTTTTTGAGCCACTGGGCGAGCTTGCCGCTGGTGGTGGTTTTACCCGAGCCTTGCAGGCCGGCCATGAGGATGACCGAGGGCGGCTGCGAGGATTTCTGGAAGCGCGCGGTGTCCTTGCCGAGGACGTTGACGAGCTCGTCGTGGACGATCTTGACGATCTGTTCGGAGGGCGAGAGCGCGGTGGCGACCTGCTCGCCGAGGGCGCGGGTGCGGATGTGCTCGATGAGGTCTGTGACGACGTTGAGGTTTACGTCGGACTCGAGCAGGGCGAGGCGGATCTCGCGCAGGGCGTCGGAGATGTTCTCTTCGGTGATGGTTCCCTGGCCGCGGAGGTTCTTAAAGGATCGCTGGAGTTTGTCGCTTAGGTTTTCAAACATGACTGCTTTGAGTTTATCAGTGGCAGGCATAGGCGGTCTGGAGGTGTAGGCCGGATTAAATGTAGGTGATTTTTTAGGGGTTTGGTGATGGCGGGTGAATCTTTCGAGGGGGCGGACATCCAATGGGAGTAGGCAATTCTTACTTGAGGTGTTTGGAATGCAATACAAGCTATTGGGCAATACAGGGTTGCAGGTTTCGACGATCTGCCTGGGAACGATGACGTTTGGGCCGGGAGAAGGAATATGGGGAAAGATTGGCGGCTCGGGACAGGCGGAGGCCGATGAGCTAATCAAGGCCTCGGTGGATGCGGGCGTGAACTTCATCGATACGGCGGATGTGTATTCGGCGGGGCACTCGGAGGAGACGGTGGGGCGGTCACTGAAGAATCTGGGGATTGCACGGAAGGACCTTGTGGTTGCGACCAAGGCATTTGGGCGGACGGGACCGGGGAGGAATGATGTGGGGGCTTCGCGGGGGCACATTATGGATGCGGTGGACGCGAGTTTGAAGCGGCTGCAGACGGAGTACATCGACCTCTACCAGATTCATGGGACGGATTTGGTGACGCCGGTGGAAGAGACGCTGCGCGCTTTGAATACGCTGGTGGAGGAGGGGAAGGTGCGGTATATCGGTCTGTCGAATTGGCACGCGTGGCGGATTATGAAGGCGCTGGGGATTGCGGAGCAGAAGAACCTGGCGAAGTTCGATACGCTGCAGGCTTATTACTCGATTGCGGGACGCGATCTGGAGCGCGAGATTGTGCCGCTTCTGGAGGACCAGAAGATGGGGCTGCTGGTGTGGAGTCCGCTGGCGGGTGGGTTGCTTTCGGGAAAGTTCAGTCGCGAGAACCAGAAGCCGGAGGGGTCGAGGCGGTCGGAGTTCGATTTCCCTGTGGTGGATAAAGAACGTGCGTGGAGGATTCTTGATGTGATGAGGCCGGTTGCGCAAGCGCATGGAGCCTCGGTTGCTACGGTTGCGCTGGCCTATGTGCTGGCAAAGCCGTTTGTGACGTCGGTGATTATTGGCGCGAAGCGGATGGAGCAGTTGAAGGACAATCTGGCTGCGGTGGACTTGAAGCTGAGCGCCGAAGAGATGAAGAAGCTGGACGAGGTGAGCGCGTTGCCGCCGGAGTACCCGGGATGGATGGTTCCGTTCCAGAATACTGACCGGTTGGAGAATATTCCGCGCTGGTAGATTGGATGTTTTTTGATCGAGATGCCGGCTCGGGTGCACCTGAGCCGGCATTGTTTTGCACGGTTGCGAATTGGCAAGTAGCGGACTTGGTGCGTAGCCAGATGGGTACATGCGAAGAGTAGAGGATGTAGAGAGGCGCGTGGCGCGGGATAATCAAGTCCTATGCAAGTAGTGGAGCAAGTTGCGGGGAACGCGCAGACGGTGCGGGAGTTTGTTGCGTATCTGCGTGTGGAGAAAGGTCTGCGACCGGCGAGTTGTGAGGCGTACCAGGTCGATCTGGAGCAGTTTGCTGAGCATGTTGAAGGGCGGAATGGGGTGCTGGTATCGGCGGTGCAGGCCGATGTAAGCGGGTTTATGGAAGGGCTGCGCGGACATGGAGTGGAGTCGCGGTCGATTGCGCGGAAGTTGAGCGCGTTGCGCGGGTTTTATCGCTGGCTATTGATGGATAAGCGGATTGATCACGATCCGACGGTCAATATTGAGACTCCTTCGAGTTGGAAGGTGCTGCCGAAGTCTCTGGCCGAGGGGGAAGTGGGGGAGATGCTGGAAAGGACAGGCGTGGCTGCGCGGGCGGCAGATGCGGATGGGCTGGCGCTGCGCGACCACGCGATTCTGGAACTGCTTTACGCCGGGGGATTGCGGGTGGGGGAGATTTGCTCGCTGCATGTTGAGGATGTGCATCTCGATCAGGCGCGGGCGCAGGTGCGGGGCAAGGGAGATAAGGAGAGGATTGTTCCGCTGGGGCGAAGCGCGGTGGAGGCGTTGGAGCGGTATCTGGTGCTGGGGAGGCCGGGGCTGGTGCGGCGTGGGGCTTTATCGCGAGCATTATTTTTGAGCGTGCGGGGGAAGGCGCTGACGCGGCAGTGGGTTTGGGAGATGGTGCGGAGTGCTTCATCGACGGGGGCGAAGGCGAGTCCGCATATGCTGCGGCATAGCTGCGCGACGCATATGGTGGAGCATGGAGCGGATTTGAGGAGCGTGCAGACACTGCTGGGCCATGCCGATATTGCGACGACCCAGGTTTATACGCATGTGGCGCTGAGGCATCTGAAGGCGGTGCATCGGGAGCATCATCCGCGGGGGAAGCGGCGGTTTGCTGCGGGATGATAGGCGGGAGCGATCGCGCTTCGCGCGATATCCACATCTCAAAATCGAGATATGGGGCATCCGGATTTGTGGCGATCTCTCGAAATGAGAGATAGTGCAGGTTTTGTGGTGGTCGGAGTGCTTTGGAGTTGGGAGCTATGAGCGAGATTGCGGGACTGGCTGAGGGATTTCTGGCGATGCTCGCGAATGAGCGTGGCGCATCGGAACATACGGTGCGGGCTTATGCGCGGGAGGTTCGCGGGTTTGCGGCTTATCTGAATGAGACGTTGGGGAAGGATGCGTGTATTGCGGCGGTGGAGCATCTGCATATTCGCGCTTACCTTGGCGTGCTGTATGAGCGTGGATTGACCAAGTCGAGTGCGGCGCGGGCGCTGGCGGCGATTCGGAGCTGGTTCAAATGGCTGGCAAAGGAGGGGAAGGTGGCGCAGAATCCGGCGCTGCTGGTGAGTACGCCGAAGCGACCGCTGCATCTGCCCCGGGTGCCGAGCATGGAAGAGGTGAACCGGGTGCTGGATTCGCTGGAGGGACCAGGCAAGCAGGAGGCGGCTGAGGCGGCGGCGTGGCCGGAGCGTGACCGGGTGATCTTTGAGTTGCTGTATGGGTGCGGGATTCGCAACTCGGAGCTGGTGGGTTTGAATATGGGCAGCGTGAAGTGGCGCGACGATGCTGTGCTGGTTCGAGGCAAAGGGAAGAAGGAGCGGCTGGTTCCGCTGGGAGATGAGGCGGCGGCGGCGCTGAGGATTTATCTTCCGCTGCGCGAGGCGAAGCTGAATGCGGCAGGGAAGAGTGGGCTGGTGCATGAGGGGCCTCTGCTGACGAATCTGCGGACGCGGGGGGATTGCCGGTTGACGACGCGGAGTGTGGGACGGATTGTGAAGGCGATTGCTTTGAGCCGGGGACTGGCGGCGGATGTGCATCCGCATACGCTGCGCCATGCGTTTGGGACGCACATGTTGGAAGAGGGCGCGGACCTGAGGGCGATTCAGGAGATGCTGGGGCATGAGCGGCTGTCGACGACGCAGCGGTATACGCAGTTGACGGTGGGACAGGTGCAGCGGGTTTATGACGAGACACATCCTCGTGCAAAGTAGGGCTTGCGCCGGTTGCCTGTGGTGTAGGTGTCTGGGGTCGTTGAAACCCACGTCCCAGAAGCGGGACATGGGGCACCCACTTTCTTGGCTGCATCATTAACTAAGTTCGTTGACCTAGTGGTTGGCGGAGGGTTTGCTTGGAGCGCGGACGTGGTGGATGAGGAAGACAAGGGGCGCGGCGGCGAGCGTGATCCAGCCGACGATGTGAAAGCAGTCCATGAAGGCGAGGAGCTTGGTCTGATTTTCGAGCTGCGTGTAGTAGTAGAGAGTGGCGGCCCGGGTGGCGTCGAATGAAGAGAAGCCATGTTGGCGGAGATACTCCGTCATGGTGTGGATGGCCTGCTGCAATGGGAAAGATGATGCGGGCAGGTTGGCACCTACGACGCTTTGGTGAAAGTTTTGTCGCCGTTCGCTCATTGCTGTGACATACGCGATGCCAAAACTGCCGCCCCAGTTGCGAAAGAAGTTGGTGAGGCTGGAGGCGCGGTTGTTCTGGCCGGGCTTCAGCTGGGAATAGGCGATGACGCTGAGCGGGACGAAGAAGAAGGCGTAACCGAGTCCTTGAAAGCCGCGTGCCAACGCATAGTGGGTGTAATCGGTCTGAAGGTTGAAGCCGCTGTAGAAGAACATGGATGCGGCTACGGTAACGACGCTGATGCCGAGCAGGATGCGCGGATGCACGATGCCGCGCTGGACGAGTTGAGCGCCGACCGGAGCCAGCAGCGTGATGACGAATGCACCTGGCCCAAGGACGAGCCCGGCATCGATGGCCCGGTATCCATAGAGCGATTGCAGGACCTGCGGAATCATGGTGGTGGTGGCAAAGAGGCCAAAGCCGAAGATGAAATAGAAGACCGAGGCGATGCTGAAGTTGCGATTGGCGAGCAGGTGGAGGTCGATGATAGGGTCGTCGTGTTTGAGCTCCCAATAGATGGCGAACGACCAGGTGGCGATGCCGATGGCGAACATCCAGCGGATGAAGGAGCTTCCGAACCAGTCATCGATCTGACCGCGATCGAGCATGATCTCAAGGGCCATGGAGCCGATGCCGATGAGAAGGATTCCGACGGCATCGATGCGGAGTTTGCCGCCGCGGCGCACGGTGGCGCGTTCGGCTTGAAACTCCGGGGGATCGTGTACGAAGCGGTTGGTGAGAAAGAGTGAGAGCAGGCCGATCGGGATGTTGATGAAGAAGATCCAGCGCCAGTTGTAGTTGTCAGTGATCCAGCCGCCAAGGACGGGACCGATGGCGGGCGCAGTGACGATGGCAACGGTGTAGAGCGCGAAGGCCGAGGCGCGTTGAGCAGGAGGAAAGGTGTCGACGAGAATTGCCTGCTCGACAGGAGCGAGACCGCCGCCGCCGATGCCTTGCAGGACGCGCGCGATGAGAATGATGCCGAGGCTGGGGGCGATTCCGCAGAAGAAAGAAGTGATCGTGAAGAGCGCGACGCAGGCCATGTAATAGTTCTTGCGGCCGAAGACGCGGCTGAGCCATGCGGACATGGGAAGAACGACCGCGTTGGCGACAAGATAAGTGGTGAGTATCCAGGTGACTTCGTCGAAGCTGCGGCCGAGCCCGCCGGCGATGTAGGGGAGTGAGACGTTGGCGATGGAGGTGTCGAGCAGCTCCATGAAGGTGGCCAGCGTGACCGTAAGGGCGATGAACCAGGGGTTGATGGGTTTTCTGGAACGGCGGACGGATGGTTTGAGCGCGACCGGTTCGGGGATGGCGGTTAATGTCGACATAAATAAATGAGACCGTTCGGTTTCATTTATTTCGATGCGATGGTTATAGAAAAAGAACCAAAAGGTCTCTTATTTTTTTCTATTTAGGGCAGAGGTTGATTTGCGGAAAGTGAGTTCCTTCGAGGCAGGAGACTTGCGGAGCTGGGTTTCGAGGTAATCGTCGAGATGACGGC
>Ga0207667_10003563_pt1 | contig 19243 bp, 21 predicted proteins | sample KBSCornC52_FD_184301 | JGI IMG/M metagenome (GOLD analysis project Ga0207667, IMG submission 184301) | Corn rhizosphere microbial communities from Kellogg Biological Station, Michigan, USA - KBS Corn C5-2 (SPAdes) (version 2) | ecosystem: Host-associated > Plants > Roots > Rhizosphere > Soil ...
CACCGGATACTCGATGACCGCCTGCTTGGCGGCGAGCGCCGAGAACATGTTCTCGAGGCTGGCCGGGGCCGAGGTCGTGCGCTTGGTCGTCGCCTGTTCCTGGCGATAGAGCGCAACCTCGCGGGCGCGGGCCTCGCTCTCGACCACGGTCAGGGTGTCGCCGGCGAGCGGCACGCCGCCCAGGCCCAGCACTTCCACCGGCAGCGACGGCGGTGCGGCCTTCACCTGGCGGCCCTTGTCGTCGAGCATGGCGCGCACGCGGCCCGAATGGGTGCCGACCACCAGGATGTCGCCGACCTTGAGCGTGCCGCGGTTGACCAGCACGGTCGCCAGCGGGCCCTTGCCCTTGTCGAGCTTGGCCTCGACCACGGTCGCCTCGGCGGGGCGGTCGGGATTGGCCTTGAGTTCGAGCAATTCGGCCTGGAGCAGGATCTTCTCGATCAGGGCATCGAGCCCCGCGCCGCTCTTGGCCGAGACTTCGACGTCCTGCACGTCGCCGCTCATCTCTTCGACGATGACTTCGTGCTCGAGCAGGCGCTCGCGGATCTTCTGGGCGTTGTACTCGGGCCGGTCGGCCTTGGTGATCGCCACGATCATCGGCACACCGGCCGCCTTGGTGTGGCGGATCGCCTCGACCGTCTGCGGCATGATCCCGTCATCGCCGGCCACGACCAGGATCACGATGTCGGTCACGTTGGCGCCGCGCTGGCGCATCTCGGTGAAGGCTTCGTGGCCCGGGGTGTCGAGGAAGGTTATGAGGTCACCGCCCTTGGTCTTGATCTGATAGGCGCCGATGTGCTGCGTGATGCCGCCGGCCTCGCCGCGCACCACGTCGGTGCCGCGCAGCGCGTCGAGCAGGCTGGTCTTGCCGTGGTCGACGTGGCCCATGATCGTGACCACCGGCGGACGCGGCTTCAGCGTCTCGGGCGCGTCGACGTCGGCGGCAGTGTCGATGTCGACGTCGCTCTCGCTCACGCGCTGGATGTTGTGGCCGAATTCCTCGACCAGCAGCTCGGCCGTATCCTGGTCGATCGTCTGGTTGACGGTGACCATCATGCCCATCTTGAACAGCGCCTTCACGAGGTCGGCGCCCTTCTCTGCCATGCGGTTGGCGAGTTCCTGCACGGTGATCGCCTCGGGCACGATCACGTCGCGCACCTGCTTCTCGCGCTGCTGCTGCTGGCCGCCGAAGTGCGCGCGGCGCTCCTTCTCGCGGGCGCGCTTGAGCGCGGCGAGGCTGCGGGCGCGGGCGCCCTCGTCCTCGTTGAGCGCACGGGTAACGGTCAGCTTGCCGCCACGGCGCTCGTCGGCGCCCTTGCGGTCGCGCTGCGGCGCGCCGGGCTTCTTGGCAGATGCCGGTTCGGGCCGCTTGGGCGCAGGCGCAGAGGGCACCGGCGTGAACCGGCGCGGCGCGATGACCGGCTGGGCGGCAGTGTCGGCCGGGGCTTCGGCGGCAGGCGCCGGCGCTTCGGCCGGAGCGGCAGGCTCAGGCGCCCTGGCTTCGACCGCAGCAGGCGTCGGCGCGAGCGCAGGCGCAGCCTCGCTCTTGCTCTTGTCCTCGACGCGCTTGCGCTCGTCTTCCAGGGCACGGGCGCGGGCTTCCTCCTCGCGGCGGCGGTTTTCCTCGGCGAGGCGCAGGCGCTGCTCCTCGGCCTCGCGCAGCAGGCGGGCCTGCATTTCCTGGCGGCTCTCGCGGCTGGCCGCGGGCGGCGCAGGGGGCGGCGGCGGCTGGATCGGCGCGGCGACCGGCGGCGGCGCGGACTGCACCTGGGCGGCGGGCGCGGCCTCGGGGGCCGGCGGGGCCTCGCCCGGCTTGCGGATCAGCTTGCGCTGCTTGACCTCGACCACGACCTTGTTGGTGCGGCCGTGGCTGAAGGTCTGCTTGACCTCGCCCGCTTCCACCGAGCGCTTCAGCCCCAGCGGCTTGCGGCCCAGCGTCGGTTTGTTGTCGGTCTCGCTCATAGGTTCCAAACAGTCCTTCAAAATCAATGCGTCGTCACACCGAGCGCGGCGGAACCCATCGAAATGGGGGCCTCCTGCCCGGTCTCATCTTCGGTTCCGGTCTCGGGGGACTGGCCCATGAACAGGACCAGTCTCTCCAGCACCACGCTCAGCCGTTCGGCCGCCGCGGAATCGGTCAGCGCCAGGTGGACGACGTTGTCGCGGCCCAATGCCACAGACAAAGCCGCCCGGTCCAGTGGCAAGCGCAGGCCCTGCAGGCCCGAGCCCTCTTCCTCGCGCCCGACCCGCCAGGCCTGGTCGAGCTTGCGGTTGCCGTCCTCCCCGGCGTCGGCCGCATGGGCCAGCCAGGCGACATTGCCGCCGCGCGCGTTCTCGGCGATCCGGTCGGAGCCGACCAGCAGCTTGCCCGCGCGCATCTCGAGGCCGAGCCGGTCGGTAAAGGCGCGGATCAGCGCGGCTTCGATGCGGTCGGGAAGGTCGTCGGGAATGGTCAGCGGCGCGCCCTTGAAGGCGCGCGCCAGCGCCCCCTTGAGGTGACCCTTGGCCATGGCCTTTTCAAGAGCGCCACGCGAAACGCCAAGCCAGGCCCCCCGCCCCGGCGCCTTGGCCAGGACGTCGGGCAGCACCAGACCCTCCGGCGAGATCGCCAGCCGGATCAGCGCGGAACGCGGGGCGTGATCCCCGGAAAGGATGCATTTCCTTTCCGGGCCATCAGGCGAACTGTCGGAGCTCAGGCGCTCATTGTGAGGAATCCGCATCGGCGGCCTCCTCGGATGCAGGCTCTTCGTCCTCGAACCAGTGGGCGCGGGCGGCCATGATGATCTCGTTGCCCTGCTCTTCGGTCAGGCCATATTCGCCGAGCACGCCGCCCTTGTCCTCGGTGCGTTCGCGCCGGGTGTTGTCGCGGCGGCGCTGTTCGACGCGCTTCTTGGCGATGAGCTCGTCGGTGGCGAGGTCGGCCAGGTCGTCGAGCGTCTTGATCCCGGCCTTGCCCAGGGTGACCAGCATGCCTTCGGTGAGGTGCGGGATCTCGGCCAGGGCATCTTCCACGCCCAGCGCGCGGCGCTGCTCGCGCGCCGCATCCTCGCGGCGTTCGAGCGCCTCGGCGGCGCGGCTCTGCAGTTCCTCGGCCAGCTCCTCGTCGAAGCCCTCGATCGAGGCCAGTTCGGACAGCTCGATATAGGCTACTTCCTCCAGCTCGCTGAAGCCTTCGGCCACCAGCAGCTGCGACAGGGTCTCGTCGACGTCGAGCTCTTCCTCGAACATCTTCGACCGCTCGGCAAACTCGCGCTGGCGCTTTTCGCTCGCCTCGGCATCGGTCATGATGTCGATCTGCGAACCGGTCAGCTGGCTGGCCAGGCGCACGTTCTGGCCGCGACGGCCGATCGCCAGCGACAGCTGGTCATCCGGCACCACCACTTCGATCCGGCTCTCTTCCTCGTCGATCACCACGCGCGAAACGGTGGCCGGCTGGAGCGCGTTGACCACGAAAGTGGCGGTGTCCTCGCTCCACGGGATGATGTCGATCTTCTCGCCCTGCAGTTCCTGGACCACCGCCTGAACGCGGCTGCCCTTCATGCCGACGCAGGCGCCGACCGGGTCGATCGACGAATCGCGGCTGATCACGCCGATCTTGGCGCGGCTGCCCGGATCGCGGGCGGCGGCCTTGATCTCGATGATGCCGTCGTAGATCTCGGGCACTTCCTGGGCGAACAGCTTCTTCATGAACTCGGGGTGCGCGCGGCTCAGGAAGATCTGCGGACCGCGGTTCTGGCGCTCCACCTTTAGGATCAGCGCACGCACGCGCTCGCCCACGCGGGCGGCCTCGCGCGGGATCTGCTGATCGCGGCGGATCACGCCCTCGGCCCGGCCGAGGTTGACGATCACGTGGCCGAATTCGACCGACTTGATCACGCCGGTGATCACCTCGCCGGCACGGTCCTTGAACTCGGCATATTGCCGGTCACGCTCGGCATCGCGAACCTTCTGGAAGATCACCTGCTTGGCCGACTGGGCGTCGATGCGGCCGAGGTCCACCGGCGGCAGCGGGTCGACGATGAAGTCGCCGATCTTGGCGCCCGGCTGGAGCTTCTCGGCCGCCTTGAGGTCGACCTGCTTGAAGTAGTCCTCGACCACGTCGACCACCTCGACCACGCGCCACAGGCGCAGGTCGCCGGTGCGCGGATCGAGCTTGGCGCGGATGTCGTTCTCGGCGCCATAGCGGTTGCGCGCGCTCTTCTGGATCGCCTCTTCCATCGCCTCGATGACGATCGACTTGTCGATCATCTTCTCCGTGGCGACCGCATTAGCGATCGCCAGCAGTTCGGCGCGGTTGGCGGAAATCGCACTGGCCATAGTCAGTCTTCCTGGTCTGCGAGGGATCCACCCTCGGCTTCGAGTTCGATGTCTTCCTCGTCGGCGCCCGAGGCGTCGATCGGCTTGGCGGCGGCCAGCAGCCGGTCGGTCAGGACCAGCTTGGCCGAATGTATATCAGAAAACGGGAAGGAAACCCGCCCCGACTTGCGGTCGTCGAGCAGGATCGTCTCCCCCTCGACCCCCACGAGATCTCCCTGCAGGCTCTTGCGGTTGCCGTCCACGGGAGCGGTCAGGCTCACTTTGGCCTCATGCCCCACCCACTCGGCAAAGTCGCGAAGGCGCGTCAGCGGCCGGTCGATCCCCGGCGAGGAGACCTCGAGCCGATAGGCATCGTCGATCAGCACTTCGCCGGCTTCCTCGAGCGAATCGATCCGGTCGGAAATCCGGCGGGAGAGCGCCGCGCAGTCATCCAGCACCAGCTGACCCGTCTCGGGCCGCTCGGCCATGATCTGCAGCGTCAGCTCGTCGTCCCCGCTGATCGACCCGATCTCGCCACCCTTGAACACGATCACGCGCACGAGCTCGAACCCCAGGGCTTTCACCTCGGGTTCGATAACTTCAACCAGACGCGCAATATCGGCCAATGCAGTCTCCATGCACCGCAGTTGCAATGCCGTTTCGAGCCGGCCCCTTTCGGCGCCAGCCCGGACGTTGCATCACAATGTCGGGATGGATGGGCAGTTAGGCGTTAGCTGCCCGAAAAGCAAGCGCTCAGTTACCGTTGGCGCGCTTGGCCGCTTCCCCGGCCGACTGCCAGTTGTCGACCGTATCCTTCTTGAGGTTCCCCGGCAGGACCTTGCCCACGTCGACCCCGGCATACTGCTTGGCCGCCCCGGCCGCCGCGCCGATCGCCTTGTCGGCGAGGCCCGTGTTGGAATCGACCGCCGCCTGCTGCGCCGCGTCGCTGTCCCACGGGTTGACCTGCTTGACCTCGCCATTGCGGCCGAAGACGATGAACCCGACCGCGACCACGGCGATGACCGCGACCTTGTGGCGGACGATGAACTGCGCTGCCCTGAACATTCGGCACCCCCATCTAAGTAGATGCGTGTAGATATCGATTGCAGGTTTCCACCCCGTTAAGCACCCCACGCTCTTCCCCGGCTTGCCCCGCTCCGCCCTGCCCGATAGAGGCCGCCCGATGCGCCCGCTCGACGATATCCGCGAAGAATACGAGTTCCTCGATGGCGACGAACGCTATCGCCTGCTGATCGAACTCGGCCGCGAGCTCGATCCCATGCCCGATGCCCTGAAGACCGATGCCACCAAGGTCCGCGGCTGCTCGGCCTCGGTCTGGGTCTACCCGACCCAGCTGGAGGATGGCCGCCTGCACTTCCTCGCCGACAGCAACGCCGCGATCACCAAGGGCATCGTAGCCCTGGTCCTCGCCACGGTACAGGACCGCCCCGCCGCCGAGGTCGCCCAGACCGACATCGCCGCGGCGCTCGCCCCTTTCGACCTCAAGAACCAGCTCTCCTCCAACCGCACCCAGGGCGTCCCCAACATGATCGCCCTGATCCGCGAGACGGCAGCGCGGCTGGCCTCGGGCCCAGCTGCCGACGACGCGGCCGGGTGAATCCCCTCACCCGTCCGCTCTGGCTCGGCGGGGGCCTGCTCGCGGTCGGCCTCGGCATCCTCGGCATCGCCCTGCCGCTGCTCCCCACGGTCCCGTTCTTCCTCCTGGCCACCTTCTGCTTTGCCCGCTCGAACCCGACCTGGGAGCAGCGCCTGCTCGACCACCCGCGCTACGGACCACCCCTGCGCCAATGGCGCGAACGCCGCGCCATCTCCCGCAAGGCCAAGCTCGCCGCGCTCACTGCCATGGCCGCAACCATCGCACTGTCCGCGGCCTTCGCTGGCTGGCCATGGGTGCTGGCTCCGGTTGTCGCCTGTACCGCCAGCGGCGCCTGGATCTGGACGCGACCGGAGTAGCTTCCGGCACATGCAAATGCAGCCCTGACTCGTCGCCCCGTGCTTGACACGGGGCTTGGCTGCTTTTTGCTCCCGCCGACCGCCGACCCCCGCTACATTTTCCTACACCCACCGAAACTGCCATGGCAGCAATGCCGCTGACGGCTTGCTCTTTGACATCGTCGAAAGAAATGCGCCGCAAAAGTGTCACTTGTGCACTCCATGCCGAGGTCACTTGATTTCAACGGCTTAGCCGCAGGTTCAACAGGACACAGGGTTACACTCGTGTCACCCTGACGGCCAATTCAGAGCGATTCGCGCAGCACCGCCACCCCAGCCTCGCGCTGCACCTTCAGCTCCTGCTTCAACACCGCCGGATCGCGCGCGAAGACGAAGCCGAAGCTCACCCCGCCTTCCTTGCCGATGGTCGCATGGTGCAGCTTGTGCGCCTGGACCAGCCGCCGGGCGTAGCCGTTGCGCGGCACCCACTTGAAGTACCGCTGGTGCACCAGCCCGTCGTGGATCAGCGAGTAGACCACGCCATAGAGCAGAATGCCCAGCCCCACCCACGTCCCTGGCGCCCAAGCGGACCCGCCCATCACCAGCGGACTGCCCAGCGCGAACATGGCAATGCTCATCCCCGCGCCGACCAGCGCATAGCGGTCGTTCTTCTCCAGAAGTTTGTCGTGCGGCTCGTGATGGTCGCGATGCCAGCCCCAGCCGAACCCGTGCATCACGTACTTGTGGCTCGACCAAGCGACGAACTCCATCGCGAGGAAAGTCGCCAGAACGATCAGGATTGCAGCACCGCTAGACATGGCCCTCCTCTACCGCAAACCGCGACGAAACGCGACATTTTACGACACGATCACAGGCCGAGGATTTCTCTGTCGTTCATCTTGGAGGTGTAAAACCTGAACTCACGGACGCCGACAGAACACCGTCCGGCAGTTTGAACCAAGGAGCAGAAGGTCATGCACAAGCTCACCAAGATCATCGTCCCGGCCCTCGCCGCCGTCGCCGCGCTCGGCACGGCGGGCGCCGCCTCGGCCCAGCCTTACGGCGGCTACGGCTACGATCACGGCCGCGACTGGGGCAACCATCAAACCCCTGCCCGCGCGGAAGCCATCCGCAACCAGATCGCCATGCTCGAGCAGCGCGTCAACCGCAACGACATGCGCGACCGCATCTCCGACCGCGAAGCCTGGGGCCTGCGCCGGGAGGTCCGCGACATCCGCGACCAGTTCCGCATGTTCAATCGCGACGGCCTCAATGACCGCGAGTTCCGGATCCTCCAGAACCGGATCGACCGGGCCAAGGACCGCCTGCACTTCGAGCGGAACGACGGCAACGGCTGGCGCGACGGCCGCCGCTGGTAAGCCCTCCCGCGCTCAGCGCAAACACGAAGGGGCGCCCCGCAAGGAGCGTCCCTTACCTGTTCCGGCCGGTGCTCAGGCCGTGGCGATCACTTCGCCCCAGAACTGCACCGTCGGCGGACCCGCGACGCATTCGGCCATGCCGACCGCCGGATTGCCCTCGGCCCGCCAGGCCAGGTAGGCCTTGTGATCTTCGGCGCTGTCCCATTCCTCGTAGATCAGCGCCTTGTCCTCGCCCTGCATGGGCGGAAGCACGCGAATGCCGCGGCAGCCCGGGCGGGCGGCGGCCTGCTTGATCGCGGCGGCGATGGCCGTCTGGAAGGCGGGGAGCATGCCGGGCTTGATCGGCATCTCCATGGTGATCGTGATCATGTTCAGGATCCTCATTATGGTAATGACGGGCGAGGGCTAGGGCACGATGCACCGCTTGGCAATCCGTCGCCACTAGGGCCCTTTGGCGCTTGTCAATCTGCCCCCCACTGCCTAGTTCGGCCGCACCATGACCAACACTCCGCGCACGCTCTACGAGAAGATCTGGGACGCCCACGTGGTGGAAACCCGGGATGACGGCACCAGCCTGATCTATATCGACCGCCACCTCGTCCACGAGGTGACGAGCCCGCAGGCCTTCGAGGCGCTGCGCGTGGCGGGTCGCAAGCTGCGCCGTCCCGACCTCACGCTCGCCGTGCCCGATCACAACCTGCCGACGACGCCCCGGCTCGATGCGGCGGGCAAGCGTGTGCCCATCGCGGACCCGGAAAGCGCCCAGCAGCTCGCCGCGCTCGAACGCAATGCGCCCGAATTCGGCGTGCGCTACCTCGGCGCGACTGACCGGGCCCAGGGCATCGTTCATGTCGTCGGCCCCGAACAGGGCTTCTCGCTGCCCGGCGCGACCATCGTCTGCGGCGACAGCCACACCGCCTGCCACGGCGGCCTCGGCGCGCTGGCCTTCGGCATCGGCACCAGCGAGGTCGAGCACGTGCTCGCCACGCAGACCCTGCTGCTGAAGAAGTCGAAGACCATGGAAGTGCGGGTCGAGGGGGACCTGTCGCCCGGAGTCACGCCCAAGGACCTGATCCTCCACATCATCGGCGTGATCGGCACCGCCGGCGGCACCGGTCACGTGATCGAGTACCGCGGCAAGGTATTCGAGGAGATGTCGATCGAAGGCCGTCTCACCGTCTGCAACATGTCGATCGAAGGCGGCGCCCGCGCCGGCCTGATCGCGCCCGACGAGACGACCTTCGCCTACCTCAAGGGCCGCCCGATGGCCCCCACCGGCGCGGCCTGGGACAAGGCTGTCGCCTGGTGGAAGAGCCTGGCCACCGATCCCGGCGCCACTTTCGGCAAGTCGGTCGTCATCCAGGCGGCCGACGTGAAGCCCACCGTCACCTGGGGCACCAGCCCGGAAGACGTCGTGCCGATCGACGGCGTGGTCCCTGCGCCGGAGAGCTTCGCCGATCCCTCCAAGCAGCGCGCCGCACAAGGCTCGCTCGATTACATGGGCCTGACCCCCGGCACGAAGATGACGGACGTGGAAATACAGAACGTCTTCATCGGCTCGTGCACCAACAGCCGGATCGAAGACCTGCGCGCCGCCGCCGAGGTGCTGCGCGGCCGCAAGAAGGCCGCCAACGTCAAGTGGGCGATCGTTGTCCCCGGCTCGGGCCTGGTCAAGGAACAGGCCGAGGCCGAAGGACTCGACAAGGTGTTCATCGAGGCCGGCCTCGAATGGCGCGAACCGGGCTGCTCGGCCTGTCTCGGCATGAACCCCGACAAGGTCCCCGCCGGCGAGCGCCGCGCCTCGACCAGCAACCGCAACTTCGTCGGCCGCCAAGGCCCCGGCGCGCGCACCCACCTCGTCTCCCCGGCGATGGCAGCGGCGGCGGCAGTCACCGGCAAGCTGACCGACGTGCGCGAACTGGCCTGACGGGCAGTTCACCTCCGTTCGTGTCGAGCGAAGTCGAGACACGCAAGCAGGCCTTTGCGCCGGTTGTCGCGCCCGACACCCGGGTCCTGATCCTCGGCTCCCTTCCCGGCGAAGCCAGCCTCGCCGCCGGGCGCTACTATGCCCACCCGCGCAACCGCTTCTGGCACCTCGCCGGGGCGGTGATCGGGTGGGCGGACCTGCCCGAACTCGCCTACGAAGCGCGCCTCGCCGCCCTTCTCAGCGCCGGCGTCGGCCTGTGGGACACGATCGCCTCCGCCCACCGCCGGGGCAGCCTCGACGCCGCCATCCGCGAAGCCGAAGCCGCGCCACTGCGCGATCTGCTCGCCACCCTCCCCGCCTTGCGCGCCGTCGCCTTCAATGGCGCCAAGTCCGCCCAGATCGGACGCAGAGCGTTGGGTGACACCGATTTCGCCCTGATCGACCTCCCCTCCTCCAGCCCGGCCAACGCCGCCATCCCCCTTGCCGCCAAGCAAGCGCGCTGGCTGGAACTCGCTGAGTTCCTGAGCTAACATCCGCCCAAGGGGGACTGGATCATGCTCAAGGCAGTGCGCGCTCCGGAGAAGGCCTATACCGTCGTTCTCTGGCTGGTCTCGGTGGTCTTCGCCGGGTTCATCGTCGGCCTCGGCAACCTCGTCATCGGCGATCTGCCGCAGGTCGGCGCGGGCGACTACGATGTCAGCGCCCCGAGCGCGGCAGAGCAGCAGCTGGGTGCCCAGATCGCGCAGATTTCCGACCGCCTCGGCCAGATCGACGACAAGCGCGCGATCGTCCAGCTGCAGCTCGAACAGGCCCGCAAATCCTCGCAGACCGGGACCGAAACCTTCCAAGCCTGGATCGCAACCCGTACCGCCACCACCAGTTCGGCGCAGGACCCCGAGGTCATCGCCCGCACCCGCCAGCTCGAGGCGCTGAAGGCCAACGAGCGCGCGCTGCAGGGCCAGCTCAACGCCTTCGACAACCAGCGCCTCCCCCTCGAACAGCAGCGCTCCGCGCTCGAAACCGCGCAAAGCAGGGCCGCCGCCGCCGCCGAGCCGGCGCGTGAGCGGGCGCGGTTCTGGCTCGAACTGCGCGTGTTCCTCCTGCGCCTCGCCATAACCCTGCCGATGCTGCTGCTTGCCGTCTGGCTGGTGGTGAAGAAGCGCAAGAGCGATTACTGGCCGCTCGCCCGCGGCTTCGTCCTCGCCGCGGTCTTCGTCTTCTTCGTCGAGCTGGTGCCCTACCTTCCCAGCTATGGCGGCTATGTCCGCTACGGCGTCGGCATCGCGCTGACCTTCGCGGCGGGCGTGTTCCTCATCAAGAACATGCGCAGGTACCTGGAAAGCCGGCAGAAATCGGAAGCCCAGGCCGAGGCCGAGCGGCGGGCGCGGGTCAGCCATGACGAGGCCTTTCGCAAGATGGCTGCCAGGCAATGCCCCGGTTGCGACCGCCCGATCGCCACGATGGAAGGCGCCGAAACCAACTTCTGCGTCCACTGCGGCATGACCCTGTTCGACCATTGCCCCTCGTGCCACGCCCGCAAGATGGCCTTCTTCCGCTTCTGCATGGCCTGCGGAACCCCCGCGCAAGAGCCCAGCAAGGCCGCTGCAACGCCGCCGCAACACGAAATTCCGCCTGCACCGGCTTGAACCTCGCGCCCGGGCATCACATAGGGGCAGGCATGACCAAGGATTCCGAAAAGACCGGCTGGTCCGGCAAGGCCGCCCTCGCGGGCGCCGCGATCGGTTCGGCCGCGCTTGCCGCCGCCCTGCTCTATGCCTCGCGCCGCAAGTCGGCCAAGGACAAGACCGAGCCCACCCGCCCCGCAGACGCGCAGGAGACCGATTGATGGAGCCCGTCCGCCAGATCGAGGGCAAGGCCTATCCCTTCGGCGTCAAGAACGTCGACACCGACGTGATCATCCCGGCTCACTGGCTGAAGACCATCAGCCGCGAGGGCCTTGGCAAGGGCGCCTTCGAAGCGATCCGCAAGGAACCGGGCAACCTGTTCGACAGCGCGGAATATGCCGGCTCGCCGATCCTCATCGCGGGGGATAACTTCGGATGCGGCTCGAGCCGTGAACATGCCGCCTGGGCCCTGCTCGACCTCGGCATCAAGGCGGTGATCGCGCCCTCCTTCTCCGATATCTTCTCGGGCAATGCCTTCAAGAACGGGATCCTCACCGTGGTCCTGCCGCAGGAGGCGGTGGACCGGCTGATGGAAGTCGCGGTCGATCACCCCATCTCGATCGACCTCGAACACCAGACGGTGACCACCCCGTTCCAGGACCGCTTCACCTTCGAGATCGACCCCTTCCGCAAGCACTGCCTGCTGAACGGCCTCGACGAGGTCGGCCTCACCCTCGCCCGTCAGGACGCCATCGCCGGATATGAGGCCAAGGCCCGCGCCGAGCGGCCTTTCCTCGCCGCCGGGGTTCCGGCCTGACCGACATCAATGCAATTGGAGCGGAGCCCGGCAGGCTGGGCCAAGTTCCGCAACAGGGATCAAGACCATGACCACTTTCAATGACCGCGAACGCGCCGAAGAGGCCAAGTTTGCCCGCGACGAGGATACCCATTTCCGCATCGTCGCCCGCCGCAACCGCCTGCTCGGCGAATGGGCGGCCGAACGCATGGGCCTCTCCGCCGCGGAGACCGAGGCATATGCCAAGTCGGTGGTCCAGGCCGACTTCGAGGAAGCCGGCGACGAGGACGTGATCCGCAAGGTGCTGGGCGACCTGATCGGTGCCGGCGTCGATTCGAGCGACGGCGAAGTGCGCGCCGCGCTCGACGCCAAGCTGGTCGAAGCCCGCCGCGCCCTGCTCGGCGAAGCCTGAGGAGCCGCTGAAATGGGCATGGCCGCCACAGACATCGAGAGCATGATCAAGGCGGCCCTGCCCGACGCGGAGGTGACGATCACCGACCTTGCGGGCGACGGCGACCATTATGCCGCCCACGTCGTGTCCGCCGCATTCGCCGGCAAGAGCCGCGTCGCGCAGCACCAGCTGGTCTACAAGGCGCTCGGCGGGCGCATGGGTGGTGAACTCCATGCCTTGCAACTGACCACCGCGGTTCCCAACTGAACGCCAGCACAATCCAACTCAAGGGCGCCGAAACCCATGTCCGATACCAATTCCCGCATTGCCGAAATCGTCAACGGCAACGACGTCGTCCTGTTCATGAAGGGCACGCCGCTGTTTCCGCAATGCGGCTTCTCCAGCCGCGCGATCGCCATTCTCGACCATCTCGGCGTCGAATATGCCAGCGTCGACGTGCTGCAGGACATGGACATCCGCCAGGGCATCAAGTCCTATTCGGACTGGCCGACCATCCCCCAGCTCTACGTGAAGGGCGAATTCGTCGGCGGCAGCGACATCATGATGGAGATGTTCGAGGCCGGCGAATTGCAGCAGCTGATGACCGAGGCCGAGGTCAAGCCGGCGGCCTGAGGGCGCTCGTCAGGGCCTCACTATACCGTCGCCCCTGCGAAGCCAGGGGCCCATCCCAAACTCGCGTCCTGACATTGCGTTTGGGCTAAACTGCAGCCTCGGAATGGGCCCCTGCCTCCGCAGGGGCGACGATCAGGTCGCGCGTGGATTCACTCCCCGGAAAACCAAAGGCCCGCGAACCATCGAGGTTCGCGGGCCTTTTTCGGGGGCCGGGTGGGACCGGCTGGCCCGAAGGGAATTCTCGGGGAGGCGGGACCGCGGAGACCAGGATGCGGGACCCGCCTCTATTCGAGACTGCTTGGGTAATCCGGATATTGCACGAGCCGTGCCAAATGGCCCGCATGCCCGGAAATCTCCCGTTTTGATCATCGCACCGGTCTTGCCCTCGCAGACGGTTGTAAACCCTGCCGACAGGATGCTGCACATTACGGTCCGCTGGACAGGCGGACCGCTCTGGCCCATGTTTTCCCGCAACCATGACCATGCACTCATCCACTGCGCCATCGGGCATACCGGCTGCCACCCTCGTCGTCTTCCGTCACTCGCGCAGCGGGGGGCCGCCCGAGTTGCTGATGCTCGAACGCGCGATGCACATGCGGTTCGCCCCGGGGATGGCCGTGTTCCCGGGAGGGCGGGTCGATTTAACGGACTTCGAACTGGCCGCGCGCATCGCAGAACCCGGCCTCTCCGGGGATGAGGCCGCCCATCGTGTCGCCGCCTTGCGCGAAACCCTGGAGGAAACCGGCCTGGTGTTGGGTGTAAGGCAGGCCGTCACTGCCGAGGCCGCGGCCGCGGCGCGCGAGTTGCTGATCGCCGACGGCACCCTGGCCACCGTACTCGAACGGTTCGGCTGGACACTCGATCTCGACCAACTGATCCCCTTCGCCCGCTGGTGCCCCGATCACGCCAAAGCCTTCGATGCCCGCTTCTACCTCGCCGACCTCGGCACCGGGGCGGTCGACCTCACGGTTGACGGAACGGAGAACGGACGCCTGTTCTGGTCAAGTGCCGCCGACACGCTCGCTGCCGCCGCGACCGGGGGGACGAAGGTGATCTTCCCGACGCAGCGCAACCTCGAACGGCTCGCGCAGTTTGCGGATTTTGCGGCGGCCGCGGAGCACGCCGCCGGTCACCCGGTGCGGACGATCACGCCGCGCGAGGAACCCCGCGACGGGGTCCCTCACCTCGTGATCCCGGACGACCGCGGGTATCCCGTCACGTCCCAGTTGCTGGCAGACGTCCTGCGGATGCTCGACTAGCGCAGCGAGGCGTTCAGCGCCTCCAGCGCCGCCGAGCCGGGGCACAGCTCCCCTTCCCCAAGCTGGTTGAGCGGCGTCTCCACCGTGTTGAGATGGCGGTGCAGGTCCTCCGCGCTCTCGTCGACATAGAGCAAGCCGGTGACAATCTCGCCCAGCGCCGCACGCTCATGCAGGTGGTTCATCGCGCCGATCCGGTCGGTCGGATCGTAGTCCTCGCCCAGCTTGCGCAGCAGCAGCATCGAGCCATCGTGCTGCACCACCCGCCGCAGCGAGCCGGGGGCATAACTGGTCTCGATCGCATCGCGCGGGAGGATCACCTCGAGCCGGTTCACCGCCTCGTTGTGCTCGCGCACGTAGTCGTAGGACTTGGTCGAGCCGGCGTGGTTGTTGAAGGTGACGCAGGGGCTCAGCACGTCGATGAAGGCCGGCCCCTTGTGCCGCAGCGCGCCCTTGATCAGCGGGACCAGCTGCTCCTTGTCGCCCGAGAATGAGCGGGCGACGTAGCTCGCCCCCAGCTGCAGCGCGAGGGCGACGAGATCGATCGGGCTGTCGGGGTTGAGCACGCCCTTCTTGCTCTTCGAACCCTTGTCGGCCGTGGCCGAGAACTGGCCCTTGGTCAGGCCGTAAACCCCGTTATTCTCGACGATGTAGGTGATGTTCACCCCGCGGCGCATGGCGTGGGCGAACTGGCCGATGCCGATCGAGGCGCTGTCGCCGTCGCCGGAAACGCCAAGGTAGGTCAGCTCGCGGTTGGCGAGGTTCGCGCCGGTCGCAACCGAGGGCATGCGGCCGTGGACCGAGTTGAACCCGTGGCTCGCGCCGAGGAAATAGTCCGGCGTCTTCGAGGAGCAACCGATGCCCGAAAGCTTGGCCAGCCGGTGCGGCTCGAGATCGAGCTCGTAAGCCGCCTGGACGATGGCGGCGCTGATCGAATCATGCCCGCAACCGGCGCAGAGGGTGGAAACGCGGCCCTCGTAGTCGCGCCGGGTAAACCCTATGGCATTGCGCGGCTGGACGTCGGCGAGCAGGCGAGGCTTGGTGATATAGGTCATCGGCTTAGCCCTTGGTGGGAGCGAGCGGGCGCAGGCGCGGCGTGTTCATCGCCTCGGCGATGGCGCCGGCAATGAAGCGCGCGGTGATCGGCGATCCGTCGTAGTGGAGCACCTTGACCAGCTTCTTCGGATCGAATTCGCATTCGTTGACGAGCAGGGTGCGCAGCTGGGCGCTTTCGTTCTGCTCGACCACGAAGACGAAGTCGTGAGCGTCGACAAATTCCTCGACCTCGGCGTTGAACGGGAACGCGCGCACGCGCAGCGCATCGAGGTGCAAGCCCTCGGCGGCGAGCAGGCTCAAGGCTTCGGTCATTGCCGGGCTGGTCGAGCCGTAATGGATCACACCGAGCCGCGTCGGCTGCCCCGCCCTTACGAGCTGCGGCGCGGGGACGAGGCTCTTGGCCGTCTCGAACTTCTGGCGCAGCCGCTCCATGTTGTAGACATAGTCGCGGCCGTCCTCCGAATAGGTGGCCTTGGCATTGCGGCTGGTGCCGCGGGTGAAGAAAGCGCCCTTGGACGGATGCCCGCCGGGCAGCGTGCGCCAGGGGATCCCGTCGCCGTCGACGTCCTCGTAGCGGCCGAACAGCTTGCCGGCCTCGAGATCATCAGCGCTCAGGACCTTGCCGCGATCGTAGAGGCGCGCATCGTCCCAGGCGAAGGGCGCGGACAGGCGCTCGTTCATGCCGATGTCGAGGTCGGTCATCAGGAAGACCGGAGTCTGCAGCCGATCCGCCAGGTCGAACGCCTGCGCGGTCATGGTGAAGCACTCGTGCGGATCTTCGGGGAAGAGCAGCACGTGGCGGGTATCGCCGTGACTGGCATAGGCGCAGATCAGCAGGTCCGACTGCTGGGTCTTGGTCGGCATGCCAGTGCTTGGCCCGCCGCGCTGGACGTCGACGACCACCGAGGGGATCTCGGCGAAGTACGACAGACCCAGGAACTCCTGCATCAGCGAGATGCCCGGCCCCGAGGTGGCGGTGAAGGCGCGGCAGCCGTTCCAGCCCGCGCCGATCACCATGCCGATCGAGGCCAGCTCGTCCTCGGCCTGGACGATCGCATAGTTCGCCGCGCCGCTATCGAGATCGGTGCGGAACTTGCGGCAATAGGAAGTGAAGGCCTCGACCACCGAAGTGGACGGCGTGATCGGATACCAGGCGCAGACCGTCGCCCCGCCGAACACCGCGCCGAGGCCGGCAGCGCTGTTGCCGTCGATGAACACGCGGTTGCCCACGGCATCGGCGCGGCGCACGCGGATCGGCAGCGGGCAGGCGAAGTGTTCGCTGGCGTAGCGGTGGCCGATCCGGGCGGCCTCGCGGTTGCCATCGATCAGCTTGTCCTTGCCGCGATATTGCTGCGCGATCAGCGCCTCGATCACTTCCAGCTCCATGTCGAGCAGGGCGGCGAGCGCGCCGACATAGAGGATGTTCTTGAACAGCTTGCGCTGGTTGGGATCGCTGAACTCGCGCGCGCAGATCTCGGTCAGCGGAATGCCGATGACGTTGATGTCGTCACGGAATTTGCTGCGCGGAAGTTCCTTGGTGGAATCGTAGAACAGGTAGCCGCCGGCATCGAGCTCGGCCACGTCGCGGTCCCAGGTCTGCGGGTTCATCGCCACCATCAGGTCGCACCCGCCGCGCCGGCCGAGCCAACCGGCTTCGGAGACGCGCACCTCGTACCAGGTCGGCAGGCCCTGGATGTTCGAGGGGAAGATGTTGCGTGGGGAAACGGGCACGCCCATCCGCATGATCGAGCGGGCGAACATCTCGTTGGCCGAGGCCGAACCCGAGCCGTTGACGTTGGCGAACTTGACCACGAAGTCGTTGGTCGCGGAGATCGCGGTGAGGGTTTGGATCGCAGTCATCTCAGGCCTCCACCGCCAGTTCCGGGCTCGGCATCTTCTCGGCCTGGGGCACCAGCCAATCCACCTTCTGCATGTCCCACGCATTGGTGGGGCAACGTTCCGAACAGAGCCCGCAGTGCAGGCACAGGTTCTCGTCCTTGACCATGACGCGGCCGGTCTTGAGCCCGCCCTCGATATAGAGCGGCTGCTCCAGGTTCGGCGCCGGGGCCTTCAGCCGGGTGCGCAGGTCCGCCTCGTCGCCACCTTCGGTGAAGGTGATGCATTCGGTCGGGCAGATATCCACGCAGGAGTCGCACTCGATGCAGGCCGGCGGGGTGAACACGGTCGCCATGTCGCAGTTGAGGCAGCGCGCCGCCTCGTTGCAGGCCTTCTCCACGTCGAAGCCGAGCTCGAGCTCGAGCTTGATGTCCTTCAGCGCCTCCTTGAGGTTGCGGGTCGCCATGGCCTGGCGATCCTCCTCGGAGATGTCGTTGTCATAGGCCCATTCGTGGATGCCCATCTTCTGGCTGGCGAGCGTCACCCGCTCACCCGGCCGATCGGCCACCACATCGAGCCCGCGCAGGAACAGGTCGATCGAAACCGCCGCGCGGTGACCCTGGGCCACGGCCTCGATGATGTTCTTGGGGCCAAGCGCCGCATCGCCGGCGAAGAACACGTCGGGCACGCTCGATTGCAGGGTCTGCTCGTTGAGGACGGGCATCTCCCACTTGTCGAACTCGAGGCCGATGTCGCGCTCGATCCACGGGAAGGAGTTCTCCTGCCCGATCGCCACCAGCACCTGGTCGCACGGCACCGTCTCCATGCGGCCGGTGGGCGCAAGGCGGCGCTTGCCCTTGTCGTCGTACTGGACCTCGACGTGCTCGAAGGTGACGCCGGTCAGCTTGCCGGCCTCATGCTCGAAGGCCATCGGCACCATGCAATTGCGGATGTCTACGCCCTCGTGCAGCGCCTCGTCCTTTTCCCAGGGCGAAGCCTTCATCTCGTCGAAGCCGGAGCGGACGATGACGTGCACCTTCTCGGCTCCGAGGCGCAGCGAGGAGCGGCAGCAGTCCATCGCCGTGTTGCCGCCGCCCAGCACGATCACCCGCTTGCCCACCGTGTCGACGTGGCCGAAGGCGATGTTGGAGAGCCAGTCGATCCCGATGTGGATATGCGCCGCCGCTTCCTGCCGCCCGGGCAGGTCCGCCTCACGCCCGCGCGGCGCGCCGGTGCCGACCAGCACCGCGTCCCAGCCCTCGGCGCGCAGCTCCTTGAGGCTCGCCACGAACCGGTCCTGGATCAGGCTCACGCCAAGGTCGGCGACATAGCCGCATTCCTCGTCGATCACGCTGTCGGGCAGGCGGAACTTCGGGATCTGGCTGCGCATCATCCCGCCGGGGCTGGTCAGGTTGTCGAACACCGTGACGTCATAGCCGGCCAGCGCGAGGTCGCGCGCGGCGGCGAGCGAGGCCGGACCCGCGCCGACGCAGGCCACGCGCTGGCCGTTCTTAAGCGTGGGCGCCTTGGGCAGGCGCTCGGAAATGTCGCCCTTGAGGTCGGCGGCGACGCGCTTCATCCGGCAGATCGCCACCGGCTCCTCGTCGACCCGCCCGCGGCGGCAGGCCGGCTCACACGGCCGGTCGCAAACCCGGCCGAGAATGCCGGGGAACACGTTCGACCACCAGTTGATCTCATAGGAGTCGGCATAGCGGCCGGCCGCGATCAGCCGCAGGTATTCGGGGACCGGCGTATGCGCCGGACAGGCCCACTGACAATCGACCACCTGATGAAAGTGGCCCGCTGGACCCGCAACCGCTGACGCCATGATTTCCCGACTCGTCCTTCACCCAGCAATTTGGCGACTTCGGGCCTTTCGCCCGCGATGCGTCACCTATCGACAATTCCTCTGCGATGATCCTGAAACAATGGTGAGTGTCACTGCGACATCTCCACGGTTCGGTCAGGCCATCTCCCAACTGCACGTTTGATGCTCTTGAGTGCATACGTATTCGCTGGCCGCAGTCAACCCGACGCGGGTTCGATTACCTGTTGAATAGTCGTCATGTGGGAAGGTCGGGAACGCCGTATCATT
>Ga0207667_10003564_pt1 | contig 19241 bp, 18 predicted proteins | sample KBSCornC52_FD_184301 | JGI IMG/M metagenome (GOLD analysis project Ga0207667, IMG submission 184301) | Corn rhizosphere microbial communities from Kellogg Biological Station, Michigan, USA - KBS Corn C5-2 (SPAdes) (version 2) | ecosystem: Host-associated > Plants > Roots > Rhizosphere > Soil ...
GCCGTAGCCGGTACAAAAATATCGATTTTGATACCTTCGACACTTGGATACGGCTTAAATGCTCAAACCAGTATACCGGCATTTAGCTGCCTCAGGTTTACCTGGGACGTCAGTTCGGTATCGCCATAGTGTTAAGTCAAAAGTCTTGAGCCGCAGGTATCGGGTTAATCTTGTTGCCTTCTTGACGCCTGATTTTTCTGGGCCGGTTTAAACTTCGAGGCCAGCGTGGCACAACAGTGGTGGCTGTATTTTTATTTGTTGATTTTAATTAAAACGATTTTACCCTCGGGAAAATACTACCGTGCCGTAATAGTTTCGGATGTCTTGTTCCCCGGAATGAAAAATTGAACCGATGCAATAACGCAACCTATATCTTAGTATGACAGACGCAAATTTACCCTGGATTGAATCTCCTTTTTTTGAAGAGCATTTAAAAGCCAAAAATTTAACGGCTGAACAGTTAAAACTCGTTAACGATTATCATGAGAATGGGTTTATAGTTGTACCGGGTATGCTGCCCCAATCACTAATTGAGGAAGTACGTAACGAGACGGAAAAAAAAGCCTTCGATCCTTCTTTTCCATTAAAAACCACGCGTAGCGAAGCGCGCGTGCAGGATTTCTGGCGGGTGTCGGCTCCGGTAAAGGATTTGACGATTTATCCCCGGATATTGGAAATACTGGAATTATTGTATGGCAGGCCCGCAGTGCCTTTTCAAACGCTAAGCTTCAGGGTGGGCACCCAGCAACGGGCGCATTCGGACACCATCCATTTCAGCTCGCTACCCGCCCGTTATATGTGCGGCGTTTGGGTGGCGCTTGAGGATATTACTGAAGATAACGGCCCGGTTTTTTATTGCCCCGGTTCGCATCGTTTAACCGAATATGATTTCTCGCAGATCAGGAGCTCAGCCGAAACCACCTCTTATGAGAATTACGTAGAATATGAGGACTTTATTGAGAAAATAGTTGAATCAAATCAGTTCGAGAAAAAGGCATTCCTGGCCAAAAAAGGCGATATACTGATATGGTCGTCAAACATTATTCATGGCGGTTCGCCCGTAAAAAAGGAGGGAGCTACACGCTGGTCGCAGGTATCCCATTACTTTTTTAAGGATTGCTATTATTACACGCCTATGTTATCAAACATGGTAACCAACGAGTTATATCTTCGCAATAACCTCGTTAACATAAAAACCGGTGAGATTGAACAGCAATCATACAATGGCGAAAAACTTAACGTGATTGAAACTAAAAATAAGCTTTACATCCTCACAAGCAGGGGCACTTCTTCAGGATCTGTTTTAATGGGAATGATTAAAAGCTTGTTTAAGAAAAGGTAAAAGGTTTTTGCGGTTAGCAAACTCAAGACCCTCTCAACCACTCAACGCCTCTTTAAAAACTTTTAAACAGCGGTCGCGCGCAACGGCATGATCAATAATGGGTTGCGGATACTTGCTGAAATCAGCATATTCCGGAACCCATTTTTTTATGTACTTTAAATCGGGATCAAACTTCTTGAGTTGCGAATCCGGGTTAAATATCCTGAAATAGGGCGCAGCATCAGTACCAGAACCTGCGGCCCACTGCCAGCCGCCAACATTACTGGCCAGTTCGTAATCCAATAATTTACGGGCAAAATAGCGCTCGCCCCAGCGCCAGTCAATCAGCAAATCTTTACTTAAAAAACTAGCGACCACCATGCGTACGCGGTTATGCATATACCCGGTGGCGTTTAACTCCCGCATACCGGCATCAACCAGCGGAAAACCGGTTTCGCCATTGCACCAGGCGGTAAATTGCGTTTCGTTATTCACCCATTTTATCCGGTCGTATTCGGGCCTGAAGGCATGATCGGCGGTGTGCGGGAAATGGTGTAATATCATCATATAAAACTCCCGCCATATCAGCTCATTTAACCACGTTTTTTCTTCCGATTCGTTGGCAGCCTGTGCCAATTCCCTGATGCTTACCGTGCCAAAACGTAAATGCAGGCCAATATGTGTAGTGCCCTTAATAGCGGGGAAATCGCGCTTGCTGGCATAATCAGCAATATATTCTTTATAGTTTATCGCCGGAAATTCCCTGTCACTCTTTTCAAAACCTATTTGCTTTAACGATGGTATAGGGAACGCCTTAGTTTTATAAAAATTAGCAAAGTATTTTTTATTCGGATAAGCTTCCAGGTAAAATGCATTTAAGGTTTGCCGCCATTTGCGGCTATAGGGTGTAAAAACAGTATAGGGTTTGCCATCATCTTTTAAAACCTCGCCCTTTTCAAATATAACCTGGTCCTTATAGGTGTAAAACGGGATGTTATGATGAGTTAACAGATGCGCAATAGCGGCATCCCGCTTTTTTGCTGCGGGTTCATAGTCATGGTTGGTGTAAACAGCGGTAACGTTGTATTTGCTTAATAATGTTTGCCACGCGTCGGCAGCTTTATCATGCACGACCAGCACACTGCTGCCCAACTGCTGCAGCTTATCGTCAAGGGCGATGATGATTTTATGAATAAAGGTTACGCGCGCATCATCGCGATCATCCAGCCTGTCCAGGATGTCCTTATCAAATATAAAAACAGGCAGCACCGGGTTAGGGCCTTTGAGTGCATGATATAAACCGGCATTATCGTCAAGTCTTAAATCGCGCCTGAACCAAAATATCGAAACGGGTGTTTTATCCATAAATTTCCTTTAGTGCATCTGCAACGCTGGTATAACCAAATTTAAAACCGCTGTCTTCTATTTTTTTTGCAGATACTTTTGTACTGCCCAATACAATAGTGCTCATTTCGCCAAGCAAAAGTTTTAGCAAAAATGCAGGTACATGAGGCAGCCATAGTGGCTTATGCAGTTGTTTGGCAATGGCCTGCGTAAGCTGCGTGTTGGTCACCGGGTTTGGCGCCACCATGTTATATACTCCCTCAAAATTTTCATGTTCAACGGCAAAAAGGTACATGTTAACCACATCCTGTACATGTATCCAGGGGATCCACTGTTTGCCCTTACCCAGCGGTGCACCCACGTATAGTTTTACCGGCAACGCCATTTTGGGCAACGCGCCTGATTGGTCCAATACAACGCCCGTACGGAATTTGGCTATTTGCAGGCCCAGTAATTTCCCTTCATCAACCGCCCCTTCCCATTCCACGCAGCAGTGCGCCATAAAATCGTCCGATGGCGGACTGGTTTCGGTCATCAGTTCGTCGCCCCGGTCGCTGTAATAGCCAATGGCCGATGCCGATATAATGCGGGTTACCTGGTGTTTGTTTTTTCGCAAAAGGCCATAAATAAGGCCGATGGATTTAGTTCGACTATCGATGATTTCCTTTTTTCGTTCCTCGGTCCAGCGACTATCGGCTATGCCTGCCCCGGCCAGGTGGATCACCATATCAACGTCCTCGATGCAGCTCCCATCAATTTTTCCCTGTCCCACATCCCACAAAAAAGTTTTTACACGCGGGTCTTTACCCGGCGAGCGGCTTATATGACTAACGCCATACCCTTTATTCAGGAGCTCCGCGGTAAGCCGTTGCCCGATAAGGCCCGTGCCCCCGGTAAGAAGGATATGTTTTTTTGGTTGGATCATAGTTTTGTAAGTCGATAGTCAATGGTCGATAGTCTATAGCCCATAGTCAATGGCCCATAGCTCCGGGTTGCTTTACCATGGACTATCGACCATTGACCATCGACTATTATACATTTACACTGTCCGCTACAACAACTTTACTGCAAAGCGGTTTGGCATAATTTTCGGCGAATATCACGTGTGTGGGGTCATCCTGGTAAGCAGCCTGCGCCTCAGGGGTATCAAACAAAAGCAAAAGCGAAACATCATACGAGCGGTCAACCACATCGCGGAACGTCTCGGCAGGTACGCCTATGTGGATATCGCGGATATGGGTAATAGGGTGCAGGGTATTTAAGCCATCAATCAGTTGCTGTTTATCGGCTTTATCTTTTAGCCAGAAGTGAACGTGGTGTACAAAGGTGTTTTTAAGAAGCATAGTTTTATAGTTTAACAAGGCTAAATTGGCAATAAATTATGATTAAAGCTTGAGCCGGTTTTTAAATGATAGCAATTTGACAACTGCTAATCATCGATTGGAATTATAGCCCGCTAAAAATCATTTATTACGACTGCCGGGCCACCTTGTTCATCTATGATTTTCTTTCAATTACTATAGTTAGCGTTCCGGAAAAACGCGTAGAGCAACGCCGTCCCGCTTTTTTTAGAACAATCCCGCTAGCCTCTCCGCATCCAACCCACAATAATCATCAATCACCAAATTAACGGGGTGCAACTCCGCAGCAGTATGCCCGGTTGTAATGGCAACCACTTTCATATTAGCACTATTGGCTGCCTTTACGCCCGCTAACGAATCTTCAAATACAATGCACTTTTCAGGGGGCATACCCAATAACTCCGCGGCTTTCAAAAATATATCCGGATGTGGTTTAGGCCGGCTCACCATGCTCGAATTAACAATAAAGTTAAAATCGTTGCGGATGGGTATCCTGTCCAATATAAAATTGGTATCCTCAATAGTTGCCGAAGTAGCCATAGCCATGGTAACGCCCGCATTTTTTAGACCCGTTAAAAAATGCTCCAGGCCGACAATTGGCGCTACATGCGGGGCGTATAGCGTCCGGTAAAACTCCTCCTTTTCGTTAAGCAGGGCCTTCAACCCGGCCTCGTCATGGTCGGCGCCAAAAAACCTTCGGATGGTTTCCATCACGGGCACCCCGCTAAATTCGGTATAATAGGTTTGTTTGGTTACCTCGCCCTTGCCATATTTTTTGAACAGCGCCTGCCACGATTTAAAATGGTAGGGTGTGTTATCTATAAGCGTACCATCCATATCAAAAATAGCGGCGAAAGTTGCGATACGCCCGGCCGTAGCCTCCGCAGTAGCTGACACAACCGTGGAAGACGGTTCAAAGAGGTTGATAGCGCTGTTAGTTGTTCCCAAATCCTAATTTTTCTTGTAGGTTGCCCTGGCGGGCCAAAAACCGACCGTATTCAACCAGGTTATCAATTGGCGAATGCTGAAAAAGGTCGAACGTACTGTTAATGCCCTGTTCAATTGCTTCGTTTGTTTTTTCAAAACCCCTTGAATCGTCATTTATCCAGAAATGCAATACAAAAACAAGTTGTACCCACAGTGCGTCTTTATAGCGGTTACTGAAAAATTTACGTTCCGAAAGCTCATTCGATTCAATTCCCTCAATGATCAGGTCATTACAAAAATGTTCAAATACATCTTTAATCCCCTTGAAAATTTGTGGCGCCGAAAAAGTTTTTGACTGTTTTTTCACGCTGTAAGTTACAAAATTGCGACTGGTTTCCAGCAGTTCAAAAAAGTTATAAAAATAGGCCAACGCTTTTTCACGGGCGGTAAACTGTCGCCAAACTTCCTGCTTTTTTATTTCGGCAATGGTTTTAACCGCAAAATCTGTCCATATATTTTGCTCCAGCGTATCAAAGGAGTTAAAGAAACGACGGAACTCTTCTTCAGTCATTTCATTAGTCTCCGCAAAAGCGTCGACAGATTCAGGCTGACTGCCCTCGGTTAGTACAAAATCAACATAGGCTTTCCGGATGCTTTCTATAGTAGTCATAGCGTAGTTGTTTAGTGTTAAATAATAAGATCATAATATAGCCCTTAAGGCATTTTAATGTGCTTATATTATTAACGAAGCCTTTTTGGGGATAGTACAAGAACATGCTTTTGTTACCGGAGGCTGACGCTTTCAATAGGGCAGGCGGCGGGTATTACGATAAAATCTCAATTTATTTTTACCCGCATTTTTTTGCTCTACCGCCCATTATGATAATAACTATTGGCAATATTATCCTGTTGATGTTCGGTGATCATTTTATAAGGGAAATATAAAAGGATAAGCGCAATCACTATAAATCCGATGATTTCAGCGATGCTGAGTTTGTTTTCGGAGTCCATCTTTTAAATATTTTTTATATAATAACCATTAAAAAGTGCCCTGGTTTTGCTGAAACCCCATTTTTATGTTAGCTATGCGTCAAATATTGTTCAGTGGTGTTGTTAACAAATAAATAAATTGCAAATTTGCAGGCTGCAACCCGGTTAATCCCCTGTTTAACTATGAGTGATAAAACTATATTGGTTTGGTTCAGGAATGATTTGCGTGTACGTGATAATGAGATATTATTAGAAGCGTTACGCAAAGCTGACAGAATTTTACCGGTATATTGTTTTGATCCTTACTATTTTAAAACCAACCCTTCGGGCAATCCAAAAACAGGCAATATACGTGCTAAGTTTTTGCTGGAATCTGTAGCCGACCTTCGCCGCAATTTAAGAGTGCTGGGTGGCGAACTGATCATCAGGATAGGTAACCCGGCTGAAATTTTGCCGCAACTGGCCGAACAATACCAGGTAAGCGAGGTTTATCACCACCGGGAAGTAGCCCACGAAGAAACCGAAATTTCGGAGCAGGTGGAAACCGCGCTTTGGAAAATGCGGCTGAATTTAAAGCACTTTATTGGCCATACCCTGTATCATAAAGAAGACCTCCCGTTCCCGATAAAGGATATCCCGGATAGTTTCGCCGTATTTAAAAAGAAAATAGAACGCGACAGCACCGTGCGGCCTTGCATTGGCACACCGGAAGCAACACTTACCCCAGCTATTACCGATGCCGGCGAACTGCCAGCCCTGGAAGATTTGGGCTTAACCGCACCGGTTAACGATCCTAGGTCGGCGAGTTTATTTACCGGCGGTGAAACAGCGGCCCTGCATCAGTTGGATCTGCTTTTTTCAAACGGAGATCATGTAGCAGGCAGTAAAAGCGCGCGTTCATCGGCTATAAATGCTTTCTCATCAAAACTTTCGGCCTGGATTTCCCTGGGCTGCGTCTCTTTGCGCTATGTTTACTGGGAAGTAATTAAACATCAGCAGGCTACCCATACCAATCAATACAATTCGCTGCTGCTTGATTTGCTTTGGCGCGATTATTTTAGGTTTATGTTTAAAAAACATGGCCAAAAGTTTATCGCCGCAAAAAATAAAAGCACTTTAGCAAATGACCTGGCGCCCAACCAGGACGAACTGTTTGATGCCTGGAAGAACGGAGAAACAGGGGTGCCCATGGTTGATGCTATTATGCATGAACTAAATGCTACCGGTTATATTAATAACTACAGCCGGCAGGTTGTTGCAGTTTTTTTGGTAAACGACCTTAAAGTCGACTGGACAAAAGGCGCCGCCTATTTCGAGGAAAAGCTGATCGACTACTCGCCGGCCAGCAACTGGGGTAACTGGGCCTTTATTGCTGGTGTTAACGATGCCCGCGAAAGCCGGTATAATATTGCCGTTAAGCCGGCTACAGAACTGGAAACCAAAGGCGATTTTATTGACACCTGGCTCCCCGGGCTGAAAGAATCTGATTATCACGACAATTTGGTACCCGTTGCCGTAAAATAAACCGGCGTTTATCGTAACTTTAGTCCAATTGTTACGTCTTAATAGTATAATGAACCCGTTTGAACAATTTACGCTGATCATTGGCCTTCTCGCCGTGCTGCTTGAGGGTGTATCCTACCTGCGTGGGTTCCTGCGTAAACTTTTTCATTAAGCACTTTTCATCCATTAAAAAAACATCCAGTTGTATCATTATCAAATGTTTGCGCGTAATATTAATATTGCGTAATTTGGAATAACAAATCTTAAACCGATATGAAAAAGCTGTTAACACTCATTGCTTTATCAAGCTTGTTTTTGCTGACCTGTAAAAAGAACGACCTGACGCCCGACGGCAAACCTAAATCTGATGCAGCGAACAACACCATTAGGGTTGATACGAAAGCCGGCGCAAGTTATGGCCTGGTGGTAGCCGAAACAAACCCTAACGATGTGGGTCACCCGATTGTATTTTACACCAATGATAACTTGAATGCACCCAACGAATACACTTTTAAAGGTATCGATGGGTATAATATGCTGGTTGAAGTAGGCAGCCCAAACGGCACTTTTGTTAACTGCGATATATATTACAAGGGGGTAAAGGTGCCGCACAGCATCATGGGTGTCGATTCGCTGGATGGCGTTATGCCTTCGCATATTAATCTTACCTATACTATTGGCGCAACTACGCGGTAACTTTTGTATACCTGGCATTTTTTTATAACAACACAAATGGCCAATTAACGGCTAAAGTCCAAAATATTCCACTCCCGATTGTAATAAATCCGTCTGAAACCGCTATCTGCTTAAGTTTTATAAATTTATTTACAAAGTTTATAAAGGGTTATGCTTACTTTTGTACCGTTTTAAAGATTGGTTTCTCATGGATCGTCTCAATTATATTAATAGCGGAAACGCTGCCTACATAAATTCACTTTACGAAGCGTACAAACAAGAACCTGACTCTGTAGACTTTGGCTGGCAAAAATTTTTCGAAGGGTTTGATTTTGGAAAGGATAATCAGGAGGCTGTTTCGATAGATCCCGGTACTTCCGATCATTTTTTCAAAGAAATAAATGTACTTAACCTGATAGAAGGTTACCGCTCGCGCGGGCATTTGTTCACTAAAACAAACCCCGTACGCGAAAGGCGCAAATATTTCCCCGGCAAAGAACTGGAGACCTTTGGTTTAAGCGATGCCGATTTGGATACTGTTTTTAATGCAGGCGTGCAGGTTGGCCTCGGCCCGGCAAAATTGCGCGACATCCGCGATCTGCTTGAACAAACTTATTGCGAAGCCATTGGCGCCGAATACCGTTACATCCGCAACCCTATAAAAACCAAATGGTTTGAGGACCGCATGGAGAGCAAACGCAATACACCATCGTTTACTGTCGAAGAGAAAAAGCTGATGCTGAATAAGCTGAACGAAGCGGTTGTTTTCGAGAACTTTTTGGGTACTAAATTCCTGGGTCAAAAACGTTTCTCGCTCGAAGGGGCCGAGGCATTGATTCCTGCTCTTGATTCGGTTATCCAAAACGGATCGGAATTTGGCATCGAAGAGTTTATCATAGGCATGGCACATCGCGGGCGACTGAATGTGCTTACCAATATCATGGAGAAACCCTACAAAGAGGTTTTTTCGGAATTTGAAGGTAAAAACTTCGATGAAGAAACCCCATTTGGCGGCGACGTAAAATATCACCTCGGCTATTCGAAAGATGTAATAACCCAGGGAGGCAAACATGTGCACTTGAGCCTTTGCCCCAACCCCTCGCACCTGGAAGCTGTAAACCCCGTGGTTGAAGGTTTAACCCGGTCAAAAATAGATTTTAAATACAAAGGCGATCATTCCAAAATTGCCCCGATATTAATTCACGGCGATGCCTCAATAGCCGGGCAGGGCATTGTTTATGAGGTATTACAGATGGAGAAACTGGATGGCTACCGCACAGGCGGTACTATCCACATTGTGATAAATAATCAGATTGGATTCACCACGAATTATAAAGACGCCCGCTCAAGCACCTATTGTACCGATGTGGCCAAAACAGTTTTATCGCCTGTTTTCCATGTTAACGGCGATGATGTGGAGGCTCTGGCTTACGTGGTAAACCTTGCTATGGAATACCGCCAGGTGTTTCATGAGGATGTGTTTATAGATATATTGTGCTACCGTCGTTACGGACATAACGAGGCGGATGAACCTAAGTTTACCCAGCCGGTTTTATATAAAGCGATTGAGGAACATCCAAACCCGCTCGAAATATACAAACACAAATTAACTACCGAAGGCAGCGTTTCTATGGAGTTTGCGCTGGAGCTTGAAAAGAATTTCCGCCAGCAATTGCAGGTTCAGTTAGACGAATCAAAAGCACAGGACCGGATCACCGATACCGTGCAAATGTACGAAGGCGTATGGCACGGCTTACATATTGCCAGCCCCCGCGAATTTTTTGCACTGACTGAAACTGCCGTTCCGGAAGATGAATTGCTTGAAATAGGTAAAAAAATAACCGAGTTGCCACAAGGCAAGGAGTTCTTTAAAAAGATTGAAAAGCTTTTTGAAGAACGTAATAAAATGGTGACCAAGACCCACGTTTTTGACTGGGCCATGGGCGAATTGCTGGCTTATGGCAGTTTATTGAAAGACGGTCACCCCGTAAGGTTAAGCGGCGAAGACGTTAAGCGCGGTACATTCTCGCACCGCCACGCCGTATTAACGCTGGTGGATTCGGAAGACGAATACACACCTTTGGATACTATTGATACCGAAGCTAAATTCAGCATCTACAATTCATTATTATCCGAATATGGCGTTTTAGGTTTTGAGTATGGCTATGCCATGGCAAACCCCAATGCGTTAACCCTTTGGGAGGCCCAGTTTGGCGACTTTTTTAACGGCGCCCAAATTATTGTTGACCAGTATATTGCCAGCGCCGAAACAAAATGGCAGCGTGGTAACGGTTTGGTGATGTTATTACCCCACGGATATGAGGGACAAGGCCCCGAGCATTCATCGGCACGTGTGGAACGCTTTTTAGAGCTTTGCGCCGATAGCAACATACAGGTTGCCAATTGCACAACGCCAGCCAACTTCTTCCATATTTTACGCAGGCAAATGCTGAGGGATTTCCGCAAACCATTGGTGATATTTACACCAAAGAGTCTTTTGCGCAGCCCTAAGTGCGTATCGAAACTCGAAGAATTTACCCAAGGCAAATTCCATGAGCTGATTGACGACGAATACGCAGATGCTAAAAAGGTAAAACGCGTGCTGCTTTGTACCGGTAAAATATATTACGATCTGCTTGAAAAACAACAGGCCGATAAACGCAAAGATGTAGCCATAGTAAGGGTTGAGCAATTATACCCAACACCTATTGTGCAGATATTAAAGGTTAAAGCAAAATATAACAAGGCCACCGAATTTATTTGGGTACAGGAAGAACCCGAGAACATGGGCGCCTGGCCATACATTTGCCGTAAATTCCATAACGATAAATTAATAAACCTGAATGTAATTTCGCGCCACGAAGGCAGCAGTACAGCTACCGGTTTTGCCAAACAACATGCCGCGCAGCAATTGCTTATTGTTTCAAAAGCATTTGAAGCGCCGCCGGGCAAACAAGTGAAAGCTGCTGTTAAAGAAACAGCCGAAAAAATGGCCCATATTGGGGCTGATTAATTAATTTGAAGATTAGGTAATGTGCTGATTTGAAAATTGAATAAGTCAATTAACAACAGCTCATCTTCAAATTTTCAAATCAAAAAATTTTCAAATCAGAAAATATGAGTTTAACCATTAAAGTTCCGCCGGTTGGCGAGTCAATTACCGAAGTAGTCTTAGCAAGCTGGAAAAAGAAAGACGGCGATACCGTTAAGATGGACGAAGTAATTGCCGAGTTAGAATCAGACAAAGCCACTTTTGAGCTTACTGCCGAAAAAGCCGGCGTTTTAAAAATAGTTGCCGCCGAAGGCGAAACCCTGCCGATTGGTGCAGTAGTTGCCACCATTGAAGAAGGTGGTGCAGTTAAAGCATCAGTAGCAGTTGATAGTAGCAGTAACAGCAAGGACGTTGAAGCGTCTGCCACTGCCATTGCTTCTGCCACTCCTTCTACCGCAGCGGCCACCGGGGGATCATTACAGGTAAAAGTTCCGCCGGTTGGCGAATCAATTACTGAAGTAACTTTATCACGCTGGATAAAAAAGGACGGTGAAGCCGTTGCCATGGATGAAGCCATAGCCGAACTGGAGTCAGATAAAGCCACTTTTGAATTAACTGCGGAAAAAGCCGGCACTTTAAAAACCATAGCCAAAGAAGGCGACACCTTGCCAATTGGTGCCGTTGTTTGCACTATTGAGGGTTTGGGTGCTGTAAAAGCAGCCGAACCTGCTGCAACGCCAGCCCCTGCGGCTCCTGCAACTGGCGGCGACAAACAAACAACTTACGCATCGGGCACACCGTCACCCGCCGCAGCCAAAATATTGGCTGAAAAGGGCATTGCCCCGCAGGCTGTTAGCGGCACAGGCGTAGCCGGAAGAATAACCAAGGAAGACGCTTTATTAGCCGAAAAAATTTCCGAGAACCCGCAAACGCCTAAGGGCGCCCCTGCTGAAGCGCCGGTTAAAAAAGCCGAGCCTATTGTTGCAAAAGCTGAAGTGGCTGCCATCGGCAGCCGTTCAGATCGCCGCGAAAAAATGTCGTCGTTGCGTAAAACAGTCGCCAAGCGGCTGGTAGCCGTTAAAAACGAAACAGCCATGCTCACCACTTTTAACGAGGTGGATATGGCGCCCATCATGGAGATCCGTTCCAAATACAAAGATAAATTCAAAGAAAAACACGGCGTTGGCCTCGGTTTTATGTCGTTTTTCACCAAAGCCGTTTGCGAGGCGCTGAAAGAATGGCCGGCCGTTGGCGCCCGAATAGAAGGCGAAGAGGTGGTGTACAGCAACTTTGCAGATATCTCTATCGCCGTATCGGCACCAAAAGGACTGGTGGTACCGGTTATCCGCAATGCGGAAAGCATGAGCCTTGCCGAAATTGAAAAAGCTGTAGCCGCCCTGGCTGTTAAAGCCCGCGAAAACAAGCTAACACTCGAGGAGATGACCGGCGGCACATTCACCATCACCAATGGTGGTGTTTTTGGCTCCATGATGTCGACCCCAATCATTAACTCGCCGCAGTCGGCTATATTGGGTATGCACAACATTATCGAGCGCCCCGTGGCCGTAAACGGCCAGGTGGTTATCCGCCCCATGATGTACCTCGCATTATCCTACGATCACCGCATCATTGATGGCCGCGAATCGGTAAGCTTTTTAGTAAGAGTAAAACAATTGCTCGAAGACCCCGCAAGGATGTTGCTGGGTGTATAAATAATATTCAACCTTCTCCAAAATAGCGATGAGTTTATAAACCCATCGCTATTTTTTTGCCGCAACATAAGATCATCGCTAAAACTTAAAACCCTTACTGATCCCTCCATCGCCCAAAAAGAAGGCGCGGTCGATTTTTCCCCCGCCGTGGTCGGTTCTATAAACTAACCACCACACTGTTAACTATATTTGTTTAAGCAAACGCAAAGAACCAAAGCTATTGTTGGTTGTTGCGATAGTAAATTGTTAACCCCTCAAGTACATCAGTAAAATGAACAATGCCCCAATCCACCGCAATATTATCCCACTAAAACGCAAAACGCCACCCCTTAGGGCTGTTATTACAGCTATTGCTTTGGTAATGGCGACGTGCGGTGCAACCAATTGCGCCGCCCAGTCCGCGCCGCTGCACTACCTGCTGGCGCTTTCCAAATCAAATCATACCCTGGCCCTGGTCGATCCGGTTACCTTAAAAGTGATGGCAACGGTACCCGTAGGTACCGACCCGCACGAGGTTATCGCATCGTCCGACGGAAAAACAGCCTACGTTTCCATATATGGTGGCGGCAGCTTGCACGAGATTGATGTTATCGACCTGGTGGCGAAAAAAGCATTGCCGCCCATTGACAGCAAGCCATTTTTTGGTCCGCATGGTTTAACCTTTGCTGCCGGCAAATTGTGGCTTACCGCCGAAGGCTCAAAATCCGTTGCCCGCCTTGATCCTGCCACCAACACTTTCGATTGGTCCATGGGAACCGGGCAGGACCGCACCCACATGATTTACGTTACGCCCGATGGGAAGAAGATATACACCACGAACGTAAGTTCGGGTACGGTGAGCATTTTGGCGGATACGCTGATGCAGGGTGGCTTCGGTCCGCCGCCAGGAGGCGGGCAACAAGGCTCTCCCGGTGGTGGTCCGCCACCCGGAAGTGGTCCGCCTGCGGGTTTTAAACCGCAGGCGCGACACGACTGGGAGCAAACGGTTATCCCGGTTTCGCGTGGTTCCGAAGGGTTTGATGTATCCCCTGACGGTATACAACTCTGGACAGCCGCTTCCGACGACGGCTCGATAGCCATTATCGATCTTATTGCAAAAAAACTGCTTGAAAAGATAGATGCAAAGGTATTCGGCGCTAACCGCCTTGAATTTACCCCCGATGGCAAGCAGGTGCTCATATCCAGCCTCCGCAATGGCGACATCACGGTTTATGATGTAGCATCTCACAAAGAAGTAAAAAAGGTAAACATTGGCCACGGCGCAGCGGGAATACTGATGGATCCCGATGGGTCCCGCGCGTTTATCGGCTGCACGGTGGACAATTATGTGGCGATAATCGATCTGAAAACATTAACCGTTATCGGGCATATTGACGTAGGCGGCGGACCTGATGGGTTGGCATGGGCGGTGAAGCCGTAGTGTTTAGTCTTGAAATAGTCTGAAGTAATGCTGCGGTTTAGCTTAAGATAGAGTGTTATGAGGGTATTTTAATTGAAGACTTCTTCACAACTATATTGTCAATGTGCAAAACATCTGTTCTGGGCAACGCTAATTATTTTAACAGCCACTTCATCGTCTTTTTCAAAAAATTAATTGTGGCCAAAGTCATTAATTAACTTTATTTTTGAAATAAATAACAAGTTAATTATCTGGCGTGACATTTTTCTCACCTTTAAGGTACCCGGGGGGTAAATCTTCTTTTACAAAAGTATTTTTGCGAATTTTTGATTTTAATCAATTATCAATAAATACTTATTATGAATTTTACGCTGGAGGGGCCGGGGCTGCTTTAGAACTCCTCCTAAATAAACACGTTTCCAATATAGTTTTAAATGATGCGGACTATCACATTTACTCATTTTGGAACGCTATCATTTATGATACCGAGAGATTTTTAAAGAGGATTAAAGAAACACCTATAACATTGCAAGAATGGCATAGACAAAAATTGGTGTACGATAATCCAGATAAAAATGAAATGATAGACGTTGGATTTTCAACTTTTTTTTTAAACAGAACCAACAGGTCCGGAATTTTACTTAATGCGGGTCCGATTGGGGGAAAAGATCAAACAGGGAACTACAAGATAGACGTTCGATTTAATAAAGTTAATTTATCTGAAAGAATTACTGCGATTGCTAAATGCGAATCTAATATTACGATTTATAATGAAGATGCAATTAATTTAATGAATAATTTAATAGTGGATATAAAAAAGGCCGATAGTTTTTTGTTTTTAGATCCACCATATCATGACGAGGGAAGTAAGCTGTATTTAAATCATTATTTGGAAAAAGACCATGTCATTTTAAGGGATTTTCTTTTTGCAAATAAGGACTTTAATTGGCTAATGTCGTATGACAACGTTGATGCTATTAAAGAATTATACTTGCAATTTTTCAATTGCTTAGTGGATATTAATTACAGTCTCCAAGCAAAAAAAGTGGAAAAAGAAATAGTAATATTATCTGACAATTTACAGTTTTACAACCAACCAATTTAAAATGGCTGAATATAATATTAGAGATATCAATATTGCCAAGCTTGAGTTTGACAAGAAGAATCCCCGCTTGGTTGAATTCGGCTTCGATAATAATATAAAGGAAGAGAAACTAGTAGAAGTTCTTTGTCGGGTAATGGCCGTTGAAGAAATAATTTTGTCTTTACATCACTCAGGCTATTTTAAGAATGATCCATTAATAGCAATTCCCGATGGAGACAATTTTATTGTAATTGAAGGCAACAGGCGTCTTGCAGCAATAAAAGTGATCACGGAGTATTCGAAATATTCTAAATATTATCCTAAAACATTACCTAAACCTAGCCCGGAATTGATCGAGTCACTTCAATTGATCCCGGTAGTTATTGAAAATACGCGGGAGGCCGCCTGGCAATTTATCGGATTTAAACACGTAAATGGAGCCGCTAAATGGAATAGCTACGCGAAAGCTGAATATATTGCGCAGGTTCACAATGATTTTGGTGTTTCTTTGGCTGACATCGGGTTACAGATAGGAGATACTAATAAAACAGTTCAACGATTATATCAGGCCTTAATGGTCATAGAACAGGCTGAAAACGAAAAGGTGTTTGACAAGGGGGACATTACTGGATCCCGGTTGTATTTTTCACATTTAACAACGGGACTGCAGTATGATGGTATCAAAGAATATATAGGTCTTAAAGAAGCAGAAGCAGAGTCGAAAACTCCTGTAACGAATACGCGAGAATTGGGTGAAGTGCTCAGCTGGATGTTTGGAAGTAAAAAAAATGAAATTAGATCAGTTATAGTATCCCAAAATCCAGATTTAAGAAACCTTGATTCTGTCGTCAAATCACCACAAGCAATATCTGCGTTAAAGGCAACCAATGATCTAAATGTAGCATACGAAATTAGCCAACCTGACGAATACAAATTTGCAGAAAGTCTAAATGAAGCCAAACGTGCACTCTATAAATCGTTACAATATTCAGTAACTGGATATGACGGCGAAGAGTCAGGCCTAAGAGTTGCGGGATCTATAGCAAATATGGCTGACGAGCTATATAGAGGAATGGAGAAAAAGAATATTAGCAAATCTGGAAAATTTGAAAAGAAAAGCCGATTAACAGAATGAGTACATTCAAAATTAAAGGCCCCATACCTACAGCCGAAGCACAAATTGAAACACTAGCTGACTATTTTGAAGTTCAAGCATTGTGTAGCCAAAACAAAGAGATTTCTATACGGGATATATTGGAACAACTTCTAAAGCCTTCTGATGAGTTTGATATTGATGGAATTGATGATCAGGAAGACAAAATCAATTCAAAGTTAGAATCGGTCATTGAAGCTATCGGTCGAAGAATTGAAAACTCTAGGGGTAACTATCCTTTTGCAATTGAGATGAATGGAAATATAGTTGCTTTTAAAGGTTTTACTTTATTTTCGTCTTATTTATACGTTTACCTGCTGTTTGCAACTCGTCTAAACATGAACGAGCATAAAGTGTTTAATAATATAGATGGTACTAAACTTTTCGAAAAATTATCAGCTTTAGTAGCTCAATCATATTTTGGAGATAGAAGTTCGTCTTTGGTTTTTGGCACAGCTGCAACAGGCGGGTTTGAAGCCAAAGTTAACAACATGTGTCGGGTTTTAAATGAAGGGGGGAGCTTTGTTAATCATAATTTAGGCGATATAACTGAAAATGATGACGCTCTCGATATAATCGTATGGAAACATTTTGAAGATAAACTCGCGAATAAATTAATAGGATTTGGACAGTGCAAAACGGGCACTTCTTATGAGTCGTACCGAAGAGACTTACAGCCAATCGATTTTTGCAAAAAATGGATCCGAACGCAGTTCAATCAAGAGCCAATTAGATTGTTTTTTATTGCAGATGTCTTAGAGAGAGGGAAGTTTTGGAAGCGTAGTTTAGATGCCGGTATAATGTTTGATCGGATTAGGATAATGGACTTCTTGCCTAATAATCTTGATGAAGATCTCAAGAACCATATTTGTTCTTGGAGCATTGACGCCGTTAGCTTCGCTACTAATTATAATTAACGGATTAAAATCGGGCTTGTATAACTGATTAACTAGTTAAAATGGAAGTCTATCAGAATTGTTGCGCACTAACTCACCTTCACGCCAAACAAATACCCTACACCAGCGGTCACCGCCATGGCGATCGTTCCCCAAAAGCAAATGCGTATTACTGCTTTGCCAACGCTGGAGCCGCCTGCTTTTGCCGCAACTACTGCCGATAGCGCTAAAAACACGATAGCAAAAGCATACTGGGCGTAAACCATCGATTTTAATGGTGCAAAAAGGGCAACCAACAGCGGCAGTAATCCACCCGAAATAAATGAAGCTGCAGAGGTAAGCGCAGCAACAAGGGGCTGTGGCTGCGACATTTCCGTAATGCCAAGTTCATCCCGTGCATGAGCGGCCAATGCGTCATGTTCGCTCAACTGGGTCGCTACCTGCAAAGCCAAATTCTCGTCCAATCCTCTTTTGATATATAATTTAGCTAATTCCTGCAGTTCCACATCGGGCATAACCTCCAGCTCCTTTTTTTCTCTATTCAGGTCGGCTATTTCAATATCCGACTGTGAGCTAACCGAAACATATTCACCTGCCGCCATGGACATGGCTCCTGCAACCAGGCCAGCCAGGGCGGCCAACACCACGGGTGTACGTGTTGCACTTGCTGCAGCTATGCCAATGGCTAAACTGGTGGTGGATAAAATTCCATCGTTGGCTCCCAGTACAGCCGCCCTTAACCAGCCGGTCCGGTTGGTGTAGTGTTTTTCGAGTTCCATATCATCTAAAATAATATAAGTCAATAGTCTGGAGTTTTAAGTCTAAAGTGGTTTTTTGGTCGTTCTGACTCAAGACTAATGGCTTTCGACTCAGAACTAAATATCAATCTATCGATGAAACGAGTAGTCCCTTATATCACCCCCGCAACCCAGTTAAATAGCAGCAGCATTACGTATTGCAGGATCAGTATGCCATCCATGTATAAAAAGTAGTAGTACTCGTTCTTTTCCCATTTTGATTTAAAGATGAGCCAGCCGGCTAACAGTATAGTGCTGGTTAAGGCAAAAAAATTGGGACTAAAACCGTTGTTGCGGAAAATAAATAATAACACAACGGCGCCCGCCAGCAGGGCCTGGCAAAACAGGTAGGCGTTTTTTTCGCCCCAAAGAACGGGGACGGTTTTTAGGCCTGATTGCTGGTCCTCAAAAAGGTCGCGGATATCAAACGGAACGGTAAGTGCCGCTATAAATAAAAAGCGTTTGGCTATCAGGATAGTGGTATCGCGCAGCGAAAGTATGGTAAGGTGATGGTGCTGCGCTTCCATTATAGGTAACAGCACGGTGCTCATCGTCCAAACCAGCGAGATCAGGAATTGCTTTAGCCCGGGGATGTTGCGTAATCCGAATTTTTGCTCGTTAATGCTAAACAGGGGAATGCTGTACATAAAGGATACAAAACCCAGGAAGATGAGCAATATCCTCGATTCCATCGAAAGTAAAAAAAACAAAGGCGCCAGCGACAGCAACGATATGATGGTAAATGTTACCATTAAGCGATAATGGGCAAAAAACCAGCGCACTCTTTTATATTCACTTTGTTCGGGATGCTGCGGCTTGGTGATAATAATACTAAAATTGTAAATGCCGAGCGTCGAAGTGAACAGCAGCCAGATAACGGCCACAACCGGTTTTGCGCCGATTAAATAAAAGGTAACCATACCCTGCGCCATAGCGCATATAGCCATAAAAACATTGCTGAACAGCAAAAAGTCGAGTACCTGCTGAAATATTTTTTTCATGGTTTAAGCTTCATGGGCCGGTCCCGGTTTTAAGTTTTCAGGAGCGTCGGATCGGCACCAGCTTTTAATGTAAATATCGTAATCTC
>Ga0207667_10003569_pt1 | contig 19224 bp, 20 predicted proteins | sample KBSCornC52_FD_184301 | JGI IMG/M metagenome (GOLD analysis project Ga0207667, IMG submission 184301) | Corn rhizosphere microbial communities from Kellogg Biological Station, Michigan, USA - KBS Corn C5-2 (SPAdes) (version 2) | ecosystem: Host-associated > Plants > Roots > Rhizosphere > Soil ...
CGGATCGGCTAATCCGCTATATCTTTTACCTAGGTAGCGGTATGGGGTGACAGTAGCCCGCGCAGGAGGTGCGATGTCGGTCGAACGGTTCCCGGTCGAGGCGAGCCACGTGCTCATGTTCCGCCGCGCGGTCGGTCACGAGGACGCCGAACGCGGCGCCGACACCGCCGGCCAGGTGCTGGCGCCGGCCACGTTCGTGCAGGCCTCGGCGCAGTTCGACCCCGACTACCCCTTGCGGCCGGTGCCGGATCGGCCCTGGTGGGGCTCGGGCGCCGACGCCGGGTACATGCCGCAGGGCGGCGGCGGGCTGCACGCCGAGCAGCACTACGTCTACCACCGGCCGGTCCGGGTCGGGGACGTGCTGTCCAGCTCGGTCCGCGAGGGCCGCACGTGGCAGAAGTCGGGCCGCTCGGGCGTGCTGACCTTCGTCGAGTCGATCACCGAGTACGTCGACGAGCAGGGCGAGCCGGTCGTCACGGCCACGTCGGTCGGCGTGCGCCGCGAACCGGCGACCGCCGACTCGGGGGCCGAGCAGTGACCGCGGTGGCCGAACTGGCGGTCGGGGCGTCGCGCACGACCGTCCTCGTCGAGAACCTCACCCGGACCCGGATCGTCCAGTACGCCGGTGCCTCGGGCGACTACAACCCGCTGCACGTCGACGAGCGGTTCGCCCGCGAGGTCGCCGGATATCCCGGCGTGTTCGCGCACGGCATGCTCACGATGGGTATGACCGCCCGCGCGATCACCGACTGGGTCGGCGAGGAACGCCTGACCCGGTTCGGCGTCCGGTTCACCGCGCAGGTGTGGCCCGGGGACACGCTGACGGCGGTGGTCACCGTGACGGCGGTCGACGACGTCGAGATCAGCCTCGAGGTCACCACGACGAACGAGGACGGCGTGGTCGTCCTCTCCGGAACGGCCGGCTGCCGTCCCGACGCCGGTCCCGACCCGTCGTGGGAGGCGCACGCATGACCCAGCAGACACCGGTGGCCGAGGGCCTGTTCACCTGGCCGTCGGACGAACCGGCCCTCATCGCTTCGCAGGTCGACGGCAAGCTGCAGTTCCCGCCCCGCCCCGGCGGCGAGCCGTACCTGCTCAAGCGGCGCGGCCGGCTGTGGAGCTTCACCAGCCAGAGCTTCCGGCCGCCGTCCCCGCCGTACGACGGCAACGACGACGTGCGCACGTTCGTCCCCTACCTGCTCGGCTACGTCGAGCTCGAGGGCGAGCTGCTGGTCGAGGGCCGGCTGGTCGACTGCGACGTCGACACGCTCGAGATCGGCCAGCCGATGGAACTGCGCATCGTCCCCTACACGGTTCGCCCGGACGGCGTCGAGGTGCTGACCTACGCCTTCGCGCCCGAGTCCCAGCCGGAGGGTGAGCAGTGAGCGCTCCCGAGATCGCGATCGTCGGCGTCGGGCTGCACCCGTTCGGCCGCTACGGCGACAAGCTCTGCCTGCAGATGGGCGCCGAGGCGGCCCAGGCCGCCCTCGCCGACGCCGGGGCGCAGTGGTCGGACGTCCAGGTCGCCGCCGTCGGTAGCCACGAGGTCTCCAACCCGGACGCGATCGTCTCCCTGCTGGGACTCACCGGCATCCCGGTGCGCGGCGTGTTCAACGGCTGCGCGACCGGAGGCACGTCATTGCAGGTCGCCGCCCAGTCCATCCGGCTGGGCGAGGCGGACGTAGCGATGGCGATCGGCATGGACAAGCACCCGCGCGGGGCCTTCGCGGCCGACCCGTCCGTGATGGGCCTGCCGGCCTGGTACGGCCAGACCGGGATGTTCCTGACCACGCACTTCTTCGGCATGAAGATCAACCGGTACATGCACGAGCACGGCATCGGCCGCGAGACGCTCGCGCGCGTCGCGGCGAAGAACCTGCGTAACGGCTCGATCACCCCGGAGGCGTGGCGGCGCAAGCCGTTGAGCGTGGAGGAGATCCTCGACGCCGCGGTCGTGAACTACCCGCTGACCCAGTACATGTACTGCAGCCCGGACGAGGGTGCGGCGGCCGTCGTGCTGTGCCGGGCCGACATCGCGCACCGCTTCACCGGCACGCCGATCTACCTGCGGGCCGCCGAGCTGCGCAGCCGTACCGAGGGCGCGTTCGAGGTGCAGTCGCCCTCGCTGCCCACGACCATCACGCCCAGCCCGTCGGTCGCGGCGTCGGCCGCCGCCTACGAGGCGGCCGGGATGGGTCCGGAGGACGTCGACGTCGCCCAGCTCCAGGACACCGACGCCGGCTCCGAGATCATCCACATGGCCGAGAACGGGTTCTGTGCCGACGGCGAGCAGGAGAAGTGGATCGCCGAGGGCGCGACGGAGATCGGCGGCCGGCTGCCGGTGAACACCGACGGCGGCCTCATCGCGAACGGCGAGCCGATCGGCGCGTCCGGCCTGCGGCAGATCCGCGAGCTCGTCCTGCAGCTGCGCGGGCAGGCCGGCGATCGCCAGGTCGCCGGCGAACCACGGGTCGGCTACGCCCATCTGTACGGCGCGCCCGGCGCGTCCGCGGTCACGATCCTCTCGCGGTGAGGCACCGGTCGGCCGCGACTTCGGTCCGTAACAATGCACTAAATGAATTAGCTGTATGCTCTGATCGACCGACACGATGCGCGGCGACGCGAGAGGAGGCGGCATGGACTTCGGGCTGACCGACGAGCAGTCCCTGCTCCAGCAGACCGCCCGGGACTTCGTCGCCCGCGTGTGCCCGGCCGAGGTGGCCAAGGAGTGGGACGAGAAGGAAACCTTCCCCGGCGAGCTGCTGCGCGGCATGGCCGACATGGGCTGGTTCTCGTTGCCCTTTCCGGCCGATGAGGGCGGCGACGGCGGGAACCCGATCGACCTGGTGCTGATCGCCGAGCAGCTCGGCCGGTCGAGCTTCGACATCTCCATGTGCTACATCGGCGTGCTGATCCCGGCGTTGACCGTCTTCCGCTGGGGCACCCCGGAACTCAAGCAGTGGATCCGGGACGAGGTCATGACCGGCCACCACCGGCTGGCGGTCGCGATGTCCGAGCCGGACAGCGGTTCGGACGCCGCCGCGCTGCGCACGTCAGCCGTCGAGCAGGGCGACGAGTTCGTGGTCAACGGCCAGAAGATGTGGTGCACCGGCGGCAGCCTGCCCGACACCACGCTGGCCACGTACGTGCGCACCGGGTCGCGGGACCCGAAGCACGGCGGGCTGAGCCTGCTGCTGATCGACCCCAACGCCCCGGGCGTCCAGATCACCCGCATGGGCACCCTCGCGCGCCACATCCTGGGCACCACCGAGGTCGCCTTCACCGACGTGCGCGTGCCGCAGAACCGGCTCGTCGGCGGCAAGAACGAGGGCTGGCAGGTCATGCTGTCCAACCTCGAACTAGAGAAGGTGTTGATCACCGGCGGGTACCTCGGGGCCGCGCAGGCGACGTTGGACGACATGCTTTCGTACGCCAAGACCCGCCACGCGTTCGGCCGCCCGATCGGCGAGTTCCAGGCGCTCGCGCACGCGATGGCCGACCTGCAGACCGAGATCGACTCTGCCCGCCTGCTCACCTACCGCGCGGCCTGGCTGCTGTCGCAGGGTCTGCCGTGCACGCGCGAGGGTTCGATGGCCAAGCTCAAGGGCTCGGAGACCTACGTCGCGGCCGCCCGCCTGGGCATGCAGGTGCTGGCCGGCCACGGCTTCTCCACCGACAGCATCATGAGCTACCGCTACCGCGAGTCCATCGTCGCCACCATCTCGGGCGGGACGAGCCAGATCCAACGCAACGGCATCGTGCGGTCCATGGGCCTGCGGGCCTACTGACGGCGGAAGCGACGTAGTGACCAGCGCCCGGCCCGCCGACTTCACCGGCCGGGTCGCGCTCGTGACGGGGGCCGCCGGCGGCATCGGGCTGGCGCACGCCCGGTTGCTGGCCCGGCTCGGGGCCGCCGTCGTGGTCAACGACATCGGCGGTGACCCGCTCGGCGAACACCCGGACGGGTCGCGCGCCGAGGAGGTCGCCGCCCGGTTGCGCGAGCAGGGCGGGGCGGCGGTCGCCGACACCTCGGACGTCCGGACGTTCGGCGGCGCGGCCGCGGCCGTGCAGCGGGCCGTCGACTCGTTCGGGCGCATCGACATCCTGATCAACAACGCCGGCACGCTGCACACCGAGCCGGTGGACGACGTCACCGAGGCCGACCTGCTCACCGACCTGCAGGTGCACGCCGTCGGCACGGTCGCGACGATGCACGCGGCCTTCCCGCACATGCGGGCGCAGCGCTGGGGCCGCATCGTCAACACGCTGTCGGAGTCGGGGCTGCGGTCGGATCTCGCCTCCGGCATCGCGTACGCCACGGCCAAGTCGGCGGTCTGGGGCGCGACGATGTCGGCCGCCCACGCCGGCCGCGATGCGGGCATCACGGTCAACGCGCTGTCACCCGGCGCGCGGACCCGGATGTCGCAGGCCTTCCTGGACGAAGCCGGGCCAGCGGCCGGTCCCGCCGCCCGGTTGGACCTCTCGCCCGACCGCGTCGCGGCCGTCGCCGCCGGCCTGTGCACCGAGACGGCGCACGACATCACCGGACGGGTGGTGCACACCGCGGGCGGGCACGTTCGGGAGTTCGTGCTGTCCCGCGTCGCCGACACCGAGCTGGTCGACCGGTTGCGGGCGTTCGCCGACGACATTGCCGTGGAGGCCTTTCGATGACGGTGAACGAGCCACTGGAGCTCGAGCGGCCGACGCTGGACGTGCCCGTGCTCGCCGAGTGGTTGGGTGACCGGCTCGGCGACCCGGCCGTCCCACTGGCCGCGGCCCCGCTCGGCACCGATCTCGGCATGGGCAACGCGTTGTTCGAGCTGCGCCGCGGTGACCAGGTGTGGGTGTTGCGCCGCCCCCCGGCCGTCCTCAACGACAAGAGCGCGTCCAACATGAGCCGCGAGTTCCGCATCCTGACTGCGCTGGACGGCTCGCCGGTGCCGCACCCGACCGCCCGGATCCTGTGCGAGGACGCGGACGTGATCGGCGCCCCGTTCCTGATCATGGACAAGGTCGTCGGCTTCACGCCCGGCTTCGTGCTGCCCGAGCCGTTCGCGTCGAACCCGGAGCATCGACGCGGCCTCGCGTACGCCTACGTCGACGCCCTCGTCGCGCTGGCCGCCGTCGACTGGCGGGCCCGCGGTCTCGAGGACCTCGGCCGGCCGGACGGGTTCCTCGAGCGGCAGGTGGCGCGCTGGCTCGCCCAGCTCGACCGGTACCGGGTGCGTGAGCTGCCCGAACTGGAGTTCGTCACCGGGTGGCTGGAGACCAACCGGCCGGCGATGAGCCCGGCGGCGATCCTGCACGGCGACTACAGCCCGTTCAACGTGATGGTCGCGCCCGACCTCCCGCCCCGGCTCGCCGCGGTCATCGACTGGGACACCGGCACCATCGGCGACCCGCTGCTCGACATCGGGCACCTGCTGGCTCGGTGGACCGAACCGGGTGAGGAGCCGATCCTGCAGGATCAGGCCGGCGGCCCGGCCGGCTACCCGACGCGGGCCGAGCTGGCCGCCCGGTACGCCGAGGGGACGGGGCGCGACCTGTCCGCGCTGCCGTACTACCAGTGCCTGGCGCTGTTCAAGCTGGCCGTGATCCTCGAAGGCAGTTATGCCCGCAAGCACGCGGCCGGCGTGCCCGACGCGGCGAACGCGATGGCCGAGCTCGTCCCGCGGCTGACCCGCGGCGCGGCCGCGTTCGCGCGGGGCGAGCGCGCATGAGCGGGGAGTTCGCCGGACGGGTCGTCGTCGTGACCGGCGGCAGCCGCGGCATCGGCCGGGCGATCGCCGCCGGGTTCGCCGAGGCCGGGGCCGACGTGGTCATCGCGAGCCGCAAGCTCGAGAACTGCCGGGCCGTGGCCGACGAGCTGGACGCGGCGCACGGGGTACGCTGCCGACCCGTCGCCTATCACGCCGGCCGCTGGGACGACTCCGACCGGCTGGCCGACGAGGTGCTCGAGCACTACGGCCGCTGCGACGTCCTGGTGAACAACGCCGGCATGTCCCCGCTGCACGACGGCATCGCCGAGATCACCGAGGCGTACTTCGACAAGGTGTCGGCGGTGAACCTCAAGGGCCCGTTCCGGCTCTCCGCGCGGCTCGGCGCGCACATGGCCGGCACGGGCGGCGGCGCCATCATCAACGTCAGCACCATCGGCTCCCTGCGCCCAGGGGCGAGCGAGGTCGTGTACGCCTGCGCCAAAGCCGGGCTGAACGCACTGACGATCGCGCTGGCCGGGGAGTTCGGGCCCACGGTCCGCGTCAACGCGCTGCTGCCCGGCGCGGTCGAGACCGACATCGCGGCTGCGTGGACGCCGCAGCTGCGCGCATCGGCGACGGCCGACGTGCCACTCGCCCGGCTCGGGCAGCCGGCGGACTTCGTCGGGCCGGCGCTGTGGCTCGCCTCGGCCCGCAGCTCGTTCGTCACCGGGACGCTCATCCGCGTCGACGGCGGCGCGTACCGGCAGACCTCTTAGGGATTGGCGGCTCGAATCACGTGTGGGACTTCAGCACCGACCCGGAGTTCGAGGCGCAGCTGCAGTGGATGCGCGACTTCGCCGTGGCCGAGGTGGCGCCGCTCGACCTGCTCTGGCCGAACCACCACCACAAGGTGCCGCCGCCCTGGCTGAAGCAGGTGATCGACCCGCTGAAGCAGCAGGTACGGGACCGCGGCCTGTGGGCCTGCCACCTCGGCCCGGAACTCGGCGGTCGCGGCTTCGGCCAGGTGAAGCTCAGCCTGATGAACGAGATCATCTCGCCCTACCAGTGGGGACCGACGATCTTCGGCGTGCAGGGGCCGGACACCGGCAACGCGGAGATCATCGCGCACTACGGCACCCCGGAACAGAAGGCGCGGTACCTGCGGCCACTGCTCGACGGTGAGCTGTTCTCGGCCTTCTCGATGACCGAACCGCACGGTGGCTCCGACCCGCTCGGCTTCCGCTGCGCCGCCGTGCGCGACGGCACCGACTGGGTGCTCAACGGGGAGAAGTTCTTCACCTCCAACTCCGAGGAGGCGGCGTTCCTCATCGTCATCGCGGTCACCGACCCGGACGCCGAGCCGTACCGCCGGATGTCGATGTTCCTCGTCCCCCGCGACACCCCCGGCGTCGAGATGGTGCGCCGCACGCAGTACATGAACGAGGACCCGGAGGCGATGGACCACGCGCTGCTGCGCTACCGCGACGTGCGGGTGCCGGCGGACGGGCTGCTCGGCGAGCCGGGGCAGGGGTTCGAGATCGCCCAGACCCGGTTGTCGGGCGGGCGGATCCATCACGCGATGCGGGCGATCGGCCAGGCGCAGTACGCCCTCGACATGGCGTGCGAGCGGGTGCTGAGCCGCACGGTGCGCGGCCGGCCGCTGGCCGACCAGCAGCTCGTCCAGCAGGCGATCACCGACAGCTACGCCCAGATCGAGCAGTTCCGCCTGTTCGTGCTGCGGACGGCCTGGCGCATCGATCAGGGCGAGGGCTACTCGCACGAGGTGCGGCGCGACATCGCCGTCGCCAAGGTGCTCTCCGCCCGGGTCGCGCACGACGTGACGGAGCGCGCGATGCACCTGCACGGAGCGCTCGGCCTGTCGAACGAGATGCCGTTCGGCGGCATGTGGTCGCTCGCGCCCGGGTACGCGGTGTGGGACGGGCCGACCGAGTCGCACCTGTCGTCCGCGGCCCGGCTGATCCTGCGGGACCACCAGCCGGCCGAGGACGACCTGCCCTCACAGTGGCTGCCCCGCCGGATGGCGGCGGCCCGGGCCAAGCACGCGGCGGCGCTGGCCGAGCAGGCGGCCTGTTGTGCCGCCGATTTATAAGTAGAATCATCCAACGATATGACCCTGCAGCGGAGAGAGTGATCGTGAGCGGATTGTGTGACGGCCGGGTGGTCGTCGTGACCGGCGCCGGCGGCGGGATCGGGCGCGAGTACGCCCTCGCCTTCGCCCGCGAGGGTGCCAAGGTCGTCGTCAACGACCTCGGTGGGTCGCGGGACGGGGAGGGCGCGTCCACGTCGCTCGCGCAGGGCGTGGTGGACGAGATCGTGGCCGCCGGCGGCGAAGCGGTCGCGAACGTCGACAGCGTGGCCTCGTGGGACGGCGCCAAGAACATGGTCGACCAGGCCGTCGACACCTTCGGCCGCCTCGACGTCCTCGTGAACAACGCGGGGATCCTGCGCGACAAGATGCTCGTGAACATGACCGAGCAGGACTGGGACGCGGTCATCAACGTCCACCTCAAGGGCACGTTCGCCCCGACCCGGCACGCCGCCGAGTACTGGCGGGGCGCGGCGAAGGCCGGGCAGGCGGTCGACGGCCGGGTCATCAACACCACCTCGCCGTCGGGCCTCTACGGCAGCGTCGGGCAGGCCAACTACGGCTCGGCCAAGGCCGGCATCGCCGGCTTCACGATCATCGCCGCCCGCGAACTCGGGCGCTACGGCGTCACCGTGAACGCGATCGCGCCGACCGCGCTGACCCGACTCACCGAGGACATCCCGTTCTTCCAGCAGCAGGCGGCGGACACCTCGGGCTTCGACGGGAACTCGCCGGCCAACATCGCGCCGGTCGCGGTCTGGCTGGGCAGCGAGCGGTCGAAGGGCATCACCGAGCGGATCTTCGCGGTCTGGGGCGGACGGATCACCGTGGTCGAGGGCTGGGTCGCCGGCCCGTCCGTCGATCGATCCGGAACCTGGCCGCTGGACGAGCTCGACGACGTGCTGCCCGACCTGGTGGCCAAGGCGGCGCCGAACGCCGACGGCATGGGGCTGCGCGCGCCGTGACCGTCCTGCGGCACCACGTCGAGGTCGACGTCACCGGCACGCTGCCGGAGGCCCACCGGGCCGAGCCGGTGACGATCGCCGGCACGGTGATCGCCGATCCGGAGGCGCTGCGGCCGGACCCGGCCGTCGTGTTCGCCGTGCCGGGCGGCACGTACCACCGCCGGTACTGGGATCTGCAACCACCGGGACGGGACGGGTACAGCCAGGCCGAATGGGTCGCGCGGCGCGGGGACGTGTTCGTCGCCCTCGACTACGCCGGCGGCGGCGACAGCAGCCGGCCGTCCGACGGCGACTTCCTCACCCTGGAGGTCTGCAGCGACGCCGCGCACGCGACGTTCCTCGAGGTCTCGTCCCGGCTCGTTGCCGGCACGCTCACGCCCGAGCTGCCGGCACTGACGGCGCCCACCTTCGTCGGCTTCGGCCAATCGCTCGGCGGCTTCATCACGATGATCCAGCAGGGCAAGTACGCCGACTACGCGGGCATCGCCGTGCTCGGCGCTTCGCCGCTGCTGATCGACAACATCCCGTTCCACCGCGAGCTCACCGGCGTGCCGGCCGACGAGCGGCGCCGCATGATCATGGCCGACAACGCCGCCAGCTCCGGCGTCGACGAGCTGCCGATGTACCACGGCGCACCCCGCCGGTTCTTCACCGGCATCTTCCACGTCGAGGGCGTCCCCGAGGACCTCGTCGCCTATGACGAGGCGCAGTGCGAGACGCTCATCTCGCGGGTGACCGGCGTGGACGGCATGACGCCCGGCTACGCCGCACCGTGGGCCGAGCGGATCACGAGTCCGGTCTTCCTCGGCTTCGGCGACGCGGACGTGGCGTCCGACCCGCGGCGCGAGCCGACCGGCTACCCGGCCTCGCGGCACATCACCGTCGCGACGTTCCCCGACATGGCCCACATGCACAACTTCGCCGACACCCGCGAGCAGCTGTGGCAGGCCCTCGCGGACTGGCTGCCGCGGGGGCGCTGAGGCGTCACCGGCCGCCGGGGCCGGGCGGCGGCTGGCCGTGCCGGCGGCCCGACGTCTGCCCTCGGCGGGCTCCGACGACGCGCCCCGAGTTGATCAACTGCCGATTTCGGTCGCTCAACCGCCAGAACTCGCAGTTGATCTAGGAATAGCGGCGGTGACAAGCCCCGCGGTCGCTTGCCGGAAGGCTCTTCCTTCCGCCATCCGGGCATGCCCGCATGCATGCGGCCACCCGCCGCGGACACGTCCGCTCGGCTGTCCGGGCATGCCCGCAGGCACGCGGCCGATGCACGATGCGGGCACGCCCGGACGGCGCGAGGAGGGGCTTCCGTCCGGACCGCCGCACGTAGCCGCGGCCGGCATCGGCCCGGTGTGGTCAGCTCGTGGCGGCGCCGCCCTCGGGGACGCCAACCCGCGGCCGCTCGCCCGATGCGCTGACGGTCACCATGCCTTCGGCGAGGACGGTGCCGTCGAGGCCCAGCACGGTGCCGCGCGCGAAGTTCAGCCGCCGCCCGCGGCGCAGGCACCGACCCTCGACGACGATCTGGTCGCCCTTCGCGACCGACATGAACGACACGGTCATCGTCACCGTCGTGAAGCGGCTGCCCAGGGTGAAGTCGTGCCCGGCGACGACCGAACCGGTGGCGATGGCGTCGATCGCGCTGCTGAGCACGCCGCCGTGGAAGATGCCGTCGTGCGCGGAGAGCTTCGCCTGGTACGGCACGCGGGCGCGGACGAAGCCCGGCGCCCACTCGACGATCTCGAGCCCGAGTTCGCCGTGGAACGGCACGTGGTGGCGCCAGTGCTGCTCGAACCAGGTGGCCTTCGCATCGGCATGCTCCGGACTCGTCACGGCGGGCGCTCCTTCGGCGACGGGGGTCCTCTCCCGCAGGACCACGATTAGTTATATCATCTGCCTGATGACTGCGATGGTGGCCCGCATCCGCGCCGACCCGGACAGTACGTGGCGGGCGGAGTTCCGGGCGCTCGTGCTCGAGATCGACCGGCGGGCGGTCGCGCTGGACGTCCGGTCGTGGGCGCGCCGGCCCGCGTACGGCGCGCTCTCGGTTCTCGAGCACCTCCAGGTGCTGCACCAGCGGTGGCGGGTCGTCCCGGTCGTGGCGCCGGCGGCGTTCGTGCCCGAGCCGGCGCCGGCAGTCGCCGTCCGGGACGCGTCGGCCCGCGCCGTCCGTCCCGCCGCCTTGCTGCGCAGCTGGCGGCGGGAGGGACGCACGTTCCCCGACCGGCTGGCGGCGGGCTACGCGCGCAGCGGTGGCCCGAGCCCGGAGGTGCGAGCGGCCCAGTACCGGGCCGAGCTCGCGGCGTTGCGACGCTGCCTGGCCGCCTTCCCGCCGGTAGCCGCCAGGCCGCACCAGTGAAGGCGTCGGCGATGCGCGCGCTCTCCATCACGGCGGCCGCCCACCTCGCGAAGTGGGACGGCACGGTCGTGCCGGCCCGGGACGCGGCGACCGTCGTGGTCGTCCGGCCGGCCGGATCGACGATCGAGGTGCTGCTCCTGCGCCGCCAGGCATCGATGGCGTTCGCGGCCGGCATGCACGTGTTCCCGGGCGGTGCCGTGCACCCGGGCGACCACGGGCCGGTGCCGTGGCTCGGGCCGGACGCCGAAGCGTGGGCCCAGCGGTGGCGCTGCGCGCCGGAGCTGGCCGCGGCGCTCGTCGTCGCCGCCGTCCGCGAGACGTTCGAGGAGACCGGGATCCTGCTCGCCGGCCCGCCCGGCGCCGCCGTGCTCGGTGCGGTCGACGGTGCCGACTGGCGCGCGGCCCGCGCCGCCCTCGAGGCCGGCGAGCTGACGCTCGGACGGTTCCTGGACGAGCGGGGCCTCGTCCTCCACGCCGACCGGCTGGCCGCCTGGGCGCACTGGATCACGCCGGAGTTCGAGCCGCGCCGCTTCGACACCCGCTTCTTCGTGGCCGCCTTGCCGACCGCCGCGGACGGTGGGCGGCCCGACGAGGACGCGGCGATCCGCCACGGCACCGAGGCCGACTCGTCCTTCTGGATCGAGCCGGCGGCGGCAGTGCGGGCGGCCGAGCGCAGCGAGATCGCCATGATGGCGCCGACGCTGGCCACGCTGCGCGACCTGGGCGACCTCGACCCGGCCGCGGTGCTGAGCGGGGCGGCGCAGCGGCCGATCACGACCGTCCAGCCGCGGCTCACCGTCGTCGACGGGCAACCCCGGCTCACCATCGAGCCCGACCCGGCGGGCAGCTGATGGCGCCCGTGGTGCGCTACGCCGAGTCGGCCGGCGTCGCGACGATCACCCTCGACCGCCCCGACGCGCGCAACGCGTTGAGCGCGGCGCTGGTGGCGGAGCTCGACGCGGCACTCAGCCGGGCCGAAAGCGATCCCGCCGTCGCGGCCATCGTGCTGATCGGCACGGACCCGGCGTTCTGCGCTGGTCTCGACCTCAAGGAGTTCACCGCGACGGGACGGCCCCCGGCCGGGGCGTCCGACCTGATCCTGCGCGTTGCCGACCTCGCCAAGCCGGCGATCGGTGCGGTGAACGGACCGGTGTTCACCGGCGGCCTGGAACTGGCGCTCGGGCTGGACCTGCTCATCGCCTCCGACCGGGCCCGCTTCGGCGACACCCACGCGAAGGTCGGCATCCTGCCCGGCGGCGGGATGACCGCCCGCCTGCCGCGCGCCGTCGGGCCGCGAGTGGCCGTGGACATGTCGTTCACCGGCCGGGTGCTCGACGCGGCCGAGGCGCTGCAGCACGGGCTCGTCAGCCGGGTCGTCCCGCACGACGAGCTCCTGGCTACGGCCCAGGCGATCGGCGAGACCATCGCCGCGCGCGATGCGGCCGTGTTGCGTGAGCTGAAGAAGCTGTACCGCGTCAGCCTCGACCGCACGCTGAAGGAGGCGCTCGACCACGAGGTCGCCGAGCGGGAGGCCCGCCGGGCCCGGGGTGGGCAACTCGTGCCCACGCTCGAGCGTCCTTCCGAAGGCGTCAACCCGCGATGACCGACCCCTGGTGGTACGTGCCGCAGGAGGCGCGCGTCCGCCACGACCTGGTGTGCCGCAGCATCCCGAACGCGCTGCGCCTGACGGCCGAGCGGATGCCCGATGCCGAAGCGCTCGTCGCCGAGGACGGCCGGCGCACCTACGCCGAGCTCGACGAGGACATGCACGCGGCGGTCCGGGCGGTACTCGCGCTCGGCGTGCGGCCGGGGGACCGGGTGGCGGTCTGGGGCCCCAACTCCGGACGCTGGCTGCTGGCCGCGCTCGGCGTCCTCGGCGCCGGCGCCGTCCTCGTCCCGCTCAACACCCGGTTCAAGGGCGAGGAGGCGGCGTACGTCCTGCGCCGCAGCGGCGCCCGCCGGCTGTTCGCGACCACCGACTTCCTCGGCACCGACTACCTCGGCCTGCTGCGCGCCGCCGATCCCGAACTCGCCGTGTTGGGGCCCGGCGGCACCGTCGTCCTCAGCGGCCCGGCCCCGGCCGGCGCGCTCGGCTGGGACGAGTTCCTCACCGGCGGCGCGACCGTGCCGCGGGCGGAGGCCGTGGCGGCGATCGACGCGGTCGGGCCGGAGTCGCTGTCGGACGTCATGTTCACCTCGGGCACGACGGGCCATCCCAAGGGCGCGCGGCTGACCCACGGGCAGTCGCTGCGGGCGCACGGCTTCTACGCCAAGCTGATGGGCTTCCGCCCCGGCGACCGTTACCTCATCGTGCCGCCGTTCTTCCACACGTTCGGCTACAAGGCCGGTTGGATGGCCTGCCTGGTGCACGGCGTGACGATCGTGCCGCAGGCGACCTTCGACGTCGACGCGGTGCTCGACACGATCGAGCGCGAGCGGATCAGCATCCTGTTCGGGCCGCCGACGGTGTTCCAGGGCGTTCTGGACTCGCCGCGTCGCGGCGCCGCCGATCTCTCCACCATCCGGTTGACGATGGCGGCCTCGACCGTCGTGCCGCCGGGATTGCTCGAGCGCATCCGGGACGAGCTGCGCCCCGAGTCGATGTGGACGGGGTACGGGCTGACCGAGGCCACCTCGCTGGTGACGACGACGCTGGCCGACGACGACTTCGAGCACCTGGCCACGACGGCCGGCCGTCCGGCGTTGGACGTCGAGGTGCGCATCGTCGACGACGCCGGCGCGGAGGTCGGGCCGGGCCAGGAGGGCGAGATCCTCACCCGCGGCTTCCACGTGATGTCCGGGTACTGGGACGACCCGGAGCGCACGGCCGAGGTGATCGACTCTGACGGCTGGCTGCACACCGGCGACGTCGGCACGCTGGACGAGCAGCGTTACTTGCGGATCACCGACCGCAAGAAGGACCTGATCCTGGTCGGCGGGTTCAACGTGTACCCGGCCGAGGTCGAGCGCATCCTCGGCCGGTACGAGGGGCTGGCCGCCATCGCCGTCGTCGCGGCCCCGGACGAGCGGCTCGGCGAGGTGCCGGTCGCGTTCCTCGTGCCGTCCCCCGGCGCCGCGCTCGACGAAGGTGAGTTCCTTGCCTGGGCGCACGAGCGGATCGCGAACTTCAAGTGCCCGCGCCGCGCGCACGTGGTCGACGAGCTGCCGCGCAACGCCAGCATGAAGGTGCTGAAGGGCGAGCTGCGCAAGCGCGCCCGCGAGCTCAGCTGAGCCGGGCGGCCGCGGCGAGCTGGCGGCGCAGGATCTTGCCGTTCGCGTTGCGCGGCATCTCGTCGAGGAACTCCCACTCGACCGGCACCTTGAAGCCGGCCAGCCGCTCGCGCGTGAACCGGCGCAGGTCCTCGGCGTCGGGCGCCGCCGTCCCGGCCGGCACCACGAAGGCCTTGATCGTCTCGCCGAGCCGGCGGTCGGGGATCCCGACCACGACGACGTCCCGGACGGCCGGATGCAGGGCGAGCACCTGCTCGACCTCGAGCGGGTACACGTTCTCCCCGCCACGGATGATCTTGTCGCCCCGGCGTCCCACCAGGTAGAGGAAACCGTCGACGAGCCGGCCCAGGTCGCCGGTGTGCTGCCAGCCCTCGTCGTCGACGAGGAACGAGTGCGGGCTGCGGGCCCACACCTCGCCCACGCCGTCCGCATCGGGCTCGTGGATCACCAGCTCGACGCCCGGCGCCGGCCGGCCGACCGACTCGAGCAGGTGCTCGTGACCGGCGGCCGCGGCGCGGTGGTCGGTCGGGCTGAGCGTGGCGACGGGGGAGCCCTCGGTCTGGCCGAACAGGTTCACGAAGGCGACGTCGGGCAGCACCTCCTGGATCCGGCGCATGGTCTGCGGGTGGATTGGGGATGCGCCGTAGGCGATCCGGCGCATGGTGCTCGAGGCGAGGGCATCGGCGGCGAGCAGCATCTCCAGCACCGATGGGATGGTCACCGCCTGCGTGGGGCCGACCTGCTCGAGCATGCGCCAGGCATCGACCGAGAACGCCGGGAAGAGGACGACGGCGGCGCCGTTGCCCAGCGCGACGGCGAGGTTGCCCAAGCCGCCCACGTGGTGGAACAGCGAGGTCGTCACGACGCGGTCGCCGGGCCGGATGTCGAGCAGGTAGCCGTTGACGTCGGCGCGCCGCCCCAGGGCGAACTCGCGGGCCGCGACCCGCTTGGGACGGCCAGTGGTGCCGGAGGTGTGCATCACCAGGGCGGGCCGATCCGGGTCGGTACCCGGCTCCAGTGGCCGGTCGCCGGCGAGGTCGTCGCCGACCAGGACGACCCGCTTGCCGGTGGCGGCAGCGACGTCGTGGCCGAGTTCGGTCGAGGACGGTTCGGCCAGCAGGACGTCGCCGGGCAGTTCGGCCAGGCAGGTCAGCAGCTCGGGACGGGTCATGCGCGGCGCCAGCGGGGCCAGCGGCCGGTCGGAGAGGGCACCGGCGACGAGGGCCGCGACCGAGGCGGGGCGGGTGGTGAGTAGCGCCGGGACGGCGGCACCGGTCGGGACGGCAACCTCGTCGAACAGATCGAGCGCGCCGGCGATGAGGCGGCGCAGCTGCGCGCGGGACCACGCCACCGGGCCGTCGGCGGTCGCTTCCACGAGGGCGGGCTGGTCGGGATCGGTGTCGAGGTGGCGCAGCACCCGCTGGGTCCACGTCGTGTCCGCCGAGGGGGCGTAGTCCTCGTACAACCGAACTCCCAAGTGACTCAGTCGACAGCGCTGGACACGGACGTGCTCATCAATATAGCTTCATACTCACAATTGTCTAACTCTTTGGATGGTTTGATCGTGGCGAGCATGACGGGCCGCGCGGACGTCGCGGCGACGTTGGCGGCCTCCGGCCTGCCCGTCGAGCTGACCGCCTTCGTGGATGGCGCCTTCACCTCCTCCGACGTATCCGGACGGTACTTCGACGTCGACGACCCGGCCACCGGCGCCATCGTCGCCCGCGTGGCGGAGAGCTCGGCCGCGACCGTCGAGGCGGCCGTCCGCGGCGCCCACGAGGCGTACCTCTCCTGGCGGGCGATCGACCCGGCCGAGCGCGGCCGCCGGCTGGCTGCCGTCGCCGCCGCCGTGCGCCGCGACGCCGACCTGCTCGCCCGGCTCGAGACGATCGACTCCGGCAAGCCGCTCTCCCAGGCCCGCGCCGACATCGCCGGCAGCGCGCGCTACTTCGAGTACTACGCCGGCCTCGCCGACAAGCTCCAGGGCGAGACGATCCCCCAGCCGGCCGGCACGCTCGCGTACACCGTTCGCGAGCCGTACGGCGTGATCGCGCACGTCACCCCGTGGAACGCACCGCTCACCCAGCTCGCCCGCGGCGTCGCGCCCAGCCTCGCCACCGGCAACGCCGTGGTGGCCAAGCCCTCCGAGCTGACGCCGCTCACCACGCTGTTCGCCGCCCGGCTGATGGTCGAGGCCGGCCTGCCGGCCGGGCTCTGCAACGTCGTGCTCGGCGCCGGCGACCCGACCGGCGAGCAGCTGATCTCGCACGAGCTGGTGCGGCACATCACCTTCACCGGCTCGGTCGCGACCGGCCGCAAGGTGGGGATGGTCGCCGCGCAGCGCATCGTCGGCGTGAACCTCGAGCTCGGTGGCAAGTCGCCGACGATCGTGTGCGCGGACGCCGACCTCGAAGCCGCCGCGCGGGCCGGCGCGAACGCGGTCGTCCGCAACTCGGGGCAGTCGTGCTTCGCCACCACCCGGCTGCTGGTGCACCGGTCGGTGCACGACCGGTTCGTCGAGCTGCTGGCCGACCGCATGGCCGGGCTGTCGACCGGGCACGGCCTGGACGAACCGGACGTCGGTCCGCTTATCTCGCAGCGGCAGTTCGAGCGGGTCATGTCGTTCGTCGACGCGGCCCGGGCCAGCGGCGTCGAGGTCGTCCGCGGCGGTGATCGGGCCGACGTCGGCGGTGGCCACTTCTTCACGCCCACACTGCTGGCCGGCGTCCGCAACGACATGCCGGTCGCCCGCGAGGAGATCTTCGGCCCGGTGCAGTCGGTGCTCGCGTTCGACGACCTGGACGAGGCGGTGGCCATCGCGAACGACACCGAGTACGGACTGTCGGCCGGCGTGTTCACCCGCGACGTCGCCACCGCGCACCGGCTGGCCGCCCGTCTCGAGGCCGGGCAGGTGCAGATCAACCGGTACGTCGGCGCCGGGGTCGAGATCCCGTTCGGTGGCTACAAGAACAGCGGGCTGGGCCGGGAGAAGGGCGTGGACGCAATGCAGCACTACACCCAGGTCAAGAGCGTCATCGTGGACCTCGCATGACCGGGGCGAACCGGCTCGGGTTCGTCGGGCTCGGCGTGATGGGCTCGCGCATGTGCGCGAACCTCGTGCGCCGCTCGCAGCGCCCGGTTGCCGTCTTCGACCCGGTACCCGGCGCGCTGGCCCAAGCGGTCGCGGTCGGCGCGCAGGGGACCGACAGTGTCGCCGCGGCCGCCGCGGCCGCCGACGTCGTGTTCCTCTCGCTGCCCTCGATCGTCCAGGTCGAGTCGGTCTGCGAGCAGATCCTCGCCGCATCCCCGCGCCCGTCGGTGGTCGTCGACATGAGCACGAGCGACGTCACGCGCACCCGCGAGTTGGCCGCGCTCATGGCGAAGGAGGGGGTCGTCCTCGTCGACGCGCCGGTGGCCCGGCAGCGGCAGGCGGCCGAGGCCGGCACGCTGCTGATCACCGTCGGCGCGGACGACGAGACGTTCGCCGCGCTCGAGCCGTTGCTGTCCTGCATGGGCAGCGACGTCGTCCATGCCGGCGGTGTCGGGGCCGGTCAGGTGCTGAAGATCATGAACAACATGGTGCTGTTCATCAACATGAACGCCATCGCCGAGGCCCTGGCCATCGCGCGGGCGGCCGGGGTCGCGCCGGAGACGCTGTTCTCGACCCTGAAGCTCGGCTCGGCCGACAGCTTCGCCCTGCGCAACACCGCGTCGGCGACGATGCTGGTCGACAAGTACCCGGAGAAGGCGTTCCCGACCGACTACGCGATCAAGGACCTCGCGCTGGCCCTGCGCCTGGCCGAGGACTCGGACGTGCCGGCCGGTGCGGCTCGGCAGACGATGGAGCTGCTGCAGAGAACGCACGACGCCGGGCTCGGTGACGCGTACTACCCGGCCATGATCAAGGTGCTCGAGGGTCGTGCCTGACGGCGGCGTCCCCACCTGGCTGGTCTGGGGCGTCCGGGTGGCGACGGCGCAGCGGCCGGCCCGCGACAACTTCCTGAGCCCGGGCGATCGCTGCGGTGCGGCGGCCATCGACTTCGTCGTCTTCGTGCTGGCCTGTGGCGACGAGGTGGTGGTCGTCGACACCGGCTTCAGCCGGGCCGCCGGCGCGCGGCGCGGACGCGTGCTCGACCTCGACGCCGCCGACGCCGTGCGCGCGGTCGGGCGCCGGCCCGAGGACGTGCGGACGGTCGTCCTGAGCCACCTGCACTACGACCATGCCGGCAACGTCGACGACTTCCCGGCCGCCCAGGTCGTGGTCCAGCGCGCGGAGCTCGAGTACACGACCGGCCCGGCCATGCGGCACGGCCGGCTGAGCCACTTCTTCGAGGTCGACGACGTGGTCGGCGTGGTGCGGCGCCTGTACGCCGGCACGGTGACCGTGGTCGACGGCGATCGCGAGCTGCGGCCCGGGCTGCAGCTGCGCCTGATCGCCGGGCACACCCGGGGCAGCCAGGTGGTGCGGGTGCACACCGAGCGTGGCTGGGTCGTCCTGGCCTGCGACGGCGTCCACTACTTCGACAACCTCGCCGAGCGCAACCCGTTCCCGGCGCTGGTCGACGTCGAGCAGGTGCTGGACGGCTACGAGCGGATCGAGTCGCTCGCCAGCTCGCCGGACCACATCGTGCCGGGCCACGACCCGGCGATCTTCCGACGGTACGAACGGGAACCGGACGAGCACGGACGGGTCATCGCCGTCCTGCATCGCCGGCCCCTCGCGGCAGAACCCGGAGCGTCATGACCACCGAACCCGACTTCCTCGCCGAGTTCCGCGACTCCGTCGCCAGCTTCGCGGCCGAGCACCTGGCGCCGGGGGCCCTGGCCCGCGCGCACCAGTCGGAGTACCCGCGCGACGTTGCCCGG
>Ga0207667_10003574_pt1 | contig 19209 bp, 21 predicted proteins | sample KBSCornC52_FD_184301 | JGI IMG/M metagenome (GOLD analysis project Ga0207667, IMG submission 184301) | Corn rhizosphere microbial communities from Kellogg Biological Station, Michigan, USA - KBS Corn C5-2 (SPAdes) (version 2) | ecosystem: Host-associated > Plants > Roots > Rhizosphere > Soil ...
GCAGCAGCTCAGGCACGGCCCGCAGCCATCGGAATATCCTGTTCATCGGTTCTCTCCTCCCATCCAAAACGTCATGATATAGCGGAGCGCCATCGACACGACACTCAGGCCCGAGAGCCAGAGAATTGCGGCGCGGAACCCTTCGAGCTGCGCGACGCGGTCCCGAAGGCTGTCCTGCTCCACCTGCATCCGCGACAGCGGCTCGACCGCCTGGCTGAGCCGCGCAATCTCGATGGCGAGCTGCTGGAGGCAGTCTCCCATCTTGGCCAGCTCGCCGCGCTCCTGAACGTTCATCTTCTCACCTCACTTTCCCGTCAGGACGGCTCCGCGGCCGACCGTGCCGCGAACAGGCCATCCTCCGCCGACGCCTCCACCAGCGCTACGATGTGCGTGTTGCCGGGCGAGGACATCGGCGCGCCCCGCACGTACCACCTCGTCCCGTCCGAACGAATCAACCGGTCGCCATCCGCGATACTCGCGCCGGGCGGCAGCCAGACGCTGAAGAGGGGCTTGTGCGTCCATGTCTCCAGCCGCGCCCGCCCCACCGATTCCACGCGCTCGAACGTCGAGGGCACGTCCGTGCCGACGGCGGTCCAAGCGCCGCCAATCTTCCGCTCGATGTTCGCGTACTCGAGGAAGATGAGCCCCGAATTGAGCGTGGACGGAAGGTTGCCCGCGAGCGCCGGCAGCGTGGCAAGATCGAGCTGCGCGTCGGCGTCCTTTGCAACTGCCATATCAGTCCTCCTCTACCATTGGTCCATCGTGCCGCCATCGCCAACCGTAAAGGGCGACGGGCGGACGGGATCGTTGAAGAGCGGCATCGCGGCGGACGACATCCCCGCCCGGAGCGCCGCGGCCGCCTCGATCAGCCGCATTGAGCGGGTCCGAAAGTCCTGCCGCAGCCCGCCCTGCGTGACGTCCGTTGCGAGCGACGCGAACTCCGCCGCCTTCGATTCGAGCAGTGCCGCGGCGGCCAGGCGTGGATTCTCGTCATGGTCGTCCAGCAGTGCCTGAATCTCCGCGTCGCTCCGCGTGCGGTCGCCGCCTGTTCGGTTCAGGCCGTCCGCGTCCGTATCGCCGGAGTAGAGCCGCACCTGACCGATGTTCGTGCTAACGTCGTAAGTGAAAGCCGGCATGAGCCCTCCAGTCGCGAGTGCTAAGTGTTAAGTGTGGAGTGTTGAGTGTTGAGGCTCGTCCGTCAGTCGCGTGCCCCCCACCAATCGGACCAGATTACGTGGTGCCGCCACGGCTGCAATTCGCCGGGCGAGTAGGGTGAGACCACCCGGGCGCGGTTGGGCGCGGTGGACGAGAGCTCCAGAAAGCAGAGAGAAAGAGAGCGGGCGTCCGATGTGTACGGACGCCCGCCCCCGAGCAGAGGCAGCCAGTTCCAGGCGACCTCCGCCGTGTCGAACACGATGATTCGGCCGCGGTTGCTCATCAGCTCCCATCTCCGAGAGACCGGGCTGTAGACCGCGACCGCGGCATAGTCAGGATTCATGGGCAGACCCTTTTTTCCTGATGAAGTGATGATGTGATGAAGTGATGATGTGATGATGTGATGAGGTATTCAGGTGTTCGGGTGTTCAGGTGTTCAGGCCGCGAAGCGGCGTTGCACCGAATAGCCCCGCGCCTTCAGGCCGGGGTGCCGTTCAACACCTGAATACCTCATCACTTCATCACATCATCACCTCATCACATCATCACTTCATCACATCATCACTTCATCAACCCATCACGCCGTTGCGCTGGAGACGAGGTATCCGCCGACCGCCGCGCCGGAGCCGTCTACCGCGATGACGCGCCAGTCGCGGAGGAAGGCGACCTCGATCATCGCGCCCTTCCGCTTCTCCTCGCGCCACCGGCGGACCGCGTAGCCGCGCGCTCCGGTTGCATCGTCCGGCGCCTCGAACGTGTAGCCGTGGCTGACGGAGCGAATGGTCGGGTTCGGATTGCGATAGAAGATGAGCGCGACGGACGTCCCGTCATCCGCCTGCCAGATGTTCGCGCCGCTGTAGGTCGCGCCTTCCGCCGCGGTGTTCTTCTGCCCGGAACCCTCGATCACGGTCATGCCGCGCATCACCTTCGGGAGGCCGCTGATCGTGAGCGCGTCCTGATGGACGTACTTGACCAGATCCTTCACGTTCGGATGGTCCGCGAGGGTGCGCGCGGTGTCCACCCCGAGCAGGAAGGCGTTCGCCTCGCGGGCGATTCCCTTGATGACGGCCAGCTTGCCGTTCTTGATGTCCGTAAACGGCACTGAGTTGGCGCTTGCATATTGCGCCCAGCTCGTCCCGGTGCCGCCCGTGGTGAGCACGACCTTGTTGGCGGCGGCGTAATTTGCGCGCTTGCAGGCGAGCGCCGCGACCGACACCTCATTATCGAGCGTAAGCCTTTCCGTGAGCTGGACCGTCTGGTCCATGTCGGGCTGCATCGGGTTGTCCGCGGCGGCCGATTCGGCGTCGGTCACGATTCCGCGGTAGGCGTACTCCTCGGCGAAGTAGCTCCCGGTGGAGACGCTGTAGTCGATCTCGGCGGCCTCGGAGCCGGGCCGGCGCAGCGAGTTGAGCGCGCCGGATCCGCTGGCGCCACTGGGGCTGAGGAAGTCTTCCTTCTTGTAGAGGAAGTACTTGTTGGACCGCTTGGAGACCGGCACTACCGGAAAGACCTGGTCAGCGACGTACGTCTCGTTGCGGTACATGACGCTGATGTTTGTGAGCGCCTGGTCGATGTGAATCTGGCCTTGCGATGGCATTGTCAACCTCCGGATGAGTGTTAAGTGTTGAGTCTTGAGTGTTGAGACGACAGTCGGGCCCGGCGATTGATCGCCGGGCCCGACTGTTCGGGTACATAAACAAGAGGACCGCCGGATTGGCGGTCCTCGATTTGTTGCGCGCTGCGTCCGAGACTACTTCTTCTTGCTGCCGGTTGTCGCGGGCTTCTTCTTGCCCATCGGGCAGTCGGCGCAGCAGTAGTAGGTCTTCTTGCCGATCTTGACCGCAACAGGGGTCTTGGCCGACTTCTTCGACGCAAGAACCATCTTGCAGTCGGGGCAGGTCGGGGCCGAAGCCTTCTTGTTCTTGTCGGGCGCCGCGTTGGCCGCCAGGGCTACAAAGAGCGCGGCCGAGGCGAGGATCGCGGTGATCTTCTTTGCCATATCAATGCTCCTTTGGCGTGGCTCACGTTTTCGCCACGGGCCTTCGTTCCGCACATCCTGCCCGGATTCCTGCTTTCATCGCCGCGCGATACTCTCTGGTACGCTTTGTTACGCGCCGATGTAGATGTTCGGCTGCAACAGCACGTCCACGAGCAGTCCGGCGGTGTTGGCCGCGGCGCTCAGCGCGATTCCCACGATCTCGCGCAGAATCGTTCCGGTCGCCGGAGAAACGGTCTTGATCTGCCCTGTCGAGTTGGCAATCGCAACGTAGTCTCCCGCCGCAATGGTGGCCGACCCGTCCGTCTGGATCTGCGCGATTCCGGCAACCTGCACCGCGATTTCGTTCGTGAGGGAACCAGGCTGGACCGGCTCCAGCGTGACCCCCGCGAACTTCGTGGCCAGCGGAGCGCCCGGAAGCACAACGTTTCCCGCGTTTGCTCCCGACATGACAACGCATACATTTGCGTTCGCGATGGCCGAGTCCGCCGCGAACGACTTGATTAGGACCGGCGTCTGTTTCGCCATTATTCTTCTCCTCCAGAGAAAGTCGTCTCACGCAAAGCCGCAAAGGCGCAAAGAACGTCAAAGGCGGGATTCTTACCGCGAAACACGCGAAAAGACGCGAAAAAGGACTCTTTGACCGCGAATTGCGCGAATGGCCGCGAATAGGAATCCCGAATCTCCTGCCGTTCTCTGTGCCTCTGTGGTTCAGATCGCCTTTGACGTTCGTTGCGTCTTTGCGTCTTTGTGTGAGTGAATTAGCCGTTGATGGATTCTTCGCGGGCGGCGCGGGCGAGGTCCGGGTGCGCCGAGCTGACCCGCGAAAAGGCCGCCAGGTAGGGGATGCCGTCCCGCTTCGATGTGTCGCGGGCCATGGCGATGAGCCGGTCGGACGCGCCGCCCGTATCCGCCGCGGCTGCCGCCCACTCGCCCATCGGAATCACGGGCCCGTTCGCCTGCAGGAGTTGCACCACGAGCTTGTCCAGCCGCACCTGCTCGGAACCAAACCGTACGACATTTGTCACACCGAATCGCAGAAGCGTGGATGCGAGCGCCTCCACCTGCTCCGTTGCTCGGAGCAGCCCCCGCCGCTTGAGATCCTCGATCTCGCGTTCGGCGCGCTCCAGCGCGAGAGCCTCCCGCTCCAGCCGAAGCTGCTCCTGCTCCTGCCCGGCCGTCTGTGAGAATTGGCCCGATTCCGCCGCTTCCGACCCGACCACGCCGCGGATGTACTGCATCAATCCCTCCGCGAACTGCCTTACACTGCCCATCTCCTTCTCCTCCGTTCTGCCCGGCTCCGCAAAGAGCGAGGGCGACACAAAGAGAGCGCGGCCATCCGGCTGCGCTGTTGCTGCTGGCTCAATAGACGAGAACACCTGCGCGCTCGCCACGCGCGGACTGCACACGAACGACACCTCCGCGATCTTCTTCGAGGCAATGTCGAGGGCGATCGAGAGTGACTTCGCCCCCGCCCGCTGCACGAATCGCCACGCTTCCACCGGCTGCCGCAGCGTGCCGAACAGCCGCCTTCCGACCGCATGAATCCCGGTTACAACTCCCAGCGCCCCGTCGAACGGCGACTGAGAGAGGTGCTCGACCCGCACGGGCACGTCCGAATCCGTATTGGCCGCGATCTGCCGCAGGTCGTCCTCCGTAACATCTACACCCCGATCCGGATAATCGCCGGCCTCGAAGAGCAGGCATTCACGCTCGACATAGCCGCCGTCTTGCGAGAACCGCCAGACGCCGCTGCCTTCACCCATTGAGTTCCTCCTTCCGATTCAGTAAAATGTCCGCTGGAGGCCCCCATACATGCTTGAGAATGAAGGCCGGAGCGGCGAACGGCCGCGCGTGCTCGTGATCGGAGGAAGCGGTTATGTCGCCGGACTCGTGCTGCCGTTGCTGGCGGATCGATTCTCGATTCGCGTGTTCGACAGGACGGCGCCCGCAAATCCGGAGTGGGAGTTCCACCCCGGCGACGTAACCGACTTCGCGGCTCTCCGCGGCGCTGCTGAATCCATGGACCTGCTCCTCTACATGGCCATGGGCAAGGCGACCAGTGACGGAATCCACAACATCTCCTCGGCCCACGACGTGAACGTCAAGGGTCTCCATCTGGCGCTCGAAGCCGCGGTCCAGGCGCGCGTGAAGCGCGCGGTCTACACCAGCAGCCTCTCCGTCCACGACGGCCGCGACCTGCTTACCGGCCACTTCGATTCGGAGACGGTGCCGCCCGAGCCGCGCTCCGTCTACGGCCTCACCAAGTGGATGGGCGAGGAGGTCTGCCGATTCGTCCACCGGGTCCACGACCTTCCCATCCTCGCGCTCCGCCTCTTCCTGCCCGTCTCCCGCGAGCAGTGGCACGCGAAGCACGACCCCTCCAAACTTGTGGACCCCCGGACCAGCGCGCCGGACCTCGCCCGCGCGCTGGAATCCGCTCTCCTCTTCGAGCACCGCACGTTCGACATCATCCATATCACCGGCGACACCTCGGGCCGCGCGTACCGCCACCACAAAGCGAAGCGGCTCCTCGGATGGGAGCCGCTGGAGAAGCCCGAGCAATAGCAATCGCAGCAGGGCTCCCGGCAGCCGCCCACTGCCGGGAGCCCGCGCGACGGGCGGGATGCGCGCCAGTAGACAATGGGAGACGTCCTGGCCTCCCGCGCCGCATCCCGTCCGCATCGTTCAAGTCAATCGGTCAATTGGTCAATCGGTCAATGGGCCAATTTACCAGTTGACCAGTTGACCGATTGACATAATCGGCTAATTGACTTGGTTGGCCTCCTCCGCCGGCGGCAGGTTGAACATCTCGCGCAGGACCGGCTCCTTCGCTCCGACCACCTGATGGCGGAGCAGGACGTCCATGGCGGTGGCGAGCTTGCCATAGTCCTTCTCGTCCAGATTCCCCAGCGAGAACTCCGGGTAGAGGCAGTGGCCGAAGTTGTAGTCGACCAGCGGCCGCACGATCTGCGCGTTCACCGCCGCCTCGATGTCCTGCTTCACGCACTCCAGCGCCATAAGCAGAATGTCGAAGTGGACCTTCCCCAGCGCCATCGAGCCGGACCGGATTCCCTCGCCCGAGGTCAGCGTCTGCAATAGGATTCCTATCGCGATCTGCTGGTTGTGCCACTCCAGCGCCGAGAGGAATGGGTCGCCCGTGTCGCTCCGCGGCTCCAGCAGCTCCGGTTTGACGCTCACCGGGAAGACCGCGCTCGACTCCTGCTGAAAGTCCCGCAGGATGTCCTTCACGCGATTCGACTGCGCGTCCGTCCCGCTCCCCACGCTGGCGAACGCGAACGGGATTCCGAACCGCTGAAGCCGCAGGTTCCAGAACTCGATGATTCGCGTCTTCGACAGGTAGTGCTTATAGACGGCGCGCAGGTCGCTGTCGCCATAGGGCAGCTCGTCCCGCTGGTTGTACACGTAGAGCAGACACTTGGACCGCGGCACGCTCACCATCCCGCCGGTCGGGGTGACGCTCGTCACGGCCCGCACGTTCAGGAAGTCGTCCAGGTCGAACCCAATCTGCTTCGGGTTCTTGAACTTGATCGCGCCGAGCGTCACCTTGCCGCGCCAACGTCCCCGCTCCTCGATTCGCCAGATCATCTCCGCAAGCGAGAACCCGCGATAGAAGGCGGACATCATCTCGAACAGCGTGTGCCGGAACTCGCGAATCGATCCGTCCGGCCCGTTCAGCCCGCGCAGCGCGTCATCCACGAAGTCGCGCGCATCGCACGCCTGCTGGTACTGCGGGTGAGATCGGTCCCGAATGGACGGGAATATCTGCCACGGCCGGGCAAGCAGGCTGTACCGCTTCGTGTTGATGGACGCGCGAACCTGCGCGTCCGCCATCATCCGGTCATAGGTCTCGATTCCGCGCGTGGAGAGCAGCTCGTCCGGGTTGTAGGGCGGCAGCTTGAAAGCCTGCCGGAATACTGCGTCCCACGCCGTGAGCTCCTCCCGAAACTGCTCCGGACCAGTGGGCTGCTGCTGCATCCCGCCGTCGGGCGCGCCGTTCCTCGTCTCCGTCACCGCCATAGCTCTCTCCTCGCGGCCAGGCGGCCGCCCAAACGAAGAGGGGCCGCCTCCAAAATGGAAGCAGCCCCTCAAGTGGGTGATTGGGTTGTTGGGTCGCTGGGTCGTCGGGTCGTAGGGTCCGAGGGCCCTTGACGTCATTCCGAGAGAGCCCTGGCGACCGAGGAATCCGGCGCTTTTCTCCTTGCAGGCACGGCGGCCGGATTCTTCGCTTCGCTCAGAATGACGTCAAGTGCAACGACCCAACGACCCATTGACCCAGCGACCCGCCACTATTCGTCTTGTATGCCCAGTTCCTGGTAGAGCCCGTCCGGCAGGATCACCGTGCCGATTCGCTTCTCGTACTCCTGCACGTTCTTGCGCAGCAGCAGGCTCATGATCTTGGCGTGCTGCGGGCTCATCTTGATGCGCACCAGCGCGCGGGGCGGCTGGTCCTGCGCCTGCGTCGCGCCGAACTCCAGCGTGAAACCGTAGATATTGGTCATGAAATTGACCGAATCGGTGTAGTATTCCGGAAGCCGGATGAAATCGTCCTCGTTCATGGGTGGCCCTCTCCGCGTTCCAAAGTCGCTTGTGGTTTCGGAAAGGGCGCCCGCATCCATGCCCGCACGGGCTGCGGCCCTTCCGCCGCCATCAGTTTAGCAGACGGTTAGGGCCGCGTCAACACGAACGTACAGGCTCAGGGACAGATGTCCCCGCCTGGATACGTGTCCTTCGGACCGGCCGGCACGATTCCTGTGATGTCCGAGAATGGGAACCCTGCGTCCGAGGCAAGCCGCGCCAATCGTCCGCCAGGACGACTATACAGGCGGGGACATCTGTCCTCGAGCCTGCACCGCACTTGCGACAGCGTCACCACCCGCGCATTTCGGATCGGAATGCCTCCGTGTGGGATGGCTCGCGCGAGCGCGGTTCGGTCGGCCCGCTCGGCCCATCGAACGCCGAGTCGAAGAGCATCGAGAGCATGTCCGCGCGATCCGGTGACTTCATGCCGCGGCGCTTCATCTCATCTTTCGATTCCATCTTTATCTGGCCGCGTGATGTGTGCTGGTACTTCAGGCCCGCCAGCTCCTCGACCAGCGTCTCGTCGCGTGGAATTGAGATGTCCCCGGTACGGAACCGCTCGCGCAGCGCCCAGTAGACCTCCGCCCGCCGATTCGCGAACCGCTCCCGGTTGTGCGCCGTCTCGCCGCCATTGAAGGGAGCCAGCCCGTCGATTCCCAGCTCTACCAGCCTGTCCACTACCCCTGAACCGAGGCCCACCACGTCCACCGCCATCGATTCCGGCCGCTCCTCGAATGCCAGCCGCGCCGCGCGTCCGCTCACCTCCATCAGGTCCGCGCCCTGAATCACATCCATGCGAATGACGCGTGCTCCGGCTCTCAGCCCGACAACAGTCGAGTCACTCCCGAACCGCGCGACATCCACCGCGGCCCGCCGGCAGCCATCCGCCGAAAGCTCCCTTTCGACCGCCTCCTCGATCCATCGGAGCGGAATCAGCGTGTCCTCGTCCGAATCGGGAAACTCGCCCAGCACCCGCGACCGAAACAACCCGTTCGGCCGATACCGCCTCCCCCTCCACTCAAACGTCGCAGCCGTCCTCTCCCCCTCTCCCACACTCCCACACTCCCACACTCCCCCTCTCCCACACTCCCCCTCTCCCACACTCCCACACTCCCCCTCTTCCTCCGCCGTCGCCCACTCCTGAACGCGCTCGTCGATGGCCTCGGGCGTGACCGCGCCGGGTATCGCGGGCTCCGCTTCCGTGATGTTCGGATGGGAGAGCGCGCTGATGGTCTGCCGCCGCCAGCCGGACTGCGATTTGAACAGCTTGTAAAACCGGCCGGTCGTCGTCAGCGGATTGCCGATGGCGAGCACCTTGTTGGTCTTGCCGACCGCCACGCCTTCCGCCGCCTCCCAGATGGAATCCGGGATGCCGCTCGCCTCGTCGAAGATGATCAGCAGGTTGTCCGCGTGAAACCCCTGAAACTTCACCGGGTCGTCCGTCGCAAGCCCCAGCGCGAACCACCCCTCGGCCGCGGAGAGCCGCGTGTTCAGCAGCCTTCCCGGCAGCGGCGGCTCAAGCGACCGGAATCGCTTCCGAATCTCCTCCCAGAGCAGATAGCGCACCTGCCTCCAGGTCGGCGCGGTGGTCAGCACGATGGAGGGCCGGTGCGTGTAGAGAAACCAGAGCGCCAGGTCCGCCGCCAGATACGTCTTGCCAACACCGTTCGCCGACTTCACGGCCACGCGGCGGTGCTTTGCGACCAGCTCCGCCGCATCCTTCTGGCGCGACCACCAGTGCGAGCCCAGCACCTCGGCGGCGAACCGCTCCGGCCGCGTGCGGTAGGTTCGCATCCGCTCATCCAGCATCTCCTTCGCAAACCGCGTCTCTATCTTCGCCGTGAGCTCCCTCAGCAGCCGAACCGTCTCCTCCGGCTCCTCCGTCACCACCACTCTCTCCATGCCCGGACCTCTCTCTCAGCTTCTCGACCACCCGCTGCCTCACCTTTTGGCTCGCCTCCGCCAGCGCGGCGAGCACGCTCTCCTCGAACCGCCGAACCGCGTCCGCCTTCGAGGCAGTCTCCAGCGTCTTCTCCGCCAGCGCGATGTGCTGCCTCAGCTCCGCTGCCGCGGCGAGCCGCATCTTCTGGTCCTGCGACTCCTCCATCTCTCGCAGCAGAGCCTCCACGCGCCGGAAGTTCTCCTCCAGCCGCGCCCGTACTTCCCACACAGAATCAGGGCGGGCGGAACGCCGGGAATGGTCGTTCCGCCCGCCCGTCGAAAGAGTCCGACGTTCGGCCAAAATGCACCTCATTTCTTGCACCCTCATATATATAGGCTGCAAAAACGGGCGTTTTACTACACCTCTGGTGAAAATAGTTCGACTTTTTTTTGTCCACTGATCAGTGAAGTATCAGCAATTGCGAATAAGCTCGATCGGCATCAGTCGAAAAGTTGAGGCAATGCGGGACGAATCGCGCGGGTAGCAACCTTATGGAAAACAGATCAGGCCCGCAAATCTCCCTCGGAGACCCACGGGCCCGACCCCTTGCCACGGAGGTAATGGCGCGCCCCGGCTCGCTTTCACCGGAGCTCCCTCTCCTGAGTCTTGGGCATATTGTCACCTGCTGACCACCCGCCGGCTCAGTAACGGTAAGGTAATCATCGGCACGGCCACGCGCGTCCTTCACCCCTCCCGATCGAAACCGGGAAACATACCGGGAGAACAGCCGAATGCTGGCAGGGAAGCGCGGTGCGCGCGTCGAAAACGCACTCCAGCCTCAATTCACCGTTTTCGACCGGCCGGGCCGACTGATGGCCCTGCCTCAGAAGAGGGGAGCGGATACCATGAAGTCCGACCGCAGCAACCCTGTATCCCATTCCAGTCTGACATCCCGCCAGATCGGCCGGCGCGAGCTGCTCGGCGGTGCGGCCGGCGCGACTGCCGCCGCGGCCGCGGGCTTTCTGCTCCTGCATCCGGCATCCGCGCTTGCTAATACCGGTGGCCCGACTCAGCAAGCCATTACGCGCCTGCCCTTCGATCCCGCGCTCGCCAGCCTGCTCGGCAACATCCGGTTTGGCGACAACGCGACCCGTCAGGCCGCCGTCAAGCAGGCCAGCCTCGTCGGCACGATGACAATCGAACCGCTCGGGCAGGTGTATGGCGCGGACGATCCCGGAGCGTCCAAAGCCGCCCTCGAAGCGATTCAGCGGGTCGTCAACAACGCGGCGCGTCCGGGTGCGGCCGCCGAGCGCCAGGCAGCCGCCGACAGCCTCCTCCGCCTCACTTCTGCCAGCCAGCCCCGCATCGTCCGGTCCGATGCTCTCCGCCTGCTGGGGTACGTCGGCGGCGCGGCGGAAGTGACCGCAATCGCAGACCTCCTCCACGTTCCCGACCTTCGCGAGGACGCCCGATTCGCCCTCGAGCGCATCCCCGATTCCTCCGCCGAATCCGCCCTCCGAAAGGCAGCCCGCACCGTCCCGGCGGACTACCGCGCCGCCATCGACCAGTCTCTCCGCAGCCGCAAAACAAAGCCCCAGGAAATCGGACTCAGGAGATAACCTGAGCCGGAAGATGAAACTCGAATCGAAAGCAGCCCGTGAACCACCTTTCACGGGCTGCACGCATGTTCAGGAGGTTCGCGATGCGCTGCCCTGGGCGACTTACCACGATCACGGTTGCAATCGGATTGGCAGCTTGCACGGCGCCAGGCTTCTCCCAAACTGCTCCGCCATCCACTTCGAAGCCGCGCATCGACGAATCCGCCATCGCCATATTGAGGCGAAACGAGCGGGCGATGATTCGCCTTCGGACGTACCAGGCTGAATGCTGGAGCACCCTCACGCACAAGCCTCGGCCGGACCGTAAGGTTCGGCCCCTTCGCCGTGAGATGGCCAGACTGACGGCCGTAAAGCCGAACTTGATGCGATATGACTGTTGGGACATGGAGATCGTGGGCGGATCCCACTGGCGCCGCAATTCGGAGACGCCAACGCTCACATTCGTGTCCAATGGCAAGCATGGATGGAAGCAGTTCGGAGACAATTTCCGACCGGACGATCGGATTGCTCCTGATGAGCTAGGTACTATTTTGGAACCGTGGGTAGGCTTCTATGCGCGTGCCAACTCTTGCAACGGGGTGGTTCGTTACGGAAGAAAACAACACGAGCTCATCGAGGTAAGCCGCCTCTCTCCGGCAAGCGTTGAAGGCGTACTTTGCGATCGCGTTTTCGTACACAAGAGCGGAGGGTTTGGCGGCGAGACGCAGGAGAGCAGAGCCACCTGGTACATCGGGAAAGACGGCCTGGTCCGGCGCTGCATTGATTCGGTCGATTTCGGCGGCAAGCCGGGATTCACGCGCGACGACGTTCTTCGCAACATCCGGGCGAATCAGTGGATCACGAATCCTGCGCGCACCTTCGCGTACACGCCACCGACCGGTGTGAAACTCGAGAAGCCGCGAGAAGAGACTCCCGTGCTCGCCAATGGGGCCGCGGCTCCCGACTTTACCGCCATCGACCCAATCGGCAAGCGGGTCAAGCTGTCGGACTTCCGGGGCAAGGTGGTGGTGCTCGACTTCTGGGCGAGCTGGTGCGGCCCCTGCGTCGCCTCGATGCCGCACAATCAGGAGGTCGCCGCGAAGCTCGCTTCCGAGAATCTGCCCGTTGTCCTCCTCGCCGTGGATAACTCCGAGAAGCGGGACGCCTTCCTGAGCTGGGTCAGGGGCCATCCAAAGCTCGATAAGATCGTGTTCGCCCACCTCGAAAAGCCCGATGTATCCGGCGAGAGCTACAAGGTGACCGGAATTCCCACGCAGTTCGTCATTGACGGCGGAGGCGTGATTCGCGCCTCTTTCGTCGGCTACGGCGGTCCCACCGACGACCTCGAACGGGCCGTTCGTGCCGCATTACCCAGGTGATGCGCGGCGCGTTACCTTTGCAGGCGCTCGGTCAAGCTGTCCACAACCCTGGCTGCACGATTCACCTCATCACCTCATCACATAATCACCCCATCAGTACCCGTGCCCGTGCTCGTCCAGCTTCACCTTGCCACGGAATGAGTGAAACAGGTAAGTGAAGTAACCCGCCGCGAGCGCGAGCGCAATCACCCACCAGACCACAGCGACGCGCATCCCCAGTTCTCCCGCATGCGAGTTCTGCGCCGTGAGGGTATACGCGGGATTCACGGTCGATACGAGCATGTTCGGGTAGATGCCGGCCGCGGTCGCGGCGAGCATGCAGAGGATGAACCCGGCGGAGGAGAGGAAGGCGGGCAGCTCCGCGTTCTTTCGGAGATTCACGAACACGAGAACCAGCGACGCGACGACCCCAATCGCCAGAATCCAGGTCCACGGCCGTGAGATGAGCGTCGGATAGAGATTCGGCTGAACGATCGCGGTCGCGATGGTGGTCAGGATGCCCACCACGACCACGAGTAGCCACATTATTCCCGCGCACCTCCGCGCCCGCTCCTGCACCGGCCCCTCCGTCTTCCAGATGAGATAGAGCGCGCCGTGCGCCCCCAGCGCCAGCAGCGCGAAGACGCCCACGAGCACGGTATACCAGTCGAGGACCCCCTGATTGTCCCCGCCCGGCAGGAAATTGGTGAAGAGCGGCCCGCGGAAGTAGCCCTCCGCATTGAGCGGCACGCCCCGAATCACGTTTCCGAGCGCCGCGCCGAGCACAATCGCCATGAGGGTCGAGCTGAAGGCGAACGTGCCGTCCCAAAAGCTCCGCCAGAGCGGGTTCTCCTGGTGCGACCGGAACTCGACCGAGAGCCCGCGCAATATGAGCAGCCAGAGAACCATCATGAGCGGCAGGTAGAAGCCGCTGAACCCGGCCGCATAGACCTTCGGGAAGGCGAAGACCAGCATGCCCCCGCTCGCCAGCAGCCAGACCTCGTTGCCGTCCCAGACCGGCCCGATGGCGCCGAGGACAGTGCGCCGCTCCGTGTCCGTCTTCGCGATCCAGAGGTGGAGAATCCCCGCCCCGAAGTCGAACCCGTCGAGGACGACATAGACGGCGACCATGCACGCGACGATGAAGAACCAGAATGTGTCCATGTGGATGGCTGCCTCCTATTTGCCGTGTACCGGCTGGGGGATGTCTGCTGCATCCGCGTGGTCGGGCTCCGTCTTGCCCGCGTCCGGGTCAGGTGGCCGCGAACCTCTGGTTGCAGGCTGCGGGCCGCGCTCTATCTCCCGGCCAACCAGGTAGAGGAAGAGGACGCCCATGACGAAGTAGAGGCCCATGAATCCGAGCGAGGAGAAGGCGACATTGCCCGCGCTCACCAGATGGGAGGTCCCGTCCCGCGTGCGCTGGAGACCGTAGATGAGCCACGGCTGCCGCCCAAGCTCCGCCGTCATCCAGCCGGCCGTCGTCGCGATGTAGGGGAAGGGGAAGGCCAGCATGAGCAGCCAGAGGAGCGGCCGGCACGTGTAGAGCCGGCGTTTGAACGCCATCCAGGCCGACGCGCCCATCAGCAGGATGAACAGCGTGCCGAGCCCCACCATGATGTGGTACATGAAGTAGAGCAGCTCGACATTGTCCGGCTGCTGGTCCGCCGGGATGTCGTTCAACCCCTTCACCTCCGCGCCGAACGACCCGTACGCGAGATAGCTCAGCACGCTCGGAACGAAGATGGGATTCTCCAGCCGCCGCGCCTTCATGTCCGGCTGCCCGATGATAGCCAGCTCCGCGTGGTCGCTCGTCTCGAACTTGCCCTCCATCGCCGCGAGCGCCGCCGGCTGGTAGTTCGCGACCATCTTCCCGTGCGCGTCCCCGGTCGGAAAGACCTGCATCACGCTGAAGATGAGCCCGGTGGTCACCCCTACCCGGAGCATGATTCGCGACTGCTCCTCATACCTCCCCATCAGCGCCCAGTACGCCGCGACCGCGCAGACCACGAACGACGCCGTCACCACCGCCGCGCTCATGTTGTGCAGGTATTGCACGATGGCCCACGGGTTGAGGACGTAGCCCCAGAACGTAGCGAGTTGGAGCCGCCCGGCCTCCCCTACCGCGTAGCCCACCGGGTGCTGCATGAAGGCGTTCGTCGCGATGATGAAGTAGCCGGACAACCACGAGCCGAGGAAGACCATGATGGCGGCGCCCATGTGGCCGCGCGGAGTGAGCCGCTTCTCGCCGAACAGGAAGAGCCCCAGGAACGCCGACTCGGCGAAGAACGCGAACATCCCCTCCATCGCGAGCGTCATCCCAATGACGCCGCCGGAGAAGTTGGAGAATCGCGCCCAGTTGGTGCCGAATTGGAACTCCATCGGGATGCCGGTAACCACCCCCACCGCGAAGTTGATTCCGAATATCCGTGCCCAGAATCGCGCCGCCGCGTGCCACCGCTCATCATTGTAACGGAGGGCAAACGCCTTGAAGATCACGATCAGCAGCGCCAGCCCCATCGTAAGCTGCGGATAGAGATAGTGGTACGTGATGGTGAAACCGAACTGGAATCGGTTCCAGGCCAAAGCATCCATAGACGCAAAGCCTCTCTATCGGCCGCCTTAACCGCAATGCCTTTCAAATAAGCGACACCGCATGCCTCGACATACAATCGTAGGGGCCAGGCATTCGCGCAACGGACCCTGCGTCACGCACGAATCGTGCTGCGCGAATGCTTCGCCCTGGTCGTCGTGCCGAGCGTGAATCCCCTTATTTGAATGGCATTGGCCTTAACCGCGGAAGTCGCGGAAGGACGCGAAAACAACCAACGGCGGAAGGCGTTTTGACCGCAAATAACGCGAATGAACGCTAATACGGCCGACTCCAGGAATCCATTCGCACAATTCGCGTTATTCGCCGTCGAGTATCCCGATTCGCATCATTTCGCGGGCACAGATATCTCCATCATAGCCTCGCTAAGGGAATACCGCGTCCGCCGTTCGGCGGATTCTCTCGTGTATAGGGCCGGAAGGAGTGGGGAACGCGATGTCGAAAGGAGGTTGTGAGGCATTGGAGCCTCGGGGAGGCGGATATGGGCGAAGTCACGGGGTTAACGCGTTTCGGCATCCCGGCGATAGTGCCGGACAGCGCGCTCGCGAATCGGAGTAAGGGTCGGCTCGGGGCGAACGACCGAATCGTCATCGCGAACATCGGTGTCGGCGGGATGGGCCGCACGCACGTGCCGCCGGATACGGCCGCCCTCTGCGACGCCGACGAATCGCGCATGGCGGACGTGGCGAACGGTGTTATGAAGGGCGGGAAGCGCACCCTCTCGCAACCGCCCGACCTCGTCCGAGACTACCGCCGAATCCTCGATCGCAAGGATATTGACGCGGTTACCATCGGTACGCCGGACCACTGGCACGCCATGATGACGGTCCATGCCTGCCAGGCCGGCAAGCACGTCTACAGCGAGAAGCCGACGTGCCGTACCCTCCAGGAGGGCCGCGCGATGGTGAACGCCGCCCGCCGCTACAACCGGGTCGTGCAGATCGGCGCACAGGGCCGCTCGAACCCGAACGCGCGCGCCGCCTGCCAGTACGTCCGCAACGGCATGCTCGGCCGCGTCACGCACGTTGAGATATTCCACCCCGACAACCCGACCACGTCCGAGTCTTACAAGCCCATGCCGGTTCCACCCTCGCTCGATTGGGAGATGTGGGTAGGGCCGGCGCGCTGGCGGCCGTACCACCACCTCTATCACCCGGCGAACTTCCGCTGGTTCATGGACCTCGGCGGCGGCCAGATTCGCGACCGCGGCAACCACGCGATGTCCATCGCGAACTGGCTCATGGATAACGACGGCTATCGGGGAATCGTGACCGCGAGCGCCACCGGCAACCCGCAGGTCGAGGGTATGTACGACACGCCACTGAAGCTCACCGTCACCTACGGCTTCCAGAATCCGGACTGGACCCTCACGTGGCGGCAGGGCGAGGTGCCGAAGACCCACGGCCTCTGGGGCGCGACCTATCACGGGGAGCGCGACAGCCTCATCGTCATCCAGGGCGACAACGCCTGCGAGACCGAGCAGAAGGCGAAGGACTATACGCCGCCGCCCGGCAAAGAGGTCTACCTCCAGCCCACCGATCCGTCGCTCACAGCGATGACGGCTACCGAGCGTCACCGCGCAAACTGGCTGGATTGCATCCGCACCGGCAGACGCCCTGCCACCGACGTCGAGCTCGGCTACCGCTCCTGCACGCTCTGCATCCTCGGCAACATGGCCTACACGCTTGGCCGCACCCTCCGCTGGGACATGGCCGCGGAGCGGTTCATCGATGATGACGAGGCGAACCGCCTCATCGCCGAGCCTTACCGCGCAGGCTGGAGATTGTGATTCCCTGGCACCGATTGGAATCGGTGCCCAACCTTCCTCCAATCGATTCCGTAGTGATGTCGAAATATGGTATCATGTTAGTGTAGTATCACATCGGAGTACCAGGAGGTTGCGCTTTGGCTCACACAACGACTCTGCGCCTGCCCGACGACTTAATCGAGGAGGCCAAACCAATTGTGCATCGGCGGGGAGGTAGTTTCAACAGCTTTGTTGAGTATCTTCTCCGAAAGGAGATTGCCGCCGAGCAAGAGCGTGAGATGTACGAAGCCGCGACCTTGCTCGGATCAGACCCTGATTCGAGCGTGGATTTTGCGTTCGCTGCCCAGTCTGAAGTCGTTTCGAGGGATTGAACGGAGCATGAGCGTAAGCGTGGCGGACCCGGCGCCTGATCCTCCCCCGATACTCATGGGCGATGTCTATATGGTGGATTGGACGCCCGGGCGCGGCTCTGAGCAGACGGGCCAGCGCCCAGCCATCGTGGTGCAGAACAACGCCTACAACTCAAACCCGAGCTATCCAATCACTATCGTGGTTACCGTAAGCAAGCACGGCAGAGCAATACCCACACATGTCGAGATTCCGAAGTCTGAGGACAACGGCCTATGGGAGTCCACTTCATACGCCAGGTGCGAACAGCTTTTCACCGTTGACAAGGCGCGCCTTGGGCGGAAGTTAGGCACGGTAACGCCAGAACAACTGAAAGCAATTTCTCGCGCTCTGCGCCGTGTCCTGAGTCTGGCATGACCATCAATGCCTACGCCTTCGGACGCACCCTCCGATGGGACATGGCCGCCGACCTATTCGTCGACGATGAAGGGGCGAACCGCCTCATCACCAAGCCGTACCGTGCCGGCTGGACCCTATAGGTCGAGCGGCGGCTGTTCGGCCGACTGGACGGGCTCGTCGGGTGGCCCGGCTTCCCGCAGCAGCCCTTCGAGATCGAGGTGGCGCGTGTACATCGCGATCTGGCCGTCCGGGGTTCGCGGCCACTGGTCCGGCGGCCGGTCCCAGTAGAGCTCCACGCCATTCTCGTCGGGGTCGCGGAGATAGAGCGCCTCGCTCACCCCGTGGTCGGCCGCGCCGTCCAGAGGAATCTTTGCGTCGGCAAGCCGCACCAGCGCGTTGGCGAGATCCGCGCGGGTAGGATAGAGGATGGCGAGGTGGTAGAGGCCCGTCGTCCCTTGCGCCGGAGGCCCACCGCCCGCGCTCTCCCACGTGTTCAGGCCGATGTGATGATGGTAGCCTCCCGCACTGATGAACGCCGCCTGCGGCCCGAGCCGCTGCATAAGCTCGAACCCCAGCACGCCGCAGTAGAACCCCAGCGCCCGCTCGATGTCCGCCACCTTCAGATGCACGTGCCCGATTCGCACGCCTGCCGGTATCGCTCCGTTCATTATTCTCTCACCTCATCACCTCATCACCTCATCACCTCATCACCTCATCACCCCACCACCTCATCACCTCATCACCTCATCACCTCATCACCTCATCACCCCACCACCTCATCACCTCATCACATGGATCGCTTCCACACCTGAACAACATACGTTCCCGGAGTGCCGAAGAGCGGCTTCACCGGCGCGCGGAAGTAGGGAACGTATGCGCCGCCGAGGATGGAGGTCTCCGGCGCGTCCGCGCTGATCCACCGGATGACGTAATCCGGCCGTCGGTTCAGCAGCTCCCGGCCGACCGCCGTATCCGCGGACGCATAGTCGCCGGTGACGCCTGTCCGGAATCGATTCAGCGACGGCAGGTGCGCGATCCCGCTGTCGGTGAGGCCATAGGTATCCAGCCATCGGAGCCCCGGCGAGTAGTAGGGGACGGCCCCCACCTCGCTGAAGGCGACGGTCGAGCCTGCAGGCAGCCGCGAATTCAGGATGTCGGCCGTCAGAATTGTGTTCTCCATCTTGTATCCGCGGAGCAGCCCGCGCGCGTCCATTGCCCAGCCACGCTCCGCCCACGAAACCAGCCCGTCTTCGGGCCGGTGGTACTCCACCGCGGCCCAGGCGCAGGCGACCAGCACCAGCGCCGCGCCACAGATTCCCACCGCCCGCCCAATCGCCATCCGTCCCATCTTCGCGAGCGCTTCACCCGGCTCTGACAGGCCCACGACGATGAGCACGGTCCAGAGCGGCACGACCGCCATCATGAAGCGCCAACCCTGCATCCAGTCGCCGCCCGCCCGGAGCGCCACCATGAGCTGCACTCCCACGAATAGCGG